>JAABUS010001248.1_pt1 | contig 57214 bp, 61 predicted proteins | sample 5560161 | NCBI WGS metagenome assembly JAABUS01 (sample SAMN10711885, study PRJNA513376) | rock metagenome | isolation source: Antarctica rocks | place: Antarctica: Victoria Land, Trio Nunatak nord | collected 2016-01-04
CAGTTCAGTACGGCGGCGCCGCCGGATTTGGCGCATAGGGTTACGAATGTGGGCGGCGTGGCGGGGGATATAGCGTGTCAGGCTTCTTTTTATGAGATGTGATTGAAAACCAGGGGGCTGCTGTCGGTGTTTCTTGTTTGCTTGATTGCAAAGATTGAGCGAAGTGAAGAGAAGCATATGCCGTTTTGGGATACGAATGTCGCATCCTGAGTCCCCAGTTTTCGATAGACAGTCTGCGCTCAGCGTAGTATATTGGGTTGACAAGGGCCATTCATTCGGTTGTCTTGATGAAAAACGATCCATCCAAGATTCTGGACGATGTCTGAGCTTCGCGATGTTTCCGTCAAGAAAGGAAGCTTGGGATGTTGATCACTAACACTGTCGTCGGGTCCGGGCCTTTGGCGGGATCTTGCTACATACATCGCAATCGAAGCGGCGTGGGGTTTTGCGTGTTCGAGAACACGTGTTGCTTAATTAAAAGTACCAGAGTAGCTTATTCAGATCATGGCATCATGGTCGCTGCTGTATCATAGATTAACGTGGAAAGGGGTCAGGTATGGCGTGTACCTACCTGAATTGCGCAGAGATCTAGGTCGCTCTCTCTTTAACCCCATGGCATATCTATCTCTTGCCTTTCTTCCGCACTTTTCCCCAGTAAGTAGCCACTTTGTTCCAACCTTTTAGGCAGGATGTTGTTCGCCGACGCCCAGACCATCAAAGTCCTTCCTGCTTCCGTGAAGCCCTGAAGGCTCAATTGAGATTTGAAATCGAGACGTACGAACCAAAGTATGGATGCTGGTTTGGAAAGTTATATTGCAAAACCGCCAAAATGGGTACGTAGAATCTTTCAAGGAACGCATGGGTGATTGCGAAAACACTATAGCCCATCGGAATGATATCTTGAGCAACTACATAGCTGGTCACAGACCCTCGTGGTGATTCGATTGCCTAATGTTCTGCGGCTCTGCGATGAGTACACTTACTTGTCTTTGAGGCTAAGAGATAAAAGCATACCCACGAGTATGATGAAGTAAATAAACCCAGTCCTCAATAGCTTTCGTCTGACTGGTGTCTACTGAAGAAGATCCTTGAGCGAAGAAAGCCGGAAGTTCTGCCACAAGAAGCTTTCAAAATGCACTAGGTCTGCCGATGAATCTAATGAAAGCCAATAATCTCGTCAATACTCTGTCTACTTGCAACTGTTATCTTTTTGTGTCAGTCTTGAAGCATGCCGACTTTTGCTCATATCATTCTCGCATGCTCGCGTATCAGTGGCTCGAGAAGATGATGTAGCTCGGTTGAAGAATAACTTGCGTAAATGAACATTTGGCTTGCAAGGATGAAAGAACGAATGAGAATGAATCAACAAGTGGCACGAATTAAAGAAATAAGAAGTTTGGGGGGAAGTACAGTAGTTCGCTCTTCTTCTAAGTGAGCAGTTGAGCAATCAAAGCCGTAAGACGTAATGGGACAGCTTGTTGATACCACCAAGGAATGAAACCCTAGTGCTGATAGCCAGTGATATGGTCAAAGCTGCAAATCAATGCTAGGTCTATATCTTATACATAGAGCAATCTAACCCAACGGGCTATGGCGGCTTGCCACAGAGCCCGTGCAGTGTGCAAAGTAAACGGACATGCGTCAAAACAGTTGAGAGTGTTTCAAGGAAGCGAGCACGGTGCTAAACAATACCAAAGCTCAACCGCTACACGCATGCATCATAAAGACGTAATCGTGCCACGCTGTCACCTACTAAAGTAGGTGCTGGCCACCCAAATGACGTACACCCCCCAAATGACGTTTTTTACCCCAACAGGTCTACAACCTCTTCTACTGAAGCCCCATCCTCGTATTCTACATCTAAAACAGTGATCCATTTGTCGATTCACTTCTGAGCTGACTTGTCAGTTAATTTGAAGCCTTTCGCAATAGCTTTGTTCCATTTAATTCGAGCATTTGCATCTCGCTTCTTCTCTCGCTCCGATGCTCGAACTCGTTTTTTTCGCTCCTTCTTCACTTCAGCAGTGGTTTTATCCCTTGTCTGTCGAACGATTATTATTCCCTCCTTCTGAGCAACAGATTCATCGAGTTTGTCCCTTTTAGCCTTCGCTTTACTGTGATTGTGAGTCGCTTCAATGTCATGTTCGATCAAAGCAAGCGAGCTAGCCCTCACTAATGACTTCTTTATATATCGATCAAATTTTTCGCGTAGCTTCTTCGATATATCGTAGTCATCTAAATCATCTTGAAGCTCTGTATCAAGCTTCTGAATCTCTCTAGATTTATGCGAAGTGATCTTTATAAAGAAGAAGAATAGAAAAGAATCTTGTGAAGAAATTGACTCGAAAGATTGTCAGACTCTCATCTTTTTCAGCATCACTTTTGATGAATATGAAACAAGCTCAGTCTGTTTGAAAGTCGATCATATATTCGATTCAATGAAGATCTTGACTCGTAGACTGATGAAGAAAGCAAGAAAGTTCTGTTTGTTGAAACTCGTTGATTTGAATCGAATTATCTCATCAATCATCTTCGAATGATAATGCTTCATGAGCTGAAATATTCTCACATTCAATGACTGCGTAACATATGTAGAATGCAAGAGAAGAGTGAATATCACGATATTATGAAAATCGACGTACTGTAGAAACTCGTAGATAAGATGAGACTTGTAGTTATTCATGATCAGAAGTCTATGAGCTTCTATCTGAGTCTTTCGACTATGAAAATCGAAGTGCTTCAGTCAATCAAAGATCTTTTCATCATTCGAATATTTGAATTCAGTAGTAGCAAGCAATAGATCGTCATTCAGATCGTTTTTCTGCATTCATTTGTTTAAAATGTTGATTTCAAAAATAATGAGCATGAGAGAAATCTTTTCTCTCTCAGCATTAATCATCTTCACATCGCTCACTAAATCTTTCATTCTCAAATCAATTGCACGAAGAGATCTCTTTTTGATCAATGTAATCACTAAATGATCTCTTTCAACTTCAATACGAAAGTCTGATTCATTCATGTTTCATATATCATTCGATTGAATCGCATATTTGATCAGCACATCTCAAAAATCGTAGAAATGTTGCTTTGTCATCTCAACAGTCAGAGAAGTCTTTCTATCAGCGACAAGAGAAGTTTGTTTTCTCTTGAAAAACTGAGAATTTTGCTGTAGAAATCGTACTGATCAGTGCTGTTCAACTCGAGAAGAATTCACGGAATTTGCCTGCTGCAGTAGGAAATTTGCTGCTCCTCGAAGATGTCTCAGTCGAGCAGAAATCAACAGCTTGTTCAGACGTGTCAAATATATACATATAGCCTTTCTTTGCTCAGTATTCAGAACATATTCATGTGATTCTCGTTCAAATAATGAGATGTGAGTTTCGGCTAGTCGTCTTTGAAGCGTTCGAACAGGAACTTCAAATGTCTGAGCTGCAGTGCTTGCAAACTTGTATTCGCCGTCATGAAATGCATCTGTAGCCTCTTCTATACGATACTTCAAATTGATATAGTATTCAGACATGATGTGGTTGTGTGGTTGAGGTGGGGGGGGGTTGGATACATAAGGGAAAAAAAACGTCATTTGGGGGGTGTACGTCATTTGGGTGGCCAGCACCTACTTTAGTAGGTGACAGCGTGGCACGATTAGAGCAAAACTTGGTCCCGGAAATGGACTACAGAGTTTTCACTGCCCCAGTCAATAATACTGCAGCAACAAGGACACACAAGCTGGATGGATTATACAACGCAAGAGCTCGACTCCACCACCCAACCAGTCGTAACATTGATTTGGCCATGACGATCCTGATTTGACAGCAGCGCTGGACTCACGGAAGAGATGGTCGTAGTATGGAACGATGATTCCACATTATCAGCCATACGATGCGAATGTGGCCCTGTGTGAAGACGTTCGAAGCGATGGGGATTTGGTCGATCTCTGTGAAAAGAGGACAAAGCCCAGCCATGGTTGTTAAGTTCTCGATTTGTGTTGCTTTGTTGTAATCGTTCCGTCCTTAACCGTCGGCAGTAGGTCGAAAGCTTTGCGAAGACTGGGGCGATGAGAGGCAGGCTGGCGGTGATAATGGCGAGTAACGGTTCAGCGGCAAGCCATAGTCCAAAGTCTACGTAGATGTAGTCGAGCCAGGGGACGAAATATTCCCTGGTGGCTGCGACTATTGTTTTTTGACGGACACCGCAGAAAACAGAGATTCTAGATGGTGAAACAATCAACTCTGATTGCCATCGACTTAGACAGGTAGTTAAACATAGGGGTTCTCACCCAAAGCCAATGCCAAAGATAGCACAAAGAGCCATTTTTTTCTTCAATGGGATTTGAAGGGCCCATAAGAGGGGCATAGGCATCGAAAGAATAACAACGTCAAGACCCAAGTTGAGCACATTCCCGATAAAGTATCCTTCGCTACAGGGACGAACGATGTATGGATACATGGCTAATGGACGGCAGACGAGAAAATATGACACCATAAAGGCGATACACCAGACAGTGCAGATAAACATGAGCGCATAGGCCATACGATGGAACCAAGTCTTGCGGAAGATAACGATGTAGAGATGAAGAATAGAAACCCTGATCGAGGTGACGGCGACAATCCATAGCAGCCAGATCGCAAGGTTTAGCTGTACGTAGTTAGATCATGATATCACCATCAGATATGAGAGACTTACCACTACGGTATCCTTGTACGAGAGATGATGAGAGTAATTAAAACCAGTAGTTTTAACTGGAACTGATTAGAGTAGCCTTTGGGCTATGGAGTAGACTTCCAGTATCTTACCAAGAACCTCGCAGATGCACAAGCAAGTTGTGAAAAACTGTCCCCAAGTCAATACTGATACTGGCCTTGACGATCGTGACGATACGTATCCATACCAGTCCAACAATTATCAAGTAGTCGTGGATTTGTAGAGGCTTGCTCTTGATTTTCCTCGCCCAGAGCCGCAGTCCAACAGCTAAGTAGTCGAATGCAATCAAGACCCCGACTATGACCTGAACTCCCTTGTATGATATCCCCATAATAAGATCGAGGTTACTGGGGAGGCAGTAAAGCTGCTTCGAAAACAAAAGATATGAGAAAGAACACTCACAGAGATGTCGTAAAAGGAGAAAGTGATTAGTACACCAAGTTGTACCTCATTTCGAGAGGGGCCTTCCAAGCCGCAAGTCCACATATGCATCGCTGTGACAGGCAGATGCAGAGTGCAGCATGCTTCAAGCGTACAGTTCGGCATCCTGAAACAGTGTGAAACTACAGCATCTCAATCGACAATAAGGATTTAGGAGCTCAACCGCCAAGTCTGACATAGCTTACACTTCATACATCCTAGCATGTCTCAGTAGTATCACTCGGAATTCTAGGATTTCTGACTTGTTAGTGAAAGCTCTGAGCGAGAGAAGGCTGCCCTTACATGCATACTTTGCCCGAAAATATTACATGCACTTCCAGTCTTGTGCTACCTTACCAGGGACTCTGAACATGCAGCTTGTGATGGGTTTGAAACAAGAATGAATGATTGCCGAACCACGAGCACGCCGACTTGCGCTAACAATCCCAGTATACTTGCAAGTACTGCCTTCGAAGTATCAGAAACCGATCGTGGTGTCGCATTGAGTGGCGACAAATCGTATGCGCGGTATGAAAGGGACAACTCCGAGAAAGAGCGCTCATGCTTGATGTTGTCTGCGATAGTCTCATGTTTGACTCTGAACCTTTATATACAAGGAGCTTGCTTTATTGATTTGAAATCCGAGCTTTGAGATTCTCCATCGTCCGGTGTCCAGCATCATAGACTTGGAGACATGGACGCCGACATCAGGCACAGTGTTCGTGAGAATACTAGCAATTGCACTGGTACGACAGGGTTGTATTCGCTGGTCGGCTGTTAATTCGTAGGGTGGAAGATAACAAAATAAGATAATGGTATAGGAAAAGTGAGAAAGCCGACTTGAAGAGAAGTGACAATATTATTATTAGTCCACTCCTGCTTCTTCGACAAGTCCTCAACCGAACGCTCCCGCTTCGATTTATCCATTGACGCGTGTCACGAGGCTTGTAATAAAGATGCAGAAATTACTGGATGGTGCTTTGCAATTCAAGAGGACCCGTGCAGACGAATTTCTGTGCCTGAAGGGTAGGCAATGAGGCAAAGCAGCGAAACCAGGCAAACGAGTTTCAGCAAGTTGCACAAACTATGCGGTGCTTTGTGCTGCCACCACTACCTCCAGACAACCTGGTCCATCGAAGTTTAATGTTGTAGAGGCGCTCGAATAGGTAGAATTTTTCTCATGGGGCTCACGAACCTGACTGCGGGGTGTAAAAGAATGCTGTGCAATCGATTGGTTCTTCCGGCAGGCCAAGCCTGGCCTCATGCATAATAATATCAAAGTATGAAACTGTCAAAATGTTCGCCCTACAGCCTCTACACGCCAGCTTGTCAAATCCCTCAAAACCGTCGCCGGCGCTGGAAAGGTCCAGAGCCACAAGGTAGCTCACACTCCGGAACTAGTATGTGTTATGTACTCGAGGCTCCTTAGGCTGTTTGAATGCCAGAAGATCAGGTAGTCTTGAAAATGTGAATGGTTATCGAGTTGTCCAGGACATGAAATAAAGAGCAGCAGTGCGCCGGGCCTATACCGCGGTAAGAACGCCTCATCTGGGAAGAGCACAGGCAGGCCGCTACCAAGCAAAAAAACCGTGCAAATTCTTATTATCTAGTGGTAGTGTTGTTCCTATGCATGGATAGTAGAAAGAGGTCACGAGAACTCTCTCAAAAAGTTCAAACTGCCGGACCTGTGGGTGTTGAGGGTGTCGAGATGGGGTCGAGGGAAGTAGCTAGAGACACTTTCATTTTCGTTATTTAGTCTTTGAGGTTTCATCTATATGAGGGTTAGTCCTACACCAATAAGGAAAGCGCCTTAAGACTGTAGTACCTAACATGCCCACACCTTCCTCAACAGAACCCCAGACTTTCGTCCCAAATTTCCATACCTCCTCCACAACCAGCTTCACCCCACCATTGTTATCTCTATCTTCCAAGAGAACCACAAGATCTGCGTCCGCGCCAACAGTCAAGTTCCCCTTGGTGTCAGAGATATCGAGCATTGCAGCTGGGCTAATGGTGACGGCGTCGATGGCTTCGGCAATGGAAGCTCCAGTCCAGTTGATGAAATTATTCACACATTCTAGCATGGTCACGGCGCTATAAATCAGACTTATCAGTCTCATGGTACATCTGCTTGGGTGACAACCAGGATAATCGTACCTTCCCGCAATCGTCTCCGTCCCGTGAAGCGTCACCCTGCTTCCCATTTTCTCCACCTTCTGCCCGTTATTCCAATCATACACCCCGTCGTCGCATCCCATGAACATAACCGCATCCGTAACCAATATTAACCCCCTCGGATGAGCACTATAAGCCAAACTAACGCTCGCAGGATGTAGATGGATACCATCGGCAATGATGCCAAAATAGGGCCTCTCTCCAGGTGAGAGATGCTCGAAATTAGCACGATCTTTGGCTAGGGTAATGGTGCCGAAAGGGCCGGGATCTCGGTGATGAAGTGGGTTCATTGCATTGAAGAGGTGGGTGATCATGTTGGCGCCTGCTTTGACGGCTGCCACAGTCTGCTCGTAATCTGCGCGAGTGTGACCTATACTGACCATGACTCCGTGCCGAGAGAGATATTGGATCGTTTCTATGGCGCCGGGTAATTCAGGGGCTAGGGTTATCATCTTTACAGGAGCGACGGCCACTTTGTCCTTGCTCTCTGTACTATGTTTCCCCAACGCGAGCCCCAGATTTGAAGACCCGTAGTAACATGCAAGCGTAGCCAGGTCACATAGGCCATCCGTACCGGAAACAACCTCTGGACTATGACAACCCTTCCTATCAGGGGCGATAAACGGACCCTCGCAGTGGGCACCTAATGACTCCGCTCCGATATAAGGGTCTCTCGATTTGCCGGAGGGTCCAAGACATGGAAGGATCTAGACGACGTATCAGCCAGAATTTTCCAGCGCGGAACCAATTGCCTACCTTATGATAGACATGTGAATTCTGACTCGTCATCGTTGCGAGATAGCTCGTGACCCCGGTCCTTATCAGGCCATGATTCATAGCTTGCAGGCCCTTTCTGAACAAAGACATGTCCCCATCCGCAGGTGGGCATGACAGGTCGAATGTGAAGGCTCCATTGAACTGTGCATCGATGAAACCAGGAGCAAGTATCTTTCCCTTCAGGTCAATCACCCGGTCCGGCAAGGTGCGGTCGATGTAGAAGCTCTTCTGAGCATCGACCACCCGACCGGCAGATCTGTTGATCCATAGATCTCCTTGGACAAGCTTTCCATTCCGTACCAGTCGGCAGTTGGTGAACTTGGTAATAGGGTGAGACGAGAGCTCCTCAGGGTTCCGGCCATTCGGGTCCACCACTCGAGACGGCGACATGGCAGAGCCTTGTGAGTGGAGCAATGCCACCAGGTCTTATGTTTTGAGAAAGCCCTTCATCTTGAATGCTAGGAGGTAGCGCAGCGGCAACATGGCTGTGGACGCTTGGTTGCATAGCGAAGGTATTGGTTCTCGTACAGTAAGGTAAGTCTATGCTGATAGGGGATTTTGGGGAGCAGATTATTCACGTCACACGTGTCGGTAGTGACGGATGGGAGTGAATGAGTGCATAGTAGTAAGTACCTACATTAGTAATGAAAGACGTTGCAGTTGCTTTCAAGATTCAAGAAGAATGGAAGGAACTGCTACCTGAAGGCTGAAGGTATGGTATCGTTGCAACGCTACGTCACGTCGAGCAGCTGCCCCTCCTTACATAAGCTGGGCGACAGCATCACCCCCACCTCCACCCCCACCTTCACCTTTTGTTTACTCTTCTGATGCCCACGCCTTGATCAGAAAATATAGACTGGAAGACACCTTACAGTACATTAGCAATTAATGAGTAAAGCATATGAGGCGTTGCCGTACTGTGAGAAATCATGCAAACCCAACGAAGACAGATGCGTACTTTATCAGGACAAGCGACGGTTGAAGATCGCAGTGGCAAAAAGGTTGAATGCTAGATGCTGTAGACTCCATGGCAACAAGTCAATCGTGTCCAGGATGGAGACGAGCGTCCTGGCGTACCTTATGGTTGTACCGATGCTAACCGCCGTGTTGGTGTACGTGGTGGTAACGTGCATGGTAGCATCCATCCACGAGTGGCAAATCCATGAGGTACGCTGGAGCCAATGACTGCGAGTAGAGAGTGATGCAAGTTTTACATCGGATGCAACTGCTCCCATGCCATTTCCTGCACCGAAACAAAGCATGGGCATGGATGCTCGCATATCATTCACACATGTACTTTGCAGTCCTTTGCTGTTCACTGTCCCGGTTGATCTTACCATTGACTCTGCCGAGCTTATCTGGACCTCAACCCTACAGTAAAGTGAGCTCACTGCCTCAACGTTTAACTTTCAAAATTGTCTTCCTGTAAGCCGTCACGTTGGAATTGATCACATCAAGCTTGCATCCATTGTACCGACATAAGGAATACTGTGGGAATCATCCTTTGCGAGCCTGCGAGCTTGCTCCGATCAGCCCGGAGACTTGACAATAGTTTTGTCCTAATAGCACAATGTAGGCCTGATGCGTCCACTCAGCTGTGAACGCATGTCTGATCTCAAACTCCAGGAGATTCATTGTCAGAGAGGACAAGCACACAGCTTCAAACTATGTAGCCGAATATATCATTAGTTAGTACCTATAGTTCCTCACCCTCAAACGTTGTCGTGCAATCTTAACCAACTTCCCCCTTTAAAAGAGCGAATCAACGACTTCGCCCCTACCGAAGACCGCCCTTTTGTCCTCGGCCTCCCCACGGGAAGTAGTCCCGAAGGCGTCTACGAACTCCTCGTCAAAGCCTACAAAGCCGGCCGCATCTCCTTCAAACATGTCGTGACCTTCAACATGGACGAATATGTCGGTATCCCCCAAGACCACCCCGAAAGCTACCACAGCTTCATGTACAAGCATTTCTTCAGCCACGTCGACGTCCCTCCTAACCAGGTGCACATTCTGAACGGTAATGCATCGGATTTGGACCTAGAGTGCCAAGAGTATGAGGAGAAGATCTTGAAGTATGGCGGTATCGAGCTTTTCTTAGGGGGCATTGGGACTGACGGCCATCTTGCGTTCAACGAGCCCGGATCTTCGCTGGCTTCACGTACAAGAGTCAAAACTCTGACCTACGAGACGGTCATTGCAAATGCGCGCTTTTTCGAGAATGATATTACCCAGGTCCCTCGCCAAGCGTTGACAGTGGGAATCGCCACTGTCCTTGCCGCACATGAAGTTGTCATCATCATCCTTGGACAGCACAAGGCGCTGGCTGTGCAGAAATGTCTCGAGGAGGGCGTGAACCATATGTGGACGCTGACGTGCCTGCAATTGCACCCACATCCACTGATCGTTGTGGATGAAGAGGCTACAAGCGAGCTCAAAGTTAAGACTGTGAAGTATTTCAAGAGCATCGATCAATCTGCGCAGGAGTTGGGGGTTGATCAGAAGATCCCAAGGGCGTCGGCAAAGTCGATTAAAGGCACTCCGAATGCTAATGGGGTTTGAAGGGCCCGCAGATTCTCATGTGACCACTTCTTTGGAGTTTGCAATAGGCTTGATGTTGGTAATATGCCTCTCTTTCGATAACCTTGTGCTTGTTGAGAACCTTGATTGCATTACCTACCTTGGTACGGCTTTTAGTCTTTGTGATAAGGTCAACATGCACTATTAGTAGAAGCAAATTAATGTAATACTCCTCGGAAAATTTTGACTGTGGACTTCCCTTTCCATTGATATGATTAGGGCAGCTTGTGGTCCGTAGTGATCTGAATAGGCAAGTTAAGGAATGTTTTTAGCGTTGTCCAGGCCATATTTCTGTAAAGTGGGACAACCAACCAAGTCTTGACAAAAGCGTGAGGGCGAACAAGAGGCAATGCGGGAAAGCCAAACGCGCCGAGAATGACGTTGACGCGCATTCCGTTCAATGACAGCGCTATCGGGCATCGCCTCCGTTTGAACGAATATATATTATATGTGTTTGGGCAAACCCGGCGGCCCCTGGCGGTCTCCAGGGCTAAAATTTGCCCCGGAAGCCGCCCTGAGGTGCCAAGCACTCCCTCTATCTAAGCGACTGAGTCTATGGAGTGGGTGGGTGGGGCAAAAGCGCGTTTCTGGCTGAATCCTAAGGGATGGAGAAACAGGAAGAGATGATGGGGGAAACAGAAGGGGAAACGGCCTATTTATCCCCTTTTCCCTGCTTAATCTCCTTGTTCTCTAGCGGCCGGCATTGGCCGAGCCAAGTCGGCTAGCCACCTCCGCTTGCCGATAGCCTCCAGTCGAGCTGGACCTTTCTAAATAGATGGTGTTACCTGTTCTGGACATACAGCAATTAGAGAATATCGATATAACGCTCTTCATACGCCTTCTGCAGTCCATGATTCTCACGTATTGTAGAGCTACATTTCATGATATACAGACTTACGAATTCAGAATATTTACTAGAGATATAGACGCTCTAATCCGACGGGTACCGCATGTGCTTGAGATCCAGATGGGGGATTGAACCATCTTGAAACCTCATAACACGACAGACGAGTGGGTGGCGGCTGGGACATGGCTTGTCGTACAGCGCAGCTGAAAGTTGCGAAAAATTGTTAAAACCCACATATACTTTACTTCAGGCACTGATGTAGTATATCATGTATTGCAGGCTCTTCTCGGATGGTAACCAGAGCGTAGGATCGCTGCAGCAAAGGAGCCACTATTCCGCCAGCACATTTCGACCGTCTTTCTTTGCTCATGCACTTCACCCACACATCGTATGGCGGAAAACATGCTGGGATCCGTCTATCTGACCATCCTTACTGCTCCTCGAAAATCTAGGACGAAGGCAGCCTTCAGAGCATCGGGCCCGTTTCTGCCATTGAGTTCGACCAAAAATTTGGGCCCAGTAGCAAATTCGGAGCTGCCAATCTACAATTTGGAAAAACCTAAGTTTAATGACGACTGCTAAGGCCTGAACAAGAAGACTATAGCTATACAATCGCTGGTGATCATTCATGGCTTGTCCGTAATTCCACCATTAAGCATGCCAAATTCTTGGGTCACTTATAGACAGAAATGTAAGCAGGCACTCAGTGACATGTACGGGACTTAGGGAAGGCCTGGATGTCGTACTGTGGAAGAGGGGGAGCCATCATGTCTCTCCTTTTAGGTATTCTGAAGCAGTGTATCTCATAAGACTTTGCCTAGGCCAAGAAAGAGAGACAGTTCCAAAAGATCTTAGATATACGGGAAACTAAAAGTGCGCATCTAGGTTTTATCAGCAAAAGCAATAAAGGCGACGGCTCCTTGTTTTGCAAAACTGCGAAATGCCTTACGACGAAGCTCTGATACTGAAATACGATTGGAAGGAAATTGGATCAAAGCATAGCAAGCAGGAGACCAAAACGTCTTACGGAGATGGATCCTACAAGGATGGCAGATGTCCTACATGTAAGATCGCTACTCGTATTCTAGTTGCTATCTCCGCATAAAACTTCCCCGTCTCAGCTAAGGTCGCGTGTTCTTTACTTGTACGAGTACACCTCAGCCATCGGAAATCTTTATTCACACGTAGCATCGCCATCAATTCATCCAAACTTCCTCTCACCACCAGATCTCCTCAAACACCCACAACCCTACAGTCTCTCTTGGCCCTTCGCACAGCGAACAAATCTCAATCATGATGGGCCTCAATCCGCAGATGTACGTCGCAGCCACCACTTCTCTAGTCGTAGCCTTCACTCCACTCGATTACATTGCTGACCATCTCTCTCTGTTCCAGCACCAACCTGGTGATCATCCTAGGCATGATGCAAGTCTCCAAAAAGATCCCCTTCGACGACCCCCAAGTCCTCATGGGCGTCCGCGCTCTTTACGTCGTTTCGAACCTCCTTATCGTCGGCATGTACCTCTACCTGCAGCAGAAAATCAACCAAAAGAAAGGTACATCAACGGGCCCCCTTGCGTAAAGCCGTACAATGCATCCCCTAACAATCGATCAACCAGACCTCACAACCCTCAAATACGTCGAACCCGCCCCCATGGGCTCCGCCGACGAACCCAAACTAATCACCACCACCATCCACGCCTACGATACCACGCAGCTGCGCGCCCTCTGGAAATCCCAGCTCATGGGCGTCGGCATGATGGCCTTCATGCATCTCTACCTGCGCTACACCAACCCCCTCCTCATCCAGAGCATCATCCCGCTCAAAGGCGCCTTTGAGGGTAACCTAGTCAAGATCCATCTGTTTGGGGCACCGGCCATTGGGGAGTTGAAGCGGCCGTGGAAGGCGGCGGGGGGGTTGATGGGGATGGGGCAGGGGGACCCGAAGGCGGATAAGAAGAGTGTGGAGATAGCGGAGAAGGCGGGGGCTGGGGGCGTGAAGGATGAGTAGATGTTGGTTTCTGGAGGATGGGAGAGTAGACTCTGCGCTGGGGAAATGTCCTTGTGGGATACGTTATTACATGATTCTCGGGTCGGAGGAAATTTCATGACTTTCTCTCTCAGACTTGGGCTCGGCAACGTTTTGTACATGTCTGTAGTCTAGAATTCTTAGATGTTCAATAACCTGGAGAACGGATGGAATGCAGTCTTCGTTTGCGTGACTTTCTTCTCCCTCTTTTGAATCATGCTCGACGCTCTACCGGGTTATGTGGTGATTGAGAGGCACTCACCAGATCAGGAAGTCAACTCAACATGCTGGAGCCGTCAGTGGTATCCTGAGCCGTGTAGCTGTCGTTCCACCTCTCGCTCGCGAAAAGACAGTTGGGTGTTGCGAGTTGTGGTAATCACCCATCTTCAGGAATATCTACAGCACATCTCTCTTCGGCACCCCTCAACAGAACTCGGATAACGATTGAAGACTTGTTCCATTTCTCTATTCCATGCTCCCCTAATAACAAACCTTCGCTCCATTCGTTGAATCATTCTCGTCCCCTTCAGACATTTGCATGCCAGAACTATCTAGAACCGCTAGGAATAACACGAACAGAGCCACTGCTGAAACAATCTGATGCGATTACAGGACTAAACAGGTAGAAAGTTGAGGGACACTAGGCATTTGCTAAGTCTCTGTATGGTTTATGCATTGCAAGACCCAGACATAAGCAATCCTTGTGAGACGCTTAATACTCTGCTTCACCACCTTCCTCTCCTTCAAGCGAGTCGGTAGCAACCTCTTCGTAGTCTCTCTCAAGAGCGGCCAAGTCCTCACGAGCCTCGGAGAATTCTCCTTCTTCCATACCCTCACCAACGTACCAGTGGACAAAAGCGCGCTTCGAGTACATAAGATCGAATTTGTGGGAGAGAGCAGACCAGGCTTCCGCAATGGCCGTAGTGTTAGACAACATGCAGCTGTCAACAATTAGCTTCCTACGGGACAACGGACGAGGGAAGAAGCTTACACAGCACGGTTAGCCTTGGCCAAGTCACCGTTGGGGACCATTTGTGGCGGCTGGTAGCAGATACCGATCTTGAAGCCAGTAGGGCACCAATCTACGAAGTGAATGGTACGCTTCGTCTTGAGCGTAGCAACAGCAGCATTAACGTCATTTGGCACAACATCTCCACGGTACAGCAAGCACGTGGCCATGTATTTGCCGTTACGGGGATCACACTTCACCATCTGGTTGTTAGGCTCGAAGCATGCCGTAGAAATCTCTTGGACCGAATTCGCCTCGTGGGATGCCTTGGCGGCGGATACAACAGGAGCGTAGGCGACAAGAGGGAAGTGGATACGAGGGTACGGTACAAGGTTGGTTTGGAATTCATTGAGATCGACATTGAGCGAGCCATCGAAGCGAAGAGAAGCAGTAATGGAGGAAACAACTAGATAGAGATGGTCAATATGGAGCGATTATTCATGCCACAAACAGAACGTACCTTGAGCGATCAAGCGGTTCAAATTCTCGTAGTCTGGTCGCCCAATTCCCAGATTTCTACGGCAGATATCATAGATCGCCTCATTGTCAACCATGAAGCTGCAGTCGGAATGCTCAAGAGTTGTATGAGTGGTAAGGATGGAGTTGTAGGGCTCAACTACAGAGGTAGCGACTTGAGGAGCGGGATAGACGCAGAACTCCAGCTTGCACTTCTTGCCGTAATCGACTGAGAGACGCTCCATGAGAAGAGCACCGAACCCGGATCCAGTTCCTCCACCGAAAGAGTGGAATACCAAGAAACCCTGGAGACCAGAGCAATTATCGGCAACATGACGGATCTTGTCCAGCACTTGGTCGATCAACTCCTTGCCCACAGTGTAGTGCCCACGGGCGTAATTGTTTGATGCGTCTTCCTTGCCCGTGATCATCTGCTCCGGGTGGAAGAGATCCCGGTAGGTACCGGTGCGAACTTCGTCAACAACATTGGGCTCGAGGTCGCAGTAAATAGTACGGGGAACGTATTTGCCATTGCCTAAACATAAAGTTATTGTCAGTCACTCTATGAAAGCTATTGGAGATGTATCTTCTCATACCTGTCTCGGAGAAAAAGGTGCTAAAGCCCTGGTCAGGGTCTGCAGCTTTACGCTCCTCGGTCAGATATCCATTAGGCTATGAGTCAAAAACGCGTCAGACCAGGCTCAAAGGCGACCGTAATCCCATTTTGGATTGGCCATGAGTAGGTATCGTACCTGAATGCCGTGTTCTAAGCAATAGAGCTGTTCGTTTACAGATTAGCGATGCCCTTGCGTCTCAATTCCAGCAACAGTCCTGTTGGGCAGGTTGCTCATGATCCAAAGCTCACCTCCCAGCAAGAATTTGCGATTTGGCAACCGGCTTGCCCAACTGTACGCGTGGTCGAGTCAGTACACGAGTTTTATGGTGGAGTGGTGTTTCCCAGCAAGACTTTAGAGACGCGCGTGGAGACACACCATTCAAGCTGATGACTTCTCTCATAGTGATAGTGAGTACCCTCTAAATGGCTGATGCCTCGAAGTGGTTGTCGGAATTGAGATATGCTAGGAAGAGCAAGACGTTGGTGAGAGGTCTGGATGAGGGGAGTAGGATGAAAGATTTGTGTGGGCGTTGTTTTGATTCCTTGCCCTGGAGATGCGCTAACGGAGATAGGCTAAGGGTGCGGACAGGGGTATCGATACAGCAACAGACCCTCGAGAGTAGGTATCTAACACTTCAGGAGCATCACCACATCACGACTGCCTTTGATTTAATAGTGCTTATGATATGTGATTCCATCAGCTTCAAATCCCCGAAAGAAACACACGGCTACAAATATCCGGCCTTCTCTACACCTCATGCTACCCTACCCTACGTCGAGTCGTGTCAAGTCCATATGTCTCTACCATTTTCCACTACTGTACATAGACACTTTCTTCTGCTAATCTGGCAGGTAAATTTGTATGATTACAGCATTCAATCTCGCGCCAAACGACGTCATGTTCTTGACTTTTCCTACGTATTTCTGTTTTTCGTATTCCAGGCTCAACGGCTACTCTAACCCAGGCCCGATCGTGGTTTATTCAGTGGCAAAGTCATATGCTCCGCCCTTGCTCAAATTATCAAATATCACATTAGATGAACCGGTCGTTCAAGTATCTAACATACTGTCTACCAATCAGCATGAGATGATCTGCGACTCGAAATTGGGAACTGACCTGAATGTTCATAGTTGTATGGATGCGCTCATCTTATCCCTGGACTCACAGATCTGCAAAGACACATACAAAGAGGTTTTGGATTTCGAGATTAACCTTCCCTATAACCGGATAAGTAGTGGGCGTAGAGTACGGTCACATATTGCCGCGTGTATGCTGATATGAATGGCAGCTGATGGGACTTGTGCTATCGACGTAGGTCGTCTTGGCCCTGCGATATCGGATTTGATAACCAGCCTAGAACTTCACTCAGCTGCATCCGCAGTCCATCCTGAATGTGTCCGCGGTTGGCCCTTGCATGACGCTGGGATGCAGTTCGCGTGGGTGGGTTTTGTTCTAGGTGACTGCTGAGAGCCGATGCTTTGATTCTGATGCGAAGCGATTTCTAGGCCAAAATTAACAACTCTAAGTTCAAATTCGTTCATATAGACCAAGTAATATTGTATGCTTGTTCCCTTCAGCCCCTACATCGATATCTTGCGATCTTGCTATTAGAGAGATGCCTGTCGACCTATGGGTGACCTGACTTGGTCGGCACTACAGCCCGCATGATAATAATGCAGAACTTCCGCTTGTGTTTTCCAGTGAGTATCACTGATATTTTGCCTCCCGACTGCTACACTTGATTGCATTACACAGCAGCCGCTAGTCAAGAACTGAAGATAGTCGAGACTTGTCAACCCTGCCAAGGTGTCTGGCCAAAATCGACACTAGCTGTCCCCTAGATGCTTTCTCCTGGGATTTATTCTAGGTCGCGGCTGTGGTTATTAACGGCAGGTGTGTGGGATTTGGCTTAATCGGTGTAGTCGTTGGTCTTAGTGGGTCATCAGATTCCTCATGGTATTGCAAATTTCACTTGTTTTCATTCTGGTAGCAACCCTTTCGTGGAAGTGGGTATTGATCCCTTCCAAAGTAATTCCACCTGAAGAATATCACTCATGTCATTTTGACATGTTCAGAGTCGTTCTGTAGATTGAATACCTCTTTGAATTGTTCCACCAGGCCCGCACTTCTCCTCGGACCATGACCCATGCATTATTCTGGATAGACCGACTTCAGTCGAGTTTGAATATGAATCAAAATACATTTCCTTTCGTCCACAGAAATCCCCAGGATTAAGATACAGCCCGTGTGACTTCACAGTATTGCAAGCCACCAACGTGCAGGGTTCTGCTTTCCTGAAAATATGAAAAGAATTGAAGCTACTGATCAGGTAATAGCACAGAAGATATATATGATGCCTATTAGACCTTCAGTGTACGAAGTCCTTGCATTATGACAAGAGCCTCATTATCTGATCCCTTCGTACAATTTCTCTGCGCCAACCAGCTCAAAAAGATTCACGGAATAGAAAATCCCGAAAGCTACCTCCCGAGTGCCTTTGCTGACCTCGAATAGCCGTTCAATTGGTGCCCATTCTGTGGGTACTCTAGAGAATGGATGCACTGGTTGGTGTTTCTGGGCAAGTGCTTCTCTGTATTCCATCTATTGAACTCCTGATGGAGTTCTAGAAGTGAGGGCAAATTTCGAGGTGTCTAGCTATGGTCAATTTGCGCCATACCCGAAATGATTTCTAGATTGATCGAACTGTAGTAAAGATCAGAATCTGCTTGAACAAGGGACAGAAGGTTTGTTTGGTTTGTACCGCGAAGAATACATATCTAGTTTCGGATGTGGGCACAATCTTCAATCACAATCACTGAGAACTATGATTACTTTCGTGAAGGAGCAACAAGTCAAACATTGTAGTATCTTAAAAAGCCCAGAGACCTATTTTATCATGTTTGACAGCGTAGGTTGGCCATCGCTTGGAAGGCACCGTCGGTCGCGGATTCTTAAAGCGGCGGGCACACCAGACGACGAGCAGTCGTCACCGTGAATCTTTTCAATCCTTTCCATCTTTTCAACAACAAACCGAAAGCGCCTCATGTATTGATGCTAATCCCACAGAGCTTGGTTTGCTACACTTGATACTTGAGTGTTCTTCGTTATGCTCTAGAGTCACGGAGATGTGGACACTCGCACTCATCGTGACGTTGTCCTTGCGGATACTCTCGGTTTTGGCCAATGTAGAGAAGACCATTTTCCGCGGCCCAGAGGCCATACAGATCCCAAAGGCACATCCCAACCTCGAAGACCTTCGTTTGGAGTCGTTAACGCCATCACACTGGAGTTTACGCCGTCAAGTCGTTGCGAGTTTCCCAAATTTCACAAACGCAAAGGGTAGCGAAACATGGCTTCTACTGGACGGACTTGAGTACAATCAAAGGTACGAAGTACGCATCTGCTGGGTCGCCACGGTAAGCTGCACCTGCCAGTCACATGATGGCTTTCTCCTGTTTGTTTTCTACTATGGTGATTGGTGTTGTTGCCCTTTGAATTGTGCTTATCATTCACTATCAATCAGCAACCAACAGCATTCACTCTTGATACCTTTACGCTACCTGAGGTGTTCAACACATCCGATTTGATGTTTTCACTTGCATTATATTCTGAATCACGTCAATCAATCAACGCGGAACAACATAATTCCGAACATCGTGATGGTCCTAAGACACAAGGCCATAGTCAATCATCAGTCCTCCTTTTACGTATCACTGCAGCTGCAAGTTACTTCACGACGAACAAGTCTCTCATGCGGAATGTGCCGCCAGTGAACATTGATATCAGTAAGGTCACGTGCCATTATATTTACCTCCTTTAAAACTAACATTCCCTTCAAAGTCCTAGACCCTTTCCTCCTGAACCTTCTACCCAGGTCTCTTTTGCCTACAGGGATCTATCTCATCATCTTAGCTGTTGTGGCCTGGTATCTTTCAAGTTTTGTGTGGCAAGGTCTTCACCAGATTTCTCAGTCCGGAAAGGATCAAGAGAGAACCCATGACTCAGCTGTCTTTGTCGCCCAGCAACAAAAAAAGAAAGTCTGACGCAATGTCTTGCGATGCTGATGGAGGAACCGAGATCGCTTGCTTGTGCCCTCGACGTGATGCTCATCGCCAACGCCTAGAACGAAGGCAACAGCTCTATGCGCTCTATGCTCTGCCAATCTACCAACTGCCGCCAGAATTGATCCTGACAATCCTCGACAAACTGGACCTTATCGTGTTCCCTGCTATGATCATTGGGATGTTCCATCTTCTGCGCCACCATGGGATAGCGCCTTTAATGACCAGTTTCGACCTCAAACGCTTCTTGAAATGCTCAAATCCTGATGGACCGCCACGCTCAAAGGATGACGTTAGCCATATTGACCCCAAAGGTTTCTATCGCCTGCCAATGGAGATACGCCTCGACGTTTACAAGCACCTTAGTGCTCGTGACAAGATCAATTTCGTGCTGGCTACTTTCGAGATTCCAATCGACGACATCGAGTCTCTTACGCATTGGCGGTCATCACCGATACCTATGATGTGTAATCAGCCAGTTCGAGAAGAAAGCAAGGGTGCCGAGTCGTAGGTGCAGAGCTCTTCGCTTGCGGTAAGAAAAACATGGAGTCTTTATGGAGGACTGGTCTGTGCAATCACTGCCGGAAAGCAGGGATAGTCCAAAGTTGCCAGGAACAGACGGGTTATTTCATCAAGCTCATAGATACCCGGGTGTGGCAAGCGCATCTGTCATGGATAAGTTACTAGGTCTCAAAGCAGATTGCAACTTTTCATTCTTTCCACCATGCTACTCTCCCGCCATTTCTCAAGAAGCAATATTCCCACCTTTTCAATGTCAACCAGCCATTTCCAATCCACCAAGCAACCATAAAAGCCACTTCCCCATCTCATCTCAACGAACCCCCCATCCCCCGTCCCCCGTCCCCCGTCCCCAAACCTCCTCCTACAACTCCTCCCTCACCAAATCCACCTGCGCGCAGCTGCATGGAAGCGTAATCCCGGAAATCAAAAACCTCCACATCAACTGCGGTTGTCCGCGCCACCAATCGCACGCTAGCCGCTCCCAAGTACCAAACATTAGCACTCCTTCGTAGCATAGCATAGCATAGCATAGGTTCTATTAATGAGTAAGGAGGAAGGATAAGGTATAAACTCACCCAGCCACCCGTTGAACTCACTCGAGCCTACTACCAAGGCTCCGTTCTTGTCAAAATACCAACCGGTGTAGTCGCCGAAGCCGGCGTTAATGTGCACTAATTGCCATGCTATAATCCCACAAAATCACACATATTAGCTATCCTTCCCCGTTCTCGGACCAGAAGAACAAAAAGTTAGGACAGAAGATGCAGGGAACATACAAGCCCAATCGTCGTCTCCGCCCAAGTAAAAGGAGAATGGCGTGTTGAACGAGTCGAGCGTGAATTGCTGGTGGCTGCTGTTTAGATATCCCTTGGCGGCGGAGTCCTTGTAGGGCGTGAGGGTCACTTCGTTGGTGCCTGCGCCTGTGAAATCCAGACAACGAGTAGCAGGTCAGTACGCTGTAGTAGCCCTGCTCAGTTCACGGGAGGAAGAGTGGTGGACATGTTAATGGAAGTGGGAAGGGCAGAAGAGGGATACCGTTATGATAGGCCATAACATAAAGCCCATCCTTGGTCGAATTCGTCGCGCTGCTGTTCCCGATCGCGCGAGTCTTGAGGTGGTATAATTGCTGGCCTGGAGGGGTGGGTGTGGCGATGGGGTTTGGGGCGGCGGCGGGGGTGCGGGCGAAGGCGAGGGCGAGAGGGAGGGTGAGGAGGAGGTGGAGGGGGATGGAGAGGGAGGGGGAGATGTGCATTTGTGTGTTTGGTGTGGGTTGTGGGTTTGGAAGTTGAGGTCAGAGACTTAGATACCGGGTAGGGTGTGGTTGAAGGAGGGGGAGCAAAGAAGGGATTGGAGGATGCTTTTGTGCGTTTTTGCGGGGTTGGGCAGTGCGGTAGGTCAGGGCTGAAATAACAACAGTGAAGATGTAAAGTAGGTGAAAGAGAAGTCACACTGAGCAGAAGTCTCACATGCACTCCCACATCATCAATGTAAATGTAACCTTAGGTAGTCAGTCACCTGCGCAGTGAAGCTTTCTCTTTATTCTTGTGCATGGTCGTGGTGTTTCGAGAGGATTCAAATCTACGCGCTTGCAGGCGGAGAGCCGCAGGGCTGGCGGATGTAAGAAAAGGTTAAGGAAAGGTCTGTGGTGGTTTATGCGCTGAAGCGATGGTGTGAGATCGAGATAAAGAAATAATAGGTGTCAAAATGATGCTCTGTGTTTTTATGTGTTTTATGATGTTTCACATGATCGGGATATTTTACCGAGACATCTCACCAATTCCTTTACTGCGACCTTGTAAATGCATATGGTTCTTTACTGGGTTTGAGAGGTGGCTTTTATACAGTTCCGATGTTGGGGTTGAATCGGAGGCTGCGATTTCCCAAATGAATCTCAGTGTGGTCATCTCTCTATGCCTTATACTCTGTCCATCAGAAGATTTGGTGATTGTTGCGTCATATGGTCCGACTTTCGTTTCGTTGTTGACATTCCAGTCAACCCCTTGCCGCAGGTCATCCCGAAAAACGGCGAGTGTATGAGAACGATGCCATGACCTTATCGGCTTATGCCAAAACGCTCGCAAGTGCCACCAGTGGGGATCATGGTTCTCTCCGCTGATGACAGGTAAAGATTAGTAGGGACTTTCCAGCCCATCTATCAATCGAGGGCGGCTTGCATTGCTCTAAATCACAATCTGTCCACGGCAAGCACCCGACGCGTAGCTTGAAGATATGGATCGCGAACACGATGGAGAGGAGAACAATGGATCAGAGTATGGAACCCCAAAACGAAGTAGGCCACCGAGCTGATATGTCACACTTAACCAATTCCAAATAGAATTCGATCTAGAACTCGGTCTAGAATCAGCTCACCCTCGGGTCCTGGCATAGTTTCAGGCACTGCCGAGCCTTCGCTAGTCAAAGACTCTTTGTGGATCCTAGAGTCTCCGCTAATCGACGATGTACAAGAATACCGGAGTCTCCGCTAAATGACGACGCTTTGAGGATACCAGAGTCCCCACGTTATGGCTCGCCTATTTCTGAGAATACCCCGTTGGAAGGTAGTCGATTGTCGTCGCACGAAAAAGAGGTTGATCCTTTCGCATTCAAGATTGATCAAAGTTCCTCAACCAGACGGTCGGTCAATGGTCATAATTCTGGGAGCACTGTCGCGGGCCGATCGACAAATAGCAAGTACACCATCAACCACCTTGACAGCAGGAAGCTCTTCTAGCATCACCAGAGCTAGCCCTGAGGACGACATCCCACCTCAACATACTGCGAGCCCATCTTCGAATGGGTTCATTGTTAAAGTATTTCACCCGATCTGCCTGATCTACTGGAGTTTCTTCATCCTATACTCAACTCTGCTCCGCATCTGCGAGCCAGTTCTCGTATGGTTGCAAAAGAAACCATGGGAGATCCTCAAGCTCACTATAGAGGCCATTAGAATAGTTCTCTATTCATTCTGGTCTATCTTGTACCTCATATGGTGGATTATATATTACCTGCATATCGCCATTCTCGAGATCCTAACATTTCCGTTCAACGTTGTACGAGTGGGATGCATCTACATAGCTAAGATCTGGTACTGCTTCCGAGCTGGTTTGATTGAAGTTATTGTGGTGTATGTATGAAGGAGAAATTCGGTTGTCGCAATTCAGGTCACGACGAGGAATGTAACGATTCTCTTTCAAGATGATTCTGACGATCTAGGAGTTGCAGATATGAGCTTCTCAGCAATAGAGGCAAGCACTGAACTTGAGAAAACTGAGAGATTCAGGCATGTTGATCCGAAGTCAGGAACGATCGTGATCAATGTTGAATACTTGCTTATGCGATGAAGTAATGAACGATGGAAAACTACTGTTCACAGAGTATCAGAGTCTTTATTCCAGTGAAAAGAAAAAAGATGAAATTTCACTGTTTTAACGATACATACTGTACCTAGATAGAGCCTACATTACATGTAGGCTCGTAGGTACGGATTTACCAAGTCTTGAATGTGTGGGGCATACAGTATGCTATTTTTAAAGTTCAACCCGACGCCAAGAATGTTTTGCTGGTAGGGCTATTTCTGAGTGAAGGGTGAAATACTTCTCAAAGTCTTTAATGGAAGCAAGCTGTAATGAGATTGTACGCAGATGATGAAGCTGAACGGAACTGCTGGTTATCGATCACGTTTGTGAGCATCGATTCATAGTATGGCAGTGAAGAAAGATTCGGTATAGGTGCGGGTGGTGTGTTGAAGGGGTTCCAATAGCTTAGTTCCTCTCAAGATCTGACTTTGATCCTAATCCCCTTCGATCCCTCAGCGGGCAGCGGCACGAACCCATCTGCGGCAATCTCAACATCGGCCAAACCGGTCTCGAACAATTCCAATACGCCCTCATCTCCTGCCTCCCTTACACCCTTCTCACCTCCTGAGCCGAAACGCCTGAAAATTGCCGCCAAACACATATACATTTCTGCGTAAGCTAGATTGATGCCTAAACATTGCCTACTACCCTTCGAAAATGAGACCAAGTACCGATCTAAGCGCGGGTTCTTGACCCAGCGTTCGGGAATAAATGACTTAGAGTCGTGGAATATGGAATCCTGTTGATGAATGAGGGTGCTGGTCATGCTCACTGGAGTATTCGGGGGAATAGACCATTGCTTGGCGCTCGCAGTATCAGTGAAGAGCATAGCATTATCAGGAGATACACGTTGAAGACGGGAAGAGACGCCGTAACTTAATCGTATGGCTTCTTGGATGACAGCTACCAGATATGGGAGCTTCTCTAACACTGGTAGTGGAACGCTGGCGTTGGAATCGGGGATTGCGGATCTAAGTTCTGCTTTGAGCTTCGCGAGGATGCGTGGAGAAGCAAGGAGGTGATATGTGGCTACTGAGAGTGCCCAAGACGTGGTCAGGGTACCAGCACCAACGACAATTGCAGCTTCGTCCGTGAGACGACTGACAGTCTTGTCACTTTCCGGAAGATCGCTTTGAAGGATTTCGTGGAAAAGAGTAGGATGTGGGAGGTCTTGGTAGGTTGATCGTGGCTGAGCTTTGACTTGCACTATCTGTTGTTCGATTGACTAAGGAGAAGTTTGACTTCGGTTAACATACGTTATTTAGTAAAATGCGTGAGAGCCTTACCCGCTGGATGCGAAGGACCAAATCAAGACTGGGTGAGATAAGAACTGCCACCCACTCGGGAAGACCCTGGATGAAGTGGAAAATCCACATCATTTGTTTGAGTAGTCCTGCTGCCTTACCTGCCTCCAGAACTGCATCGTGGTACTCCGGGCCCCAATTCTTATCTTCGAGGCGGTGGTCCGATCGACCGTAAGCATATTCCATGACGACATCTAGAGCAGACTTTAGAAAGATGTGCTTCATAACGAACAGCATGGGGAAGATGCCATAGAATCCATTTTAAAAGCGTACCGTTCGTGAATGCCGCAAATGCATAATCCATCTTGATAATTTCCCCTTCGGCATCTCTGAAGTCTTGGAGCCTTTCGAGCAATTTCTGTACCCTCTCTCCAATAACCGGCTGCAATCTCCTCACGCTCGCCATGGAGAAGAAGCGGTTTAGGGCAGCCCTTCTAGCTTTGTGCTTGTCATGCCCAATAGTCGAGAACATGGCTTCAGGTGTGCCAAACTGCTTTGTGTACCATTCCCACTTGTTACGTTTCTCACCACTGGCACTAGAAGCATATAACGTATCATAGTAATCAGGGTCTGAAATATGCAGTTCGTAGGGATTGATGCGAATGATAGGGCCATATTTGGCGTGTAAGGTACGCAGATGAAAAGTGTATTGGCCGCGAAGGATAACGTCGTAGTAGAGTTCATACCTATTACAAGGCTTGTGTTAGCATCCAAATAAAGATTTGGTAGGTGGTATTACCAGAACGTCAAGGCTGCGAGTCTTGGACCAGGGAACGTGGCTATTGGGCTGAGGTAGAGCCGGTAGAAGGCGGTAAAGACCAAGTAGCAGGTCAACGTCAGCACTCCCACCATGAACGAGACCGTCCAGGGGAAAGACGTTGAAAAGACAAATAGAGCCATGATTGTTGATGACGTGTGGAAGACAGGTAGAGGGATGAAGGTTTGTCTGATTCGAAAGTGGAATAGAAAGAGACGGCTGAGCTTTATCGCTAGTCGTGTGACGTGAGGTAAGCCGGTAAATCATGCCCTTCAGCTTCTGTGAGGTATGTACCCATAATGGGATCCGACATGACGCTCGATCCTACGCCAACTGGGCTCGGATCTTGTTTATTGGATTGATCGAAAAGTGCCGTCGGCCGCCAATACGACGTCGCTGTCGTCTCGAGGCAACGATTAAGGCAAACATTGGTTGCATTTCTTACCTGCATGAAGGAGCTCACTCATGCGTTTGCACTGCCCATCATTACTTATTTTACTAGGTAGTATGATATAGGGGGGCGCTTCAGGGATAGTATATGTATGTTGAAGCACGCTAATTTTGACGCCCGCTCAGCAAGCTGCGAGCAAATCACGTATGAACGGGGTTTCCGCGCACACTGGGTTTCCGCGCACGCTAACTATAACTTAGTACCTTATCTTAGTGCCCTTTTTAATACGCTAAACCCGATACTATCTAAAACTAACTTTTCTAGGTTAGAGTACGCGGAAACCCAGTGTGCGCGAAACCCCCGTGGATTTAAACGCGGGGGATCGCTCAAGTCATTCCCGCTTTTAAATCGCAGGCTGAGCCATCACATCCGAGTCGGCGGTGTTCAACTCTTATGCTCATGTCTCAGAAGAAAACAAGAGTGATTAGCAAAGGTGTTTCAACCAGGAAATATCTATCATCTCGATATAGTCTCCGCCTATGCGACTGCTAGCGAACTCTAGACCACAAAGGCAGGAGGTAGAAAGAAGTCATCCAGATACACCATATCTTCCAAGTACCCTTATCGGCCTTTACATCCCGTAAGAGGATGGTCCGAAAACTTAGTGTACCTCCAATCACAAGAGAAGGCAGGTATGTTATAAGACTCGGTTTCCAAAATGCCGGAACAAATATCGACCACACCATGACGCTGATCCCAATTGTCAGCCTTGCAAAGTCATCCCCGTGTGCGAGAGGTAGAGTCTTGCGCCCTCGCATCGCATCTCCCGCCTGATCGCTCATGTCCTGGACTTGTAATGTTGTTGCAACGACCAAGCCGATTAATATGACCCACTGATACCCAAAGGAGCTGAATTTGCACTGTCTTCCACAGGCAATGATCGTTGCACCGGAACCGTAACTTGCCATGCCAAGAGCGTTGATGATGTTTCGAATAAGGAAGTTATGGTCCGTTCCTCCTAGATCGTTGTACATCCAGGTCAAGGTTATGATTACGAGCATGTGTGCCGTGGTCCCCAGGTAAAGTGAAGATGCACAGGCAATGGGAATAACGATCAACAAGAGTGTCCTTGCTTGATTCTGGCTCAAGCGTCGAGACGGTAGCGGTCGCCAAGGTTTATTAATACCGTCTTCAAGGATCGAAAAAGGTAGCCGTTGATTTGCTATATTGAAGAGCAGGAGACCGAGCCAGAGCCACATAATCATATATGGAATGTTCAACAGAGATGTGAGCGGGTTTAGGCTCTGATCGTTGGTAAGTGCAGGTTCTGACATTGCACTGGCAAGGCCAAAAACCAAATTCGGATAGATCGTTGATTTCAGGTCGCTACGGGTGAAGAGCCAAAGTGTCCTCAGGTGGTATGAAAGACTATTGCGGCTCCAGTTTTGGCATTTCTGATCATCGAATTGTTCTTCCATTGATCCATCATTCACTCGTTCGGGTTCTTTCTCCGCCAGGACTGATGAATAGGACAGCGACATTGGGTAGGCTATGGTGCAGAAATGATAATAAAAGCTGCTGCACTTTTTTCGAATTTGAGATCGTTACATATACTTCAAAGTGAAACCACCTCGTTGGAATTTATCAGAATTGTGCCATGACCCACCCTTCCACATTCCAGGATTAGCTGGCCCACTTTTGTATCTCCGGAGGCTATGCAGTATTCTTAGGATCGTAAACCGGCCTCGATCTTCCATTCGCGGAGAGGATTTTGCTCGTGCGCCAAGAAAATCTCTCTTGCCCATAGGCAAGCATTGGTCAAGCTAGGACGTGGTCCAATGAGAAACTAACACCAAGGTATCAGGGATTTTGTTTGACTGTGCTGCACTGCCTGCCGCATGCGCGCATCGATTATTACCGTTGGCATGAATACCTACAATAGATTTCGGTACGTATGTGAATTGAAACGCATCCTCCAAGTAAAGGCTTAATCTCAGACTTAACCCACACGTCCAGCCGACTGTGCTTTTCGTCGTTAGTGATTCCCACCCGTTGGTGTTGGTAATTGCTTGATCCACGCATGATGGCGACTTTACCTACGAAAGCTGTTCAATATCAGCTCGCCCACAAGGATCAGAACCGAGCGGTTGACCTAATCACGTCGAATATCATCATGTTGACTGCAGCGTATGTCGCTGTCGCACTTCGCTTTACGTCACGAAGGATGAGCCATGCATCATTGCAAGGTGATGACTGGATGATAGTTGTAGGATTGGTCAGGCCACATTCCATATTTACGAGCATAACGCATCTCTAACTTGCCACAGTTTCTGACCTCATGCTTTGTCGCAGGGTGTTTTGTCTGTAGGTTACTCTGCGGTGTGACGTCGTGTATTGGTGAGCTGCGGACACTCACACGTCTTCAAGGTATCTCATTTGGACTCGGAAAACATATCATTTTCGTCACGAAGCCAGTGCATTTTGCCCAGGTACGCACAAAACCAGAGCATAAATTCAACGTTAGTCTAACTTATTAAAGGCCGTGTTGGTGACTGAGGTCTTATACACCCCAGCTTCGACTTCCATCAAATTCTCGATTCTGCTACTCTATCGGCGCCTTTTCCCAAGCGAGAAACTCAAGATCATCCTCTTGTGCATTGCTGGATTCCTCATCGTCTTTGCACTAGCTCAGATGGTCAGCGTTGCTATTCAATGCACACCTGTGGCTGCACTCTGGGACCCCACTTCCTATCCGAATGCGACCTGTGACAGCTATAATCCAGCGTTGGTATTGTTTGCGGCCGTCAATGCTACCACGGATTTCGTCATCTTGTGCCTGCCTATGCCAATTCTTTGGCATCTACATGTTAGCAAAACGCGAAGACGAAAATTAATGGGCATGTTTTCGCTTGGCGGTCTGTAGGTATTCTCTCATTTGGATTGATGAAAACTGAGCCCCGCGAATTAACAATTTCAGCGTTTGTGTTGTTAGTTTATGTAGAATTGGATATGTGAGTCAGGTTTCCCTGTCAGATCCCAGCTGTAAGTCAAAGTCTTCGAATAGCACTGTGGAGAGAAACTTATCCTCATAATCATCTAGGGGATGATGTGAACACAGTCATTCTGTCGGCGGTCGAGAATTGCGCTGGGGTTATCAGTGCATGTCTTCCTACCATGCTACCAATAGGGCGATTCCTGCGCCATGGAAGATTTCAGGGGCACCAATTGCAGTCGATATTTGGTTCAAGCTCCAAGCAACCGGTTAGCATTAAGCTTTCAGCCTTCAAAAAAACGCTGAGGTTCAGTGATAAAGAGCGCGAGCGACGCCAAGGCCGGCCTGGCGGACCGTTTAAAAAGCTGCTCGATGCCACGAGTAAGCCACTACCAGCCATCGATATTTCCGGTCCTAATGATACCGGCGGCCATGGACTTTACGGTACGAATGGAATTACGATTACCACAGACCTCGAACAGACCCGAGAAGCATTAGATAAGCCCACCGCAGCATAGGGGCATCTATCTGAATAGTCAATACATGCGAAATCATTGACACCTCAAGTCCGAGCCGGCGTCAGCGTCCAGCAAAAATCGACTCGAAGAGCGTAACAAAATAGCAGGGCTAAGGATGTTGTCAAGTCTAATTTGATTTGCTCTCCAAATCAGACAAATAGTAAAACTTGGTGGCGTTGATATGAACAAGACGGGCATGAACTAGGGTAGAGCACTATTAGATGGGTTATGACTATTGGCATCATTGGAGGATAATGGATGTAGTTTTATCATATGGGTCCAGACTTGCCTTTACGATCACACGTTGTGACATCTTTCAAAACGTGATCTGCAAATTCTGAATGCGAATCCTAAAGACGGTACGAGCACGAGACCCAATTTGATTACTGGTGGAAAGAAACGCGGTTCGATCTGTAGGTTCAGTGTGTCACAGAAAGTGTGCCACTTGAGTGCATAATCCTAAAAGGGTATTTTGTCCAGTTTCGAGAATACGTGCCGCTTGATAATGTCCTAAGCATCACGCTTTTCTACACCAAAATTCCTTTTTCAAACAAGAATATCGTCCATCTTCTTTCCTTCCCTGTAACCTGGCGCTGTTAGCTCAATGCATGGAGTGGCACGTCACACTCACCAGAGCATCCTTTCCACAGCAAGGTTTGAAATAGAAATAGGGGAGCTAATGATAACAGTTGCTCGGCTTGGCAGGAGGAGGAGACCTTGAGGCGCAGACAGTACCGAACTTATGACAGGCCTTGGATTGTTGCTGCATCGTGTGTCAGCGTTACACTGTTGAAAACTTAACGTACATCACCTTGATGCTAAACGTTCTACTTCACTTTTTGCTATCATTTCCGCGTTGATCTATTGGGCAAAGTCATCGAGGCATAGAAATCTCTCAGAAACACGTGAACCAAAGCCTTCACCGTCAACATGTTTGCTGGACTCAGTGAACTCCTCGCCAAGAAGACTTGCCAACATCTGCTTCAATCCCTCGGAATGTCTTACACGCTATTAAAAGGGCTTACAACGAAAGTTGCTCTTTTGGCTGTAATTGTTACGAGCAGCGTACTTGTCTATGTACGTTCGAGATTGATAACAATATTTGCATACCTTCAATCTAACTCCTGGACACTCAGCACGTTGCAGTGTTTACTTACCGGATTACTTTACATCCTCTAGCATCAGTACCAGGACCAATATTTGCGCGAACAACGGACTGGTACAACGTTTATACGGCATGGGCTGGTGATCGACATCTGGACTTCTACAAGCTGCATAAGAAATACGGTAACTGTGTTCTTGAAAAGTTATCAAGATCCAGTTGTGCTAACCGTTCTAAGGCCCTATAGTACGCTACGGTCCAGATCGTGTGTCTATCAACACAAGTTCAGCGCTTCGTGACATCTACAGCCATAAAGCCCATGTGCAAAAGTCCAGCTATTACTCAATATTTAGTCACTATTTCAAAGCCCCAAGTATCCTGACGGCGATAACGGCAAAAAGTCATGGCCGCAAAAGAAGAATTGTCTAGCAAGGTCTTTCAGACAGTGCGATTCAAGCAATGGAGGGTCACGTTCTAAAAAATGTTCGCAAGTTCTGCAAAAAAATGATGCAGCAAGATGCTTTTGAAAAGCATGAAACAGATGTATTGAATGGGGAAAAACCTGTTGAGGGATGGAGTCAAGCAAAAAATATGACCCTTTGGGCTGACTACTTGGCCTTTGACATCATGGGCGATCTTTGCTTTTCGCGAAGATTCGACATGTTGGATTCTTCCGAAAACCACTATATGCTTGACGTGCTTCCAGCGGGTGTACAGGGTCTTAATATTGTAAGCATATAGATGCCTGTCCTGACGACAATGACTAAGATGCACCTAGATGGGACATATGCAAGGTCTGGCGGCTCTTCACCTCGACAAAGTAGTCTTTAGGGATTTAGCTACGGCAACCGCACGGTATGAAGCTTTCAGTAAGAAACAGGCAGATGAGCGCATTGCAAAAGGCGATACAAATACCACCAAAGACGCTTTCTATTTTCTTCAAAAGGGTAGAGATCCACAGACTGGTGAAGGTTTCACGTCGCATGAGCTTGTTGCTGAAGCAAGCCTGTTAATTCTAGGTGGTAAGCGCTATCCTCACCATTCTCTTTTCTCTTGTGCCGAGCTTTCAGTCTAGAAGATTTCGCAAGGAACCCGCCGCCTACACGGTGCTAACACATACCTCAAATATCCTTCCGATAGTAGTCTAACACCGCACTACAGGATCTGACACCACAGCCACAGCAATCGCCAGCACCGTTTTTTACCTCCTGCACAATCCTCAAACTCTCAACAAGCTCAAAACCGAAATCTGCACCAGTTTCACGCACGTCGAAGAGATTCGTGGCGGTCCCACCCTCACCAACTGCCAGTACCTTCGTGCCTGTATCGATGAGGCTCTGCGCATGACTCCCGGTGTCGGGGGCATCCTGCCCCGTGAAGTCCTCCAGGACGGGATCACCATTGACGGAAAATATTTTCCCCCAGGCGTCGACATTGGCGTCCCGATCTATGCGCTACAGCACAACGAGAAGTACCATTCCAAGCCTTTCGAATACATCCCCGAGAGATGGCTTGTGAACGATGCTGCCCAGCACGGCTCGCTAGGCTCCGCTGCCTCAGTTGCACTGAGCAAGAGCGCTTTTTGTCCGTTCAGCGTGGGCCCTCGGGGCTGCGTGGGGAAAGGCATGGCGTATAAGGAGCTTACCTTGATTGTTGCGAGGCTGGTGTTTCATTTTGATATGAGAACTGCACCAGGTACGACGGCTGGTGAGGGGGATTTTGCCAACGGCGAAGCGAGCTTGAGACATCGGAAAGGGGAGTTTCAGGGATTTGACAAGTTTGTGTTAAAGGCAGATGGACCGATGGTGGAGTTTAGAGTGCGGGATGAAGTGCAGATATGATGAAATTAGGCTCTCTCCTGAAGCGCCTGTCTGAAATGCTAGGTACGCCTTTTATGGAACTTATTCCATATTCACGATATGAACTCATTGAAGACAAAAGAAGAAAAATACCGATATTGAAGGGTACCCTATGCAAACTATTTGAGGTTTCCTCTTTGGATATATACACAGTCGTTCCGGCATATGCCTGTAGTACTAGATAATCGTTGACCTTTCGTTCATTTCTCGAGTACAAGATCTGGGTAGGCTTTCAAAACTGAAGACAGCGCCAGAAAGAAATGCCTAAATCATCCCCCAGTGCAGTGCTTGCGCGATTGACCTATTTTGTGCGAACTGTTCTCATTCCTTCCAATTCTTCTGTAACTGTAAGCGCCACGGCTATACAGCGCTTTGAAGCAAAAAGTGAAGGATTCATGGCGCCCGCGGGCTGTGGCTGGGGTTGTTGGGTCCATCGGGCTGGCGGTCCACCTTGGGTCTTCGAGGAACTTCGAATGTGTCTGGAGGGGCATTCGACAAGAATGCACCTCCTCCCACGTTCGAGCGCAGTGCTGTGCTAGCCATGGTCCCTCTGCTCCGAACTCGAGCATCTTTGATCAAGAGGTTAGCGCGGTTTCAATGCCGAGTAGAGGAGCGTTGCGAGGATTTATCTTTGCGGCGATGATGTCAAACTAAAATTTCTCCCAGTAATCGTAGGCTTGCTCGAGAGCTCGTACCTGTCTCAGAGTCAGACATTAGAGTATAACGAGTAACAAGCTACAGAGATACACACGTCAGTCATCGTCCAAATCCTCGTTCGCTCTCACAATCTCTTGTAGCGCATTTGCAGAGCTGGAACTTGATAATTCTTGCTAATGTCGGTCTTGAATCATGTAGTAAATTCTTTCCAGGGCAGATTCTCCTCGTTCTTGAGCTTGAGAAGTAGTTTCTCTTCCTCGTCGAGCTTGACCGAATCAAACTACGATGATGCTCGACTTTAGCTCTTCGCACGGTACTTTGAGTACTCTTCTTCGGCACGCTTACGTTTCAGAATTTTGATCTGTTCAAGTTCATCTGAATGTGGAGTAATCGGGATTGGAAGATGCTTGGTGAGCGAAGAACTCGGATTAGGAACGATATTTTCTCCTGAGTAGCAAGAAGGGCTCACGGCCTTCATTGACGCCATGGATTGAGATGGTGACGCATGCTGTTCATTCTAGATTCGGTAAAGATTCATTGAGAATGACGAATCTTCTACATGCCTTGAGTGCGATATCTGCGATGCTGAATACGAACTTTCATAGTCGCGACATTGTATCTGAAATTATAAGCATGAGATCTTCAGAAAGCAGAGAACGTTCAAGAGAAGATTCGAGAATGTATCAAAGAAGATGTGTTCGATTCCGGTCTTAAGAAGTAGTCACGGCTTCTCTTGTGACTTGGGTCGAAAATGTTGGCGCCGAAGCCATCATAGTATTCATTCGTAGGCATGAACATTGGTGAAAGCCAGCGAAAGAGCGAAGCATTGACAATTCGAAAGTCAGGGCGATCAATGAAGACGGCAGGAAGAATATAAATGTGACGTTGCAGCGACAGTGAAAGAAAACAAGTGAGATTGTACACTGAGTAACGGTGATGGAGGTCTGATTCTCAAGAAGACCACAGTAGATGGAAGGTAATAAGCAGAAAAGTGTAGTGCTGCGTCGTGAAAATCAAAGGATTGTGTTGTGATGTCGTGGGGTTTCTCTTTCGACAGTCAAGCATCGAAGCATCATTCCCGTCACCTTCTACCTGATGTTTGACCCATCCTACCTGTATCTAGCCTACCTCCTAGATCTACTCACTACTGGTTGAGACATACCACCCCTCTACAGTGTTGGAAGACGAGGTCATATGGGGCATTTTGGTAGGTAGGTTGAAGCTGTATAGGAGTCTATCTAGGAGCGAGCAGGTGAAAACTCTACTAGCGGGCCCCTTGTTTTCTTCTGAGACATGAGCATAAGAGTTGAACACCGTCGACTCGAATGTGATGGCTCACTCTGCGATTTAAAGCGGGAGTGACTTGAGCGATCCCCCGCGTTTAAATCACAGGGCGTGGATGGTACAGTAATGCATGATTTGATTTGCTCGCAGCTTGCCGAGCGGGCGTCAAAATTAGCGTGCTTCAACATATCGAGGAGCGTAGTGCAACCAGAGTTCGTATTCATTTTGGGGTTGAGTTCACCGCCGAAGCAACCAACTATAGGTAAAGCCACACCAGATTTTCATACCTTGGTAGAAGCTGACAAAGAATGCTCCAGACAATTCAAACACCGTAGCTCTATCGAGCCAGACCCTATTTTCGAAGAATCCTCATCTCCGACTTTTGCGGGCTTTCGTAAACAAAATCTCGAATACGCAGGAATACAATGCCATCATGAACAATGTAATGTCCAGAGGCACATTTCACAAGAGTCTGATGGAGACGGTCACTCTTCTATACATGCTGAACGATTGTCCCGAAAGTCCAAAAGACAATCAGCCGTCAAAAGCACTTTCAATTCTCTCGAGCATATACCAACTACCCTTCCAGTGTGAAAAACAGATTGTGGAGAATTTGGCGTTCTTGTCAGCTACTACACATGACTCGGCTAGGGTCACGGCGGTCTGCCTTGAGGAAGCTCGTGATCGTCGCGGCTGTACAATTCGATTGACTTCGAACAATGGTGACATTGATGAGGTAGTGCGTGGGTTCAAGCTTATGGCAAAAATCTTGGAACAAGCAGCGTCAAGAGGTGTACACCCTACATTCGATTAAACATAGTTATAGTAAACTGATGATGGTCTAGCGAATAGCAAAGATGATGATACGAAGGCTCTTTTCCGATGCATAGTCACTTTAGATTATTATCGTATTCTATCTCGGCTACGATCAAGGCATGCTAAGAAAACTTCGAGAAACAAGGACAAGTCTGCGCTAATCATGTTGCTGGATACTGTCCTACGAGATCAACCTATAGAGCTCAGTTCGAATATCACAGTTATGCAATTGACGAACATTCTAACAAAGACAAAGACTCTCAAAGCTTTGTTCATGAAACTAGAAGACATTCAAGAGCATTCTGCAGCATCTTTCGAGGTACAAGATGTGGTCATGGAGTTGATAACTCAGATGCATGATTTGGCTTCACAAACGAACCTTAACTTGGCTCTCAATTCCTCGAAAAGGCTAAACCCTGAGCTCAAAACATTCCTCTCTGAAGCTGTGGGAAAGCTTGGTCGATACTATTCAATCAGCTACGAGCTTGTTTGCGTCGCTCGAAGCGAGGAGTACTCTATATTCAACAGCATTACAATTGAGACTTCTTCAACTCTGCGTCCCTCTCAACCTTCATACGTAGATAAGAATTTTCATCCTCTTACAGCACTTCAAAACATACTTCGACCTGAAAGTGCTGTGCAATCAAGGTCACTCAAGCCCTCGCTAGAGAGATGTTTGGGGAAGTCTATTCAAGTCATATTTGACGAGTTCCGTGTAACCATCGCAGATTATTATAAATCTGTCAAAGTGCATGCAGAGATTCAGCTTCTCTTCTTCTACGAGCTGAATTCGAAAAGAATACGACCAAGGACAATCAGTTTCAGCAAGAGCGCATGCTATCTTTGTGATCTTTTCTTCAGGCTTCACGGTCAATACCACGTTCCTAGGACTCATGGCCGTATTTATCACAGATGGACTCTGCCAGAGTGGCATATATTACTACCAGAGATGCGTCGGCGCGACTTTGACGTTCTTCTGAGAAATTTCAGTGACATTCTGAAAGTCAAGGTCAGAGTAGCCCTAGATAGGGGGTCAGTACGGGCTGATCACTCAAATGAGAGTACTCTGGCCAGGTCTTTATCCGCTATCGACCAGGTACTGCCCCCAGTTTCCTAATTATCAACTGGTCTTCGCATGGCACTAACCCGGAAGCAGTTATCTCATAGAGTGATACCCAATTTTCCGATCTTCTCGGAAGGTCCTGCTTCTTTAGGCTTGACGAGCCCAGACTCATTATTATCCGAAGTATCTCCACAAGGCGAACTTCTAACTGGTGCAACATCGTCCATTTTAGCAAGCACTTCAACGCTTCATTCACCAGCCCAAGCACCTATGACCGCGAGAGAACTCCCATCACGAGACGCATCTACAAATACCCCTACCGCATCTTCTCTCCCACCCCTGAGCCCTTCTTCTACAGCATCACCAAAACCGCATCACGAATTGACCGAAGGCGAACCCATCTGGCGCCCACTCTCATACCCAAACATATCTATCAACGTCAGCACCACCCGCCTCAATCTGCACTTGTCAAGTGACATCACTGCGTCCCCCAATTCAGACCCAGTCTCTAATCCTAGTAGTCGCTGTTTGATACGAGTCAAATGGCTTCAAGGCATCGAGACCAGAAACGTTGAAAACTACTGAACTGACTGTTCAGATTTCTATTGGAAAAGGAGTGATTAATTCTAAACTGGCCGAACGGGTATTTAACCCCGCTCGGCTGACTAACTATTGTTGAGCCATTTTGTTGAGCTATTTCGCTAGGCTATTGTTGTCTCTATCAGCTCTCCATGATATAGAAATGACCAGCTGTCCCCAGCTGGTTCCATCAAAGCGAAGAAAACAGGTAAAGAATGAAGCAACCGAACGAACAAGCAACCGAACGAACAAGCAACCGAACGAACCTCAGTTGAGCCGTTTAATAGAGGTAAATAGATAGCAGAACAGCTCTCGCCCTTGAATTCTCTGATCTTCTTTCATTGATTATCATCGACCGAGTCTCTCTGAGATTCGACTCGAAGATTATTTCTTTCTTTAGAAAGTTCTCTCTTTCTTTATACAATAAGATATCATTTAGATGATATCTTTTGATTGTCTCGTCTTCGTGCAATTGCTGCATATGTCTCGAGTTTTCTGAAGATGTTAAACTGATCAAAAGACGCGATTCTAACCATCTAGATTCTAGTTTTCTGCCTCTTTGATTATCGACGACGTGATGTCATACTATCATCAGATTTCTCTTTTTGAGTAATCGCTGTACTCTATTTCTTTTGAAGTGATGATAGACTACATAAAACATGAGTTCTCTGATCATTTGTCTTCTTTCACTTCTTAGTGCTAGATATATCTGTCTCTGATGTGTTGAAGCTTTCTTTATCTTCATACTCTGAACTTCTTTTGATTTACTGATCGATTGAGTTATTAGTTTGATGTCAAAGTAAAGCTTTTGAGACTCATATCTCAGCATCAGTTTCAAAAAGAAGTATTCATAAATTCTGACTGATTTAGTATTCATGAAAAACATTTCATCTTTCACATTTGCATTTCAGTTGAATGTGTTTTCTTTCTTCATGCTTCTGATTCATAAATATTCAATCATTTCTTGAACTGCTCATTCAAGCAATTTTGTGAATGATGATGATGTTATAAAATCAATGTAATGCACGACTTCATGCTTTTTAAAAAGTTCTCTTACGTCTTTGTTTACAAAATGTAAATCATTATTTGAATATACAGTAGCAAACATCTCAAAGATAGAAGCAATGTAATTTTGAAGATCAATCATCATCTCATCATCATCATCATCATCATCAGCAACAACAACAACAACAACAACAACAACAGCAACAGCAATGATTTTGATTGAGAAGCTTTTGAATGAATCACGAAAATGAATTACTTAAACTATCTAGAGACAAAGCACATCATTGACATGATGCTTACGCTTCATTCTGATCATCAGAAACAGATGAGAAGCATCATTAATGTGATGTCAACGAGTGAACGAAAAGTGATTATCATCATCTCGCAGAAGAATTCAGTCAAGACGAAAGATATATAAAAGAAATTACATAAGCTGCGAGTACTCTATGAGCTCAACGAACGTAGAAACAACAAGCTGATGCTCTGAAAGAAGATGAAAAGTTTAACAGAGATGATAGAAAAGCTGACGTATCAACATGTCGTTGCGTTGACTATCAATCAGCGTATGAAGAATCAGCTGAAGAGACTGAAAAAGATAATGAGCAGACTTGAAAAAGAGTTTATGAAGAAGAGAGAACATGTTGACAGCTGAGCGAAGAGAGCGAGCGTGAAGTCAATGACATCATTTGAAAGTCATCTTGTGTTCAACGTTGACATATCATCGTCAGTGCAAAATCATTGTGAGAAATTTGAAGTAAAGATCTTCATCAAAGAAAAAGAAGAAATAAAGAGAATCATGATGATAACAACGAAGAACATAGTGAGATGAGCGAGAGAAATTGACGTCGACAAGATGCTGTTGACATGCAAAAACATAAAAATGATGAAAAGATAATCAAGACTGCTGATATTTTGAATCAAGATGAAGAGCAACAAGAAAACATTGAAGAAAAATGATTTTTGAATCAAAAAAATATCATTGAACATATGTCTGCGCAAGATCAGTTTTGAAGTAATGATATATAAAATTAAAATCAAAGAAATGTTTAAGAACATAGAGAAGAAAGAGACAAGAATGCTCATCAAGATCAACAAAAACATACATTCAGAAATGATGATCGAAAAGATTGAGTAACTTACAAAAGAAAGTGAGCAGAAGAGATATATCTTGCTGATGATACATGTAATCAGCGCTGAAATGATGAACAAGCTGATCAATGAGAAAGTATGTCATGAAATCAATATAAAGATCACACAGTTCTACAACTTAAGCTGCAGAGTGCATCAATGTCTAAAATGTCAAGAATATGATCACAAAATATATAAATGCAAAAACAAGCAGAAATGCACTCACTGCATGCTGAATCATCGCTTAAAGCACTGTTTTTACAAACAGACTCAAGACATGTAAAAATATGAAGTATGTCAAAGCACACACAGAGTCTTTAACTTTCAATGTCATAAATGACAAGCTGAAAAAGAAAGAATAAAGAAAGTCACAAAGCACAGATCTCTATATCATGTTGTACGAAGACAGAAAGAACTCAAGACAGCAATATCAAAAATATTCACAGAAACATTTATCAATCTGAAATTGTTGATAAACAACGACTTAAAGAGAAAGCAGAGATGCTCAATAAATGAAATTCACATGCTCAACGCAGTCATCACATCAGAAAACACTATACTAAATCACTTGATTCAAAAGTTAAGATCAAATGAATTAAAGTCAACGTCAATTACATCATTGTCAATGTCATTTTCTGTTGAGAATTTTACAAGTGAAGCAAATGCTTTGCAGACACTCAAGAGAACATTAAAGAGTCTGAAATGTAAATTTTAATATTTCAGCAAAAGAAGCTTTAAATACTACAGTATAATGTTCATAAGTTCAGAAACAAGCACTATTACATGAAAAAAAGATAAAAAACTATGACATTCTGATTCTTCAAGAATTCTGATGATTTGATGACATTTTCAAAGTATACTGCTCAGCAATGATCAACTTCATGCTGAAGAATAATGAAGATAAAATCTGTTTCTACATAAACAAGAGAATTGATAGCAACATTTGATACTCAACATGATACTTTAAAGATGTAAACACAATTATGCTATAAACATTAACAGATGATGTACAGATGATTCAGAAAGTTATATACATTCATGAAGTATACAATTTATCACTCAAAGATCATAAAATCATTCATGAAAAAAAAATCTTTCAAACATCAAAAAGACGCTGCACATGTTGAAAGAATGCATTCTTGTAGAAGATTTTAATCTGCATCACTTCACATGAGAAGAATCATTCTATTCAAAACAACATTCATTGTCAAATGATTTAATTAAAATGATCATAAACATTAAAATATCATTGATGTTATCTTGAGATATAATTACAAAAGACTATCAAGAATCTTAAACAACAATAGATTTAATCTTCACAACAAATAACATCATAAACAGATTAATAAGATGTGAAATCAACAAGAAAATGAAAAACTTCTCAAATTATTTATCAATACAAACAATTATAAATTTCAAAGTTTGCAAAGAATCAGCGCAAAGATTGCGTTGCAACTGAAAAATAATGAATAAAGAGAAGTTCATTAATACTTTGAAAGAACAAATGTTGAAATTATTGTTAAATCAGAAAGTGAAATGTCAATGCATTAATGAATACACAAAGCAGCTGCTGAATGTACTAAAGAAGATCATTGAGACTTTTATTCTTTAAGCAAGATCACATGAAATGATCAAAGTGAAGTGAACAAGAAAGTGCATGAAAATCATCAAGAACATACAATGAATGAGAAAAAACTGTTGAATCATCAAAGATTGAATAAAGTACATTCAAGCATGCAACAAGAAGAGCAAAATCATCAGAAAATAAAAACGCAGTGAATATTGAAAAATTATGCAAAACATCAAGCAATTCTCAAGAGAACTGTTTTGAATTGCAAAATAAGCAAGAAATGCAGTCTCAGATATATTGACTTAAACGACGATTTTCTCTCTGATGAAATCAGAATGCTTCAACATCATCACGACAGCACAGAATAAGACAAAGATGATGTTTCATGCTTACTTTTCATCATCTTCAAAGATTTTCATGCTGAATACAGAAGACTTTAAGTATTCATTTTTGATTGAAGATGACACTTTACTGATGCATTGCAAGATTAAAAGAGTCATTTACAAGATGATATCTGACAAGACTTTGAAATACATAAAATACATGAATAAAGTAATGTGCAGACTCGTCAATGATATGTCAGAATAAATACGCTCTCTTTTTAAAAGATGTTTACAGAAAGAAATATAGCTCACTCAGTTCAAAAGTGCAATCACAATAATGATGTATAAGTCAAACAAGAAAGATTATTCTAATGCAAAAATATATAAATCAATTGCATTATTCAACACATTGAGCAAAATATTGAAGTTCATCATATTTGAACATTTGCAAAACATTATGAAAGCTTGCAACTCAATATCAGACATTCAGATAAAAGCTCATAAGTACAAATCAATAAATACAACTTTGCAACTCATTACAGAAAAAAATATACATTGTATGAAGTAACACAAGAAAAAAAGTAGTTTCATTGCTGAGTCTGAATGAGAAGAATGCATTCAACAATGTGACACATGACAGACTTTTACATAACATGAAAAAGAGAAAAGTTCTCAGACTGTTTCTCAAATTTGTAAAGAATTTTTTGAAAGATCAATGCATCATCATCATAATTGATAATTACATGATGATGAAACGCAGCGTGAACATCAACATATCACAAGATTCTTCACTGTTATTAATATTATACTTGTTTTACAACATGAACTTATTAAAAGCATGTAATGACATCAAGCTGAAAATTAACTTCACAAGCTTTGTAAATGATATTAACATTTTAACATACAAGAAGTTTACAAAGTACAACTGCAAAGTTCTTGATGAAATCTATGATAAATGTGAACAATGATTAAAAATGCATGACATCAAATTTTTGAAGACAAAGCATAAGCTGATTTATTTTACAAGAACTTTTAAATGATTTAATATGAATGAAAACTTAAAGTTGACAGAACATCAGATTGATTCAAAATCAAACATCAGAATTTTAAGAATTCAACTCAACTTTAAGCTAAAATGAGTGATTCACATGCATCATGTTAAAGCAAAGTTGATGATTAAACATTAAACAGAAAATCATGCAGACAATCATTAAATTTACTTGAGATTCATTAATGATGATGAGAAAGCAAATATACTTCATGATAACATGCTCTCTGCTTAGTCACGAAGTTATTGTATGATACACATTACAAGAAATGAAGAATCATTGAAAAGATTTAAATGTCAAGTTAAGATCAGTATAAGAAAGAGCATTGCAACAAATCATTGATGTTTATCATGTAACATCAATGAAAGTTTTACAAGTAGAAATAAACACAGTGTTGATAAATATTCACTTATAAAAGCTGATACAAAGATCAATAATGAACATGAATTCTTGAAAATCAAACAAAGTTATCAAAGCAACGATACATTGAATTCATAATGACTTGATATCAAAAAGAGATTGAAAATCAAAACTATGCAAGACATTTCTGCAGCTGAAGCAAAAGTGAATGAAAGAAACTTTTAAATGAATGAAGATGAAGTAAAGTTATTTTTACACATCATTTTTCTGAATGAAGTCATTGAAGATGATTATAGTTGCAAACAAGAAAATATCAATAAAGAAACACAGTCTTAACATATTCACATTGAAATAAAGAGTTTACTTGAATGATAATGATAGCAAAGATGATGTCACAGCAATTGTAATGAAAGTCAACTGAGAGCTAAATAAAAGATTGAGAAGATTGATTTTAATCATCACTCATCATGAAAAACTGAAGAGATTGATCGCGAAAGCAAAACATCTCACAAACGTAGCAACAGCAAATTGAGAAAGTTACAAAAAGATATACAAGATATACAGTAATAGTCAGATTTTTCTGAAAACAGTGAAAGTCATGATATCAACAAGAGATCAAACACGTCTGCAATGAATTCAGACTGCACATGAAAACATTCACTTTCAGAAGATTATGCTGAAGTTGCATTGAGTGACAAGACATGCAAGAATGCTTGAAAATAAAGTGATAAACAAGATGATTGATGATGTACATAAACTGTCACTATTGCTGATTGAGCATCAGCGTACAAAGATAACAACGTGATTAATACTCATACAGAAACAAATCAAACAAACATGAAGAGTAGTTTGAAGAAAGAGATTTAACACAGCTCATTTTTGATATCTGATGTCAGAAGTGACTCATCAACATCTGCATCTACACAAAGATTGAGCAAAGTTTTACAGCGCATTATTGACGTAGTTACAAATTAAAAAGATTGACTTCAATAAATTTCTACACAAAAGACATGTATTCAATGTTACAATGATGATGTGCAAGTATGATAATAATTAAATATTGATTAAACATGTTCTGTTAACATGTTTTAAATGAAAGACAGAAAGAAAATCAATGCAATGAAAGAAAAACATCATGAACTTGAAAATGCTTTTAGAAATCATGAGCATAATGACAGCGATGATTTGAATGATGCTCTCAACGATCATACTGAGTCAGTTTCAAGCTGTGACATCATTGAAGAATCAGATGAAAGAAGAGAAAAATGAAGAAGAAATAAACTCATAAAGTTCTTGCATTGAAAACACTTACAGTATAAAGCGCAGAAAAAAGTGATTTCATAGATGAAAAAAGTGCTGCGCTAAAGCAACGTTTGCTACATTATATAGAATCTTGCATAGATTCACAATAAGTGTTGAATCGAGTAAGAATTAAAAAAAAATTGTGATTTTGAAACATATTCACTATCTTTGTAGCTGTGTGAAACTGATAAACTTTTGCTCATACAAATCTTGAAAAATAGTCAACTATCAGAAGTATGTAAACAGCTTCAATTCTCAGATCAATGAAAGTAATAAATTTTAATCAATTCATTTCAATCATTGTCATAAATTCAAAAATCTGAATTGATTGAACATTAACTTTGATAAATTTGTAAGTTTTCATTTGACATGCATGACAGATTTGACATCAATTGTATACGTCTTTCACTTTATTTGATCAGTAAGCTCTGTCTATCAGAAAATTCAGAGTCAATGCTGCTGCATAATGATCATGATTTTCATGAGTCGCTTTTAGAAATTTGAGAACTTTGAACTTTATAATGCATAGATTAAAAGATTCGTTGTTTTTCTTATACTTCAAAGCTGATATTTTCAAGATTAAGATCAAAATAAACTTCTTGCTTTTTTGAATAATTTATCAATATCAATTAGTGACTAGAACACTCGTTCTCTAACGTGCAATCAACGCGAAAAAATTTGATACATAGTCTTAAAACTCACTGTTTTGACTGCAAGTTGTTTTCTACCTCAGAGAGTTTTGTTCACTTGATACAGATAGCATAAAGTTCTTCATGAGTCGATCTAATCAATGTCACAAGAGTGTATGAATTTATTATTATTATTATTATCAATATCAATTTCGATTTAACTCTTTTAAAGCAAAAACTTTCTTTTGCAAAAACTCAACTAATCTTTCATACATGAATGATGATCAATATTTATCAATTTTAAAGTTTTCTGTAAAGATCAGTATATTTATAAACGATGTATGTAATCTATGTTGCTGATTTGATTTCTGAATAAATGTTATCATCATTAATCTCTCTGCATCATGAGTTCTGATAATAGACATCAATCTAGTAAACATTTTACTGAGTTCATCTGCAATTTCTATGTGCTGATCTCTTGATGAACAATATATCAGCTTTAGATTGTACTCTTTTAATTTATTTATTCAGTCAACGATTTTAATCTGATCAATGTTTTCTGTTACGAAGCGTGTCGACATTGAATAGAGTCTAGTCAATAGACTCTAGAAATTTCAGTATGTAAACAAGAAACAGCGATGTTTCGAATCGAAATATGCTGAAACATTTCATTTATTCGAGCTCTAGCAAATCGACTACTTCGTCTCTTTGTTCGATCTACTATAGATACAGCTCGAAACTGTCTTCTTTCTTCTGTATTCTTAGTTTCCTAGTTATAGCTATCTCTATTGATCAAACATTCTATTCAGCTACGCACTATCTCGCTGCAGTGTGATTAGATTCTAGGCACGATCTCAACATTTTCAATGATGAAGATAAACTTTAGTGCTTCATGATTCAAATAAATTAATACTGAATGATCATTCTCAATTATCAATCACTTTATCTTTGTTAAACACTTTATCACTGCTAAACACTTGCATTTCAAATTAAAATATTTGATTTCTGCATTCTCAAGTTTAAATGATAGAAACATAATAATTCTTTTGTTTAATAAAAGCTTGAAAATTGCTTCTGTTTCTATGAGTACTTCTTTCAATTGAAAGAAAACTTCGCTCACATCTCTCTTACTAGCATTGATGATTAAATGATACTGTGCAGTTAAATTCACTTCAATTATTACGTTATTTGTGATTAATTTTTTGATGTGATTGAATAATTTCTCTTGACTAAAGCTTCAGTCAAACATGTCTTTCTTTACTCATTTTCTTTGAATAGTAAATTTCTTTGAGTGAGTGATCAATCTCTTTTTGATTAAATTCTTGTCACACTTCTTTATTTCATCATCATAAAACTTCTTTGATTTAAATTCAATTGAAATCTTTATCAGATAAACTTTTTTCAGCTTAAGAACATATTTTGCTTACTTTGAAATAAAGATTCTTAGAAACAAAGTGAGTCATAAAAACACATCTAGTTTCGCTCAATTAATGAAAGTAAATCAGTTTATAATCTTCTCTCTGTGCTTCAATGAAAGTTTCAATTCTTCTGACGTATTTTAAAATTCTAGAAGATTTAAATTATTGTTCATTATCACTGTTTTATGCTTGAATAAATACATCAATTTAAAGATAATTCAAGAAAAGTATTGCTTATGTAGAAACTTAAACATCAAATCAAAGATTCTGACAGAAACAACGTGATCATTCATGTAGATTGAAAAAATTGTATTCTTTCTGATGTTTAAAATAGTGAGCATTCTTCTCACTTTTACTTCATTAGCTGATAAAGAATTGAAGACTAGATTCAAGAACTGAGAATAAATATAAGTTGTTTTCTTCAATTCTTGATTCATTTGAAAATATATTCATTGATCATTGAAAGTTAGAAATTCGATTTTATTAATGTCAGTAATTCTCATTGAAATTCTTCAATAACTATTGACTGCATCATTGATAAAATATATCATGAATTCAAGTTTAATGAGTATGTTAATCACTTTCTTCAGTCTATGAATTAAATACTGTGATTTGATTGTATGATTATTGATTGATATAAAATTGTGTATCACTTGTAACTGAGTAGATTTTTTCTTTTTGAGCGAAAACTTCGTTCAAGTTTCTCAAGCATTGTTTCTTCTAACTATTATTTTGACATCTTTCATAGTCAAAAAAATGATATTAGTGAACTTTCATTTCTGAGCTGTATATTTAAATAATGTTTCTTTAATTGATTTTGCATTTGATTTCAGATTAATGAAATGTTTAATTATGTTTATGACTTTGATATCTTGTATGAACTTCGCAAAGCACTCTCTTCAAATATAAAGTAATCTCTTTATCTTTTTAATTCTGATTGATGTATTCATCTTTGAATTTATCGTGATCTTGCTCAGTTTAAATCATTCATTGATCATTCTTATTTCTTTCTGACTAAGCTTTTGTACTTTGAAGCATCTTTTAATAGAGAAGACGTTCTCTCTTCTCAGTGCATACTTCATAGATGACAAGAACTTCAAATTCTTTGAGATCAAGTCTATAGTAGTAAGCATTGAGTGATAGCTTGATGCTTCTAAAGTCATTGATGCAATGATGATTATGATGATTTTAGTTGATTGATTTTGACTTTGAACTTTCTCTGATAAAAGATTCAAAACTGTGCTTTTTTCTGTTTCTTTAACAGATGCTGACAGACTTCATCTGTTATTCAATCATCATCTTCATTCAATTTTATCACAGATAGATTTGTAAATATAAATATCAGTTGAGCTGATATCTTTCTTACTATCATATTATTTTTCATGATGATGATTTTGCTCTGATCATACTTCTGATTGCAATGCATTCATTTAAGTCAGAAGACTCTCAATAGTAAATCATATACTTTTATATTTATTAATCAAGCTTTAATCATTGCTTCAATTTCTTTTACATTAATTAAGATCAAAACATATTTTCATAATGTAGTAATGAAATCATTGATCAGACTAACTCAAATATATTTATCAGTTTAAATTCTTAATTTAAGCTTCATTTTGTTATAAATCTTTCAATTAAGTAGTTTCATCAAAGAATTCTCATTCAGCAATGACTTTGATAAACGCTGAGTTTCTATTCAGAAGTTAATCATTAATGATTTGCTTAGATTGTTATTTTTATATGCTCTGATCATTACTTTTGATGATAGAATCGCTGTGAAAATTATCATACTGACTTGCATGATTTTCACTTCTTGATTTTTGATGTTGATCTTTGATCTTTTAATTTTATATTTAAGAATAAATCTTTGCATGTTAAATGTTAAATCTTTGATAATAATATTAAATTGATTCAATAGTTTTTCAACAGTAAGTTTTAGTGATAAATTAAGAATTCTACTGATATTAAATTTATCACAACTCTGCATTTCTTTAATTAAATTTATAGATTTAAGTTTCTTCAACATCATCAGTTTTTGAATCTTTTCAATCTTGCTGATCTTGATCTGAGACAGTTTCTTTCTAGTTTAATTTGCTTTGAAAGTAGATTCTTAAAGAATGAGTTCATTGTTTTTTTCTACTTTCATATCTTTCAAGATTTTCAGCTTCTGTTTCTCATTATCATTTTGATGAATTTCTCTTTCTAGTGCAATGAGATTGAATCTAACTTTCTGTTTGTCAGTAGTTGCAATCTTCTTGACTTCTGACTTTTTCATGACTGCAAGACTTTGCTTTATAGCTGATCTTTGAGATTAAGTTGTCATCATTGCTGATAGCTCATACTCTTCATTCATTAAAATTATCTTGCTGCTTATTATTGATTGATCAGATATGATAGTGTAAGCAAGAATCTCATTTCTTTGATCTTTCTTTTTTCTATGAGCATTGACATAGTGATCTTTTTGCTCGCAGACATAGCATTCAATGTCATTGATGCTTTTATACTTTCATTGTTTCTGACTCTTGTCACTATAACTTGCTGTGATAGTGATCTTCAACTTTGTAATAGAGACATCTGATGCTACTGCTGTGTTAAAAGATCTCATTCTTTGAAAAAGAACAAGAAATGCAACGTTTGTATTGATGAAAATCTGTTTAAGCAGTTCATTTATAGTGATGATTTCACTATTTCTTAAGCTGATATGCATAAACTTCTTATAACTGAGATTAAATGAGCTGATCTTTTCTACTTTGCTGTAGACAGCTTTGATCAGCTTCTTGATCATGTCATAAAAGTAATTAACATCTTTGTAACATTCAAAAAACACTCTCTTCTTCTTGTTATCATCTTTCATCTTTTTGAGAACAGTCATTTTTATATCAATATTATTAAACGATAGCTTGACAGTTAAATCGTCAACTCTATCTAAATATTCAAATATATTCTCAATATTCTTTTCAATTAAATTCGTCAACTGCACTTTAAGCTTAAACTTCTTGATCTGAGCATTCTTTAGAATGATCTTGTAGTTCATCAGAAACTTTTTGATCAGTTCATTTCAATTATTCTTGACTTTCAAATCAAGTTCTTTGTATCAATCATGTATCTTGTGCTCTAGATGCTGACGAAATAGAATGTGATACATCTTGAATCTATAAGCTTCAATTGCAGCTGCAACTGCAGATTCATTGAACGAAAAGTTCTGTGCATAGACTCATTCAATATTCTCTAAATATTCAATAAAGTTTTTTCTTTCGTCTTTTAATTCTTTGAAAGATCTTATCTTTGTTTCACTCATCTTGATGATGATTCTGAAAAGACTAGAAATAGCTGAAACGAGATTTGAAGAGATAGAATGTTCTGTTGATGATGTAAAATCTAGTGCTTGTGATGATGATGATGATGATGTAGAAGTTTTTGTTCTAACTGATAGCTTAACAGTTCACTTTATTGAACGAGTTCTGCTACTGACAGTGAATCGAGCATATGAAGAAATGAATGAAGATGTGAGTTCGATTCTTGAGCTTTTCATCTACGTTTGATTCTTTGAACGTAGTGACTTCTTCTATACGTTCGATTCTTTGAACGTAATAGATCTGATGCGTCTGATTCTTATAGAAAAGAAGTCATCGCGATCATGATCGTCATCTGAAAACTACTGAACTGACTGTTCAGATTTTTATTGAAAAAGAAGTGATTAATTCTAAACTGATCGAACGAGTATTTAACCTCGCTCGACTGACTAACTATTGTTGAGCCATTTTGTTGAGCTATTTCGCTAGGCTATTGTTGCCTCTATCAACGTTAACTCGCAAGCGATTAACGCGGAAGGCTTAAGCTATGACATCGAAATAGAATTCTGCCTTGACGCTACACGTACTTCGACAGAACTTCACCTGAGGCGGGAAGAAGATATCATGTCGATTAAGTGTACGTTCGACGAATCGAGATGAGATTGAAATTCGGTTAGTTAAATTCATAATTTACAAATTGAATTAGGTATTAAATTGGTTATAGCTTTCCACGTCTTACGTTTAATGAAGTGAACTTTGATAAGGTCGTTCCGCTAGGACTTTTCTTATTGGTGACAGATAAGGAAGTTGCGGTCGTTTTCGAAAATTAGAGCTCGAGGTCGTTGAGATCCTGCACGATCTTAGAGATTTTACTTCGCTAGTAAACCCCTGCGTCCCTTCTTACGAATATATCGAATCTTTCTTCACTGCCATACTATGAATCGATGCTCAACAAATGTGATCGAAAACTAGCAGTTTCGTTCAGCTTTATCGTCTGTGTACAATCTCATCACATCTTCATGCTTCCATTCAAGACTTTGAGAAGTATTTCACCCTTCATTTAGAATAAACGTCGCAACCTTGCATGTTCAACCATCATCCAGCTCCCTCGCTCAAGTCCTTCGCCGTTCGGTTCCAATAAATCTCCTGCTTCTCACGCTCCCTTCCTTCGCCAGGCTTGAGAATGATTATTCACAGAGTAAGAAGTTACATCGTGGTGAAAAGACTTCTTGACGTCGGGTTGAACTTTTAAAAAGAGTATACATTCAAGACTTGACGTATGCACGGGTTTTTCGTGCACACTGGGTTTTCGCGCACGCTAATGATGACTAATTATCTTAGTGCCCTATTTCGCACGCTAAACCTCATTCTATCTGTAACTAACCTCTCTAGATTAGAGTGCGCGGAAACCCAGTGTGCGCGGCCAACTCGCCCTCTGGAGGAATACCTTAGCAGACCAAGGTAGTAGGTTTTGACGGTTTAAGATCAATCCACTAACTTGACCTCGGAGAATTACCGTTTGATTACGCGTTTCTTTACGGTTTTATTCACAGTTATTTGGACTGCTTGACGTGTTCCACTGCTGGGTCGATCCCAAAACCGTAAAAAGCTTTGGTGTTAGTCCGCCAAGGTCGGTCTGTGGTGGTTCATTTTCTACACCATCGTGAGTGCTAGGTAGTCTTTTATGATTAGCGCCTTGGTATTACCTGCACATGCCGAGATTTCATCATCTTTAATTGTTGCCGACGTCAAAATGGTCTACATCAAAGATCGAGCTCGACATCGTTGATCACACACGACGACAATGCCGACGCTTGGCCTCAACAACTTCAACATTGTCTGTTCGACTCTCGGTGGCTTCGTTGCTCTGTTTGGTCTGGTTTCCTTCCTCGCAAAAGACCGGTTCTACCTTTCAGAAGCTTGTATGTCAGTCGTTGGCGGCCGCCATGTGCAAGCCCTTTGCGACTACTGATTGCATACTACAGTGTTATCGCTTCTGGCGGGCGTCCTATTTGGGCCTGCAGCAAAATGGATTCGCCCCAAGGAATACGCACTGTATGATGAAGCGAACCTCGAGGTTATCAATCTGTACTTCTGCCGACTAGTGCTGGGTGTTCAATTGGTGATTGCTGGCGTACAGCTGCCGCCAAAGTACCTCAAGAAAGAATGGAAGAGCCTGTTCTATCTCATTGGCCCTGGCATGGTGGTTATGTGGCTCGTAACTTCGATGCTGATTTGGGCCATGGTGCCGAACTTGACATTTCTGTATGCTCTTGCTGTCGGCGCGTGTGTCACGCCCACGGATCCCATTCTCTCAAACTCCATCGTGAAGGGCAAGTTTGCGGACAAGCATATCCCCAAGCCGTTGCAGAGGATTGTCATTGCTGAGTCTGGTCTGAATGATGGACTTGGCTACCCATTCCTATTTCTGCCCCTTTACTTGATCACTTATATAGGCGATGGGGCACATGGCCACACCGCCGGAAAAGCTGTAGGTTTGTGGTTCTATGAGACCTGGGTTTATCAAATACTTCTCAGTTGCGCTTATGGATTTGCTTGCGGGTGGGTCGCAAAAGAGCTTCTCCATTGGGCAGAAGAGAAGAAATATGTCGACCGAGAGAGCTTCTTGGTGTTCGTAATTGCACTCGCAGTCAGTGCGCTCACTCGTGATGGAAAGGAAATCGGCTGATTTTATTAGTTGTTTGTCGTAGGCACAGACGGCCTGATTGGCAGTGATGACGTCCTAGCCTGTTTCTTGGCTGGAAACGCCTTCACTTGGGACGACTGGTTTCGTCAACAAACCGAGGATGACACGCTTCAGCCGACCATTGACATGCTTCTCAATGTTGCTATTTTCTTATGGTTTGGTGCCGTCTGTCCATGGCACATGTTCGTTCACAACAGCGTAATCCCAATATACCGACTCATTCCCTTGGGCATCCTGGTTCTACTCCTACGACGTCCACCTATCGTGGCTTTAATGCACACTCGCATCCATCAAATTGAGCATTGGCGGCAGGCGAGTATAGTTGGTTTCTTCGGCCCAATCGGTGTTAGCGCTATCTTCTACCTTTACATCAGCCAAGAATACCTTCGCACCGAAGTACTTGACGTTAATGGCAATCAGCGAGAGGATGCAGCGCGACTGGCCGAAATAATGATGGTTGTTATTTGGTTTCTCGTTATCTGTAGCATTGTAAGTCTCTACCCCACAATGCATCTTCAACTTTAGCCTGACCCGTACAGTTCGTTCACGGCCTCACTATTCCACTCGTCAAGTTTGGTATTGCAATTCCCCGAACCATCTCAGAAGTTGTTGTTGGTGTAACCCAAGACCCTGAAAGTGCAACTGAGACATCATCCCAAGTCGAGGATGAGCCGACATCCAGGTCTCTTCCAGCATATCAGCATGCTGAAACCGAAAATCCGGCAAGTCGCATTCTTGCCCCTGTGCTCCGTTTAGGACGACGGGGTTTGGGTAACACAGGCACCGCTGAGACAACTCAGCAGCCCCAAGATTCGCTGCAGCACCAAGATTCCCTGCAGCAGTCCGAAACGTCTGTGCAGAACAGACGGAACACCCAATAGGATACTACCACTGAACATTTATTGCTGTCTTCAACATCAAGAGGCATGCAAAGAGTACCACTTGATAATGATAAATAACCAGGATTACACATCATCTATTGACATAATCTCCGGGTTGTCATTCATGTACTTATCCCATAGGTAGCATTTTGTTTTGTTTGTTTTGTTCTATGTATTTACCCATTCAACACCAAAATTGTATCGGCCTATGCGGGTTTTTGCTATGTGCTTTGACTATAAATGAAAGGATGCAGTCGATGCTGTGTTTTGCTTCGTTAAAAACCATGTACTAAGAACTCCTCCACGCTTTCTATTCACCTCCATAGAGCCTCTGTAGAGCCTCTGTAGTTCGAGCTGGGCCCCAGAAGAGGATGCACCGTAGTTCATCCTCCTTTATAGACCGTAGTCGTGTCCGGGGTGCAATCCAGCCTTCGCATCTGTTTTTGTTTGACCGTATAACTGATATATCCCATTCATGATGCCTGAATCCCTTACTCGCTCCCTCCGTATTTGCTCCGTAGATGCTCCGTACTTGCTCCGTCAATGCTTTGTGATAGAAGCTTCGTAGATGCGTCCATCCTTCAGCTTTTCCATCCGTTTTGCATTCTTTGTGTATACCCTCTTGCGTCGTCGTCGTTTCGCGTACGCGTTGCTTCTTTTTTCCCCCTTCACTGGTTCAAATTCTTACACGTCAACATCTTTCGCCGGAGATATAGTGAACTTGACTTCCTTCGGGCCTCGATTCACCGTTGTTCCCGACTCTTGGGGAGGACTGGTTCCCTCACGTTTCACTAACGGTCAATGATGGATAGTAGACAGGTACCCATCGAAGGAGGCCCTTATATAACAGAGGGTCTGGATGTTCCTATCGGGGCCTAGGCTTAATCTCTTTCAGTGACTCTGGTCGTTGTAATGTAGTTGATGCGACGTTGCTCGCTCGAGAAAAGGGGGGGGGGATTCAGAGGATCGGGTTCGGATTGCTGGCGCTCTGCTGTCGCTCAGTCACCGATTAGCAGCTGTTTTGATCGGCCTGAGAGGGGTCGTCGTCGTCGTCGTCGTAGGCCTCTCCTCCTAATTAGTCCCTTGTGCCATAGTAGGATTTGAATCTACGAAGCCCATTCCGTGGCTACTGCGTTGATACGACGCGCACGTTCAAAAGCCGGTGCATGACCAGTGTACCCTCTAGCTCCATAGCATTAATCAATTGAAAACCCAACTTGAAGAGGAAATTCCTTGTTGTCACTCAATTTGCTTAACCTGCAACCATGGTATTAATAATCCTTGGACCTGAGGGTGATCTCTGTGGCCATGTTGCGTCGGGCTGGTGAGGCAGGGACGCAATCACTGACCAAGTAATAAATGCCAGTCACTCGGATGCGTGAGATGCTGTATTGAGTTGGGCACAAGGCTCCTGTTGATTGAATGAGTGCACACTCATATCAATAATTGAATGAGACTTGGAACCGGTAGAAGTGTTGGAACTGCTGTTGGAACTGTGATACTTCCTTTTCCCTCCCAGAGTATCATCACGTGATATGCTCAAGTCCTCCATGCACGTGGCTTTCAAGGGAGTGGCACTAAGCTCAAAACACACTCAAGCGGGGTGCTCGACATGATCTTTATGGGATTAGTTGGAGGATCAGGGCAACCATGTCAACACATGGCCAACTGTCCTCCCCAATCAAGCTCCCTCTGGAAGCACGTATGTTGTAGTGCCATTCTCTTGTCTATTGCTTGCATTTCCAATTCACTAAGATTCCATTCCTTCCGCTGTACACACACCCGTGACGCTATACTGTAGTCACTGATAAGGATGTATTGGCTATAACTCGACTATGGTTTGTGCGCGGAGCAAGGATCCTTCGCAAGTTGTTATATCCTGGCTTGATCGCTGGGGCTTTGCTTGGCGCGCTTGCCGATTGACTTCTACTAGCGGACACCTTAATTCCATGACCTCCTGTACTTTGAAGTATGCGGGGCATATGTTGCTTCGCCATGACATCACTTTCTCTTCCTCTTTTCATACCTACTACTAGGAACCTTAGATGTCCGCTCTTAAAAACTTTATTACTCTAACCCTTATCATTTTGCAACTTCAATACCATTGACGAAAACGAAAAAACTCACAAACACTCTCCAACACAAATCACGAGCCACATTATACCGTCTCTCAATTCAACATGGCTGACAGTAAGCTCCAATTCAAAGATCCCCTTGCCATTTCTTGAACCTCTTGTATTGCTTCAAAGATATACAGCGTGTTCAGGGACTGCGAGGACCCATCGCTAACGCCGCAATACCACAGATCTCCGCGATGCCACTAAAGTAGGCGAGAACCCAACTTTTGCAACAAAGGTCAGCAAGGAAGAGAATATCCTTGGCGACAAAGCTGTGGGTGGCATGGACAATGACAAAGACCACGTTGGCAACGTCAAAGGTGGCCTCAAGGCGTACGTAGCATCCGACGGCGAGCAAGCCTTTTCTTTAGTACTGATGTGGAGGTTTGCCTCCTTGAACAGGACGATGAACAATCCCAACGTTTCCGAGCGAGCCAAGGAGGCAGCCGATGAAAAGCTCAAAGTACTTGAGAGTAAATGAACGTGTCGATTATATTAAGGCAGTGGGGATGATGGACTTTCGAGGCTAGATTCTACGTATGATTGTTTGGAACATCCTTCCTAAATGGCATTGTCTGTATTCAATGCAAATTACTGCCCTTCAGAGGCCTGCTAAGTCGTCCTCTTACTGTGTCTCAAATCACATTCTTTCTGCATTGACTATTAGCAGAGCCCCCTCTACGTAAAGATCAAAGGAACATTCTCTTTACACGGAGAGCAATATCACAGCAACAAAATGAATCTGTTATACCGGATGGTGTCAAAAGTCATCATACCTCCCCATCGTAGCCGAGGTTATTAAAGTAGCTCTATTCACACTAAAATTAAATCACCAAGCCGCGGACTTCATGCCTTTACCGTCATTGTTTGCTAGTCTTTTACATCTATCAGGCATCTCGCTGATTCGAGCTTGAATTTCCTCCATAGAAATATCGTTCCAGACCTGTTCGATCACCTGTTTAAGCTGTTTCTTGAAGGTCCATTTATAGAGCCTAACGCGTTGTTTTAGATTGTTCCAAATAGGCTCCTGAGGGTTTAAATCAGGTGATTGAGCAGGATGCACTAAAAGCTCTATATCGTGCTCCAATTTGAAGCTTATGACGACGTTTTTCGTATCTCCCTTAATCCGCCACAGGTAAGACTTCGGAACCGCATTCTGTAACCTTTGCTGACGCGATGGTAGGCGCCTGTACATACAGATGCTTTGACAAATTACAAAAGCGAGCTGGAAGTCATCAAGACAGAGGACGGGGCAGAGATACGTCGGCAAAAGATCATCGCCGAAAGCGTGGCAGAGCAGCGCATATCGCACTTTGTCATGGGCTTAGCTATCATCGGGACCATGACGGGACCATTGCTGACCATACTTCATCTCATACCGGACGCACTTTTCGCTGGTGTCTTCTTCATTGTCGGCTGGGGCGGCCTCAAAGGCAATGGGATCATGGCGAAGATCCTCTACCTCATCCGCGAGCCTCGCTTCGTTCGAACCGACGAACCCTTACTGCAATTACCCAAGTCTCGTATCGCTTCCTACCTGTTCTGGCACATCTCGGCCATCACGATCATAGTTCGTTCCATTGCGCTGGAAAGTTCTTCCTATGATGTTCACCGCCAGAGAGTTGGCCCTAATGGATGCACCGACCGCCGATAACGATGTCGTGCTAGCGAGCCTGGGTGGCAAGCCGCGCATGCCAAGTGATAACCGAAGACAACGATGTTAGACTGAAAGCCCTGAAAGCCGCGCAAGCCGTGATGGAAACGGTGTGGTGTGGTGTGAGCGGTAGAGTAATCGTCGATTGAGAACCAACCGAGGATAGAGACTCTACTTCTGCCGCAGCATCCGGGTGACGTACTCGTGGCCGCGGGGTAATCTCCGCCTTCATAGGGCTGATGGGGCTGGGGCCCGCTAGTAGAGCTTTCACCTGCTGGCTCCTAGATAGACTCCTAACAGCAACGACCAAAATATCAATATGCCCTCATATGACCTCGTATTCCGATTGTACACCAATGTATAGAAGAAGTTATAAGATAGAGAGCGGAAGATTGGGAAATTGGCAGTTTTGATAGTGAAGAGTGAGCTGCATTTTGAGAGAATTCGGTTATCATATAAAAGCGGGGCTCGTTCTCAATTAGATTTCGAGATCTCGATTCGCTACTTGTACATTTCACCGCCTCAATCAAAGATCCCAGGGGCGAGAATCTGGCGAGGCTAAGGTACGCTATGGACGGAGCCTGCCTCAATCGTTGTTTGCATCCGAACATTTCGAATCTTTATCTCTTCTATGACAGTACAAGCGGAATAGCTTGGAGTGATGAATATCTTGAATTGATCGTCAATAGTCCTTGGCGAACCAATGTCAAGTTAGTGGCATTACCGCACAAAAAGCTCACCAATCAGATTCTGGAAGACGTCTTCGGGGAATCATAGGGCCCAAAATTGGGAACGGACTGACGGGAAAGAGGTTACCTGAGAAGAGGTGATTTTTTCTCTTCTATTTTCGGCATACGCTGACGTTGTTTATTTACTATATACACGTGCGGAGATCTAATCCGACAGACG
>JAABUS010001249.1_pt1 | contig 57210 bp, 42 predicted proteins | sample 5560161 | NCBI WGS metagenome assembly JAABUS01 (sample SAMN10711885, study PRJNA513376) | rock metagenome | isolation source: Antarctica rocks | place: Antarctica: Victoria Land, Trio Nunatak nord | collected 2016-01-04
AGAAATTCAGAATTTGCTACATGCAATAAATTCTAATTCGAATGATCTCATCATAGTAGAAAATGATGATGCAGAGATATGCTATGAAGCAAAGAAGAATGAGAAGAAATTACAACATGATGAATATGAGATTATTAGTAGTGAGAAGAAAGAGAATAATGTTGATAATGAAAGTGAAAAGAAAATAATAGAGCTGTTCAACTAGCGAACAGCGCTTATCTTACTTTTTAAATTCTAATCATAGTTTATAATCTTATAAATTCATAGACTGAATTATAATGCATTATCTTTTTGCATTATCTTGAAAAGTGTTCAATAGAAAGTCATGATGAAAATCATAAAGTCTTCATGATGAAGACTGTTTGATTAAGCTATTTACATTTATTTAATATCTTGTTGAGTTGAGTTGAGTTTTCAAGTCGAATTGTTGAATTCAGCTTTTCAACTCAATGTGAGTTCTTGAGTTCAACTTTTCAACTTACGTGACTTAAATTCAAAAATCTTTCAACTTAACTTAACACTTTTTGAGTCAAGTACTTGACTTGAACTCGAATACTTGACTTGACGCGATCAGTCTAGAAAGAGAGTTGTTTATAAATCAAGATCATGTCAGAGAATTTTTTGATGTTTTATCAATATCTCTGATCACTTTCGTCTCAGCAATGATAGTTCACTGTATTCAAGAGTGATAGATGAAAACATGCATACTTGCAAAGTTCAAGAGTTTGAAATCTTTGTGTAAATCTTGCAGATTAATTGAAATTTACACATCAGACACAGAAATGACAGTATGCTGATCATTATAGCTGACTGATGATGTTTAATGATAACTTGAAATGAGCAATGATTTGCTCATCAAGACGTGATACTATTACTTCTTTGTACTTGAATCATGAAACTTGTTGAAAGAAAAGATGTAAGAAAGATTCTCAATATCACTTTTATTTTCAATGAATATGCAACATTCTTGAATGATCTTTCAAAAAATGAGATAAACAATCAGTGAAAGAGTTTGAATAGAATAATTAAGAAGAGCGATAAAGTGTTATTGAAAATTGATGATTATGAAGATAATGACGACATAGAAAGCACTTGAAAACAGATAAACGTAAGTGAAACATAAGTTGTTCTTCTGATCATCATCACGCTTCGTTCAGTGAATCACTCTCAGTTGAAATGAATTGATAATAGACGTTTAAACTAATAGTTGATTAATAGAATTTCAATGTACAGTCAACTTTAGTGAACTCTCAGCTTGCAGCAGAATCTAGAGTGAAAACAGAGAGCACGTCAGTCAAGAACAATAAACAAATGAGTACATTTCAAGATTAAATCAATGATCAAAGCTCAAGTCTGAATGATGTAACTTTCAATGAAGAGATGAAGATTCGCTTGTACAAGCTGACAGTGAGAAAGAAAAAGATGAAGATAAAGAAATATTAGACACAGTGAAATTGAACTTGATCACAACTGATGAAGAAGTTGACACTGAAGTCAGATGAACATCTGCGATATACTAGAAATTTTAAAGACGACTTAATATTAGCAGATGCAGAGAAGTATGAGATGTTTAAACAGCGAAATGATAATGCAATGAATATTGATGTATTGCGCGAGAAAGATGACATTGAAGAATCATTCAATAGCTAGTAGTATGATCATTGATTTGCATTGACTGATCACAAGCATACTTAGAAACAATAATAGCTAAATCTATAAATTCATTAGTATAATTGATAATGAAAGCATATAAGAAATCATTACAGTAAACAGTTGAGATGTAACTTGAAGTTTTAGCAAACTGAATAAAGTAAACTATATAACATTGACATTTTGACTAGTCTTGAGCTCAAAATCGTCTCATATCAGCGATGTCAATCAATATTGATTATATAAATTCAAAGTTACTGTTGAGAAATCTTTCTATGAAACATTGATTCATTTGTATGTAATGTCATCAATGATAAGTAGTATATTGCAGTGATAGTAAATCAAATGTTTGCTTTTGCTTATAACATAGTAATAATAGTATTTAGTAGCATTCAATACAATAGTTAAATAGTTTTACATTTGCTGTCTTTGTCTTTGATCTTGTTTACATCTCGCTTAGATCTGACTCAGATTTTGCTCACTCAGATCTCACTCAAATCTTGCTCACTTCAATCTTGTTAATTCAGATTTCATTCAGATTCTGCTTGATACATGCTGTGAAAGACGTGATCATATTTTATTCAGAATCATCGTCTTTTTTTAGAAAGTTTTTTCGCATACAAAGTCTTGCGCTCTAAACATTCTTGTAATTCACGTCATTTACAACTTGCGTGTGCATGTCAGATTTCAATGATCAATAAAGCTGCTGATGATGAAATGAATAATGATGTTGATGTGCATGAAATCTGATGATATGAAGTGAGTGAGTTAATAGTTTTTCGACAGACGCTCTTCAAATTTGAACACGTCAGACGTTTATTTTTGCTTGTGAATACTGATGTTTCTGTCAATGATGTGACTATGTTGACTTGAGAGAGATATTGCATTTGACTGTCATTGAAAGTTTGCTTAAGCATTAAACGAAACGATGTGCAATCTGTAGTTGTGATGAAAATGACTGTTTTATCGCGCTCATCAGTTAATATGTTGACTTGAGAGAGATATTGCATTTGACTATTCTCATTGTCAGACTTGTATGCAGAAACTTGCTCTGCATCATTGATCAATGCATTGAAGCTTTCACATGATGATGATGAACGATAAAAGACATACTTCTTGTATCAAGTACTATTCATAATATTCGAATTTAGCGAAGATCTTGAGTCTCAAAAACTCACAAGATTAGATGATAGCAACTCACTGTCTGTCAAGATTCTGCATTTTCTTCAACAAACTTTTGATGAAATAGATTTATCGTCAGAGAGAATGATAAGTGATGACGAGATTTTGTGACTGAAAGATGAGTTCACTTCATGTGACATCTTTCAACAACAAGAGATGAGTGATAAATGACTTTGATTTTCAATATCATCAAAAGTCTGCTTGAGCATTAAACGAAACGTTGTGCAATCTGTAGATGTGATGAAGATGACTGTTTTATTGTGCTCATCAATCGAAAATGTAATCTGAGTAGCTGCATTCACGTAAAGAAACTTCAGACTGATGACTTTCAATCTGAAATGAAATTCAGAGCATTGAGATTTCTCATCAGATGCACTTGAAGACGCGTTGAATTGCTCATCATCAGTGATACTTAGAAACAACTGAGACAAGAGAATCTGTCTCATCTTGCATCAACATGATGTCTTTGACATAACGTCATCAAAGCATCAGACAACTATAAATTCAATGTTTAAAAGTTGAGATTTCTCATTAGATACACTTGAAGAATTGCTCATCATCAGATGTACTTAGAAACGAGTGAAATGAGAGAATTTGTCTCATCTTGCGTCAACGCAATGTCTTCAACATAACGTTATTAAAGCATCAAATAACTATATATTCAATGTCAAAAAGTGATGCAGAAAATACAAGTTTAAGCGCATTTAAAAACAATCTAGTTCTGATCAAGTTAAGATTTAAGTCAAATAAAAATTGAATTGAAAGTTAGTTCTATTCATGTTCTTGTTTACTTTCTGCAATCTTTATTTCTTCGCGCACTTTCTATTCTCAAGACTTCATTAAATTTATGATATAATCTAGTCATCGCTTTACATATTAGTGTAAGATATATTGAAAGACTATCTTGCAACTATGCACATGATTAAACAAAAGAGTCATGAATGCAAGATAAGCATGATTATTATCTATTGCACTTATCTTAAGTATCATCAGCTTATCTCTGTGCTAGAATGATTCAAGCTCGATTGAAGAATCAATATCAAATGACTTCGAATCTGTTCATGCTTCAACAAGATGTAGAAAGAAGTCGAAATCTGACTTGAGAGAAAAGAACAATTGAGAATTGTTATCAATGAAAATACAATCACTAATGTGTATAAAATTCACGTTGAATTTTATTATTAATGACAAGCAGTCTACATCTACACTGTCGTTCAACGAGAATGATCATAGAAGAAATAAAAAGCGTACTTTGAATGCATCAAGCATGCTATCAAACTCTTAACATGATTCATCTCATGTCTTTATTGATTTTAAGATCAAGTCACGCAGCATGAAGTCTATGAATTCTTCATTTTATGATCAACAGCGAAGAGAAGATGATCATCACGACTTATCATATATCTGAAGTGAGAGTATTCAATACAATAGAGAAATTTCAACAGTTGCACATAAGAACATCATGTGACAGGCAATTTCATATCTGCGAGCTACGATTATGATTGAATACGCAAGCAAAGACTGTGAATCATGAGCTGATTCTCAGCAAAAAGTCAATCTTTCAACTCATAAAAAGCATATGATCGAGAGTGATTAATTGCATAATTCAAGTCATCAATTGAAGAAACAACGATGTAGAGATGAAATCAATATCTCATGAAGTGAGAAGAATAAAGCAATCGTGACTGAATGATGCTCATTCAGACTAATATAGTTTAGATGTATGATGTCATAAGCGACTATTAATCTCATATGATGTGTAAGATTTACGTCTTGATTCTCAATTATTACGATTTTATCAACAGCACAGCTTCAATGAATTTAGTTCATGCTTTATTGAAGAACAACATCTTTCTAAGTGTTGATCATCATGATGTAGAACAATCTTCTTGAAATACTTTCATACTGATGTCAAGAAGATTAACTTATCAGAAATGTTCAGAAACTTCATTTTAACAAAAGCATTGACATCTTTCATGCACAACAATCATCACGAGAGCTTTGACATCACAAGTTTAACACAGCACATGTTCAATTCTATCATGTTTCTGATGATTATTCTCATGACAACTATGATTCAACATAGTATAAAGAAATACAAATATGATGTGCAAGTTGAGAATCACTCTCAGAGATGAGAAGTCGAAGATATGCTTCGTTCTGCTCAAATCAAGAGACATATACACTGACAGAGTGATTACAGATGATCACACATTCATCACAAGACAGTGATTTATTCAGTTTATCTTGAGACAAGAAACTATGTGATGATGATTGTGAAAGAAGCTGATGAAACAAAGTCAAGTGAAACTCAATTTAAATGCAAAGAACGAACTTGTATACTTTTCTTTTGCGCACTCGCTGTCTGATGTAGAAGACATCGATGATGACTTTGACTGTCAGTGAAGTGAATTCAGAAAGAGAAAGAAGAAGAGCTTTGCAGAGAACAGTCTGAATCATGAAACTGTCTTGAAGTTTTTCATGAAGAATAAAGCATGTTTTTTCTTGCTCTGTCGCGACTTCAATCTAACAAAGATGATAGAAGAATGATGATATAGACAGTAAGAAACTTGAGACAAAAGTGAGTCGTAACTCATCATAATTGATTTCAATTCTGCACATGAGAGAGTCAAGCGTAATTCAGAATCAAGCTCATTATTATATTATTCTAGAATGATGACGTTGAGAGAGTCAATGCATGCGTAAGTGTTTCATATCAAGAATCGACTGTTGAATCACACTTGTCTCAATATTTCGATCAGATCTAGATTGAATTTTGACTAATTGAAACATAATGCATAAAGAGAAAACATGCAAAAGAATTCTGTAAGTGATTTCAAAAGAGTGAAATGACTTGCATTTGCATCAGAACTGACTCATCTGATGACTTTTATTTTGCTAACTATGATACTATGTATAACATGTACATGATGTCAAAGACTAGACTAGAGATACTATTAATATAAAAGAATGATATTATTATTACTTGATAGAATTTAAATACAAGACATACATCAGATAATGTATACGACGAAAGACAAAGAGTGAAAGAAAAGAATAAAAATCAGACTTTTATTATACATGAATCAGACAAAATTAAGACTAAACAGTAGTTTTAAGACTTAAGATTGCTGTGACTAAATTCAGATGATGATGACTAGATTAATAACTGTGTTACAAGCATGTCAGAATTGAATAAAGCATTTTATAGCTTGCTAATTTTAATCAATTTACAATCAATGCTCAAGAGTTGATTGTGTAATGATTAGACTAAGCTTTGATCTGATTTATACTTTAATTCTGAATGATGATCTGATTCATTGAACTGCGAACAAATTTATTGAACTTATGATTTTTGCAATTTATGTTCTAAATCTGAATAACAATCTGACATCATGACATGTGAAGACAAGAATCAAAAACTCGTAAGTGCATTTAGCGAAAGACAATGAATTTAATACTGTGCAGAAGATGTACAGCATGCTCACTATACTTATTATGTAGAAAACTCATTCTATATTCTTGTGACAACAAGATAAACGAGTAAGTATTTAAAGATTCTTTTCATCATTGATTAATAGAGACTGATGTACAATGAACTCACAGAAGACATTGAAAGAATGAAATATCAACATGATAAATTTGATTCATTCTCTTGATTGTATACTGTATGCTAAGTTCTAGATTGCAAACACGTCTTTCATCAATAAGTCAGATGCTGATGATGTTGAACTGAGCATCATAGAGATTTTGACTTTAAATGAATATTCAATTTGCATTAAAGAAGAAGCATTTATGATTTTCAAACTGCGTATTACTTGAACTTCTTGAGCGAAAAGAGTGAGCATTAAAAAAGAAGAAAGAATCTGATACAGTAAGTCTGCTGAATCGTCTAGCATTATTAACGATGCTCAGAAATATAAGCAGTTTGTACAGTATATGCGAATCAAGCGCAGACTCTCGATGAAAATCATCATTAAAAGCGACAATGATTGAAATTTAGACTAGATAAATCAATATGTTGCAAATCACTTGATTGTTGTACAATTCTCAATCATGTATGACGAAAAGAAATATCTTGTCATATGTAACATAATTTACAGCAAAGATGATTTAACTGATTTAAATGAAAAAAGAGTGAAGATTGATTCAAACATGTATAACGAAAAGAAATATCTTGTCATACATAACATAATTTACAGCAAAGATGATTTAACTGATTTAAATGAAAAAAGAGTGAAGATCAACTCAAACATGTATAACGAAAAGATATATCTTATTATACATAACATAATTTGCAGCAAAGACAATTTATTCAATTCAAATAATAAAAGAGTGAAGAGCAATAAGATGAAAAGAGATATTTAAAGAAACTTAACTATATATAATGATCTAGTGACAGAATGCGCGAACATTTAAAAAGATAACATAAGTAATATTGATGTGATGATTGTTGCAAGAGACAAAATCGATATTAGTTGAGCGCACAGCTAAGTCAGCTAAGTGACAGCTAAGTGACAGCTAATAGTCAGCTAATAACTGAGAGAGTCAGCTAATTTCAATCGTTAGCTGACATATGAGATTAACAGCTAACTCAGAAAAAGTCAATAAAAATCAGCTAATATTGACTTTTCTCGTCTTATGATTTTGTTGATGTGTCACATGATTTTAACTGTTTGATTAGTTTAACTGACTACTCATTGAACTGACTGAAAGAGAGTGATTTCAGACTGAGTTGAGATGTAGTGAAAGATTTCTTCAATATATGAGTAAAAGTCAAACTCTTCTGTTTCATGATTGTCTTGTTGCTTGAGAGTAGAACAATCGATTTCTGACTAGAAGTGAAATTTGAAAATTGAAGAAAATCGATTTGCATATCTATCACTAGGTTGATTTTGTTCATTCATGTTTTTTCAAGAATCATTTGATGTTGATTTAATTGAGTGATCAACATAGAAGCTGTATCAATCGTATAATCTTAAACAGTCAGATTCAAATAGATGACATGAGTAATGAGTTTCTTAGCATAATGATTATCGAATTCTCGAATTGACTTCGCTTTGATCAAAGTTAGAAGCTTGATTTGCAACTGATTATAAACAATTTGCGCAATCACTTCATCAATGAATGAATAGTCAACAGCTTTGATGTCAATCAATGACTTCAATGAGTAACTAATTTCATTGCTAGAAAGTATACATTCAGTCGTCAAAGATTCAGAAGCAAAAGAGTCATTTGACATGCTTGTCATTGAAGAAATTAACACATTTTTCATCACGTCTTTGATGAAAGTCTCTAGTTTTTTGTCTCGCTATCTTCAAAAGAAAATATTTTCTCATTCTTTTTATTCTTCGAAATGATGATTTCATGTAAATGAAAGATGAAGACTTAAGAAGCAGAAGTGTTAATCTTGTTCTGAGAGCAGTTCTTTAACAAGTGACTTGAGATCTTGCAAGTATAGCAGATAATAAACGATCTTGCTAACTCAGAAATAGAAGAGATGACAGACTTAACATAATCAATTACTGAAGTTGTCACTGACAATGAAGTAGCAACATGTTTGTCAGATACGACAGTGACTTTAATGATAACAATGCAATGTTTGCTGCGTAGCTGATAGTTGACTCGCTGTTTATTATTCACATCTCGAAGAAAGATTCTTAAGCGAGTGAGCGAAGTAAAGTTCTTTGAACAGACTGATAAAGCATTCTGCAAGCGATTATTGATTTTATTCTGAAGATTGTTCATCAGAGTGCAATCATCATAATTGAGATAGCTGAATAGCTTCATAAAGTTGAAGTAGAAAACATTGAAAGACTTGTTTGTCTGTTTCAGAGCGTTGTATTCACGTTAAAACTTTTAATTCTTATTCAGTTCATCATATATTTCTTTCAAATAATTGAATAGCTTGTAGATTGAAGTGAATGAATTCAAAGAATCAAAACAACGTCAAGCGAAGATATGTTTTGCAGCATCATCTTCTAGTTTAAACATCATGTAAACAATACAAATAATCTCATCATTGAATTGATTGATATTGACAATCAGCTTGTTGTTCATCTTGTTTCTTCAATCTTTTCAAGTCAATTCATCTTCATCAGTGAATATAAATGAGTCGAGAAATTTGTAGAATCAATAATGTTCATTTTCAAATGAGATGAACTTAGTAAACATCTTTCGTCAAGTATGATTCTTGATAGAAGCATGCAACTCAATATCTTGTTAAGATAAATGATTCATAGTAGATGAAGACTCAATAGACTGTTGAGATTGAGATTGATCAGCTGAACGCTGTCTCTTTTTGAGACTCAATACTTTCTTTCATAGTTCAACAATAGTCTCTTCTTGACTGTTTATTGTCGTTTAATTTATCTTTAGCTCATTAAGTTTCTTGATGTGATTGACTTGTAAATTGATTCATTGTTCATTGAGTTTCAAAGTTATGTTTCGTTGATCTCTTAGCTTGATCAGCATCTTGATGATCTCGTCTGACTGATTGATAGCTCATTGACGAAGTTGTTGACTTATGTTGATGTCTCATAAGATAGCGACATTCTGAGATCTTGCTGAAGCATCGAAAGAAATAAGAAAAACTCATTTACTAGCAATGCTTCTAAGCAGATGAGCTGTTCATGACTTGACTGATTCAGAGTCGCGTGTCATTGTGAGAAAGATAAAGATAGATAAATAGATTTGATTGTGATTGATTTGATAAATTTGAATGTGTGTTTTGATGAAAGTAATTCAAAGAATTTCTTGCGAATTTTCTGAATAGAAGTAGATTATTTCGTATTGTCTACACGTCAATAGCAGAATAGTTGATAAGCATTTATTTACTGTTAGAAGTCAGCATAAAGCGAGTCATATGAGTGTTATTTAACTAATAGATAAATGCTAAGAAAGAAAAGTATCTATAGAAAAGAACTCGATTCTTATATGTATGTTTCTCAGTTCTGTGCTAGACTCAATTGAATTGACGTCTTACACATATGATGCAGAGTCTCAATGACATCATCTCTAGCTTGAATGCTTACTAGACTCGATTAGAATGAAATCAAGACGAAGGCTAGAAAGAATAAACAAAGGCTAGAATCATAACATAATGAAATAATCAAAAAAGCTACTTAGTCAAATTTCGCAAACTGCAAAACGCTGCATTACAAAAATTTCTGAGTGTGTTTCAAACATCATCAATGAATGCTATGCAAATAGAAGTTGAAATTTCATTGATGAAGATGCAATTAAATCAAAAGTGCAAGAACTATGCAATTTGAATAGTTAAGTTATCAAAAAACACTCTATTGAATTGAATTTAAATTTGAATGCATTGAAATATCTGAACTGAAATGAGATGACGTCAAATTTATCTTGAAAAGTCAAGAAGTGCAAAGACAGACTCACGCAGATATATTGAATATTGAACAAAGTGCAAAAAACATTGAATTCAATAAAAGAAATCAAAATTTCTCACTTCAAGAAATCATGAAATCAAGAAATCAAGCATTTAGCAAAACTTTAAATTGAATTTGCAAAAGACGAAACTGATGATACGATCAATACACACTATAGAAAATTAGAAAGAATTATCAAAAAGACGAAAAACATAGTGATGTATATTGACGCATCGCAAATTCAAAAAAAGAAAGCAAAAGACAAAACAGAAATCAAAACAACAGTAATATTTATGCATGAACTCATTAAATGCAGCAAAGCAACAAGTGTTTCAGACAAAATTATCATAACGAAAGTGAAACTGCAAGTTATTAGCGATACAATCGTAATGTGCAGCGAAAAAGCACTCAAAAACAGCGAAATTTAAGTGTATATGAACAGTCAAATGACTTTGCAAAGACTAAACACAAAGAGCAACGTCAATGCAAAGTTATTTAATGATATACAACAAAACTTGATCAATTTACGTCAAATTTTTTTTTATTTCTTCATTAAATGCATGCAGTCTATGACTATGACACTGTTTAGACGCTGTGTGTATGCTAAGTTACATGTAATCTGGTCAAAGTTGCTGCTTTATATCTTTTCGTTGATCAATCACATCGATAGTTTGCGCATATGAGCGCATGAACTGTTTATATGATCAAGTGATCACATAGACAAATCAAAATTGTGAAAGCTGATCACTTCAACGTAAGCTTTCGACTTATCTGTATGATCACTCAGTCAAGCGAGCTAGATAAGCTTTGATCTATGTAGATGAAAGCTGATCACTTCGACGTGAGCTTTCAAGTTCGCTGTATGATCACTCAGCTGAACCAACTAGATGAGCTTTGATCTATGTATTTGCAATGCATGTAAATCGATCAGAAAACCGAAAAATCGATTGATTTACTGCATCACGCAAGCGTGTAGATGCACAAAAGCTGAGTCGTGTCTTCGCAGTGTATATGTATGTGATGTATATGAGTTGCAACGCATGCGCAAAGACGTTGCTGTCGTTCTGTGTATATGAGCAAAGACTGTGTCGTGTTTTTGCAATGTATGTGATTGCAATGCATGTAAATCGATCTGATAAAGCGAAAAATCGATCGATTTGCTGCATCACATGAGCATGTAGATGTGCAAAAGCTGAGTTGTATCTTCGCAATGACTGTATTTGCAACGCATGTAAATTGATCAGAAAATCGAAAAATCGATCGATTTACTGCGTTGCATTGATGTGTATGTGCGCAAAAGCTGAGTCGTGCCTTTGCAATGACTGTGTGAATGTCGTATATTAGTTGCAGCGCATGTGCAAAGACGTTGCTGTCGTTCTATATATATGAGCAAAGACTGTGTCATGTTTTTGCAGTGTATGTATTTGTGACGCATGTAAATCGATCAGAAAATTGAAATCAATCGATTTACTGCATCACACAGATGTGTATGTGCGCAAAAGCTGAGTCGTGCCTTCGCAGTGTATATGTGTGTGATGTATATGAGTTGCAACTCATGCGTAAAGACGTTGCTGTCGTTCTGTGTATATGAGCAAAGACTGTGTTGTGTCTTCGCAGTGTATGCATTTGCAATGCATGTTTTCTTCTTCTTCATTAAGTGCATGCAGTCTATGACTATGACACTGTCTAGATGCTATGTGTATGCTAAGTTACATGTAATCTGATCAAAGTTGCTGCTTTATATCTTCTCATTGATCAATCACATCGATAGTTTGCGCATACGAGCGCGTTTGCAATGCATGTAAATCGATCAGAAAATCGAAAATCAATCGATTTACTGCGTTGCATCGATGTGTATATGCATAAAAGCTGAGTCGTGCCTTCGCAGTATATATGTGTATATCATATATGAGTTCAACGTCTGAATAAAGCGTTGTTATTGCTTTGTATGTGATTATGCTGCATTTAAATCGATCTGAAAATGCGAAAATTAATCAATTTACTGCATCACATCTGTCTGTATGTGCGCAAAAGTTGAATCATGTCTTCGCAATATATGTGTATATGTCGTATATGAGTTGCAGCATATATGCAAAGACGTTGCTGTTCTTCTGTGTATGTGCAAGCTTCAACGCGTCAATGATCGCATTGTTATTATCTCGCTTTTCAACTGTGTGCGAACTCAATGCATGAGTACAGCGCTGTTACTGCTCTGTCAATGTTGATGAGATTGTTCAGCTCTTCTGACAAGCATAGCTTGCAGAAGGTTTGTAGTCAGCATCTTGTACAGATAAATCTCGTTGTTGATCAATTTACATCAGAATCAGTGTCAAATTTGCATACAATGAGTATCAAGTTGCAAAAGCATTATTGAAAACGAAAAAGCAGATCAATTAATCAAAAGCGTTGCTCAAGAATTATCAGTTATCAACAACATGAAAACAATCATCATAAGCTTTGTCAAAAAGCAAACTTGCAAAGAGATGAAATTACAATGATTAAATGTTTGAAAAAGCAGCATCAAGAAGAAAAATCAGTATCAAAAGCACATATTGAATGTGAATTTAAGTCAGAAATCATTAAAAGAGCTTAGAAAAATAAATAGACTAATGTTTTCAATCTTTATTCAGTTGAAAATGTGTGATGATGAAGTCTACTAAATGAATAAACGAGATTTATAAGAGTAATATGACAATGTGATATTTTAAGCAGGCACAAAATGAGTATATATTATGATAAAGTTAATTATTAAGAAGCTCTTGATAACTCAAGAGAATCAATCAACTATAGAGAGTTTGTCAAGCATTGTCAAGTTGAGCACGACATAATTCATGACATATTAAGTTAAAGATATGACGTGATCTAAATAATGTTTTGACAAGATCATAAAGTTTCAGAGCTAACTCAGATCTGATCTTCAACTCAGTCTTTGACTTTAGTCTCTGATTTAATCTTTATATGTTAATTTATCATGACAATTGTCTTCTTTTTTAAGTGAGTTCATTCTCAATCTCAATAATTAATGTCTTGATTTATCTTGATAAACGATGACGTGTACTTGTGGTTTTGCTCTAGAAGCTCTCGATAAAAATCTTCAAACCTTCATGAGAAAACAAGAAAAAGAGAAACTTTCGATTAAACGACGATTCGCCTTCAATTATAATGCGTGTAGATGACATTATATGTGATATGTAGTTGACGTAGATGACAGCATCAATCATGTTTTTTTTCCCTTCATTAAGTGCATGCAGTCTATGACTATGACACTGTTTAGACGCTGTCTGTGTGCTACGTTACATGTAATCTAGTCAAATTCGCTGCTTTATATCTTTTTATTGATCAATCACATTGATAGTTTGCACATACAAGCACTCTCGCTTAAACTCTTGCAATCGTACTCTTGTTTTTCTTCGTCTCTTCGCTCTCTTCGCATTCTACTCTTTCATTTCTAATAGTCATTTTCTCGTCGTAATTTGAGTATTTTTCAAATACTCTAGCGTTGCAATTCTTTCAATCTTGATGATGAACAGCATTAATATGATGTCTGTGTTTTTGAGCTGAGCTTTTTCCTTAAGCTTTCTCTGCTCTGCTCTATAATGTCTGCAGTTCAGCAGTAAATGCTTCAACGTTTATCTTGCATTGCACATTTCATAGCATTTGATCGAATTATTCTCTGATAATCGATGCAAATAGCTCTTGAAATAGTCATGTTTCATTTTCAGCTGAATAAAGATTGAGAACGTTAATTTATCAATTTTTCTCAGCTTCTTTAGTGATTTATGACTTAAATTCACATTCGATATGTTTTTTTGATACTGATTTTCTTTTTTGATACTGCTTTTTCAGATCTTTAATCATTGTAATTTCATCTCTTTGCAAATTTGCTTTTTGATAAAGCTTATGATGATTGCTTTCATGTTGTCGATAATTGATACTTCTTGAGCAGCAATTTTGATTAATTGATCTGCTTTTTTGTTCTCAATAATGTTTCTGCAACTTGATATTCACTGTATGCAAATTTGACACAGTTTCTGATGTAAATTGATCAAGTTTTGTCGTATGTCATCAAATAATTTCGCGTTGATGTTGCTCTTTGCATTTAGTCTTTGCAAAGTCGTTTGACTGTTCATGTACACTCAAATCTCGCTGTTTTTGAGTGCTTTTTCGCTGCACATTGCGATTGCATCGCTAATAGCTTGCAGTTTCGCTTTCGTTATGATAATTTTGCCTGAAACGCTTGTCGCTTTGCTGCATCTGACGAGTTCATATGTGAATATCACTGTCGTTTCGATTTCTGTTTCGATCTCTGCTATCTTTTTTCGAATTTGCGATGCATCGATATACATCACTATATTCTTCGCCTTTTTGATAATTCTTTCTAATTTTCTATAGTGCATATTGATCGTTTCGTGAGTTTCGCTTTTTGCAAATTCGATTTGCAATTTCGCCAGATATTCAATTTCTTGATCTCATGATTTCTTAAAGTGAGATATTTTGATCTTCTGTATTAAATTCAGTGTTTTTTGCACTTTGTTCAATATTCAATATATCTGCGTAAGTCTGTCTTTGCACTTTTTGACTTTTCAAGATAAATTCGACTTCGTCTCGTTTCAGTTCAGATATTTCAATGCATTTAAATCTAGATTCAATTTGATAGAGTATTGAGATAAGTATGAAATAAATGTTCTTTTTCTGATAGAGTGTTTTTTCAATAATTCAACTATTTAAATTGCATAGTTCTTGCACTTTTGATCTAATTGCATCTTTATCAACGAGATTTCAACTTCTATTTGCATAGCATCTATTGATGATGTTCAAAATGCATTCAGAATTTTTCGTAATGCAGCGTTTTGTAGTTTGCGAAATTTGACTAAGTAGTTTTTTTGATTATTTCATCATATTTCGATGTCATAATTGCTAATCGATGTGATACATGTTAAATATAACTGCTTTTCTGATTTGACATTTAATTCTCACTCGCTATTCATTAATCTAAACAACGAGTGTAGCGTTCTTATGACTGTCGTGATTTTCGTTTGCATATGAACTTTGAAGTTGAGCTTTCGATTTAGTCAGACTTCTGGTTTTTTTTATTTTTTTATTTCTTCATTAAGTGCATGCAGTCTATGACTATGACACTGTCTAGACGCTGTGTATATGCTAAGTTACATGTAATCTGCTCAAAGTCGCTGCTTTATATCTTCTCGTTGATCAATCACATCAATAGTTTGCACATACAAGCGCTCTCGCTCAAACTCTCGCAGTCGTACTTTCATTTTTCTTCGTTTCTTCGCACTCTTCGCGTTCTACTCTTTCGTTTCTAATAGTCATTTTCTCGTCGCAATTCAAGTGTTTTTCAAATACTCTAGTGTTGCAATTCTTTCGATTTTGATGATGAACAGCATTAATATGATATCTGTGTTTTTGAACTGTGCTTTTGCTTTAAGCTGTAACTGTTCTGCTCTATAATGTTTGCAGTTCAGTAGTAAGTGTTTCAACGTTTGTCTCACCTTGCATATTTCATAGCATTTGTCCGAATTATTCTCTGATAATCGATGCAAATAGCTTTTGAAATAGTCATGTTTCATTTTTAGCTGTATAAACGTTGAAAACGTCAGTCTGTCTATTTTTTGAAACTTCTTTAGTGATCTGTAATTCAGATTCACTCTCGCTGTGTGCTTCTGATACTGATTTTCTTTTTTGATGCTGTTGTTTCATGCAATTAGTCATTGCTCTTTTGTCTCTTTGTCTATTTGCTTTTTGATGAAGCTCATGATTGTTCTTTTTCTGATGTCGATTGTTGATCTTTTTCGTGTCGCGTCTTTGATCAATTGATTCACTGCTTTGTTTTCAACGATGTCTTTGCAACTTGATACTCACTGTATGCAAATATGACATCGATTTTGTTGCAGATTGATCAGATTTTGTCGTATGTTATTGAATAACTTCAAGTTGACATTGCTCTTTGCTTTTAGCCTTTGCAGCGTCATTTGACTGTCTGTGTACACTCAAATTTCGCTGCCTTCAGATGCTTCTTCGCTGCATATCGCGATTGCATCGTCGATAGCTTGCAATTTCGCTTTCGTTATGATTATTTCGTCGATCACGCTTGTCGTCTTGCTGCATCTAACAGGCTTGTGCGTGAATATCATCACGATTTCAATTTCTGTTTTGAGCTCTGCTATCTTTTTTCAAGTTTGCGATGCGTCGATGTACATCACTATGTTTTTCGTCTTTTTTACTATTGTTTTCAGTTCTTTATAGTGTGTATTTGTCGTTTTGCACGTTTCATCTCTTGCGAATTCGATTTGCATCTTTGTCAGATATTCAATTTTCTGACTTCATGATTTCTTGAATTGAGAAATTTCAATTTCTTTTATTGAATTCAGTGTTTTTTGCACTTTGTTCAATATTCAATATATCTGCGTGAGTCTGTCTTTGCACTTCTTGACTTTTCGAGATAAATTCGCCTTCGTCTCATTTCAGTTCAAATATTTTGATGCGTTCAGATCTAGATTCAATTCAATAGAGTATTAAGATGAGTATGAAATAAATGTTCTTTTTCTAATAAAGTGTTTTTTCGATAATTCAACTATTCAAATTGCATAGTTCTTGCACTTTTCATCTAATTGCATCTTCATTGACGAGATTTCAACTTCTATTTGCATAGTCTCTATCAATGATGTTCGAAACGCACTCAGAATTTTCCGTAATGCAGCGTTTTGCAGTTTGCAAAATTTGACTAAGTAGCTTTTTTGATTATTTCATCATATTTCGGCGTCATAATCGCTAATAAACGTGACGCATGTCAGAAATAACTGCTTTTCTGATTTGATATTTAGTTCTCACTCGCTATTCATTAATCTAAACAACGAGTGTAGCGTTCTTGTGACTGTTGCGATTTTCGTTTGCACATGAACTTTGAAGTTGAGCTTTCGATTTAGTCAGACTTCTAGTCATCATACGCATGTCTTTGATTTTATGATCATGTTATTGAGTAGAATAATCATTTGGTTGAGTGTCATCTTGTGACTTTCAAAGTGTATCAATTCAGATTTCAAGTCATTGAATTGCATTGCGTTGTTCTCAGCTCATGTGAAAGCGATTTTTGCTGCGTTTTTCAGCATTTTCACATTCTTGTCAATATTTCTTCTTTCAATGTATAGCGTCACGTCGTCAATATAGCTGAATGACTGTAAATTTTCGAACTTTGCGCGAATCTTTGAAAATAAGTATCGAATATAAATTAGAAATAAAATGAGCGAGATAGATGAGTCTTGTGATATTTCTGTGCTTATTTTCTTTGATTTCTGACGTTCGTCGTCAAATGCTAAGCCAATAATTCGATTTTGTAAGAAACATTTTACTCAATTGATTAAATTGATTAATATTTTCAATTTAATCAATATTTTGACCAGCTGTTTCAACGCAACATGGTCAAAAACTTCTTTGACATCTAGAAGTAAACAGATAAGCGTGTTTTCTCGACTTTTTGTCATTTGCGCATCATGTACTAGATTTAGTACTGCGTTTATAGCTGATCTTTGTTTTCTGTCTTTCATTTGATCAAAATTCAGCAGCTTGTCGTTAATTTCAGCTGTGTAAGACAGTCACACTGCTATTATTTTTTCTGCTACTTTGTCTAGACAGTTTAGCAGCGTAATAATTCTGTATGTCTTTGAAATTGAATAATTCAATTTGTCTGATTTTTTCAGAATAATTCTCGTGCCTTCGTGTCATATCTTCGAATGATAGTCGTTTTCAATCAAATCTGAGTACACTAAATTGAAGATTTTCAATATGCTTTTGTACGCTCGCTGTATGATTGCGAATGACATATCATCTGATTCAAGTGCTTTTCTGAATGCTGAGAAGTTAATCGCGTGCTTGATTTTCCCTTCAATAACTCTTGATCACTGTATACTTTCGTTTGATAGTAATTCTTCATTGATTTGCATTTTCAAAGATGATGAGTACATTGCTTTTAGAAATGCCTTGCACTTTTCATTAAATTCAGTTTTCAATTCTTTTTGTGAGTTTTGTATCGAGAATAGCTTTTCGATTAAACATGATTTAGTGAACTTGTATGTCTGAAACACTTCTTTTTCTTCAGCGTTGTTTAAAAAATTGATTCAGAATTGATTTTTGATCAGCTTTATTGCATCATGATACGAATTTCGCATTTGCACTATCTCTGCTCATGTATCATCATTTCTGCATCTTTTTCAGATTCGCTTTTTTGACGACAGCATCTTTTGCATTTCGATGAGCTCATTGTTTCACCAGAGTTTTGATTTTGCGCATATTCGCTGTTTAAATATGAATAATTTCACTGTATTCTTGATGCATTTCGTCAAGTAAATGACTTTTGCTTCTAAACTCGTGATTCTTTGCATCTTGATCATCATTTTGTCTTTCGTCTTTTGCAAATGCTCATCAAAGTCTTTTCAGTCGACTTTTTGCAGATTGTATAACGCGTTCAATGAATTTTCAATCAACTTCATCTTTTTTGTAACTATTGTAAATAGAATTACTTCATGATCAAATTCTGTGTTTGCATTCTCATTTATATGTCAATTCTTGATGTGATTGCGCATATTCTTTGATGCAAATGCTAAGTTAAGTATCGAGCTTGACTGACTTGAATAGCTGTGATATGTGTTTATATCAGAAGTGTTAATCAGGTTGCACTTATGTAAATTTACCCAACTTATTAACGCTTTCGTTCTAATAGAGTTTGAAATTTTTGCGTTTCATCAGCTATGATGTGCATTAAAGTCTTCGACGATAATAACTTTTTGCTCAGAATTTAGCATAACTTTTGCTAATTCTCGCTCAATCGTGTATGATTGCTCGTCATCTGCATTCTGTGACTTTTCGTTGTAAATATTGAACAATAAAATTTCTCTCTGAATTTTATTGTTCGCTATTGATATCACTTACATGTCTTCGCTATTGACTATGTCTGATCTTGATGTGCATGTAAATTTCATTACGTTTTTCGCAACAAATATTATTACTCTGACATGAATATTCTGAACATTTGATTTGATGCAGATAAACGATGAATGCGAAATTGTTATATTCTCGTCTTTCATTCATAATTCTTGTAGTATAACAATATCTGTCTTGTTCTTCGCAAATTTTATGCATGCATGCATGATTTGCGTTGATCTTGCGCAATTGTGCTGTAGAATTCGAATATTTGACATGTTTGCAAAGCTTTTATCATTTGCGTTGTTTTGTAACATTTCAACTGCAATACTCATTACAATTTCGTGACTAGATGATCTTTTTGTGAGCTAATAGACTGAGCTGTCTGATATGTTTTGCACATCACGCTATTTGCGAAGTGCGCATTTTGACAGTTGCAACATCTAGAAATCATGTGATTGCATGATTGCTCATCTTTGCACGTAGGTAATTGACATTTATGATTTCAGGTCTGATGATTTCGCTTGCAGTACAAGCATCTTGATGATCTGTTGCATTTGTTTTGCAAATGCTCGAATGTTTGACATTTTTGACATTGATCATTTGATTGATAGTCTTGATATTCGACTGTTTGATATGTTGATCTCGCAGCTAAAAGTCATTTTTTCAGATGTCTTTGTGCTTCTGCTTCGATTTTGAACATCAGTATCGTCGAAGCATGATTCTTTCTTGCTTTATTTTCATCTTTTGATAATCATATTGAGTTGATTATCAGCTTCAATTCAGGATTGTACTTCTCTAGCTCGATTCTCAGATATTTCATTTCGATCTTCATGTTGAAGATTTCAATTTTCAGACTGTGTATGACTATTTTGTGTCATTTCTCATCTTTCTTAATGCTTTTAACATCAAAAACATACTCTTATATTGCTCTTTGCGCTAGTAAGACGTCTGCAATGTATTTTTTCAAGATCATCAAAGCAATGTTGTTTTTCTTTAGCGTTTTGACTATCGTGACGACTATTAGATCGATTTTCGCCTTTTTCAATGTGTTATTCATTGAATCTTGCATTTTCATCATCTTCAACGTTCAGTTCTCATTTTTGAGACTGACAATAAGTCTTCTTTCATGATACGATATTTCTTGTGATTTTGGCGAGAATTTCTTGATAATCAGATTTCATTCGCCTGCATTTGCATTCACATTTGCATTTGTATTTGCATTTGCATTTGCATCTGTGACTTAAGCTGCTTTTTGCACATATGTGAGCTTCTGCGTTGATTTTTGCGAATTTTGCATGACTTGCAACGTTTGCGAAACCTGCGTCTTCTGCAAGATTTGCGAATTCTCTGTCATTTGCTTTACATTGATTCTCTTTTTGATGTTTTCAGCATTTTGTTGAACCAATTGTAGAATGATCTTCAGTTTGTTGTTTGTTTAACTTTGAAGTCAATCAATTTGCTTCTGAATCGAGTTTTCTATGCTTTCGTTGCATGCTCTTCAAATGTAAAGTAAGCTATGACTTATAATCTCTTTCTGTTCTGATATTTCTTGTCTTAGCTGATTGACTGCGAATTCAATTCTTTCGCGCAGTCTCTTTATTTGCATCTCTTTGAAGATGACATCATAGCATCTGCTAGTACTAACTTCGATGCTAACTTCTTTTTGCGAACTTTTCATCGCTTTTCGCTTTTTCATTTCTTTAGATTTCACAATCGCTTGTGTTTGCTCTTTTTGCTGCGAATTTGCATTTTGCAGATTGATTGTATTCTTGTTATTATGCACGTTTGCATGTGAATTTAGCATCAATGCATCAAGTGAACTAAACATGTATTGCGTTTTTCTATTTGCTGATGTAAGCGATTTTTGTTAACTGTGAAATAAATCAACAATGTCGTTCTGCAGTTGCTTGCTTGTTGATGAACTCATGCTAAGTTCATTTCATAAATTTATTTCAATCGCTAACGTTGATTTTTTAATTTCTATCGTCGACATTTTGAATTCTGATGCTGAGTTATTGCTTCTGCTGAGTTTCACGTTACTATTCGCGAAACGAAGTGAGAAAAAGCACATAAAGCGACTCTTTATATTTCTTTTCATAAAGAATTTTTTTGAGTTTTGAACTTCAAACTTCTAGAAAATTCACTTAACATCACTTAAATATTTCTTTAATCTTTTATTCAAAGCATTTCAGATAAATAGTAACTTTAGTGTAGAGATTTCCCAATTTCTATCTTGAAATCTGCAATAAATCATCTTCTATTATTGACTTATGTCAGATGAAAATGATATAAATCTAGTCTGCAAGAATCTAGATTACTCTTTTTGATAGAAAATGCTTGACACAATTGCTTTATATTTCAGATATCAAAGTAGTCATGTTATCTCACTCAGAATAGTAACGACTGATCTTGACTTATTGTCTTGCACATCAAGAAAAGATAAAACAAATAGTGATTTAATAAGAAACGCTGTACTTCTCTGAAACAACATTGTTTTCTGTGCAATCTTTGAATGCAAAAGAATTTGATTTTGATTTTTACATTAGTACGTAATCTTCTGTGCTGTTTTAAAGTCAATTGACTACTTGTTCTTTTTATGTGAGTTTGCTTTTTGATTTGTCAATCAAATTACTTTCTGAATTGATGATTCTTTCTTCTGCATTGATGAACTCTCGTTTCGTCGTCGATTTTGATCTTTGTGAGCGCGAAAAATTTCACTTTTCGTTTTTTGACTTGCGACGCAGTCATCTGTGAAATTATTGAGTCGAATGAGAGCTTGTTTTGCTCGTACAATTGTGCTCTATAACTTGTCAATCGATTTGATATATCATATGCTTTGATAGATTGCTGTCATCAATTGCTCAACTATCAAAGTTACAAAGCTGATGACAAAGCTGATAACAAAGCTGATGACATAAGCAAGATATGCAATGCTTATTCTGAATTTCTTTGATCGAGACTGCGATTTAACAATTATAAATCATTGCAAAGAAGTTTACTTTTCAATGTTCTTATCATCATGCAACGTCATCTTCTGTTTTGAAATTTATTACATCTGTTGATTCTGATAATGATCTGAACGTCTCTGATGAAGAGATGAGTGACAAAATAAGTTCTGATGTTCTTTCAGCATCAGAACTCTTGCTTGATTCATCTTGAACTTCTAGCAATAAAAGAATGATAAGTCACGTACTTAACGTTTAGAAATTGTTACTGATTCTTTTCAGCTCTCAGTTGTGAGAATTAGCGAAAGAAGTGCTGATGCTTCTGAGATATTAAACAGAATAATGTGCATAAAATGTGCACGTAAATTTCATGATGAAGAGATAGCGCAAAGCTGCAATGTTGAGTTTCATGAAAAAGTTATGTATTGATGCTGCGTCTGATGTGTAAAGAAAGATGTTGACTGTATTGTGATGAGTAAACTTATTCAATGCGCTCATTAAATGCTTATGTTTGAATTCTTAGATTTCAAATGTATGTGTTTAAACATTTAATGAGTCTTTTCGACTTAAAACAGTATTCAAGACTGCATTAGAAGATGATGATGTGATCATTATTGCAATCTTTACGATTAATCAAATGAAACTGAGAAAGAAGCTTATGATTGCAACGTGTGTGAAAAATCGTCTAAGTGACACACGTAAGTTTGAGTCGTTTAATGTACAGAAGCTGCAGCTGAAAGAAGCAATGACAGTTAATGACATTGCTTGTGATGCGCTTAACGCGTTTTGCTATTCTGTGTGTTTTACTGCGTTTCAATATCGTTTGATCACAGTTTTATAACTGACATGATATATTTATAAATGAATCTGCTCGCTCTTAATTTGCTCATCTTACATCTCAATGTAAATCTCAAGATGAGTGAGAAGAAGAAGACTGTGATTACGTCTTCTGCGAAAGATAACTGATGAAGTTGATGTGATTATGTCGTGATAATTGCGCTTTCTTGTCGAGTGCGTTTGAGTATTTTTGCGCTTTTTTCTTCTATCTGTTGATTTACATATGTGATCGTCTTATTAAAGAGCGAAACTATCATAATACAATGATTCTTCTTTTCTAATAATGAATTTGTTACAAGCGTATCAAGACTGAACAAGGCTGAAGCTTTAATCAATTTGCAGTGAACGCTAGCGAGTTCTCTGCGTAATGATTAGAACTAATCAGCGAGCTAGTCAGGTTTGACTCAGATATGACTCAGATACGACTCAGATATGACTCAGATATGACTCAACATTTTTTTTCTTTCTCAACACTCTTTTCTTTCACCAACATCTTGTTCATTTACATCATATTCTTTTCATGTCACAAACACATCTCTTTCAAGTCTAATGCAGTCTCTGAACATTACATAAATAAAAGCTCTTGTATCAATCTTCTTCTGTATTCTTAATATTCAGTTATAACTATCTTTAAAGATCAAGCACTATCAATTTTGATCTTCATTGATTGTATCATCTAGACATGATTCTGACATTATATTAAGAATTTGTTAATCACATGATACTGATCTCATTACTTATTCAACATACTTGTCTAGATAGAATGAGTTTAAAGAAATTCATTTATCTGATGATCAACGATAATTGAAAGATAGAACAACACTAGAAAGTTGAATAAAATCAACGACGAGATTGTTTAAATTGCTAGACTACTTATTGCTCATTAAGTACGCAAAGTTCACTCGATTATGAGAATCATGATAAAAAATCTTCGTGAATTGCTTAAGAATTCAATTGATTAATAAATTCAACGATAAAGAATCTTCGTTGTTTGCTAGAAAATTAATCAAATCAATCAACAAACAAATCTCATCTTCTTTGTTGAAGATTAAACATCATTTTATACATCTTTCTTCTTCAATCGTCAAGCATTATCATTCGTTCAATTCTCTTCTTTCAAACAAATCTCATCATGTTTAGTCATTTATTTACTGAAGAGCATTTCAAAGAATTTCGAAATCATTTCTTTCAAATCTCTGATGCTGATTCATTGAAATCACGAATGAAATCATTAAGTGTTGCATCATTCATTCATGAAGATGACGAATCATTCGCTGAAATGATGATATCTCTCATGTTTTACAAAATCTGAAAGACTTGAAGTTTAGCTCTTAATGAAGAAACAGATCAACTCTACAAGTTAAATAAACAACAAGAAGACGAAATCAAAGAGTTGAAGACTAAACTTCAAGCTAAAGAAAACACTTCTTCTGATTTCATTTACTCTGAGCATTCTAGATTTCAAAAAATATCTGATTCTTCGCTGTTTACTGATGAAAAAAACTCTACTTGAAAGAACTGATACGGAAAAATTCAGAATAAACTAGAGATCAACGTTGATCTCTTTTCTAATGAATGAGTCAAATTGAGCTATATACATTCTAGATTATTTGATAACGCAGCTGAGATCACTTAAGCTAGACGTGAACGAGACTGTGTCAATCTTTATAAAATCATCGATGATCTTTTGAAAAAGCTAACTCAGTTGTTCAATGATTTGAATAAGAAAGTCAACTTTCGTAGAGAATTCTACAACTTGATTCAAGAATTCAAGAAATTCAATGAATTTTATACTCAGTTTCAACGTTTATCTTTCTATCTAGACTATTATGAGAAGCAACTTATCACTGATTTGAAAGATAAAATACATTCTTGTCTTTAATTTATTTGAGTAGATCAACTAGTTCAATCTGATTCTTTAAAAGAAATTTATTTCTATCTGATTCATTTGAATAATGATCAGCAAGTCATTCAAGAGATCAAGAACAAGATCAAACGCGTCAATGATTTTTCTAAGACTTTCTTTCATAAAGCGACTGTTGTCACTCAATCAGTTGATCATTTGAAGTCTGATCATCTAAAGACGCGTGACGCGATTTTAACTAGCGTCAAAGAAGCAGACATTCTAGTTGAAAGCTGTTTCATTTGTCATAAATCAGATCATAGCTTTAAAGAGTGTCTTAATTGACTCACTAGAATTAATGCAGTGAACAATGAATATGATCGCTTTGATTTCAATTCGAATTTCGATTCAAAAAACTAGTCATCTCTTCAAAAGTCATCAAAGAAATAGAGATTATATCTTTGTGCAAACTAGATGAAATTTTATTGAAAGAGAATTACTTTGAAAAGTTGTTTCTAATTGACGTTCATCTCATCTCTCAGAATCAATCTTTCAGTCTTTGTTCTTTAATAGACAGTGATTCAGTCATTTACATGATTATACATTCTAATCTAGTCAATAAAGTATGCGAGAAACTGAAAATTCAATCTATATCACTGACAAAAAAGAAGCTAATAAGAGATCATGACGAGAAAATATTTAAGAAGATCATCACTCATAAAATTCTGTTCAATCTCATCATCAAAATTCATAAGAAATTGACTGTATCAATGTTGATAACTGATATTGATCATCATAAAGTCATATTGAGCAAGCTCTGAATAAATAAAAACGAAATATTATTGAATATGCAAAACGACGTCATTGTTTTTTTGAATTAATTGAATACTTCTATTTCGATTTTTTCGATTTCTCTCAATTCAAAGCACTCAAGTTAATCGTGATCAACTTCGTCTTTTTCAATTACTCAGACTAAGATCTCTATGATGCTCAAACGACTCATTTCATTCACTGCTCAGAAAAAGTTATTCTTGATTCAAAGCATAAACACAGCTTCGTTCAAAACATTGTTGAATTGTTCAAAGAAGAATCAGACTGAAGTCTTTGCTCTATTCATGATAGACATCAATAGAAAAATCGCGTACAATACTCAGTGCAATTTAAACGCTTTAAACGTCTCTTCAATCAATGAAACGACCCAAAATTTGCAAGATATTAAAGCAAAGCTGTCATTGAAATATCATGAGTTTCTAGATGTTTTTGATCGAGCTCAATCAAATAAACTGTTTTCTTATTGCTTCTATGATCATAAAATTGAACTCATCAATGATTCAATGTTCTTTTACTGTTGAGTCTATTGAATGTTTTCTGTCAAATTTCTGAAAGTAAAGAAGTATTTAAACGAGAATTTGTCAAAGAAATTCATCACTCTCAATCAGACTCTTTATTCTTTTCTCATTTTTTTCATTCTTAAAGCAAATGAAGATCTTCGATTTTGCGTGAACTATTAAAAGCTAAATATTATTTTCAAAAGAAATTGATATTTTCTATCGTTGATAGATGAGATCATTGATAAAATAATGAATTGCAAGCATCTGACTAGATTGAACATCATATCAGCGTTTAACAAACTTCAAATGCATCTTGATAATGAGAATTACATCACTTTTATCACTGCTTTAGAAGCATATAAATACAAGATACTATCATTTAAACTGACTAATGAATTGATTTTCTTTCAGCAATATATGAATGACATTTTATGAGACTTTCTGAACGACTTTTGTCAAGTTTATTTAGATGACATTCTCATCTATAGCAAAATGAGAAAGAAACATAGAGATCACTTCAAACTAGTATTAAGTCAACTACGTGAAGCTGAACTGCAGATGAATATTCGAAAGTGCAAATTCAATGTAGAAGAGACTGTCTTTCTAGAAATCATTGTATCAGAACTAAATCTTCGTATGAATTTCAGCAAAGTGACAGTCATAGTCAGCTGAATCACTTTGATCAATCTAAAAAAAATTCAGAACTTCGTGAGATTTGTTAACTTCTATCATCGTTTCATTAAAAACTTCTTGAAGCTAGTCAAATTATTCATTCAGCTGACTAGAAAGAACACGTCTTTTGTTTGAAATGAAATCTGTGTTCAAGTCTTTGACAATTTAAAGAAATAAGTCAGCTCAATCTTAGTACTTCGTCACTTTGATCTCAAACAACAAGCTATTCTGAAGATTGATGCTTTAAACTATGTAAAAGATAAAATACTATCTCAGTACAATGATGAAAGTGTTCTTCATTCGATGATTTTCTACAGCAAAAGCATGATTCTTGCTGAAATCAATTATCACATCTATGACAAGAAATTGCTAATCATTGTTCAATGCTTCAAACATTGATGATTCGAGCTGAAATGCACTGAACTACTCATTCAGATGTTCATTGATCATCAGACTTTAAAAATCTTCATGAAAAATAAACAGTTGAGTCAATGACAAGTCAACTATCTGAACATTCTATTGAAGTTTAACTTTCAAATCATCTTTAGATCAGGCAAAGTAAACACTAAAGTCAATGCTTTAATCAGAATGTTTCTAGTGAATGTCTTGAAATCAGCTCAACATCTTGAAGATTGTTTTCAGACTATTCTGACTTTTGATAAAGTCAATGTTCTATTTATTGAATCAAAAGCAAATCTCTATCAACGAGTATGAATGATCAATCAAACAGATGAGTTCTGCAGCAAATATAGACAAGCTATGAACGAAAACAAGCTCAAATTTTATATCACTAAACTGAAGAACTGCGAAATCATTAACGACGTTTTATTTAGAAAAGATCTACTGTGAGTTTCTGAAAACATGCACACGAAATTACTACAAGAAGTGCATGATCAATCTTTAATCTTTCACTTCAACAATAAACGAATTATTGATCTAGTTCAGCGTTTCTACTATTGATCAGATCATCAAGCTACTATTTGATGATACATTCAAAACTGTCATGCTTGTCAGCGAAGCAAAGTCTCTAAAGATAGCATCAATGAACTTCATCATTCTCTTTCGATTTCACAGAAACGCTGAAAAGATATAGTTATGAACTTCATCACTGAACTATCTCTGTCAGAAGACTATTACGTCATTTGCATAATCATATGTTGTCTCATCAAAAAACATCACTATGTTTTCTGTCATTAAGAAGATAATGACATCTCAGTTGAAGAAACAATTTAAATCATGCTATAAAACGTTTATCAACTGCATAATTTATTCAGTTCTATTGTTTCGAACAGAGACTCTCAATTTATATTGACTATGTGAAAAAGTCTTTGCAAGCGACTGAAAATCACAGCTAGTCTATTCACAGTCTATCATTCTGAGATCAATGATCAATCGAAACAAGTCAATCAAGACGTTGAACGCGAACTTAGAATCTACTGCAATTACATGCAGAACGACTGAGTCAAATGAATATCTATGATAAAGTTCAGTGACAATTTCAATATCTTCTTGATTACTTCAATGACTTTCTTCTACTTCAATAAAGAATTTCACCTTCAAATGAGTTTTGATTCAGATACAACTGACTATGAAACAACTCATGAACGACTTGAAGCTAGAAAAGCAGACAATATTGTCATTTGAATGAAAGAGTTACTGAACTTTGATCATCAACAATTGAAAAAGACGAAGCTGATCATTGAAGTTCAGATCAATAAACATAAATGAAACGTCATTTATAAAGTAGATGACTGAGTTTGACTATCTTTTAGAAACGTCAAGACAACGAGACTCTGCAAAGATTTGAAAGACAAACAGTTAAATCTCTATCAAATCACTGTCAAAGTGAGTATCTTCTATCATCTTTGTCTATCAATCAGCGTGAAGCATCTGCATTCAATGTTCAGCTTGAAGCTACTGCAACTGTATTCAGAAGATTTTCTATCAGAACAGCATTCAGAATCACTCAGATCAATCACTATCAAAGATGATGAACACTGAAAGATAGATGATATATTGAACTTCAGATGCTATCAAGATTGAATACAGTACAAAGTCAAATGAACAAATCTAGATAGAAACAATGAATGATACTATGTTGATAAAGAGAAATTTGATGACTCAGCGAAAGTTTTGAACGAATTTCATAAGCTATATTCAAACAAATCGCGCTAAATATTGAAATAACTATCAACAAAAGTGAGCAAATGAACTACATTCATGCAAACATGAATTTTCGAAGAAGAAAGTAATGTTACGAGCGTATTAAGACTGAACAAGACTGAAGTTTTAATCAATTCGCAGTGAACGCTAGCAAGTTCTCTGCGTAATGATTAAAGCTAATCAGCGAGCTAGTCAGGTTTGACTCAGATATGACTCAGATATAACTCAGATATGACTTAACACTTTTTTCTTTCTTAATATTCTTTTCTTTCATCAACATCTTGTTCATCTACATCACATTCTTCTTGTGTCACAAACATATTTCTTTTGAGTCTAGCGCAGTCTCTGAACATTACATAAATAAAAGTTCTTATATCAATCTTCTTTTGTATTCTTAATATTCAGTTATAGTTATCTCTAAAGATCAAGCACTATCAACTCTGATCTTTATTGATTGTATCATTTAGACATGATTCTGACAGAATTTATGCTTGAAAATGAGTGATTATGCTTTTCGCTCATGTTTCAGCCTTGTTTCAAAAGCTTCTATAAGCTTCGAGACATCTTTCATATCTTCGCTCGATATTCATTGATTATATTCAATGAAATATTCTTTTTATTGTATCTTATAATATAAGATTTTCTTTCTTTTTCGCTTCTGTAGAATCTTTTCTATCTCTCATTCTTGCTCATCATCAATAAGCTTAAGTATGAAATAATCGAGTATAGAATCATCGTTTAGCCTACGATTATACGACTTTAAAAGAAATACATGAAAGACAAAATGAACTTTATAAATGATTAAAAGATTAAGACAATACATTTGCTTGTCTATGAGTTCTTGTATATGAAAGAACTCTATCATCTTATTTGATAACTTCTTGCTCAACTTCTTCTGCTTCAGATTTTTTGCTGATAGCATGATTAAATCATTAACATTAAAGAACTTAAACTTATGTTTTTGATTATAGTACTTTGTCTGAGCATTGATCGCATTTTATCATCATTGCATCAACGTGTTTTGCACATCTTGCAGCATTTCAACGCATTCTTTTGCTGCTGACATTTCTTCTTTCATAGCATCATTCTTGATGTGTATGTCAAAGATTAATTTGTAATCATACATGACTTTAAAGAAACTACAGCTCAACGAAGCATGCTTCGTCTGATGATACACGAACTCAACTATGAGTAGAAGCATAACTCAGTCGTTTTGCTTTTTGAAACAATACACTCTTAAATAATGTTTCAGCATTTGATTCTATCATTCTGTCTGATCATCTGTTTGCGAATGAAAGATGATGCTTAGTCATTGTTTCATCTTCATGTGAAAACAGACTTCTGATCAGAACGCATTGATAAATAAACTATTTCTATCGATGATTATATTATTTGAGATCTCATATCTTAAAGTAATTTTCTTAAAGAACAACTCTGTTAACTTTATGACAGTCAGAGTTTTCTTCGTAAACAGATAACGCGTCATCTTCATGTAGTGATCAACTATCACAAGAATCAAGTCATACATGACTTTTTTTTATTTACTAGACGACAGATCTGTTATGAAATTCATAGTGATTTCTTTTCAGAAATCTGTGAGTCGAAGTAATGATCTTAACTCATCATATGATAAATGACGTTTCATCTTTACTCTCTGACAAATGTCACAAGTATTTTTATACTTTTTGACATTCTTGATCATACTTTTTCAGTAATATTTGTCATCTAATAGCTCGCTTATCTTGTCAGCATCAAAATGTCTTGCTAACAAATCATCATGATGACGTTTCAATAACTTTTCTCTGACAGAAAGATCTTCTGAAACATATAATGATTCATTGTACTTTATCATTTCTTAATTATTCAATGTTTAAGCTTCAACGTCATTCTTTCATATACTCATTATCTCATTTGCTTTTAACTTTACAGCAAATTCGTCTTCTTGCTGTAAGATCTTGATGAGCTTAACTACAAATTTACTATTAGAGTTGTATGTTGTTTTATGAATTGTCAATACTTTGACAATTGCACGTGAAATGAGTTGTTTGCAATTAACAATTTCAGCAACAGAATTAAGCTGTTTCTCAGCTACGTTGCAATCTTTATGAGCTGACGTTTCAACGTCTGTACTTTTCGAAATTGTTGATTTGAATTGAGAAATTCTATTTCTTGAAAAATGTATTCATCTAGATGCATTTCTTGCACTGCTAAAGTCATGATTCTCAGCAGCATACTTCTGACATGCATTGCTGAACACGTACTCATGTTTTCACTGACACTGTGAATAAATATCTTCTTGACTTCGTTAATCATTCGTGTACAGTAGATTTCATCTTGCAATTTGCTTTCAACATGTTTCGCTGAATATCTTTCTTCACTGACACTGTGAACGAACATCTTCTCAACATCGTTAATCACTTGTATATAGTATAGTTCTCTGATCGCTACGAATACAAAGTTATTTAAGCTTTCTATTCTCGTCAGCTTTCGCTGCAGAGTGAACAGCAAATGATTTGCAAAGATGTTCTCATTCTTATAGTCAAATTATCTTGATGATGCATTGATTGAATTTGTCTTTTCTGATCTATGTACTATTTCAAAGTTGCAGATCAACAATCTCATGACTCATCTGACTTGTCTTTCGTTTAGCTCTTGAACGTTTATAAAACTCTTCAGATTATTATGATTAGTCAGAACTTTGACAGTATGATAACTGTCTTTCACATAGTGTCATCAATGTTTAAACATTGCTACTATGATTAAAAGTTTCTGATCATGTATTTCATAATTTCTTTCAACATTTATCATCATTCTGAATCAGAATGCAATTAAATGTCACTGATCTTTGTTATTTGACTGAGACAAAATACTCGCGACTGCATAATTGAATGCATTGATCTCGATGTGTATATGTTGCTTTGAATCAAAGTGTCTTAGTATAGATGCTCTCATAAAGACGTCGCGAAGCTGATTAAAAGCTTGTTTCGCTTCATTTAATCATATAAATGAGTTCATTTTTACATCTTTTACACTATCTTTCAGCAGTTCTGTTGAAAGCTTTGCTATCTGAGAGTAGTGATGTATAAAATGTTGATAGAAATTGATGAATCTCAGAAAAACTTGTATTTCTCAATACATCTTCGATTTAAATCATGTTTTGATGATGTTTATTCTACTTGAATTTATCAAAACACTTTCAATGAATATGACAAATTCTAGAAAGTTCACTTTAATGATGAAGAATTCACACTTCTTCAAGCTAGCATATAGCTTGCACTTTCTTAATCTCTTAAGAATCTGCTTCACGTGATTTATGTGATCAGTCTTCTTCACGAAGAAGATTAGAATGTTGTTCAGATAAACAACACAAAAGTTATTTAAAAGCTTTGTCAGAGTCTTATTAATATAAGTCTGAAAGATGACAAATGCATTGATTAAATTAAACGACATAATCATATATTCAAAGTGATCGTAATGAGTACAAAACATCATCTTTCACTTATTTTCACGTCAAATTCTGAGACAATAATAAGCGTTCTTTAGATTTAACTTAGTGAACTGCTTGACTTTATTGAGTCTGTTTAAAGTTTTACTAATTAAAGACAGTGAATGACGATTTTTGACAGTGATTTTATTCAGATTTCAATAGTTCATGCATAAATGAAAACTATCATTCTTTTTGAAAATAAATAGAATAGACGCGTCAATTGAGCTGACGAAGTGCTTAATTCATTCTTTCGCTAAGACATCATCTAAATACTGTCTCAGAGTCGTTAACTCTGCGTTCAACAGATTATACAACGATTCATACAATGATTTTGCAGTGATTTCGATTGCATGATCGTGATCTTTATGCAAAGACAGTTTGCCTGCACTTTCTGTTGAGAATACATCTTCGTACTCTTTCAATTCAACAAGTAAAGTTTGCGTTTCAAGCGCATTTGTGATACAACTCATCACGTTATTCATTGCTTTCACTTGATGTTCAATGATTGACTCTTTGACGAAGTTGATCATGACAAGAGCATACACAGTAAACTCATCTTGTAAAACTTTCATAAATGCTTGTGCAAAGAACAACTTAAATGCGTGCTCATTCACGTCAAAACATCATGTTCTTGCAATCATGTTTATTTGAATACACTTGAATTGCATATTCAACATACTCAGAATCAGAGAAGATTCTTTCTTGTCAATAGCATAAAAGATACTTATATCTTTTTTCTCTATGTTTCAACTGTCTCTCAATTGATAACACATCTTATAAACGTCATAACAATAAACATTTTGATTGTTCATTCAGATAAATCTTGAAAGATTAATGTTTAGTAATGACATACTCTGCTCGATAATAAAACATTAATTAATCACGTTCATCTTAACATTGATATTTATGTGAATCTTCGTTTCTATCTTCTGATCTCTTTGAATTACGTGCTCTTTATATATAAGAATCTTTACAAATAAAACTTCTTGTTTTTCTCTCAACAATTTAAAGCATTTATTGAAAGTTTATCTTTTCTTGAAATCTTGAGACAACTCATATGTGACATTGAATCAATGAATACTCGATTTGCATCAGATTCTTTTGATCTATTCTTGATCTTTTCGTCTTTACAATCAATAAAGTAATAACTTTTTTGATTGCATGTATAGCATGTTATGTTGAACAAATTCTTGCTATAATGAGACGAAGCATGTGAGCTTATCTTTGACGAAAAGTCAAGTTTAGTTAATCAATGAGATTTCTTTCACTTTGAATGAGTCTTCTTGTTGATTTTATCTCGATCATGCAAGTTTTCATCTTGAGATTATTTCAATGACAAGACGTGTTCTTTTTGCAAATTTGTTTTCAATCAAGCGACAAGATCAATTAATGCATTTCATGTGATAGAAATCAACTGCACATTAGTAATGATCATGCGCAGCTCAGATCTCAACTTGATGAATAAATGAGTTCACTTATGCTTAAACTGATCTTCAAGTTGAGTTTTAAGTTGACATTTTGAACTTGAATTGAGATCGAGTCGAGTTGCTCACATTTTCAACTCAACTTGAGTCGAATTGCTCATATTTTCAATTCAACACGACTCAATTCGACTGAGAATTGAGTCAATTCAACTTGATTCACCAAGAATTTGAGCTTGACATCAAGAGAGCTAAATATAGAAAAAATTTCGGTTTTTGACTTTTGCATTACCTTTTTGCATTATCTTTTGATAGAGAGTCATAAAGAGAAACATGAAGATCATTTGATAAAGAGTCATAAAAAGAAACATGAAGATTGTTTGATAGAGAGTCATAACGAAGAATATGAAGAAAAACATAAAGAAAAACATAAAGAAAAACATGACGAGAAACATGACGAGAAAACATGAAGATCGTTTGACTTTGATAGAAAGTCATGACGGAAAAACATGGTAGAAAGTCATGAAGAGAAATCATGTAGACTGTTCAATCAAGCTATTTACATCTATCTAATATCTTGTCGAGTCAAGTCGAATTTTTGAGTCGAGTTGTTGAGTCAAGCTTCTCAATTCAATTCAAGTGCTTGAGTTCAACTTCTCAATTCAACTCGACACTTTTTCAAAAAAATTTCAACTCAACTCAACACTTTTCGAATTGAGTATTCAACTTGAACTCAAATACTCGACTTGACGCAATCAGTTTACTTATGCTCAACATTATACAACGAAAGTTGATGTTTCAGAATGCTCAAATGAGCTGCAAATGTTCATATCATTTGATCTGAATGTTGCAATGCATTCACGTACTGCTGAGTCATGTTTATGCTTTGATTCATCGAATCTTCGATTAAATTCAGAAGAAAGTCAATAAAATTGAATCACATCTGCTGAGCTGCAAATATAGTCTCTTCTGAATTTAATCGAAGTTTCTTTGTGATTCTGTTTGATTCATGTATATAAAAGTTGAGCTTTCATTCTTTTCTTTCACTTTTTGTCTTTCATTTTGTACATTATCTGATGTATTGTCTTATATCTAAATTCTATCAAAGTAATAATAATATCAGTCTTTTATATTGATAGTATCTCTAGTCTAGCTCAGTTTCTGACATTACGAAAGATTTACACTTTCTGCAACATTTTCATACGTTGAAATCTCATCTAGTTATTCTCTCACTTAAATGAAGTCATCTCACAATTTCTCAATCGACAATGAGCATGCTGTTGAACAGTTCACTCAAAGTATGATTGAAATTTCAGTTGAGATCTTTCGCGTAATGCAAGAGCTTCAAAATCAAGTTCAACAACATAATGTTATCATCTTGTCTTCATTCATCATTTTCAGTTCTTCAATTTATATAAAGTTGAATTCTCAGTTTCTCATGATGATAGCTCAGATCATTGTACAAATCTTGAATAATCAATCTTCTTTCATCATTCATCTCTCTGCGAACTTTGTTACTGTCATCATTACTTCTAAATTCAAGAAACTTCTTAACATATTTAAGTATGAGAGAGACAAAAATTGATTGAATGCATGAAAGCAGAGTTTGATACAATGCATGAATATGAATGATGATCATTATTTCTCTCATCAAGTCAAGATTATTTATGTTGAGTCATGACTCATCATAAATAAGAAGGTTTACAATCTAATGAATCAATATTGAGTTAATAATCTTTGTATCATTTTCATCTTCGCAGATTGATGACATAAATTGTGTCATTACTGCGAAAATTCTTTCAAGACAGAAGATGCTCGTTTATATTTTCATGAAACTCTGAAGCAAGACATGAATAACTTTGTTAATTACTACAATCTTTTTTATCAAAAGAAAAAATGTTCTTTGATGAAAGATTTCTCATTAATTGACTGTCTGAAGCGTAATGTCAATTATTTCACTCAAGTCATCACTTTCTTCTTGTTACAATTCTAGTCTTCGTTTATTCTACGACTAGTCTTCGTCTTGATTTCATTCTAATTGAATCTAGCGAAAATTTGAGCTAGATGTGATGTCATCAAGTCTCTGCATTCATATGTGTAAGACGTCAACTCTTTTAAGCTCAGCACAGAGCTGAGAAACGCACATATAAGAATCAAGTTCTTTTCTGTAGCTACTTTTCTTTCTTAGCATTTATCTATTAGTTAAATGACACTCATATGACTCACTTTATGCTAACTTCTAATAGTAGATAAATGCTAACCAACTATTCTGCTATCAACGTGTAGACGATACGAAATAACCTACTTCGTTTATTTAGAAAATTCGCAAGAGATTCTTTGAATTACTTTCATCAAATTTACTTAAATTTATCTATCTATCTTTCTTACAATGACACACGACTTCGAACCAGTCGAGTTACAAACAGCTTGTCTGCTTAGAAGCATTGCTAGCAGACGCGTTTTCATTATTTCTTTCAATGTCTCAGCTAAATCTCAGAATGTCACTATCTCATGAGACATTAACACAAGTCAACAACTTCGTCAATGAGCTCATAATCAGTTGAATGAGATCATCAAGATGTTGATCAAGCTAAGAGATCAACAAAACATGACTTTGAAACTGAATGAGCAGTGAATCGATCTACAAGTTGAGCATATCAAGAGACTGAATGAGCTAAAAGTCAATCAAATGACAATAAACATTCAGAAAGAAACTATCACTTGACTACGAGTAAAAGTATTGAGTCTCAAAAAGAAGCTCAAAGAAGCAAAGTGTTCTGTCGTCAATGATCTTCTTTCTTATCAACTCACTGAGCTCGCTGAGTCTCAAACTATTTTGAAACAACAAGATATCAAGTCACGAGCTTTTATCGAGAATCTTTCTTGATGAAAGTCATTCATCTTACTCAACAATGATCATCACAAGTTTTACAAGTTTTTGAATTTATTTATCTTCATCAATGAAGATGTTGAATTAACATGAAACAGTTGAAGAGTCAAGATTGATGACAAGCTTGAAGCAAATGCAGATCACTTTCATACTGAAAATATCTATATTGTTTATATGATATATAGGCTAGAAGATGACGCAGCGAAACAAATCTTCGCTTGATGTCATCATGATGCATCTCACTCATACATCTCAATCTATGAGCTATTCAAGCATCTGAAGTCAATTTACGATGATCAGAATAAGAATCAAAAGTGTTGTTGCAAGTACAATGTTCTGAGACAGTTGAACAAGTCTTTCAACGTCTTCTACTTTGAATTCATGAAGTTATTTAACTATTTAGACTACGAGAATTGCACATTGATGAATGATCTTCAGAATAAAATCAACAATTGCTTGCAAGATGCTTTATCAATTTGCTTGAAAGATTTTATCACTCTACATCATCTCAAGAGCTTTCTTCAAAGTATGAATAATAGACAGTGAGTCAATTATCAGCTTTGAAGCGAACGTTACATGATTATCGTCAAAGTTATCGTTGCATCTGAAAAGTGCGCTACTTCTCTGTCAGCAATGATGACTTCGATAATCAAATATATCAAGTCGACTATCTTTTCTACATCTGAGTCAGTCAGATTATCTATCGTTTGCTATATTTGCAAGATCTCAGATCACTTATTCAAGAACTGTTCTCAGAACAAGATCAACACTTCAGCATTTCATGTCTTCATTTCTCGTCTACATGAAATCATAATTTCAAAAAATAAAGAGAATGAGAAAATGACTTTCTTCTTCAAGAATAACGAGGCAAAAAACTAGAGACTTTCATCAAAGACGTGATGAAAGATGTGTTAATTTCTTCAATGATGAGCATGTCAGATGATTCTTTTGCTTCTGAATCTTTGATCACTGAATGTATACTATCTAGCAATGAAATTAGTTACTTATTGAAGTCATTGATTGATATTGAAGCTACTGACTATTCGTTCATTGATGAAGTAATCGCGCAGATTGTTTATGATCAGTTGCAAATCAAATCTCTGACTTTGATCAAAGCAAAGTCAATACGAGAATTTGATGATCATTATGCAAAAAAGCTCATTACTCATGTCATTTATTTGAATCTGACTGTTCAGAATCATATGATTGAAATTAATTCTATGTTGATCACTCAATTAGATCAACATCAAATAATTCTTGAAAAAACATGAATAAACAAGATCAATCTAGTAATAAATATGCAAATTGATTCTCTTCAATTTTCAAATTTCAATTCTTCTATTTCGAAATTGATTGTTCTACTCTCAAGTCATAGAACAATCTTGAAACAGAAAAGCTTGACTTCTACTCATATTTTGAAGAGATTTACTATCTTTGTTACACTCTCTTTCAGTCAGTTCAAAGAGAAGTCAGTTGAACAGTCAAAATCATTCGACGCAGTTTTGCCTAGCGTTAACTCTAAATCAACGTTCAGTCTGAAATCAGCTTCTAGTTCAATGAACATATCAATGATAGAAACAGCGATTTATAAAATATTAGTCAAACGATCAGATATCAAGATCTTTGCTGTTATTGTCTTGAAAATCGATCAACTCATAACTACAGTTGAAAACAAGTCTGAAGAAGTGAATCTACATGAGCTTTCACACGTTGAGACTCTCAAGCAGATTAAGATCAAGCTTTTCTCTGAATATCACAACTATCTAGACGTGTTCAATCGAACAATGATTGATCAGCTATCATCTCATTGTTTCTACGATCACAAGATTGAGTTGATTGACGAGAAAATGTTTTCTCGAAGCAGACTGTATTAGATGTTCAATCACAAGCTTTAGAAGATAAAGAAGTATTTGATTAAACATTTGAACAAAGAATTCATTTTCTTTAGCTTCGCTTCATACATCTCACTCATCTTGTTCATCGAAAAGAAAGACGATAGTTTGCGTTTCTGCGTTGATTATAGAAAGCTTAATACTTTGATCAAACGAAATCACTATTCTTTGCCATTGATCGACGAGATTCTCGCTTGAATACAAGAAAGCAAATATCTGACTCAATTAAACATCATTGTCGCGTTCAATAAACTGCAAATGCACTCAGATAACGAAGATTTGACTATCTTTATCACTTTCTTTGACTCATACAAATATCATGTAATGCTCTTCAAATTAATCAATGAATTGACATTCTATCAACATTATATGAACGACGTACTGTTTGAATATCTTCATCAGTTTTATTAAATCTATCTAAATGACATTATCATTTACAGCAAGATCTTGAAGAAACACAAGCGACATGTATGATTGATCTTGAATAAACTATGAGAAGCTGATCTACAGATGAACATAAACAAATGTGAGTTTCATGTTCAAGAGATCATCTTTCTAGAACTATTGATATTCATTGAAGAACTGAAGATGAATTCACGAAAGATACAAGCAGTAGTGAAATGATCTATTCTCAATAATCTCACTCAGATTCAGTCATTCATTGACTTCTGCAACTTCTATTAACGCTTTATCAAGAACTTTTCGAAGATTGTTCGTTCAATGATTCAACTTACTTAAAAGAAGATCATATTTAAATGAAATGAGACTTGTCAGACTGCATTCAATCACATGAAGAAATGTATGACTGAGACTTTTATACTTTGTCACTTTGATCAGACTTGTGAAACTATTCTGAAAACTGACTCATTCAACTACGTAAACGACAAAGTTCTCTCTCAATATAATGACGAAGAAGTACTACATTCAATTGCTTTCTATAGCAAGAACATGTCTTCTGCTGAGTGCAACTACGAAATATATGATAAGAAACTGCTGATCATCATTTGAGCATTTGAGCATTGATGATTCAAACTGAAGTTAACTAACATTTCTATCAAGATGTTCATCGATCATTAAGCACTCACTTCATTGATGAAAGACAAAGAGCTGAGCAGACATCAGATGCGCTGAATACAAAAGCTAGCTGATTTCAACTTCAAGATAATGTATTGATCTGATAAACAGAACATTAAGATCGATGCATTAACTCGTCAAGCTGACTTCGTACTCAGAAATTTCGATAATGAACGCGTTTACTATCAATGAATCATTATTCTGATGTCAAATCAAATGAAGATTGCTGATCTAAAGAAGAATGTCAGCGAGTCAATTTATAAACAAGTTCTTGACGTAAATGAAATCGACGAGAATTGTATTCTACTTCGTGAAGCAAAGATCAGAAACGAAGCACAATGCAAAGACATCAAGCTGAAGAATTGTTGAGTTCAGAATAAAATCTTATACAAAGATAGTCAGCTATGAGTCTTGTTCAATGAACTTCTGCAAATGAATCTGATTCGTGAGATGCACGATCAATTCTCAATAAATCATCTTGATATTCTTAGAACGATAAAGATCATTAAATGAAACTACTATTGATTATTCATGTGAAAGACAGTAAATTGATATATTTGAAACTGTTATGTTTGTCAACGATCAAAGACATCTAGAAATAAATCAAATGACTTGCTTCAATCTTTATTGATATCTGAACAGCGATGACAAGACATAGCAATGAACTTCATTATCAATCTATCTGATTCATTCGACTACAACGCTATTCTGACTGTCATCTGCAGATTATTAAAAGAAAGACATTATATTTCTTGCATCATTAATGATGAAGAAATCATAATCGAAAGAACAGTGAAAATGTTGATTCAATGAGTATATTAAACTCATGATCTATTCAGCTTCATTGTATCTGATAGAAATACACAATTCATCTCTATTCTATAAAAGTTTCTTTGTAAACGACTGAGCATTTCTCTTTGATTGTTCATCATCTATCATTCTCAGATCAACGATCAAAGCGAATGAGTCAATCAGAACGTCAAACGCTATCTGCGTTTCTTCTGTTCATACATGCAGAACGACTAATTCAAGTGACTATTCATGATCGAGTTTGTTAACAATAACATCTTGTTCTAAGTCATCTTCTTGATTCTCTTCTTCATGAACAAGAGCTTTCATTCTCGTATGAGCTTCGATTCTGACATCATCGAGTATGAAAGCACTTGCGAACGCTTGCAGATCAATTGAGTCAAGAATATATTTGATCACATGAATAAAACATTGATCTTCGCTCGCGAAGCTTTGATCAAAACATGAGAGCAAATGATGAATTAAGCTAACAAGTATAGAAAGAAAGTCAATTACAAGATTAAATCAAAGATGTTTTTGAATGAACGAAACATCATTACAGCAAGATCTTTCAAAAAGCTGAATGACAAAATGCTTGATTCATTTTAAATCATCAACTTTGTTGACTCATTCTATAAATTGAAACTATCAGACATTATGCATATACACGACGTGTTTCATTCAAATCTTCTTCATTCTGCCGTCAATGACTCTCTGTCTGATCAAAAGAATGAATTTTCGAAGTCAATAGTGATAAACGATGAAGATGAATGAAAAATCGATGATATATTGAACTTTCGATGCTACAGAAGACGACTTCAATATAAAGTTAAATGAAAGAGCTATGACAACGATCTCAACTGATATAACGCTGACGATAATGAGTTTATGAATGCTCAAGAAATGATTAATGACTTTCATATCAAATATTCAAGAAAATTGTATTAGAAACAACATTCATGCAAACATGAATAGTCAAGAAAAGAAAGTAATGTTATGATTTTAGTCTTTGTTTATTCTACGACTAGTCTTCATCTTGATTTCATTCTAATCGAGTCTAGCGAGAATCTGAGCTAGATGTGATGTTATTGAGTCTCTGTGTTCATATGTGTAAGACATCAATTCTTTCAAGTTTAGCACAGAGCTGAGAAATGCACATATAAGAATTGAGTTCTTTTCTGTAGCTACTTTTCTTTCTTAGCATTTATTTATTAGTTAAATGACACTCATATGACTCACTTTATGCTGATCTTTAACACTTCTAACGAAATTTCGATGAAATTCAATCATTCATCTTTCATTAATGAGTTCAAGCATTTTCTGACATTGATGAAGAGCTTTAACAGCTTAAGCATCATTAATCTCACTTCATCTTGATTATCATCTTGTTCATCAAAGTTAAGAACATTTTTGTATCAACTAGTAATTCTTTGAATTCAAAGATCATTATTTTTGTGACTGTTGTTTTGACAGTATCTTCATCTCTTTCTTTCTCATCTTTTAATGAGTCAATAAATCTAAACTTTGTCATTATCATCATTCAAGATAAGACTTCAATCGTTTCTGAAATCAAGAAAATCTGCAACAAGTGAAAGTTGTGCTACTACTACAAGTTGTAACATTTGAACAAAATTGCTAAAGAATGCTCAAATAAAAAGTTCTTCACTCTGCATATCATGAACATCTACGATAGTAACATCATCAGTATAAATGAAGAAGTCTCGCTGTCTGCAAGAAAAGTTTAGTCTTTAAGCTAAGTCACGCTCAGAGATCTGTATACATATCATCTTGTCTACTAGTCTCAATCTTCTCACTCTCACTTCAATCATATAGAAAGTTTTCTGCTAAATCTGTCTTGAAACTCTTTGAATTCAATTTAACATTCAAAGATAGTCACATGATAGTATTCTGTATTTTACATCAAACTCAATCTAAAGTTCTCACTCTTACTTTGATTGATAGTGAAGTCTTTGCTTATGTTTTTATGAATAAATTCTTTGTGTAACAACATCATCTTTTCTTGCATCAATTAACTCACTCTTACAGACTTCAAGAATTTGATGATCAAGTTGTTTTAATCAATGACATTACTTATATTGTTGAAATCACAATGATTTTCAATGAATACATCAAAAGACTATTCTTTTATATCATTGAATTAAGTCAGTACTTCATCATCATGAATCTGTCATGACTTCATCATCACGTCATTGATGTCAATTTTGAGCATAATATTCTCATCTTGTTTTTCTTTTTTTGTTTTAATCATTATTGCTCATTTTTCGTCAAGATCTATGATTTTAATCAATAAGAAGAAAATTTCTCGTTCGAAGTTAACAAAGTAGCTTCTTCTCAGTCTCGCTCTCAATTCACTCACAAGAAGCAATTCAGTCTACAGATTACTCATAAGAAGTAACTCAGTTTTCAGTTCACTTGCAAGAAGCAACTCAATTCTTCATTCACTTGAAAGAAGTAACTCAGTTTTCAGTTCACTCACAAGAAGCAATTCAGTTCTCAATTCACTTGCAAGAAGCAACTCAGTTTCTCATTTGCTCACAAGAAGCAATATAACTCTTCATTTGCTTATAAAAAGTCAACTAATACTCAGCTCATTCACAAGAAACAAATCTCGTTCAGTCTTGTCTTTCATCTGAAACAAGAAGCTTTTAGTTATATTTTTCAAGTCATTCAAAAAGAATACTCATCAAAAATCAAGTGTTGAAATTCTTTCTTCTTTAAAACTTTTATTGTTTCTCAAGCAGATCAATTTAATCAATCTTTTATACAACTTGACATAGTTGAGTTGAAAGTTCGAAGCTTTGATCATGCTGCTCATGTCAAAAACATTAAAGTGTTTAACATCACTTTAAAGAAAATCAATGTCTTTTTGAATCTTGAGTCAATCTCGTTTTCTAGTCTAGACTTTAATGAGTCAAAATCGCGTCACATAACTTTGACTGTTCATTCAAAGAACAGTTCAACTCTTGCTCAGTTCTCATTTCACTCTCAAGACAGTATGTATGATAAGAATCATTGTTTGAATCTTCATTAAATGAAAAAGAAATTTTATTTGACTGCATTCACGACACAAGAAGATCTTGAAGTTTATTAACAAAGTAAGAACGTTGATTCAGTCACAATTTTATTGTTTAAATATTTTGAGTTTTTAAATGTTTTCTTTAAGAAAAACGTCGATATCTTGTCTTTGCATTAAGCTCATGATCATGTCATACATCTTAAAGAAGATGCTTAACTCTCAGTCTTTGCTTTGTACAACATGAGTCGTGATGAAATTCTAGAACTTCATCGTTATCTGAATGAAAATCTGAGCAAAGATTTCATTCAAGTCAGTTGCTTTCAGACAATCATCTCTATTCTCTTCATTAAGAAACTTGAAGAAGAACTTTGCTTCTGCGTGAACTATTAAGATCTGAACGCTATCACAATCAAGAATTAATATTCTCTGTTTCTGATCTCAGAAACGCTGAATCATTTAAGTTGAGCTAAAATCTTTATTAAGCTGAATATCATCTTTGCATTCAATCAACTTCAAATCAAAGAAGAAAATGAAGCTTTCATCGTCTTTTGCACTTAATTTAAATTATTCAAGTATCTAGTCATGCTCTTTAATTTATGTAATGAGTCTGTCTCATTTCAGAAGTACATCAACAATACTTTTTGCAAACATTTAAATAAGTTTTATACAACTTATCTAAATGACATCTTGATCTATTTCAACAATGAACTTGAGCACAAGATTTATGTCAAACTTATTCTGTGAAAGCTGCAAGAAGCAGATCTTCAGATAAATATAATTAAATGTAAGTTTCACATCACTTAAGTCTTGTATCTAGAATTGATAATCATTATTGAAAAGATTAAGATGAATTCTTCTAAGATAAACATCATTATCAACTGACTCATTCTGATTAACGTTAAAGATGTTCAAAGTTTTCTAGATTTCGCGAACTTCTATAGAAGATTCATCTATGACTATAGTAGAATAGCTATCTCGCTCACTTGTCTCATCAGAAAAGATGTACTCTTTGTCTGATCTCAGAAATGTCAGATTGCATTCAACACTTTTAAGAAAGTCTTCACTTTCAAGATTATTCTTTGTCATTATAATTCAAATCACAAGATTGTGATAGAAATTAATGCTTCAAACTATGTGTTTGAAAATATTCTCTTTTAATATGATGAGAACAAGATTCTTCATTCAGTCACTTACTTTTTAAAGAAGCATAATTCAATTGAGTGTAACTACGAGATTTATAATAAAGAATTCATGATTATTGTTTGTACTTTCAAGAAATGATGATCAGAGTTTGAAGACTTTATTTACTTTGTTAAGATAATCACAAATCATAAAAATCTTGAGTATTTCATGTCAATTAAGCAGTTGAGTCATCATTAAGCTCATTGAAGTGAGTTTCTATCTAGATTCAACTATCACATCGCTTATTATTTTGACAAGATCAATGATAAATTGAATGCTTTGACACGTCACTCAAAAGATCTTTTTAAAGAGAAAAATATATTCAATTCTTGACATCAATATCAACATCAGACAATTCTGAAAACTTATGTTTTAAATCTTGATATTATTAAAAATCTTATTCTTGATGTCTTTAACATCAAAGTCATGAAGCTTCAGTTACAAATCATTACTCTAGATTCAGTTCAGTTACATCTGTTTTCAATTATCTCAACATTTTTGCAAATTCTAGCTTTTATGAATCTAGAAATCAAAGAATTCAACATTGAAAACATCAAGTCTCAGCTAGATCAAGACATTCTGAATCTTGATGAAGATTCTGCTGACATTCTCACTCAGACATTGTGAAAGTAAGTTGAAATCAATGACAAATTCGCAGTTCAGATAATTGAAGTGCTTCACAATGAAGCACAACATTACAACAAGATTTCTTTAATTAAGTGTAAAGAACATGAGAATTATCTGTACTTTCAAGAAAGAAAGTACATGCTTAATTCAAATAAACTATGTCTTTATATCATTCAGCTCGCTCATGATAGTATCATTGATGATCACTCAGAAAGAGCAAAAAGCTATGAACTGATCAATCAAGTTTACTGATGATCAAACATTTATAAGTATGTTCAATGCTTCATATGAAACTATCACATATGCACATGTTTCAAGCTCTTTAAACAATGAACTCAAGAATGATTATGTTCTCTTTCAATCTTTGAACGTTGTTGACGTGATATCTTTATGAACTATGTAGATTCTTTATCGCTCAGTATCTTCATGAATATCACATATAAATATGTTTTAGTCTTTATTGATCATCTTATCAAAATGAGACATTTAGTCTTTATTACTTCTATGAAAGTTGAAGAAGTTATCAATTGCTTCTATGCTCATGTTTGAAAACATCATGATTTATTTGAGTTCTTCATGTCTGATCGAGATATACAATTCATCTTTAATGTCTGAAAGCATATGTGTAAAATGTTAAAGATAGATGCTAAGTTATTAACAACATATCACTTTAAAATCAATGATCAAATTGAGAAAGTCAATGCTGTCATGAAGCATTATCTTTGAGTCTTCATCAACTACATGCAGAATGATTGAGCTAAATGACTTTCTGAAGTTGAATTTGTCATCAATAATGCATCATCATTAATCACTTTAGCATCACTCTTCTTGATCAATTTAAGTCAAAACTCATGTTTAAACTTTAAGTCTTCTGAGTCTTTGCTCAAGAATCTTACATTTCAAGCTTGAAACAAGTTAATTAATGTTGAAGAGTTCATCAAGAAGATGAAGAAACTAACTGAGCATTTACATGATGAAATGCTTATAACTCAGATTATTTACAAATTCAATGTCAATCTCTTTCATCGTTCTTGTTCTAAATACTTCATTGAAGATGAAGTTTGACTGAATGTTCATAATCTCAGCATTGCTCATCTTGCTGTCAAGTTAAATGATCATAACGTTGACTTCTTTAAGATCAAGCATGTTTTCAAGAACAATTCTCTGATCATTGAGTTAAATCTTTCAGCATTCATGAAAATTCATTCAATCTTTCATGTCATTCTTCTGAGTCATATCACAAGTGATTCTCTTTCAAGTCAACATCAGAAATCTTAAGAACTCATTATCATCAAAAATGATGAAAGATTTTGATATATAAACAGCATATTAAACTTCAAGCGTGATAAACATTATAATTCATCTTTGCTCAAGTATTACATTGATTAAAAAGATCACTTTTCTAGTTGAGAGTCTTTTTATCTTCTGAATAATTGTGAGCAAGCGCTTGATGAATATCATCTCGTCAACTCTGTCGTTAAAGAATCACATGTACTGTCATGTGTGATGTCTTAATATCAATGTCAAGAACTTTAAGTTCAATCTTCATTATCTCGACTCAGCTCAGATCTGACTCAGATGTATTTTAATCTCATCTGTGCATCATCATGTTAAAATGCGTCTCATCTCATCTTGTTCTTCAGACATCTTGCTCAGATTTGACTTAGATGTGACTCAGATTTATTCTAGTTTCATCTGTGCTTCATCACATTAAAATGCATTTACATTAATTCTTGTCTCATTTTAGTCTTTGTTTTCAATTCTTTCTCATTTCATCTTGTTTCTTCTCATTGTTTTGCAGAAGCTCAATCTTAAAGAGAGAAGTTATTGTCATGATGTCAAATCATCAATTCAATTTAGAACATAAATCGTTGATATTTTAAATAATCTTGATTCATTGAATCTGTTTTGTAGTTCAATGAATCAAGTCATTAATTTAGTCATCATCATTTTAATCTGATCTCAGCAATTTTGTTTCAATTATTTCAGTAGTGTGCATGAACTTCTGCAATCTTAAGTCAATAAAACTACTGTCTAGTCTTGATTCTGCTCAATTCATGTATGTAAAAGTTGAGCTTTCGTTCTTTTCTTTCACTCTTTATCTTTCATCTTGTACATTATTTGATGTATTATCTTGTACTCAAATTCTATCAAAGTAATAATAATATCAGTCTTTTATATTAATAATATCTCTAGTCTAGCTCAGTTTCTGACAGTCAAGTTGAACATGACATAACTCATGACATATTAAGTTGAAGATATGACGTGATCTAAACAATGTCTTGACAAGATCACAGAGTTTCAAAGTTAACTCAGATCTGATTTTCAACTCAGTTTCTGATTCTAGTCTTTGATCTAATTTCTATGTGTCAATTCATCATGACATTGTCAGAGAAATTCTGAATGTGAAGTGCTTTGCAATACATTCAATCTCAATTATATATCATTTTGTCAATGTTTCTAATTGTTCTTATATATTTTAGCATAATCTGTCATCTTTCAAATCTTTATCTTCATGTCTCAATGTAAATCTGACAATGAGAAAGAAGACAAAGTCTGCAATCTTGTCTCATGTGAGAGATGTTTGATGAAGTGATGATTGCATGATGTTTGTTATGTCGTGATGATTGCACTTTCTTGTCGAGCGCATTTGAGCATCTTTGTGCTTTTTTCTTCTGTCTGTTGATTTACATATGTAATCATTTCATTAAAGAGTAAAACTATCATAATACAGTGATTCTTCTTTTCTAATAATGAGTTTATGCTTGAAAGTGAGTAATTATGCTTTTTGCTCATGTTTCAGCCTTGTTTCAAAAGCTTCTATAAGCTTCGAGACATATTTCATATCTTCGCTCAATATTCATTGATCATATTCAATGAAATATCTCTTTCATTGTATCTTATAATATAAGATTTTCTTTCTATTTTGCTTTTGTAAAATCTTTTCTATCTTTCATTCTTACTCATCATTAATAAGCTTGAGTAGAGAATAATCAAGTATAGAGTCATCGTTTAATCTACAATTATACGTCTTTAAAAGAAATACATGAAAGACAAAATGAACTTTATAAATGATTGAAAGATCAAGATGATATGTCTGCTTGTTTATGAGTTCTTGTATACAAAAGAATTCTATCATCTTATTTAATAGCTTCTTACTCAACTTCTTCTGCTTCAGGTTTTTTGCTCATAGCATGATTAAATTATTAATATTAAAGAACTTAAACTTATGTTTTTAATTATAATACTTTGTCTGAGCATTGATTGCATTTTCTCATCATTGCATCAACATGTTTCACACATCTTGCAGCATTTCAACACGTTTTTTTGCTGCTGACACTTCTTCTTTCATAACATCATTCTCAATGTATATGTTAAAGATTGACTTATAGTCATATATGATTTTAAAGAAACTACAGTTCAACGAAGCGTACTTCGTCTGATGATAAATGAACTCAACTATGAGTAGAAGTGTAACTCAGTCATCTTGCTTTTCAAAACAATACACTCTTAAATAATGTTTCAACGTTTGATTCTATCGTTCTGTCTAATCGTCTGTTTGCAAATGAAAAACGATTCTTAGTCGTTATTTCATCTTGACATGATAGCAGATCTTTGATCAGAATGCATTAATAAATAGACTATCTTTATCAATAACTATATCACTTGAAATCTCATATTTTAAAGCAATCTTTTTAAAGAACAACTCTGCTAACTTTACAACAGTCAGAGTTTTCTTCATAGACAGATAACGCGTCATCTTTATGTAATGATTGACTATCACAAGAATCAAGTCATACATGACTTTTTTTCATTTACTAGACGACAGATCTATTATAAAATTCATAGTGATTTCTTTTCATGAATCTGTGAATCGAGATAATGATCTCAACTCATTATATAATAAATGATGTTTCATCTTTACTCTTTGACAAATGTCACAAGTATTTATATACTTTTTCAGTAATATTTGCAATTTAATAGCTCGCAGATCTTGTTAACATCAAAATGTCTTACTAATGAATCATCATGATGATGTTTCAACAACTTTTCTTTGACAGAAAGATTTTTTGAAACATATAATGATTCATTGTATTTTATCATTTCTTGATTATTCAATGTTCAAGCTTTGACATCATTCTTTTGTATATTCATCGTTTTATCTGCTTTTAATCTTACAGCAAATTCATCATCTTGTTATAAAATCTTAATGAGCTTGACTACAAATTTACTACTGAAGTTCTATGTTGTTTTATGAATTGTTAATACTTTGACAATTGCACGTGAAATGAGTTGTTTGCAATTAACAGTTTCAGCAACAGAATTAAGCTGTTTCTCAGCTACATTGCAATCTTTATAAGTTGATGTTTCAACATCTGTGCTTCTCAAAGTTGTTGATTTGAGTTGAGAGATTTTATCTTTCAAGAAATGTACTTCATTTAAATGCATTTCTTGCACTGCTAAAGTCATGACTTTCAGCAGCATACTTCTGACATGCATTGCTGAACATATACTTGTGTTTTTACTGACATTGTAAACAAACATCTTCTCGACTTTGTTAATCACTCATGTACAATAGATTTCATCTTGCGATTTACTTTCAACATGTTTCACTAAATATCTTCATTCACTGACATTGTGAATGAACATCTTCTTGACATTGTTAATCACTTGTGTTCATCAATGAGTTTCATCTTGCAATCTACTTTCAAAATGTTCTGCTAAATATCTGTTCATACTTATACTGTAAATGAACATCTTCTCAACATTGTTAATCACTCGTATACAGTATAGTTCTCTGATCACTATGAATATAAAGTTATTTAAACTTTCTATTCTTGTTAGCTTTCGCTGCAGAGTAAGCAGCAAATAATTTGCAAAGATATTCTTACTTTTATAATCAGATCATCTTGATGATACATTAATCGAGTTTGTCTTTTCTGATCTATGTGTTATTTCAAAGTTGCAAATCAACAATCTCATGATTCATTTAACTTGTCTTTCGTTTAGCTTTTGAACATTTATAAAACTCTTCAGATTATTATGATCAGTCAGAACTTCAACAGTATGATAATTGTCTTTCACATAGTATCATCAATGTTTAAACATTGTTACTATGACTAGAAGCTTCTGATCATATGTCTCATAGTTTCTTTTGACATTTATCATCATTCTGAATCAGAATGCAATCAAATGTCACTGATCTTCGTCATCTGACTGAGACAAAATATTCGCGACTGCATAATTGAATGTGTCAATCTCGATGCATATATGTCGCTCTGAATCAAAGTGTCTTAGTATAGATGCTCTCATAAAGACGTCGCAAAGCTGATTAAAAGCTTGTTTCGCTTCGCTCAATCATATGAATAAGCTTATTTTTACATTTTTTACACTATCTCTCAGCAGTTCTGTTAAAGACTCTGTTATTTGAGAGTAGTGATGTATAAACATCGATAGAAATTGACAAATCTCAGAAAAACTTGTATTTCTTAATACATCTTCGATCTGAATCATGTTTTGATGATGTTTATTCTACTTGAATTCATCAAAACACTCTTGATGAATATGATAAATTTTAGAAAGTTCACTTTAGTGATAAAGAATTTATACTTCTTCAAGCTAGCATATAGCTTGAACTTTCTTAATCTTTCAAGAATCTGCTTCACGTGATCTACATGATCAATCTTCTTCATGAAGAAGATTAAAATGTCATTTAAATAAACAACATAAAAATCATTTAAAAGCTTTGTCAAGATTTTATTAATATAAATCTGAAAGATGATAAATGTGTTGATTAAATCAAATGACATGATCATATACTTGAAGTGATCATAATGAGTATGAAACGTCATCTTTCACTCATTTTTACATTGAATTCTGAAACAATGATAAACATTCTTCAGATTTAACTTAGTGAACTGCTTAACTTAACTAAGTCTGTTTAGAGTTTCACTAATTAAAAACAGTGAATGATGATTTTTAACAGTGATCTTATTCAAATCTTAATAGTTCATGCATAAATAAAGACTATCATTTCTTTTGAGAATGAATAAAATAAACGTGTCAGTTGAGCTGATGAAGTGCTTAATTCATTCTTTTACTAAGACATCATCTAGATACTGTCTCAAAGTCACTAACTTTGTGTTCAACAAATTATACAATAATTCATATAATGACTCTGCAGTGATTTCGATTGCATGATCGTGATCTTCATGCAAAAGCAATTTGTCAACACTTTCTGTTAAGAATACATCTTTGTATTCTTTCAATTCAACGAGTAAAGTCTGCGTTTCAAGCGCATTTGTGATACAATTTGTTGCATTATTCATTGCTTTCACTTGATATTCAATGATCAACTCTTTGACAACGTTGATAATGATAAGAACATACACAGTAAACTCATCTTGTAGAGCTTTTGCAAATGCTTGTACGAAGAACAACTCAAATGCGTGCTCATTCACGTTGAAACATCATGTTCTCATGATCATGTTTATTCAAATATGCTTGAATTGCATACTTGACATACTCAAAATCAGAGAAGATTTCTTCTTGTTGATAGCATAAAAGATACTTATATCTTTTTTCTCTATGCTTCAGCTGTTTCTCAGTCAATAACACATCTTATAGACATCATAACAATAAACACTCTGATCATTCATTCAAGTAAATCTTGAAAGATTAACATTCAACAAAAGCATACTTTGTTCAATAATGAAACATTGACTAATTACATTCATCTCAACATCAACATTCATATGAATCTTTGTTTCTGTCTTCTGATCTTCTTGAATTACATACTCTCTATATATAAAAGTCTTTATGAAGAGAACTTCTTGTTTTTTCCTTAATGATTTGAAGTGTTCATCAAAAGTTTGTCTTTTCTTAAAATCTTAAAATGACTCATATGTGATATTGAATTAATAAGTACTTGATTCATGTTAAATTCTTTTAATCTATTCTTGATCTTTTCGTCTTTACAATCAATAAAGTAATGACTCTTTTAATTGCACATGTAACATATTATGTTGAACAAATTCTTGTTATAACATGATGAAGTGTGTGAATTTATCTTTGATGAAGAGTCAAGTTTAGTTGATTGATGAGATTTCTTTCACTTTAAATGAGTCTTCTTGTTAACTTTATCTCAATTATGCAAGTTCTTATCTCAAGATTATTTTGATGACAAGACGTGTTCTTTTCACAGATTTGTTTTCAATTGAGCAATAAGATCAATTAATGCATTTCATGTGATAGAAATTGACTGCACATTAGTAATAATCATGCGCAGCTCAGATCTCAACTTGATGAATAAATGAGCTTGCTTATGCTCATCACTATACAACGAAAGTTGATGTTTCAGAGTGCTCAGATGAGCTGCAAACGTTCATATCATCTGATTTGAACGTTGCAATGCGTTCGCATACTGTTGAGTCATGTTTATGCTTCGATTCATCAAGTTCTCAATTAAATTCAGAAGAAAGTTGATAAAATTGAATCACATTTGCTAAGCTGCAAACATAGTTTCTTCATGATTGAATCAAAGTAAACTGATTGTTGAATTGAGTTTTGAATTGATATTTTGAATTCAACTCAATTCAAAGTTGAGTTACTTACATTTTCAACTCAACTTAAGTCAAATTGAGCATATTTTCAACTTAACGTGACTTGACTTAACTGAAAATTGAGTCAACTCAACTTGACTGATCAAGAATTTGAGCTTAACATTAAGAGAGTTAAATATAGAAGATTTTTCGATTTTTGACTTTTGCATTACCTTTTTGCATTATCTTTTGATAGAGAGTCATGAAGAGAAACATGAAGATCATTTGATAAAGAGTCATGACGAAAAACATGAAGAGAAACATGATGAGAAACATGAAGAAAAACATGACGAAAAAACATAAAGATCATTTGACTTTGATAGAGAGTCATGACGAAAAAACATGATAGAAAGTCATGAAGAAAAATCATGTAAACTGTTCAATTAAGCTATTTACATCTATCTAATATCTTGTCAAGTTGAGTTGAGTTTTCAAGTCGAGTTGTCGAGTCAAGCTTCTCAACTTGATTCAAGTGCTTGAATTTAACTTCTCAACTCAATTTGATACTTTTTCAAAAAAATTTCAACTCAACTTGATACTTTTCAAGTCAAGTACTCAACTCAACATGATTAGTCTAAATCAAAGTTTCTTTGATTCACTCTTCAGATAAATCATGCAGTATAAAATCTTTTTCTCATTACTTTCAAAATATTAAAAGATATTTCAAAACGAGATTTTGATATCGCGAATTCACTCTCTATGTTCTTTTATAATTTTGTCATGATACTTCTTCAAAAACATTGAGAGTCTTTACTTTTGTAAAATGACTTCATGATGACTTTGTTTCATCATCATCAACACTATGAAGACGATGCATAAATTATTCAAGTTCTTCATGAGAGCTTAAGTGAAGACTTAATGACTTTTCTTCATTATTTCAATGACTTGCAGAGTCTTAATCTTTGATTGAATAGCTGCTAACTTCTGTTTCTTTTACAATTCATCACATTAAAGCATTACTCATGTCGACTGTTTATTAATATCAAGAGAGAGTTCATTTTCTGCTTCTTCACTTTCTGATTTTATTATATGACGTTCATTTTCTGATATGATGTTTTGTAAAATCAAGATGTCATCATTTCAACTTTGTTACAATCACGTTGCTGTTGTCATGCTTGAATATCAAATCATTATCTTTAAGAAGAGTTTGAAATAATTAAAACTGTGATGATTAAGTCTACTAAATGAATAGATCAAATTTATAAGAATGATATGACAATGTAATATTCTAAGCAGACACAGAATGAGTATATATTATGATAGAGCTAATTATTAAGAAGCTCTCGATAACTTGAAAGAATTGATCGACTATAAAGAGTTTGTTAAGCATTGTCAAGTTGAGCACAACATAACTTATGATATATTAAGTCGAAGATATGATGTAGTTTAAACGATGTCTTGACAGAGTCATAAAGTTTCAGAGCTAACTCAGATTTAACTTCTATGTGTCAATTCATCATGACAAAATGAGACATGACTATTTCAAAAGTTATTTGCATTGATTATCAGAGAATAATTTGAACAAATGCTATAAAATATGCAATGCAAGTCAAACGTCAGAGCATTTACTACTAAATTGCAAGCATTATAGATCAGAGCAGATAAAGCTTAAGAAAAAGACTCAGTTCAAAAACACAAACATCATATTAATGCTGTTCATCATTAAAATCGAAAGAATTGCAACACTAAAGTATTTAAAAAACACTTGAATTATGATGAGAAAATGATTATTAGAAACGAAAGAGTAGAATGCAAAAAGTGCGAAGAAACAAAGAAAAACGAAAGTACAATTGCAAGAGTTTGAGCGAAAGCACTTGTATATGCAAACTATTGATGTGATTAATCAACGAGAAGATATAAAGCAGCGACTTTGATCAGATTACATGTAACTTAGCATACATACAGCGTCTAGACAGTATCATAGTCATAGATTGCATGCACTTAATGAAGAAAGAAAAAAAATGAAGTCATCAGACAGCGAAGCATATACTCAGACATTGCTTGAACTGAACGCATTTATGATTAAAAATGCTACGTGACATTGACTTCTTGAACTATTAAATAATGATCATGATCACGAAAGATTTCAAAGCAGCAGTAAGATTGATGATGAAAATGAAGCTTCTGAAGTAATTTAAAGTGACTAGAACACTTATTTTTTAACATGCAATCAACATGAACAAATTTGATACATAGTCTTAATCTTGTCATTTTAACTGCGTAAAGCAGTTATATAAATAGTGAGTAATTTTCTATCTCAGAGAATTTTGTTCACTTGACACACATAGCATAAAGTTTCTCATGAATTGATTTAATCAATGTCACAAAAGTGTATGAATTTATTATTATTATTATTATCTTTTTGATAGAAAGTCATGATGAGAAAAATAAAGATTATTTGATAAAAAATCATGATAAAAAGTCATGATAAAAAGTCATAAAAGAGAAACATGAAGATCATTTAATAAAAAGTCATGAAGAAGAACATGAATATTATTTGATAAAGAGTTATAAAGAAAAACATGAAGAGAAACATGAAAATCATTTGATAAAAAGCTTCAAGTCATGTTGAGAAAACATGAAGATCATTTGACTTTAATAGAAAGTTATGACAAGAAAACATAATAGAAAGTTATGAAGAGAACTCATGAAAACTGTTTAATTAAGCTATTTACATTTATTTAATATCTTGTTAAGTTGAATTGAGTTTTCAAGTTGAATTGTTGAATTAAGCTTTTTAACTTAACTTAAGTTCTTGAATTCAACTTCTTAACTCAACTCAACACTTTTTCAAAAAAAATTCAATTTAACTTGATGCAATCAGTTTAATTCTGATTTACGAAAGATTTATTAAAGAAATCTGCAAAACATTGAGCAAGATACATGATGTTTGCATGAAGTGAACTTAAACTCATGATGCTACATTTGCATTGAAAAAATACAAACTTACATACTTCATCAAAAAGTCAAAGAAATTTGACATGATGATCAGCATACATATAGAAAGCTCAGTAATTAAGTTGAAATTAAATGTACAAGTTCTGAAAGTTCAGCTAAATATAAAATTATGATGAGATGCACATCTTCGTCAAATAAAAGCAAATCATGTCACAAGAATGCTAGTACTGAGTCATTTCAAGATCTTCACGTAAGATGTTATCTTCATAAAAGCTTAATAAATGTATTTAATGATAGTAAGATAATAATAATAATAATAAATTCATACATTTTTGTGACATCAATTAAATCAACTCATGAAAGACTTTATGTTATTTGTATTAAGTGAACAAAACTTTCTGAGATAGAAAATCACTTGCAGTTTATATGATTACTTCACGCAGTTGAAATAGTGAGTTTTGAAACTATATATCAAATTTATTCACGTTGATTGCACATTAAAAAAATGAATGTTTTAGTCACTTTAAATTGCTTCAAGAGCTTTATTTTCATCATCATCTTCACTACTGCTTTGAGATTCTTCATGATGATAACAATTATACAATAGTTTAAAAAGTCAGTATTTTGTAACATTCTTGATTGCAAATGCAATCAGTTTAAGCAATGCATGAATACATGCTTCGTCATTTGATGACTTTATTTGCAGTTGCATTACAAACTATTCATGTTTGAAACATTTCTAAAGTGCAAATAAATGTTCAGATCTATGCATTCAGTTCTGATATAAGTTGCAAGAATGCTTTCTGCTTTCTGAAAATCATCATGCATCTTCATCATTTTGTTGAATAGATGCAATCTTTGTATCAAGATGATATTAATATTTGCAATATATTTTCTGTAGTTTTTTCATCTTTGATTTCATTGATTTTTATGATACTGCGTTATTGCAATGCTATCACTTATCAAAGCTGTCACAGAAAGAAATAATCATCTGCGTCTCATCTGTATTCTTGTATCTTCTCAAATTAAAATGTTCAAAAGCATTACTTTCTTAATGATGAGTAAGTGAGAAATGACGTGATTAACTTTCATCAAATGAATGTATATTAATTTGCATGCTTGTTTGATCTCTTACATTTGATCATTGACTTGACTGTGTAGCGTGATCTTGTTTTGTAACATGTTCAAATGAACATGTAGCAAGCTTATATATATTTCTGTCTTTAAAGTTTCAATGCTTACTCTTTTGAACACTTCTGCTACGTGATGCAGAGTCTGATTCTAAAGTGTTTCTAGTTTGCATTCTGTTACGAGCGTATCAAGGCTGAATAGAGCTAGTCAGTGCCTCTAGCTCAGATCTG
>JAABUS010001250.1_pt1 | contig 57165 bp, 58 predicted proteins | sample 5560161 | NCBI WGS metagenome assembly JAABUS01 (sample SAMN10711885, study PRJNA513376) | rock metagenome | isolation source: Antarctica rocks | place: Antarctica: Victoria Land, Trio Nunatak nord | collected 2016-01-04
AGGCCTCCCACAATTGTCGGATAGGCCGAGCAGGCAGCCCCTACTCGGTAACCCACGAATCTTGTGAGCGAGGCCCCGGCCCAGCAACCGCATCACCTCCAGCGAGCGGTCACCCCATACCGTCTAGGGCGACCTCGGTACCGTCGCCATCATGGTGGCGTCATGAATGCAGGTGGCCCGTCGGGTCAGCTGAGCCGACACCTGCGCTTGGCCGAGCGCAGGTGGTGTCGGCCGGTGGCCGAACTGGCCGGTCTGGTCGTCGGCCTGGCGCTGTTCTCGTGGTTGCACAACCTGGCCGGCACGGACGTCGCCTCGGCGACGGCGAACGCGCAGGCGCTGCAATCCGTGGAACGTACGTTGCACCTGGATATCGAGCTGGCAGCCAACCACTGGCTTGTCGAGCACCCGGTGCTGATGCAAGCGGCTGTGCTGTACTACCGGCTGTATTACCTGCCGCTGGTCGGTGTGTTGCTGTGGGTGCTATTCCGGCGCGCAGAGGTGTACCCCACAGTCCGCCGCACCCTGCTGGTGATGGCGGCGCTGGCGTTGCTGATCTTCTGGCTCGTGCCGATGTCTCCACCAAGGTTCGCCCCTGAACAGGATCGTGGACATCGTGGCCGAGCACGACCTCTTCGCAGCCGGCACCTCGCACGATCTGACCACTGGTCAGAATCACTACTCGGCAATGCCGAGCCTGCACGTCGGATGGTCGGCGCTGAGTGCCTATGCCGCGTGGTTGGCACTTCGTGACAAGCACCCGCGACTCGCGCCGCTCGCCTGGCTGTTCCCCATCGTCATGGTCGCTGTCGTCATCACCACCGGCAATCACTACGTCCTGGACGTGGCCGGGAGCGTGGTACTGCTGACGATCTCGATCGTCGCATTAGCGGCATGGGATCGGTGTCGGCGAGCCGGGGGCGTCGCATCCCAGCCGTACAGGCCGCCGGTCAGCTGAGCGGATGACGAGACAAGACCACTAGCGGCCGATCAGCAGCTGCGCCACCACCGGCCGGTGGTCGGAGGCGAGCGAGTCGGGCACCCAGGCCGCGAGAGGCGTCACCTGCGGAGACACCAATATCTGGTCGATCCGCTCGGTCGGGGCGATGGCCGGAAAGGTGTTCTCCGGCCCGACGCCCGACGGCGGCCAGATGTCGGAGTATGCGGCGTGCAGGGGTGCCAGCTCGGGCGCATCCGGCGCCGCATTCATATCGCCCATCAGGATCTTCGGTCCACTGTCGGCGGCCATGATCGCCAGCGTGTCGGCGACCTGGGCCACCCGCACCGAGGGATCCGAGCGGTAGTCCAGGTGGGTGGAATAGGCGTGCAGGTGAACTCCGCGGACATTGACCACCACCTCGGCGAACCCGGGCGCCGGTGCCGGCACCGGATTGCTCTGCTGGGTGGACAACCGGGTGATCTCGTGGTTCGTGGTCTGCAGGATCGGGTACGCCGACAGGATCGCCACCCCGTATTCGCGGCGCGGTTGGCCGGGCTGCAGCGGATCCAGCGAGTAGATCGGTGCGACGAACGACCGCATGCCGAGCCGCTGAGCGAGCAGGTTTGCCACGTCATCGAAATTGCTGCGGGCAGACCAGTGCCGATCCACCTCCTGCAGCGCGATCAGCTTCGCGCCGGACGCTTCGATGGTCCCCGCGATGCGGTCCAGGTCATAGACATTGTCCGCGCCGGCACCTGCGTGGATGTTGTAGGTCATCACGGTCAGCGCCCGCTGGTGTGACGGGTCGGCCGGCCGAGCGGGCGCGGCCAGCGCCGAGGTGGCGGCCACCGGTGAGAGCGTCGCGACTATCGCGAGGAGAACGGTCAGGACCAGATGCCGGTTCTTCGCCCGGCGCAGCAGATGACTGAACATGCCGCCAACCCTGCTCCAACAGTCAGCTTTGCGCAACAGCAGATCCGGTCGGCGTGGCGAGCCTGCGGTGAACGTCAGGCGCTGGTGACCCGGTACACGTCGTAGACCCCGTCCACCGCGCGGACCGCCCGCAGCAGGTGCCCGAGGTGCTTGGGGTCGGCCATCTCGAAACTGAACCGGCTGATCGCCATCCGGTCCTTGGACATCGACAGGTTCGCCGACAGGATGTTGACCTTCTCGTCGGCCAGCATCTTGGTGATATCGCTGAGCAGCCGGTGTCGATCCAGCGCCTCCACCTGGATGGTGACCAGGAAGACGGTGGCCGATGACGGATCCCAGGACACCGGGACGATCCGGGCCGATTCGGCCTGCAGCGAATCGGCGTTGGTGCAGTCGGTGCGGTGCACCGAGATCGCCCCACCCTTGGTGACGAAGCCGAGGATGTCGTCACCGGGCACCGGCGTGCAGCAGCGGGCCAGCTTCACCTGGACGTCGGTGTCTCCCTGCACCAGCACCCCGGACGAGCCTTTGGTGCGCGGCCGTCTGGCCACCGTTGAGGTCGACTTCTCGGCAATCTGCGCGCCGGCCTCCTCGGCGCCGCCGAGGAAGCCCACCACCTTGCTGACCACAGTCCTCGCCGAGACGTGGTTCTCCCCCACCGCGGCGTACAGCGCGGCGATGTCCCGGTAGCCGAGGTCGTGGGCGGCTTCCGCCATCGCCTGGTGGGAGATCAGCCGCTGGACCGGAAGTCCTTCCCGCCGAACGGCTTTCGCGATCGCGTCCTTGCCGAGTTCGACCGCCTCTTCGCGGCGCTCCTTGGCGAAGTACTGCCGGATCTTGGTTTTCGCCCTGGATGAGGTGACGAATCCCAGCCAGTCCCGACTGGGTCCGGCGCCCTGCGCCTTGGAGGTGAAGATCTCGACGATCTGGCCGCTGACCAGGGTGCGTTCCAGCGCCACCAGCCGGCCGTCCACCTTGGCCCCGATGCAGCGGTGGCCGACCTCGGTGTGCACCGAGTAGGCGAAGTCGACCGGAGTGGAACCCACCGGCAGGGTGTGGATGTCGCCCTTGGGGGTGAAGACGAAGATCTCGCTGGAGGCCATCTCGAACCGCAGGTTGTCCAGGAACTCGCCGGGATCACCGGCCTCCCGCTGCCAGTCCAGCAGCTGGCGCATCCAGGCCATCTCGTCGACGGACGCGGCCGAGCCGGTGTGGGTGCCCTTGGTCTCCTTGTAGCGCCAGTGCGCGGCGATGCCGTACTCGGCGGTCTGGTTCATGTCGCGGGTCCGCAGCTGCACCTCCAGCGGCTTGCCCTCCGGGCCGATCACCGTGGTGTGCAACGACTGGTAGACACCGAATCTCGGCTGCGCGATGTAGTCCTTGAACCGGTTCGGCATCGGGGCCCACATGGCGTGCACCACGCCCATCGCGGCGTAGCACTCACGCACCGATCCGACGATGATCCGGACCGCGACCAGGTCGTGGATCTCGTCGAAGTCGCGGCCGCGGACCTGCATCTTCTGGTAGATCGAGTAGTAGTGCTTGCCCCGCCCGATCACTTCGGCGGTGATCTTCGCGGCGGAAAGTTCGGCGTCGATCTGGTCGGTGACCGAGGCTAGATAGGTGTCCCGGGACGGTGCCCGATCGGCCACCAGTCGGACGATCTCGTCGTATCGCTTGGAGTGCAGGATGGCGAATGCCAGGTCTTCGAGCTCCCACTTGATGGTGGACATGCCGAGCCGATGAGCAAGCGGCGCAAGGACTTCCAACGTTTCCCTGGCCTTGCGGGCCTGCTTCTCCGGCGGTAGGAACCGCATCGTGCGCATGTTGTGCAGGCGGTCGGCGAGCTTGATCACCAGCACCCGCGGGTCCTGGGCCATCGCGATGATCATCTTGCGGATGGTCTCGGCCTCGGTGGCGTCACCGAAGGTCACCTTGTCCAGCTTGGTGACCCCGTCGACCAGGTGCGCCACCTCACCACCGAAGTCGCGTTCCACGTCGCTGTAGGTGTACGGGGTGTCCTCGACGGTGTCGTGCAGCAGGGCGGCGACCAGCGTCGTCATGTCCATGCCGAGGTCGGCCAGGATGGTGGCCACCGCCAGCGGATGGGTGATGTACGGGTCGCCGGACTTGCGGAACTGCCCGCGGTGGGCGTTCTCGGCCACCTCGTAGGCCCGTTGCAGGACCTTCAGGTCGGCCTTCGGGTGGAACGACCGGTGCGCCCCGAACAACGGCTCCAGCACGGTGCGGTTCGGCGCCGATTGACGTTGACCGCTCATCCGGCGGGCCAGCCGAGCCCGTACTCGGCGGGTTGCCGACGGCAATTCGGTGGCCGGATCCGTCGCGACATCGGCGGCCGTCATCGGGTCCGCCGACACTCGCGGCGGTACCGGAGCCGGCACCTGAGCGACGGCAGCGGCCGACCTGTCAACATCGGGAGTACCCACGGCGCCACCTCCGGCCTTCTGGAACGGTCCAGAGCATCCAGCTTAGCCAGTGGCGGTCACCCGAGTGATCGTGCTGGTCAGCGCCGACGCTTGCCGGTGGGCTTGGCCGACTTGCCGGTCGGACGCGGTCGGGATCTTGCTCCGGCCGGCCGCACCCCGGGACGGGGGGCATCGCCAGCCTTCATCGCCGGATCGAGCGGCGCAGCCGCCGGTGCTGCCGGCTTGTCCAGCGTCACCACCGACGGGGCAACGACCGAGGTCGCAGCCTTGGCCCTGACGGCCGAGACGGGCTTGGACGGCCGGACCTTGCGGGCGAGGATCGGCGTGGTCATCCCGATCGGATCGCCCACCGCGTCGACCAGCAGTCCCTCGGCTGCCCGCTTGGCCAGCACCCGCTTGGTGTGCGCCCTGAACGTCGGCTCCCGCAGTCGCAGATCGACCGCTACCGGGACGGCGACGAACAATGACGAGTAGACACCGACGATCATCCCGACCAGCTGAACCAGCGCCAGGTCCTTCAGCGTGCCGGAACCGAGCAGGGCGATGCCGGCGATCAGCAGACCGGCGACCGGCAGCAGGGCGATCAACGAGGTGTTGATGGACCGCATCAAGGTCTGGTTGATGGCCAGATTGGCGGCCTCGCCGTAGGTGCGACGGGTGAGTGATGTGAGACCTCTGGTGTTCTCCTGGACCTTGTCGAACACCACCACGGTGTCGTAGAGCGAGAACCCCAGGATGGTCAGCAGCCCGATCACGGTGGACGGGCTCAGTTCGAACCCGACCAGCGAATAGATGCCGGCGGTGATCACCAGCACCTGGACCGTGGAGGCGACGGCGGCGATGGAGGCCCGTCGCTCGTACCGGATCCAGATGAACAGTGCGACCGCGACCAGGAAGACGATCACCGAGATGATCGCCTGCTGGGAGACCTCGGCGCCCCAGGTGCCGGACACTGCGGAATCGGTGACGGCACCCGGCAACCCGAATGCCTTGACCAGCGCGGCTTTTGCGGCCTGCACCTTCAACTGGTCGGCGGCATTGGCGGCGTCCAGCGAGGTGGTCACCTGCAGGCTCTCGCCCACCTTCTGCACCTCTGCTGCGCCGAGTCCGGTGGCCTCGCCGACCACCTTGCTGACCTGCTCATTGGACAGGGTCTGCCCGGCGGGGGGGGCAAAGGCGAGCTTGGTGCCGCCGGCGAAGTCGGTGCCCAGGTTGAAGCCGCGGAGCAGGATCAACAGCACCGAGCCGACCACCAGGACGATGCCGACGAGGTAGTAGATCTTCCGCGGCCGCAGCACGTCGAAGGCGCCGGTGCCGGTGGACAGCCGGTTGATGAACCCGGACTTGCCGGCCGGTGCGGTGACGATGGTGGTCATCTCATGCCTCCTTGGTGGCCAGCCGGGCGGTGGTGGCGCGATGCCGGGCTCCCGCGGCAGCCACCGCGCCCAGACCGGACAGCCGTGGCGAGCGGAAGGCCGGAGAATCGGCGGCCAGCGACAGCAGCGGGTGCGTCACCAGGAAGACCACCACCAGGTCGAGCACGGTGGACAGGCCGAGGGTGAAGGCGAAGCCCTTCACTTCGCCGACCGCGAAGAAATACAGGATGACGGCCGACAGGAAGGTCACCGCATCGGCGGACAGGATGGTGCGTTTGGCCCGTTCCCAGCCGCGCGGCACCGCCGATCGGAAGGTGCGGCCCTCCCGCACCTCGTCCTTGAGACGTTCGAAGTAGATGACGAACGAGTCGGCGGTGATGCCGATGGCGATGATCAGGCCGGCGACGCCGGGCATGTCCAGCGACAGGTCGATCCACCGACCGAGCAGCACCATCACCGCGTAGACCAACAGTCCGGAGAGCACCAGCGACAGGATGGTAATGACGCCGAGCAGCCGGTAGTAGAGCAGGCAGTACAGCACCACCAGCAGCAGTCCGATACCGCCGGCGATCAGCCCGGCCCGCAGCGAGTCGGCGCCGACCTGGGCGCTGACGTTCTCGGTCTTGTCCTGCTTGAACTGCAGCGGCAGCGCGCCGAACTTGAGCGAGTTGGCCAGCGAGGTGGCGCTGGTCTGGTTGAAAGATCCGGACACCCGGGTGGTCGGGGTGTTGATCGGTCCCTGGATGCTCGGCGCGGACAGCACCTCGCCGTCCAGCGTGAAGGAGGTACGGGTGCCGACGTGTCCGGTGGTGTACGCCGACCAGACGCCGAAGCCCTGGGACTTGAAAGCGACGTTGATGCCCCAGCCACCCCCGTTGGTATCGATGCCGGCGCTGGCAGTGTCAATCTGATCACCCGGAATCAGCGTCTTCTCCAGGAGGAACATCTCGGTGTTGGTCTGATCGCAGGCCAGCAGCGGCTTGGCCGGATCGTCCAGACCGGCGAACTTGCTCAGGTCCTTACAGGTGAATGCCCCACTGTTCAGCGAGCTGGTGGCGGCGGTCTGCCAGGCGGTGATCGCCGCTGCGTCGGAGCCCTTCGGCTGAGTCGGATTCTTCGGGTCCGAGCCCTGGGGCCAGGCCGGTTCCTTGGCACCGGCCACTCCGGCCGTCCCGGTGGCGACGGTGCCGGTGCCGGTGCCGGTGCCCGAGCCCGAGCCGGATGCTGCCGCGCCCGAGCTACCGGTCGACGGCGCACTTGAGGCACCCGCGGAAGAAGAAGCAGCGGAGGAGGAGGCAGCAGCACTGGGAGTAGAGGCTGCGGCGGCACCGCCGCGCAGACCGGCCGGGGAACTGGCCGGCTGCTCCGACGGCGCCGGTCCGACACTCTCCGACGGCGTGACGTCGGGCTGCAGCGACGGTGGATTGGACAGCGTTTCGCCGATGGCAGGTTGGGTGGACGGTGCCGCGGGCGACGAGCTACCGGGGCGGGAGCCGGAGCTGGACGAACCGCTACCGGTCGTGCTGCCACTGGTCTCGGTGGTCCCGGTCGACGTCACGTCGGTGGGCGGCGCAACCGGGATGCTGGTGACCAACGGCCGGATGTTCATCCGGGCAGAGCGGGCCAGGTTTCCCAGGTCTGTCTGCTGGCCGGGCACGGTGACCACCAGCTGGGTGGATCCGTCGAGTTGCACCTGGGCACCGGTGACGCCGGCGCCATTGACTCGGGTCTCCATGATCGTCCTGGCCAGGTTCATCGATTCCCTGGACGGTGTCGTCTGATCCAGCGTCTGTGCTGTCAGCGTGATGCGGGTTCCGCCCTGCAGATCGATGCCGAGCTTCGGGGACTTCGATCCGGGTAGCGCGACCAGCCCGTAGAGCAGCACCACCAGCCCGGTGAAGATCCCGATGTACGTCCAGGGCCGGAACTTCCCGGCTGGGGAACTCGCCACAACGCGTGCCTTTTCTTGTCAGACGCGAGGCACCGGAAGTAGCCGGGCACCCTCGCCACCGGTCGGGGGATGACAGCCACCCCCGAATGTGGGAAACCGGCGATGGTGATGTTGCGCCGCCGCCGGTGCGATCGAGCAGCCTAGCCGATGTCCGTCGAGCCGGACTGACGCTTGTCCAGGCTCACCTCGCCGGTCTCCGACAGGCCATCGGTGCGCACGCCATCGACGTCCAGGCTGTCCTCGAGCGACGGCGTCGTTGTCGGAACGACGATCTCCCGGACCGCGGCCCGCACCCAGGTGGTCCGGATGCCGGGCGCGATCTCCAACTCGATGGTGTCGTCGGCGACCGCGGTGACCTCACCGTGCAGACCGGAGGTCGTCATCACCCGGGCGCCGGGTACCACCGAATCCTGCATCCGCCGGGTTTCGGCAACCTGGCGCTTCTGCTTGCGCATCCCGAAATACATCATGGCGCCGAGCGCCGCGAACATCAGGATCGGCAACAGCATCTGTTCCATGGTTCTCAAATCTCCTCTGGCTGGGCATTCGCGCAGGTGGGCACAGCCTACCGGAGGTGAGCTGCATCTCCGGCACCGGCGCGGGCCGCCGCCCCGCCGGGATCAGCCTCGGCGGATCTCGATCCGGAGGGCGGCCAGAGTCATTCTGGCGGCAACGGCCTTGTTCTCGGCCGCCGAGTCCGGCCCACTGAGCTGGAGCGATGAGGTGACGATCGGTTCGTTGATGACCGGCGCGCTGATCACCTGCAGACCATCCGAGATCGCCACCGTCTTGCCGACGTTGTCGGTGGTGTACTCCTTCAATTTCCCGGCGGTGGTGGTGTCGAACGTCAGCAGCAACACCGGACGGCCGGTCGCCCCGGTCTGCGCCCGGACGGTGACACCGGTCAGCTCGAACGGCTCCCTGGCGACGGAGTAGACGGTGTCGCCGGCCACGTCGCACAGGGTGGTCGCGGTCGGTCCGGCCGCCGGCTTCGCGCAGTCGGTGGACTTGGCCGGCCGGGAGGCGGTGACCGGCAGCAACCGCAGATGTCGCGCCCCGCCGAGCGCGGGGACGATCCGGCTCTGCTCGGCGGCCGTACTGACAATGATCTGATCAGGTGGCTCCGGGGCGACCGTTGCCACGATCTTGTCGGCGGCCAGCAACTCGCCGGCTGCCGCAGCGACCTGCCGCAGCACAGCGCTGTCGATCTTGATCTCCGAGGTGACGAACAGATCGATTCGCCGGCCGGCGGCGGTGTCCGGCGGCTTGGTCGATGAACTCGGAACGGCCGAGGAGCCCCGCGACGTCGAGGTGCCCGGTGGCCTCGAGGTGCCCGGCGCCCTCGGGGTGCCCGGTGATGTCGAGGTACCCGGTGGCCTCGGGGTGCCCGGTGCCGGACCGGCGCTGCCGGCGATTCCGTTCGTACAGCCGGCCAGCAACCCGGCTGTCAATCCGCAGACCAGGATCCACCGACGTCCCCGCATGGCTCTCATCGTGCACCGGACGCGCGCCGAAGGTGGTTCATTCCTCGAACAGCGCCGGCGTGCCGCGGCCGGCCGGGCCGGGCGAGAGACCGAGGTGATCCCAGGCGCGCGGGGTGGCCACTCGCCCGCTAGAGGTACGGGCCAGCATCCCGACCCGTACCAGGAACGGCTCGCACACCTCCTCCACCGTCGTCGGTTCCTCCCCCACCGCAACAGCCAGCGTCTTGAGCCCGACCGGTCCGCCGCCGAAGGATCGGCACAGCGCCAGAAGCACGGCCCGATCCAGCCGGTCCAGCCCCAATTCGTCGACGTCGTAGACCGCCAGCGCATCTCGGGCCACCGCCCGGGTGATCGCCCCGTCGGCCCGCACCTGGGCGAAATCCCGCACCCGGCGCAGCAGTCGATTGGCGATCCTAGGCGTACCGCGGGACCGGCCGGCGATCTCGTTGGCGCCGTCCGGCCGCAGTTCGACATCCAGGATCCGGGCGCTGCGGGTGATCACGGTGGTCAGGTCGGCCGGCGAATAGAACTCCATATGGGCGGTGAAGCCGAACCGATCGCGCAGTGGAGAGGTGAGCTGGCCGGACCGGGTGGTGGCGCCGACCAGGGTGAACGGCGCGATGTCCAACGGGATCGAGGTGGCGCCGGGGCCCTTGCCGACCACTACGTCGACCCGGAAGTCCTCCATCGCCAGATACAGCATCTCCTCGGCCGGCCGGGCGATCCGATGGATCTCGTCGATGAACAACACGTCGCCGTCGACCAGGTTGCTGAGCATCGCGGCCAGGTCGCCGGCCCGCTCCAGCGCCGGGCCTGAGGTGATCCGGATGGCCGCGCCGAGTTCGGCGGCAATGATCATCGCCAACGACGTCTTGCCCAGACCGGGTGGACCGGACAGCAGGACGTGGTCGGGGACGGTCCCGCGGAGCTTGGCGCCGGCCAGTACCAGGTCGAGTTGTTCGCGAACCCGGAGCTGCCCGACGAACTCGTCCAACGATCGCGGCCGCAGCGACGCCTCGACGTCGGCGTCGACGGCCAGCTCATCGGGTGAGACCAGCTCGGCGTCGGTGCCCGGGTCCGGCTCGGACGGCATCGGTCCGTCGGCGTTCATCGGGACCGGCCGAGTACCGCGAGTGCCCGTCGAAGCAGCGCCGCCACATCGCCGGCCGCCACCGCCGGATCACTGCTGTCGGCCGCCACCTGATCCACCGCATCGGTGGCCTGCTTGACGGCAAATCCCAGACCGCCCAACGCATCCACCAGTTGATCACGCCAGCCGCCGACGACCTGTCGGCCACCGACGGCGGCGCTCTGCAGGTCGGCAGCGAGCACCTTGTCCTTGAGTTCCAGCACCAGCCGTTCGGCGCCCTTCTTTCCGATGCCGGGTGCCCTGGTCAGGGTGGCGGTGTCGCCGGCGGCCAGCGCCCGGCGCAGGTCGTCCGGATCCAGCACGGCCAGCAACGCCAGTGCGATCCTGGGTCCGACACCGGACACCGACTGCACCAGTTCGAACAGCTCCTTGGCGTCGTCCGCGGCGAACCCGAACAGCGTCAACGATTCCTCGCGTACCACCAGAGTCGTTGCCAGCCGGGCGCTCTCACCGCGCCGCAGGCCGGCCAGGGTGGCCGGGGTGGTGCGGACCGCCAGGCCGATACCGCCGACCTCGATGACCACGTGGTCCAATGCCACCGACAACACCGTGCCGCGCACCGAGGCGATCATCCGCGCGCTCCCCGACCGAGCCCGGCCGAGGCCGCGGCGGCCAGCCGGTTCGTCATCGGCGCCCGCCACAGCTGACAGATGGCCAGTGCCAACGCATCCGCCGCGTCGGCCGGTGTCGGTGCCACCGTCAACCGGAGCAGCTTGGTCACCATCGTGGTCACCTGCGCCTTGTCGGCCGCCCCGTTGCCGGAGACCGCGGCCTTCACCTCGGTGGGAGTGTGCCAAGCCACCGGGATTCCGCGCCGGGCCGCCGCCAGCGCCACCACACCGGCCGCCTGTGCGGTGCCCATGATGGTGGACACGTTGTGCCGGTTGAACATCCGTTCCAACGCGACCCGGTCAGGTCGGTGGCTGTCCATCACCTGTTCCAGGTGATCGGCGATGGCCATCAACCGCAGCGCGATGTCCTGACCGGCCGGGGTCCGGACCACCTCGACGTGCACCATCGACAACCGTCCGCCACCGGCGGTGCCATCGACGATGCCCACCCCGCAACGGGTGAGTCCAGGATCGACACCGAGCACCCGCACCCGCGCCTCCGCTGCTCCGTGTAGCGCCGTCTTGCGCCGTGTCGGTCCGTCTTGGTCCGGCCGGATCGTCCGAACACCTGTACGTTATGACGGTACCGGGCGACCCTGACCGACCCGGTCCGCGCCACGCCGAGGGAGCCCGATGCAGCGGCCGACACAGTCCCGCCCCTGGCAATTCTTTCGCATCCTGCCGAAGGCGGATCCGGTGCTGGCCACCCTGTGGTGGGTGACGGTGCTGCTCCGCGCTGCCCTGCCCTCGCTGTTCGCGGTGGCCGGCGGCCAGCTGGTCGGGGCGGTGTCCAGCGGCTCGTCGCTGGTCGGACCGCTGGTGCTGCTGTCGATGTCTTTCGTGTCGCTGCAGATCCTGCCGCAACTGCATCATGCGATCAGCACCAATCTGGGCTCCCGGCTGTCCGCCCTGCTCAACGACCGGCTGGCCACCGCCTGTGTCACGCCGCCCGGCATCGGGCATCTGGAAGATCCGACGCTGACCAGCGATATGACCACCGCCCGGGACTTCGACCGGGGTATCTCCGGGCCACCGATGTATCTCAATGTCGACTTCATCTCCGGCAGCCTGACCCAAATGTTCGCCGGATCCATCGCCGGTGTCGTGCTGCTGCGGTACTCCTGGTGGGCCCCGTTGGTGTTGATCGGCGCCTGGGCCGGCACCCACTGGTTCCTCAAGGAGAGCGGGGTCTGGAAGGACCGCAACACCGAGCCGGTGAAGTTGGCCCGTCGGCATGCCGACTATGCCTTCGGGCTGGCGGTGGAACCCGGCCCGGCCAAAGAGATCCGGCTGTTCGGACTGCCGGACTGGGTGGTGGCTCGGTTCGCCGATCGGCGGCGTCAACTGTTCGATCTGCAGTACACCGCCACCAGGCTCCGCGAACGCAGTGTGGCCGGGGCATTGTTGGTGGTGCTGGCGGCCAACGCCGGGGTGTTCTGGTGGCTCGGCGAACGGGCGGTGTCCGGCGTCCTGCCGTTGGCCCAGGCGGTGACGTTCGCCCAGTTGGCGATCGGCATCCAGGCGATCGCCTTCGGCGGATTGAACTGGGCGATGGATGATGCCTCGTCACCGGTCGTGGCGGTGAACCGGTTGGGCCCGGCGATCGGTCCGGCCGGTGCCCTGCGGACGAGCCGTCATCCCGCCGCCGGGCGGCACCGCCGCGACCATCGCGGGGTCGAGCTGCGGATCACCGATCTGCACTTCGGCTATCCACGCTCCGCCGCACCGATCTATTCCGGTCTGGACCTGCACATCCGGGCCGGCGAGTCGATCGCCATCGTCGGATCCAACGGCGCCGGCAAGACCACTCTGGCCAAACTGCTCTGCCGGTTCTACGACCCGACAGCCGGCTCGATCGAGGTGGACGGCGTCGATCTCACCGACCTTGACGTCCGGCAATGGCGGGACCGGGTGACGGCAGTGTTCCAGGACGTGCTGCGACTGGAGCGATCGTTGCGGGACAACGTCGATCCGGCCGGCCTGGCCACCGACGACGAAGTGCTGACCGCCCTGCGAGAGGCCGGCGCCGACACCCTCGCCGACCTGGACCAGCCACTGGCCAAGGGGTATCCGGGTGGCACCGACCTGTCCGGCGGTCAATGGCAGCGGGTGGCGCTGGCCCGCGCGCTGTGCGCGGTCCGGCGCACCGAGCACCGGGCAGACCTGGTGCTGCTGGACGAACCGACTGCGAATCTGGACGTCCGCGGCGAGGTGGTGATCTTCGAGCGGCTGCTGGCAGCCACCGAGGGCGCCACCAGAATCCTGATCTCGCACCGATTCTCGACGGTCCGGATGGCCGATCGGATCGCCGTCCTCGATCACGGGAAGATCACCGAACTGGGTACCCACGACGAGCTGATCCGGGCGGACGGTCATTATCGCCGGATGTTCGAGCTGCAGGCCAGCCGATTCGATGCCACCACCGACGAGCAGGGGGCGGACTATGAGCGACTCTGACCCCACCGATCCACAGATCCCCGTTCCCCCCGCGCTGCGGTCGATGTGGCGGCTGCTCAAGCTCGGCTACAGCCACGAACCGGGTCTGGTGGTGTTCGCGGTGATCGCCACGGTGGCCTCGGCGATCCCGGACGCCCTGTTGGCGCTGTGGCTCAAGCTGCTCGCCGACGGCACCATCTCGCGCCACCGCGGCACCGTGCTGATCGCCGTTCTCGGGATAGCCGGCTCGGTCACCCTGACCTGGCTGATGAATACCGTCACCAGCCGGATCACCCGTCGGTTCCGGGACCGGGTGACGATCGCCCTGGAAACGCACGTGGCCCGTTTGCAGGCGTCCATCGGCACCGTCGCACACCAGGAGCGGCCCGAGTACCTGGACCGGTTGTCGGTGCTGCGCCAGCAGATCTTCGTGCTGGACCACATGTATTTGTCGGTGCTCACCACCCTGAGCTGGTTGATCCGGCTCGGCGTCACCCTGGTGCTGCTGGCCACCGTCCACCCGCTGTTGATCCTGCTGGCAATCTTCGCGGTGCCGACGGTGGTATCCGCATCGGTCCGGCCGACGGCGGAACGGGCCGTCGAGGAGAGCTCGGCGGTGCACCAGCGGCTGGCCGAGCATCTGTTCACCACCGCCACCACCGCGTCGGCCGGCAAGGAGGTCCGGATCACCGGGATCGGCGACACCTTGGTCGCCGACCGGCGCGCCGAATGGGAACGTTGGTACACCAAGGTATCCCGCGCCCGATGGATCACCGCCGGTTGGAATGCGGTGGCCTGGGCCATCTTCGGGCTCGGTTTTGCCGGCGCCGTGGTGTTCGTCGCCGCCGGCCTGCACGGCACTCCCGGCCAGGTGCTGTTGCTGCTGACCGCCGGCGCCCGGCTGTCCGATTACGTGAGCGCGACGGTCAGCGAGATCGGCTTCCTGCGCGGGATCTGGCTGGACGGCGCCCGGCGGCTGGCCTGGCTCGAGGACTACGCGGCCGCGGTGGCGCTGCCGGGTGACCAACCGGCCCCGGACACCCTCACCGACGGCATCGTGTTGGAGAACGTCACCTTCCGATACCCGGGCAGCGACCGCCCGGCGCTCCAGGATGCATCCGTCACCCTGCCGGCCGGGACGGTGATCGCATTGGTCGGCGAGAACGGCGCCGGCAAGTCGACGCTGGTCAAACTGCTGACCAAGATGTACCAGCCGCAGACCGGCCGGATCACCGTCGACGGCCGGCCGCTGGAATCCATCGACACGTCCGCCTGGCGGGACCGGCTGGCCGGTGCGTTCCAGGACTTCCACCGGTTCGAGTTCAGCGCCAGGACCAGTATCGGACTGGGCGAGTTGTCCAGGATGGACGACGACGCTGCGGTCCGCTCCGCCGTCAGCCGGGCCGGTGCCGACGACGTGATCGCCAAGCTGACCGACCAGTCGAGCAACGGCTCGAGCAGCGGGCTCGATACCCAGCTCGGCGCGACCTGGCCGGACGGCGTCGAGGTGAGCTTCGGACAGTGGCAGAAGCTGGCGCTGGCACGGGGTTTCATGCGGCCCGAGCCCTTACTACTGGTGCTCGACGAACCGACGGCGGCGTTGGATGCGGAGACCGAGCATGCGTTGTTCGAGCGGTATGCCGGCGCCGTCCGGCGGGCCGGGAACGGCGGCGTCACGGTGTTGGTCAGCCATCGGTTCTCCACCGTACGGATGGCCGATCTGATCGTGGTGATGGACGGTGCGCACATCTCCCAGGTCGGCAGTCACGAGGAGTTGATGCGCCAGGGCGGCAGCTACTCCGAGCTCTACCGGATCCAGCAGCAGGCCTATCGCTGACCCACCGGAGCGGCCGGCTCACTCCTCGTCGAGTTGCTCCAAAATCTCGTCGGCGATGTCGGCGTTGGAGTAGACGTTCTGCACATCGTCCAGGTCTTCGATGGCGTCGATCAGCTTGAGGACCTTGCGGGCACCGTCGACGTCCAACGGCACCGGCACCGATCCGACGAAGCTCTGATCGGCCGAGTCGTAGTCCAGCCCGGCATCCACCACGGCCGTCCGGACGGCGACCAGATCGGTCGGCTCGGCGACCACCTCGAACGACTCGCCGTGGTCGTTGACCTCCTCGGCGCCGGCGTCCAGGACTGCCAGCAGCAGGTCGTCCTCGGACAACTCGTCACTCTTCGGGACAGTGACCAGTCCCTTGCGGGAGAACATGTAGGCGACGCTGCCGGGGTCGGCCATGTTGCCACCGTTGCGGGTGACGGCCACCCGGACGTCGGTGGCTGCCCGGTTCTTGTTGTCGGTCAGGCACTCGATCATCAGCGCGACGCCGTTCGGGCCATAGGCCTCGTACATGATCGACTGATAATCTGCGCCGCCGCCTTCGGTGCCACTGCCCCGTTTGACGGCGCGGTCGATGTTGTCGTTGGGGACCGAGGCCTTCTTCGCCTTCTGGACGGCATCGAACAGCGTCGGATTGCCGGCCATGTCGCCGCCACCGGTGCGCGCCGCCACCTCGATGTTCTTGATCATCTTGGCGAACAACTTGCCACGCTTGGCGTCGATCGCCGCCTTCTTGTGCTTGGTCGTCGCCCATTTGGAGTGCCCACTCATGGGCCCGATCCTACGGTTCGTCGGGCCGCCGGTTCGACCAGCGTCGACACCACCCGGTCAACGAATCGTCAGCCGCGGCAGTAACCAGTGCAGCAACGGACCGATGCTGATCGCATACAGCACGGTGCCGACGCCGACGTTGCCGCCGAGTAGCCAGCCGATCGCCAGCACCGTCACCTCGATCCCGGTACGCACCCAGCGGATCGAGCCGATGCCCCTGGCCACCAATCCGGTCATCAGACCGTCCCGCGGGCCGGGGCCGAGGCCGGCGCCGATGTACAGCCCACCGGCCAGCGCATTGCCAACGATGCCGGCCGCCAACAGCGCGATCCTGGTGGGCAGGTTGCTGATCGGATCGATCAGCGCCAGGGTGGCGTCGGTGGTCCAACCGATCACCAGGGCATTGGCGATGGTGCCGAACCCCGGTCGCTGCCGCAGCGGGATCCACAACAGCAACACCAGTACCGATATCGCGGTGATCACCGTGCCGAAGGACAGCGGCAGGATCGCGGTCAGCCCTTGGTGGAAGACGTCCCACGGGTCCAGTCCGAGTACCGCCCGCACCATCAGACCCATCGTGACGCCGTACAGGATCAGCCCGGTGAACAGTTGGCCGAACCGGCGGGGCCGGCGATTCGGCGGGATCGGCGCCAACAGCCGCAGCGGTGACCGACGCCGTCCGGTGGCAGGACTGGGCACGTCGGCGGCAGCCGGATCGGAAGTCCTACGAGGCATAGTGGCATGTTCCTCGAGATTCGGCCTGGACTTCCATAGCCAATTGCGGAAAAGTGGCCTGGGTGAAGGCCACCCGCATCTCCGCCAGTGGGTTGGTCCGCCGGCTGGGGCCGGACGGCGGCAGTGGAGCCGGCTATCGCCGGCTGGCCGACCGGATCCGGACCGCGGCGCTGGACGGCCGCCTGCCGACCGACGTCGGACTGCCGAGTGAACGAGAACTCGCGGTCGCGATCACGGTGTCCCGGACCACGGTGGCCGCCGCCTACCAGAAGCTGCGGGACGACGGCTGGCTGACTTCCCGTCGCGGATCGGGTAGCCGGTTGGTGGTCCCCCGCGAACAGGCGCCGTGGCGATCGGCAATCTTCGGCCGGCCCGAACCGCGAGCCGGCGCTGCCCTGGTGGACCTGACGATCGCCAGCCTGCCGGCGCCGACCGCCGCGGTGCAGCGCGCCGCGGCCGCGGCGCTGACCGATCTCAACCATTACCTGCCGGCCGACGGTTATTTCCCGTTCGGTCTGCCGGTGCTGAGGGATATGGTCGCCCAGCGGTACACCGAGTCCGGAGTGGCCACCTCGCCGGACCAGATCCTGATCACCAGCGGCGCCCAACACGGGCTGGGTCTGACGCTGGGCCAGCTCACCTCGCCCGGCGATCGGGTGCTGCTGGAGTGTCCGACCTACCCGGTGGCGTTGGACGCCGTCCGGGCCGCCCACCGGCTGCCGACCCCACTGCCGTTGGCCGACAATGCCGACGCTGCCTGGGATCTCGAGCTGATGACGACAATCCTCCGGCAATCCGCGCCGCGGCTGGGATATCTGATTCCGGAGTTCCAGAACCCGACCGGGGCATTGATGCCGGCAACGGACCGGGAGCAAGTGGTGGCCATCGCCCAACGGTTCGGCTGCACGCTGGTGATCGACGAGTCGTTCCGGGATGTGCCGTTCCCGGTGGACGGGGCGGCACCAGAACTGCCGCCGCCGATGTCGGCATACGGCGACGCGGCGACGGTGATCTCGATCGGTTCGGTGTCCAAGTCGTTCTGGGGCGGGCTCCGGGTCGGCTGGATACGGGCCGCCCCCGCGATCGTCGAACGGCTGGCCGTGGCCAGATCGCTCGGCGACATGGCCGGTCCGGTGTTCGACCAGTTGACGGTTTCCCGGCTGCTCGCCGATCCGGTGGAAGCGCTGAGTCAGCAAGCCGGCCGGCTGGCCGCCGGCGCGGCAGCGGTACGAGCAGCCCTGGCCGAGCAGTTGCCGGACTGGCGGGCGACCGACCCGGCCGGCGGCGCGTCGTTGTGGGTGCGGCTACCCGGCCCGTACGCGACTGAACTCGCCCGGATGGCACCGGCCGCCGGCGTGCGGATCGTTCCCGGCCCGAGATTCGGCCCGGACGGCACCATGGAATCGTTCCTGCGGCTGCCGTTCACCGCCTGCCCCGCCGATCTGCTGCTCGCCGTCCAGCGGTTGGCTGGTATCGATCGGCAGGCCGCCGCCGGCAGCGCCGGGTCGTTGCCGGGATGGCTGGCATGAGGACCAGGCTCAGCGCGCCGCGATCTCCGAGTGTCCGGGCGCCAGCAGCACCCAGGTCTTGCCCGGTTTGAACAGCACCGGCTTGCCGGAGCCGTCCAGATAGCTGGTCGGTGCGGCCGCCGCCGGACGCTTCCAGGTACCGGTGATGGACCTGCCATCGCGGTACAGGGTGAAGGTGCCGATGCCGACGGTGCGTGAGAGGTAGGACGGCGAGCCGACCGAGTCGACCGTGCCGTCCGCTTCGTCGGTGACGTTCTGCACCAGTACGTTGTCCGTCATCACCGCCGTACCGTCGTGGTCGACGTACGGGGTGTCCCGGTGATCGACCGTGTACCGACCCTTGGCGTATTGGAAGCCGGTGCGACCGGATTGCATGGTCACCTGGATCGAGGTGACGGCCGATGCCCGGGCCAGTCGGGGGTCGGTGGCGGCGAAGGTGAAGCCCGGTGACTTCGGCTCGCCGAGTCTCTCGGTGCCGGCGGCCAGTGATGCCAGATCGACGTGCAGGTTGTGGGTGCCGTCACCGGACTGGGACCGCCAGTAGGCCCGGTCGTCGCGATCCGGCGACAGGTTCTGCACGGTCGAGCGGGTCAGTAGATCCAGCGGTCCGCCGGCGCCGCCGGAGAATGCCAGCCCGGGAGTGCCGTACATGTTCAGTAGTTCGCAGTCGGTGGACCGGACACTGCGGATCGGTCCGACCTCCTCCGGCAGTACCGAGTGGAACAGGGCGATCAACCGGGTCAGCCCGCCCTCCACCTGCTCCACGTAGACGATGTCCGCCTTGGCGACGCCGAACTGCGGGAAGCCGGCACTGGTGTTGTCGATCTTCGCCACCAGCAACGGCCCGGCGCTGACCGAACCGCCGGTGAGCAGGTCTCGGCGGACCGGTGCCGGCCTGCGGGCGGCCACCGGCTTCGGCCTGGCGGTCTTGGTGACCGTCGCTTCGACCCTCGTCGGCTGTCTGGTCGTGGGTGCCGGCCTGCTGGCGACCGGACTGGGTGCCGGCCTGCCGGCGACCGGACTGGGTGCCGGTGCCGCAGACACCAGCCCGACTGTCGGGGTGACGACATCCCGCCGTGCAGCGGTCGAGCAGCCGGCGATGGTCGTCACACAAGTCACAGCGGCAACAGCTGTCACGAGTCGGACAAAATTTTGGGTAGGCACGCCGTCACCGTAGAGCACGCCGTTCGGTCGGGGGCGAGCCGCGCGGAGGCGCGGTCAGGACGCCGAGATCTGTGCCGATTGCGGGGCGAGCAGCACCCAGGTGCGCCCGGGGGTGAAGAGCGCCGGTTTGCCGTCGCCGGTCAGGTAACTGGTCGGACCGTCGATCTTGTGTCGCGACCACCGACCCCTGATGGCGTGACCGTTGCGGTACAGGGTGAACGCGCCGGAACCGACCGTCTGGGACAGCAACGACGGTTGCCCATTGGTGTCGACCGTTCCGTCGGGTGAGTCGGTGACATGTTGCACCAGCACGTTGTCGGCGGTGAGGCGGTGGCCGGCGGCGTCCACGGTCGCCGTGCCGGAATGGTTCACCCGATAATTCCTGGCCGCCGGGTCGTAGCGGAAGCCGGTGTTGCCGGCACTCATCGTTACCGAGATGTCGGTGCGGGCGGGCGTCCGCGCGATGACCGGATACTGGGCTCCGAAGACGAAGCCGGGTGACTGCGCTCGCCGGGTGCCAGGGGTGCCGGCGATCAGCGCCGGCAGGTTGACGTGCAGGTTGTACGGAGCGTGCGCCGCGCTGGATCGCCAATATCCAGGACCGCCCGATCCGTCGAGCACCGGTGAGGCCGCCAACCTGGCGAGCGGGCCACCGGCGCCGCCGGAGAAGGCCAGCAACGGACGGCCGTACGCCCGCAACAGATCTACGTCAGTGGTCCGGACACTGCGCACCGGGCCGACCTCGGTGGGCAGCCGGCTGTGGAAGATTGCATTCAGCCTGGTCAGACCGCCTTCGACCTGCTCGACGTAGATGACATCGGCGTCGGACAGTCCGTACTGTGGCCGCCCACCGGAGGTGTTGTCGATCTTGACCGCAACCACCGAATTGCGGCTACGCGCCCGGCCGTTGATCGGATCGATCAGCATCGCCGCCTTCGCGGCGGCCAGCAACCGCGCTCTGGCCGCCGCCTTCGCCCTGGCGTAGGCCAGCTTTGCCGCGTTCAGCTTGGCCGCTCTGATCGCGGCCGCCCTCTTTGCCGACTGCAGCTTCTTCGCTCTGTCCATCGCGGCTGCCTTGGCGGCAGCGAGCTCGGCCGCTCTGGCCTTCGCTGCGGTGATCGCAGCTCTCAGCTTGTCCGCGCGCAGCTTGTCCGCGCGCAGCTTGTCCGCGCGCAGCTTGTCCGCGCGCAGCTTGTCCGCGCGCAGCTTGTCCGCGCGCAGCTTCTCGGCTCGCAGCTTCTCGGCTCGCAGCTTCTCGGCCTTGACCGCCGCGTCCGATGCCCGCTGCCGATCGCCCGCTGCCTGGGCAGCGGATGCCTCGGCGGCCGCCCGCGCGGCCATCGCCGAGTGGCCCACCAGGGTGGACTCGGCACCGGCGGATGTACAGCCGGAGACCACCAGCACGGCCAGCAGCAGGGCAACTGTCAGACGAGATCGCACGGCACCAACCGTAGTGGTCAGTCGATGGGCACCGGCGCGGAGACCTCGACGGTCGACAGCATGTCGATGACCTCGCCGAGCCGGGCGGCCAACTTCTGCGGGTACACCAGATCGTCGGTGTCCGCCAGTTCGGCTGCCGACCACCAGCGGAACCGATCGACGGTGTCCCGTTCCAGATCGGTGAAGCCGGACATGTCGATGGCCAGCTCGCTGTCGCCGTGCACCTGCAGCGCGAAGAACGTCTCCTCCGCGGCCAACGCCTCCCCCATGAATTCGAAGTTCACCCGGCGCACCCAGACCGGTCCGACCAGATCGTCTCCGGTGGCGACCAGGCCGGTCTCCTCTCGCAGCTCGCGCAGCGCACAGGCCGCCTCGTCCTCACCGGGTTCCACTCCGCCGCCCGGGGTGAACCAGAAACCGGGTGCGCCGGGCCGGCCCGGGTCGTAGCCATGGAACAACAGCACCCGGTGACGATCGTCCAACAGCACCACCCGACCGGACCGGCGCGCGGCTTGCAGCGGCCCAGACGGCGGCTCGGTCATCGGCTCGGTCGGCGGCTCGGTCGGACCTGCGGTCGGCTCGACCGGCGGCGGATGGAACTCGGTGATCTCGAAGTACTGGGGCATGGCGGCGCTGCCGGCCAGCCGGAAGAACCTGGTGAACCTGACCTGCCGCAATGCCTTGGTGTCCCGGACCGCGTCGTTGTAGAACCGGCGGGCCAGGGTGAGTCGCTCCTGGGCGTCGGCCAGCTCGCCGCGCAGGTCTTCCGGCACGCCGGTCGGCAGGGCGGCCAACGAGCGGGACAGGTTGTTCTCGGCTGCCGCCCGGCGGCCCCGATCGGCGATGTCGGCCTGCCGGGCGAGTCCGCGCAACAGGGCGGCCCGTTCCGGGGCCAGGCCGCCGGCGGCGGCCAACGCCCGCGCCGCCACCACCCGGCGGGACAACGCCCCTTCCAGGGCCGCCCAGGCGGCCTCGGTCCGAACATGCAGCCGGTCCAACCGGTTGGCGGTGAGCCAGAGCCGCAGAGCCGCCAGCAACAGCAGCATGACGACGATGACGATGATGCTCGTCGTCACGTGTCCTCCGGATGATTCGGTGTCCGGCGGATCGCCGGGGCTGTTCGGATCAGGATCCCACGCCAGGAGAACGACGGGTGTCAATCCGCCTCGACGACGTGCCTCGGATCGGCGGCGATCACCGTCTCGTAGACCTTGACGACGGTACTGGCCACCGTGCTCCAGTCGTAGGCCGCCACCAGCTGCCGGCCGTGCGCTGCCAGGGCGGCGCCCCGCTCCGGCTGTTCCAGCAGCCCGGACAGCGCGGTGGCCAGCGCGGCAGCGTTGCCGACCGGCGTCAACAGGCCGGCCCGGCCGCCGTCCAACACCCGGGAGAAGGCCTCCAGATCACTGGCCACCACCGGCGTTCCGGCGCTCAACGCCTCGGTGAGGACGATGCCGAAGCTCTCCCCACCGGTGTTCGGCGCGCAGTAGACGTCCACCGATCGCAGCAACCGGGCCTTGTCCTCATCGCTCACTCGGCCCAGGTTCACCAGATGGCCGGCCAGTTCCGATCCGGCGTCGGACACCAGATCATCGTCGTCGCCGCTACCGGCAACCAGCAGTTGCAGGTCCGGGTACTTGACCAGCATCCGGCGGGCGGCCCTGAGCAACACCGTCATCCCCTTGCGCGGCTCGTCGAACCGGCCGACGAAGCCGATGGTGCCTCCTGGCCGCGGGTAGCCGGCCAACGGGCTGGCCTTGGCGAAGAAATCGACGTCGACGCCGTTCGGGATGATCACCGCGTCCCCGTCCAGGTGTTCCACCTGCACCTGCCTGGCCAGTTCGCTGACCGCGATCCGGCCGGTGATCTTCTCCAGGAACGGCTGCAGCACCGGTTGGAAAGCGGCCAGCATCCGGGAGCGCGGATTCGAGGTGTGGAAAGTGGCCACGATCGGCCCCTCGGCCACCATGGTCGCCAGCAGAGACAAGCTGGGCGCCGCCGGTTCGTGCACGTGCAGGACGTCGAAGTCGCCGGCCCTGATCCAACGCCGCACCCTGGTGTAGGAGACCGGTCCGAACGCCAGTCTGGCCACCGAACCGTTGTACGGAATGCCGACGCTGCGGCCGGCCGGCACCACATAATCGGGGTGGTCGGCGTCGTCGTCGCCGGGTGCCAGCACCGAAACCTGGTGTCCCCTCCCGATCAGCACCCGCGCCAGGTCCGAGACGTGCGCCTGTACCCCGCCGGGAATGTCCAACGAGTACGGACAGACCAGTCCGACCTTCATCACGGTTGCCCGGCTGTCGATGTCGCATCGGTCAGTTCCCGACGACGGGCGGCCGGCAGATCGGCGACCCAGAACGGCTGCATCATGTGCCAGTCGGCCGGGTGCTCAGCGATGTACCCGGCGAACTCGTCGGCGATCAGCTGCGTGCCGGCAGAGACCTTGTCCCGCAACCGTTTTCCGGGCAACTCGATTGGCGCACCGATCACATGTTGCCAACCCTGCGGGGTCGATCCGTCGGCCGGGGTGAAGTTGAGCCGGACGGTGCGCAACTCGGCGCCGGTCAGCGCGGCCAGCATCGCCGGGCCGGCCGGCATCCGGGCCTGCTCGCCGAAGAAGGTCACCGGAACCCCGCTGCGGGTCAGGTCCCGGTCGGCGACCAGGCAGACGATCCCACCGGCCCGCAGCCGATCCTTCAGAATCGCCGAGGCCGGGGCGTCCCCTCCGGTGAGCGGCAGCACCTCCATCCCGAGCGACTCGCGAAAGCCGACGAACTTGCGGTACATCGAGTCGTGGCCGAGCCGCTCGACCACCGTGGTGACGCCGCCCAGGTGCCGGCTGACCATCAGGCCGGCGATGTCCCAGTTGCCGGAGTGCGGCAGCGCCACGACCACCCCACGACCCTCCGCCCGGGCCCGCTCGATCCCCTCGATGCCGACGGTGTCCGCCAGCGCCCTGCGGTACACCGCTTCGGGATCCAGCCCACCGAGTCGGCAGGTCTCCTTCCAGTACCGGGCATAGGACAGCACGCCGGCCCGGACCGTCGACGCCAGCGTCTCGGGCGTCGCGGCAGCGCCCAGTACTCGCCGATAGTTGGCAGCCAGCTGCCGGACGCCGGCGCCCTGTCGGTGGTACAGCAGCTTCCCGGCGGTCCGGAAGGCCGCGTCCGACAATGGTTCCGGGAGTTTTTCCGCGACGGTCCAGCCGGCCGACAGGGCGCCGCCGGTGAGCTGGTCGCGGACCGTCATCGAGCGCTTCCTGCGGTGTCGCCGGCCGGCCGGGACAGATACGCCCGGCGCACCTGCAGCATCCGTTGGACCACCGTCACCACGCTGGCCACGGCCAACACCCACAACAGCACTGCCAGGATGTGCGGCACCCCGAGGCCGGCCAGGCCGGTGCCGAACAGGCCGAGCAGGTTGCGCTCGGCCCGCTCGGCCAGCGCGCCGCCGATCCGCAGGTCCACCGAGTCGGCCCTGGCCTTGATGTAGGAGATCACCTGGGCGGTCACCAGACAGATCAGCGCCGCCACCCCGATGTCGGGACTGTGGCCGCGGGTGAAGCAGTAGTAGGCGATCGCACCGAACACCGCCCCGTCGGCGATCCGGTCGCAGCTGGCGTCCAGCACCACCCCGAAATCGGTGCCGTAGCCGCGCGCCCTGGCCATCGCCCCGTCGAACAGATCGAGCAATACGAACGCAGTGATCACCACGGTGCCGGCGAACAGCTGGCCGAGCGGGAACAGCACCACTGCCCCGGCCACCACCCCGGCCGTGCCGACCAGAGTGACGACATCCGGACTCAGCCCGATCCGTAACAACCCACGACCGACCGGGTCCACCACCTTGGACACCGCGGATCGCGCGTGAGAATTGAGCATGCGGGTCCGTTCGGCTGTCTGACGGGTGCAGCGGGTCGGTGGTGGACAGGGTGATCCCGACGGAGCCGGGCAGGTGACCACGATAGCGGGCGGCCACGACGGCCACGGACCGCGACCGGTCGACCGGCCCGGGTTGTTACCAGGCCGCAGCGAGCAGGTCCCTGGTGGTGCCGAGCAACTGCGGCAGCACCTTGGTCCGGCCCACCACCGGCATGAAGTTCGCGTCGCCACCCCACCGCGGAACTACGTGCTGGTGCAGGTGCGGGGCGATGCCGGCACCGGCCGCGGAACCGGCGTTGATCCCGATGTTGAAGCCGTGCGGCCCGGCGGTGGCCCGGATGACGGTCAACGCTCGCCGGGTGAACCGGGTGAACTCGGTCAGCTCTGCCTCGTCCAGTTCGGTGTAGTCGGCAACATGCCGGTACGGGACCACCATGAGATGGCCCGGGTTGTACGGATACAGGTTGAGCACCGCGTAGACCGACGACCCGCGGGCGACGATCAGCCCCTGCCGGTCGTCCAGAGTCGGGATTCGGCAGAACGGACAGGTCGGCTCCGCCGCCGACTCGGTGGCATTGCCGGTGACATAGGCCATCCGGTGCGGCGTCCAGAGCCGGTCGAAGCCGTCCGGCTGACCGACGCCGTCCTGCGGCCCACCCGTCGCCGGCTGATCGTCCGGACCCGGCGCGGTCATCTCAGGCCAACGAGGGGAAGGCGTCGGCGGTCGGTTCACTGTTGTCCCGGCGGGCGACCCAGTCGACGATGGCCGCCACCGCTGCCTCGATCGCGACACCGTTGAGCTGACTGCCGTCACGGAATCGGAAGGACACGGCGCCGGCCTCGACGTCGGTGGCGCCGGCAAGCAACAGGAAAGGCACCTTACCGGTGGTGTGGGTGCGGATCTTCTTCTGCATCCGTTCGTCGGAGTGATCGACCTCCGCCCGGATGTTCTTGCTCCGCAACACTTCGGCCACCCGATCGAGATGGTCGGCGAACTGCTCGGCGACCGGGATGCCGACCACCTGGACCGGCGACAGCCAGGCCGGGAACGCACCGGCGTAGTGCTCGGTGAGCACCCCGATGAACCGTTCGATCGACCCGAACTTCGCCGAGTGGATCATCACCGGCTGCTGACGGCTGCCGTCCGCGGCCTGATACTCGAGATCAAAGCCCTCCGGTTGGTTGAAGTCGTACTGCACGGTGGACATCTGCCAGGTGCGGCCGATCGCATCGCGGGCCTGCACCGAGACCTTAGGCCCGTAGTAGGCAGCGCCGCCCGGGTCCGGCACCAACTCCAGACCGGTCTGCAGCGCCGCCTTCTCCAGTACCGCGGTGGCCTGCTCCCACTGCTCGTCCGACCCGATGAACTTGTCCGACTGCGGATCCCTGCTGGACAGCTCCAGATAGAAATCGTCCAGCCCGTAGTCCTTCAGCAGGCCCAGCACGAAATTCAGCAGCTTCTTGATCTCGTCGGGCGCCTGCTCCGGTGTGCAGTAGCTGTGCGAGTCGTCCTGCGTCATCCCGCGGACCCGGGTGAGACCGTGCACCACACCGGACAGTTCATTGCGGTAGACGCTGCCGAACTCGAACAGCCGCAGCGGAAGCTCCCGGTAGGAGCGGGTGCGGGAGCGATAGATCAGGTTGTGCATGGGGCAGTTCATCGCTTTGAGAAAATAGCGGCTGCCCTCCATCTCCATCGGCGGGAACATGCCGTCGGCGTAGTACGGCAGGTGCCCGGACAGATGGAACAGTCCCTCCTTGGAGATGTGCGGCGTGTTGACGAAGTCGAAGCCCTCGTCAATGTGCCGCTGCCGGACGTAGGCCTCCAACTCCCGCCGCAGGATGCCGCCCTTCGGGTGGAACACCACCAGCCCCGAACCCAGTTCGTCCGGGAAGCTGAACAGATCCAGCTCGACGCCGAGCTTGCGGTGGTCGCGGCGCTCGGCCTCGGCCAGCCGGAGCAGATACCCGTCGAGCGCCTCCGGAGATTCCCAGGCGGTGCCGTAGATCCGCTGCAGCCCGGCATTGTTCTGGTCGCCGCGCCAGTAGGCGGCCGACGACCGGGTGATCTTGAAGGCCGGGATGTACTTGGTGTTCGGCACGTGCGGGCCGCGGCACAGATCGCCCCAGAGGAGTTCGCCGGTGTGGGCGTGCAGGTTGTCGTAGAAGGTCAGCTCGGCGCCGCCGACCTCGACGCCGGCGTGGTCGTCGGCCCCGGTGCTCGTGGAGCCTTTGAGGTCGATCAGCTCCAGCTTGTAGGGCTCGCCCGCGAGCTCTCGTCTGGCCTCGTCCCGGTCGTCGATGACCCGACGGGAAAACCGCTGCCCGGACTTGATGATCTTGTTCATCCGCTTCTCGAGTGCGGTCAGATCCTCTGGGGTGAAGGGGTTCTCAACGTCGAAGTCGTAGTAGAACCCGTCGGTGATCGGCGGTCCGATGCCGAGCTTGGCGTCCGGGAACTGCTGTTGCACGGCCTGGGCGAGCACATGCGCGGCCGAGTGCCGGATCACGCTGCGACCGTCTTCGGTGTCCGCCGCCACCGGGTCCACCTCGACGTCGGTATCCGGCGTCCAGGCCAGATCCCGCAGCTGTCCGTCGACGTCCCGGACCACCACGATCGCAGCCGGACCGGACCGCGGCAGGCCGGCATCGCCGACCGCTTGGGAGGCGGTGGCGCCCGCCGGGACCTTCACCCGCGCCAGGGCGGTGGATCGGTCGGCGGACATGCTCACGGCGGTGCTCCTTCGATGGCGGGGCAACGATTCACCCGGGACGGTCACCGGGGTCGGCGCCGCATCGATGCTATCGGTCGTACCCGGCGCGGAGCGCACCGTCATCAGCCAGGTCGGTGCAGACACCCGGGGGGCGGCATTCGGCACATCCTCTCCGATAGTCGGGTCTTCGGGCCTCGCCGACCCGATGGCACACTGCTGCCGTGACAACCACTGCAGCGGCCGACCTGGACGATCTCCCACTGGGCTCCGAGCTGGCAGCCCGGCTCACCGCGATGACGGTGCCCTACGACGCCATCGACGAGGTACTGGCGCTGGCTGCCCGGCTAAATGAACCGCAGCGCGAGTTCATCGACCGGTGCCGTTCGGCGGTGCTGGCGACCCTGGGCAGCCACGCAAGGATGGTGGCTCTGCCGTCGTTGACGGAGGTGCCGGGCACCGAGCCGGGTTCGCTGTTCGCCCGGTTCGGCTTCGTGCTGATGTACGCCGCGCTGTTGCCGGCCGCCCAGCGATTCCATGCCGACCTCGGTGTGCCTGAGTCGATCACCGCGGCGACGGTGGCCGACCTCGGCCGGAACATGCTGGTCTTCCAGAAGCGTTTCGGGGTAAACGGTTTCGATGAGCAGCGCTGGATCAGCCTTCACTTCTCCGGCCAGCTGTTCCAGATCGGCCGGTTGCAGTACCAGCTGACCACCCTGGGCGACCGAACGGCGGCCGGCATCGCTGCCGCCGGGCTGCCGGTGTCGGCCGACGATCCGACCTTGTCGATCCATCTCCCCCGGTTCTGCGGGCCGTTGACCGCCGCGTCCTGCGACGAGTCGATCGCTGCGGCGCGGCAGTTCCTCGCCGAGCGGTTGCCGACACTGGAGCCGCGGGTGGCGGTGTGCAAGTCCTGGCTGCTGGATCCGCAACTGTCCGCGGTACTCGGCGCCGCATCGAACATCACCGCGTTCCAACGCCGGTTCTCCCTCGCCTACCCGCCGGAGGTGGACAACGAGTCCGCCCTGCGGTTCGTCTTCGCCAATCCGGACCTCCCACTGACCGAGCTACCGCAACAGTCGTCGTTGCAACGCACGGTGGTCCGGGTGTTGGCCGAGGGCGGCAACTGGCACGCTGGGATGGGGTACTTCCGGTGGGGCGGTTGACCAGGGCGCTGTCCGAACTGTCCGGGCTGATACCCGTCAGTCGGCGGCGGCTAACCTGGGCGCCGTGATCAGCGCACCGACTTCCCGTCCCCACCGCCGGCACCGACCGACCGGATGAGTCGTCTGGACGAGGTCGGCGATCGGGATCAGTGGCGCTGTTGGCTGTGCGACGAGCCGGTCGATCCGCAGCGATCGGTGAACGACGCCCGCGGGCCGAGCGTCGACGGTTTCGGTGCCGGCAGCAAGTCCGGACGGGCCAAGTCGCAGAGCGAAGGTGCCGGCACCGGCGAACGGCTGGCGCATCGCAGCTGCAACACCAAGAAGGGCGCCGTCGCCCCGGTGGTGCCCTGGCCGTCCCGACTGTTCGTCTCGGACCCGGCGCCACTGATCGCGGTGGCCGATCGACTGGGCCGCAAGGGTGGCCGGGAGGTGGTCGCTCGCTGCCCCACCGAAGCGGATGCCGAACAGACGGCCCAGTGGCTGGTGGATCGGTTCTCCCGGTTGACTCCCGGGATCACCGTCGGCACCGACATCACCCCCGGCGGCGGACAGTTCCTGGTGGCGCTGGTCGTCGCCCGCTGAGCATCATCCTGCCCGGCGGTGTCGGTGTCGCCGACGACACTGACACCGGTTGTTCCAGCCGATCGAGCTCCTGGAGGTATCCACAGATGGTGCGAGCACGGACCGGGCTGACCGACGAACAGGTCGGCGCGCTGCGCGAGGCATTGGCGGCCAACCGACGGCCCCGAGTTGCGTTGCAGGCCAACTAGTTCGGCGCCGATGCCCGCGGCCAGATCGTCGCGGTGGGCGATCCGGCCGTCGACGGGGCTGAGTTCATCTCGGTGCGGGTCAAACTCGGCGGTGTCACCGACACACTGACCTTCGGCCCGGAGGAATTGACGCTACCGACCCGGGCCAGGCGATCGGCGCCACTGCCGCCGTCGGCACAACCGTTGCCGCCGAACGGATCTGATGCTGTGGTTCCGGCTACCAAGGCCGTTGCCGAATCGCCGCGCCGAACCGCCGCCAGGCGCCGTGCTCCGGCGCCGGTCAGCGTCACCGTGTCGTCATCCGGTCAGGCATGGACGATGTCGGCCACCTGTGGCGGGCGGGTGCTGGTGAAGGGATCGCCGGTCACTGCCGGCGTGGTCACCTCGGTGGTCGACCTGTTCGCCGAGTCCGGACTGCAGGAGGCGGTGGCCGAGATCAACGAGGTCGCCCTCACCGGGGCGCAGGAGCGCGCCGACGCGCTGCGGAAAGAACTCGCCGCGGTCGAATCGCTGCTGCGGGCGCACCAGCGCCCGGCAGCATCCGCCGGCAGTTCGGAGCGGCGGAAGTCTCGCTGACGGCGATCGGTAGTGCGCGGCTACTACCCATCAGTGTTGTGGGGGAACACACTGTCTGCACCCGCATTCCGATCGTCCCACCGACCGTCCGGGAACGTGAGCCATGGCAGACCTCGCCGTTCAGCATCGCGATGATGGGCGGCCCGATGAGCCGCCGATCATCCGACGGATCCGGGAGGCGGTGATCGGTGACGACCAGCTGATGTGGGGACCGTACGGTCCGCGCCGGGTCACCTACGCCGACTACACCGCCTCCGGCCGGAGCCTGAGCTTCATCGAGGACTTCATCCGCGACGAGGTGCTACCCCGGTATGCCAATACCCACACCGAATCCAGCGGGACCGGGCTGCAGACCACCCGGCTGCGAGAGGATGCCCGGCGGCTGATCCGCAATGCGCTCGGCGGTGACGATCAGGTCGGCATCGTGTTCTGTGGTTCCGGATCCACCGCGGCGATCGACAAGATGATCGGCATCCTCGGCCTGCGGTTGCCCTCCGCGATGGAGGATCGGCACCGGCTGACCCAGCACATCCCGCCGGCAGATCGGCCGGTGGTGTTCATCGGACCGTTCGAGCATCACTCCAACGAACTCCCGTGGCGGGAATCCATCGCCGACGTCGTGGTGATTCCGGAAGACGCGGACGGGTTGATCGACATCGATGCTCTGGAACGGGAACTGGACGGTCATGCCGATCGAACATTGTTGATCGGCTCGTTCTCCGCCGCCTCCAACGTCACCGGCATCGTGTCCGACACCAGCCGGATCTCCTCGATGCTGCATGCCCACGGCGCGCTGTCGTTCTGGGACTGCGCCGCCGCCGCGCCGTACACCAGGATCCGGATGGGGCGGCCGGCTGCCAACGGCGACGACAGCGACAGCACCGCCGACGGCGCCGGCGATTACAAGGACGCGGTTTTCCTGTCGCCGCACAAGTTCGTCGGCGGTCCGGGCACTCCCGGTGTGCTCGCGGTCCGCACCGAGCTGCTGTGTCAACGCGTTCCAGTGGTACCGGGCGGCGGCACAGTGCTCTACGTGAACGCCGAGGATCATCTGTACGTCACCGATCCGGTGCATCGGGAGGAGGGCGGCACCCCGGCGATCATCGAGTCGATCCGGGCCGGCCTGGTCTTCCAACTGCAGCAGGCCGTCGGTACCGAGCGGATCCGCCAGCGGGAAGCCGACCTCCTGGCCAGGGCGGTGGCCTCTTGGCAGCAACACCCGAACATCGGGATTCTCGGGAACCTCGATGCCGAACGGCTGTCCATCGTGTCGTTCACCATTCGCAGCCCGGCCGGCCGATTTCTGCACCACAACCTGGTGGTGGCACTGCTCAACGATGTGTTCGGTATCCAATCCCGCGGCGGTTGTTCCTGCGCCGGACCGTACGGCCATCGGTTGCTCGGCATCGACCTGCAGCGGTCACACGAGTTCGAGACCGAGATCGCCGGGGGCTGCGAAGGAATCAAGCCGGGCTGGGTCCGGATCAACTTCAACTACTTCCTGTCCGAGGCGGTGTTCGACTACATCGTCCGAGCGGTCGAGATGATCGCCGACGACGGCTGGCGGCTGGCGGGCGACTACCTGTTCGACGCGCCGAGCGGACTCTGGCGGCATCGAAACGGGCCGGTGGAACCGCCGTTGCGGTTGAGCCAGCTGGAATACGACCTGGACGGCATGCTGACCTATCCGCGACACAACGACACCGCCGACGAATCCGCTCTTGCCGACCATCTCGGCCAGGCCACCGAATTGTTCGCCCTGGCCCGCGAACCCGACGACGAACCGCTGGGTTCCCGGGTGTCGGATACCTTCGAGCGACTCCGCTGGTTCGAGTTGTCCGGCCGATCACTGACCGAGGAAAGCCATTGAGCCAGGCGAGTCCGGGATCGTGCGGCGCGACCTCGATCGAGGTGGCTGCCCATTGATGACCGTGATGGTGGGCGATATTGGGTCGAAGGCATGCGGGTCATGGTCTGCGCCGGGCGGCCGCACCCCAGTGCGCAACTGCGGTTCACCGGCGTCGACGGTCACCGGTTGACCACATTCGCCGCAAGGCCGGAGTTCGGATTTGTTGGAGTTGGTTGAGGCACCGCCGCCGGGCGGTTCCGACCGGATCGGCAGGCGCTAAAGACAGCGGCTTGCGGTCGCTGTTGTTGCACGATGTCGTCCAAGACAGGTTCTGGCTGGCTGGCGGGTAACCACAGATGCGCCCTGGGCGCCCTGCTGACCGAAGTGGATCCGACGCGACCACCCCAAGGCCGTCGAGCCGGTATACCACCTGATGGATGTCATGATCTGCACCATGGACATCGATCCGGCCGTCGGGCGTGATCCGGTGCTGGACCAGGCCCGCGATGCCCTCGCCCGGCCCGGGGTGCTCCTGGAAGGTCCGGCCGGAATCGGCAAGACGGCGGTATGGAAGACGCTGCGGGCCGAGGCCGAACGGAACGGCTGGCGTGTGCTCTCGGCCGCGCCGGCAGAATCCGAATGCCTGCTCCCGTACGCGGCCCTGGCCGATCTGCTGCATCCGTTGGCTGCCTCCATTTCGACGCTGCCGGCGCCGCAACGCGTTGCGGCGCAGGTGGTTCTGGTTTCCGCAGACGCTACGGATGCGTTCGACGAGCGCGTCGTCGGGGCGGCCACCAGATCGTTGCTGCAGGCCGCCGTCGACGACATGGTTCGCCGCCCGGTGTTGATCGCGATCGACGACGCCCAGTGGCTCGATCATGCCAGCGAGCGGGCGCTGCGGTTCGCCCTCCGCCGGCTGACCCGCGCGCCCGGCCTGCTGCTGGCCATCCGCAGCGACGGCTTCGAGCCCGTCGCGATCCCGCTGGGACTGGAGCGATCCGACCCGCCGCTGCGCCGGCTCGTCCTGACGCCACTGGCTGTGGGGCCCCTGCACCACGTCCTGCGGGCCCGCCTCGGGGTAGCGGTGAGCCGTCCGCTGCTCTCGCGGATCGCACATGACGCCGGCGGCAATCCGCTGATGGCCATCGAGCTGGCCCGCGCCGTGCTGAGGTTGCCCGAGCTGCCGAAGCCGGGCGACGACCTGCCGGTAGCGGCCTCGGTCCAGCAACTGCTCGCCGACACGGTGAGCCGGCTGCCCCCGGATACCCGGCATGCTGTCCGGCTCACCGCGCTGCTCACATCTCCCACCCTGCCGGACCTCGTGTCGGCCGGAGTCGACCCGTCCGCGTTGGAGCCGGCCGAGGAGGCCGGCATCGTGGAGGTCGGCGCCGCTGCTCTGCGGTTCGCTCATCCGCTGCATGCGGCCGCGGTCCGGGCGTCTATACCTGCCGGTGTGCGGCGCCGGATGCAGCGAGCCCTCGCCCGTACGGCGGCCGATCCCGACGAACGGGCGCGGCAACTGGCCAGGGGCACGGTGGATCCTGATGCCGGCACCGCGGCCGAGTTGGAGGCCGCGGCCGGGCGACACAGCGCTCGAGGCGCTCCCGACCTTGCCGCCGAGCTGTACTCAAGGGCCGCGGAACTCACACCTGTCCCGCTGGTCGAGGAGCGGTCGAGGCGACTGCTCGCCGGGGTGCGCGCCCGGTTCGACAGCGGTGACCACGGGGCAACGGAGAGCGCGGCGGCGGCGGCGGCCCTCGAGCTCACCGGCGAGGCGAAGGCCGAAGCGCTGCTGCTCCGGGCGACGGTGGCATTCGTCACCGTCGGCCATCCGCCGGCGATCGACTTCGCCGAACAGGCATTGGCGTCGGTGACGCCGGGAAGTGCTCTCGCCGGCCGGATCCACGCACACCTGACGCTCTTCCACGACTCACCCGACGCAGCGATCGGCCACGGTGAAGAAGCGCTCGCGCTGCTGGGACCCGGCGCGACCGGCGATGCCGACACCGAGTTGTACTGCAGCGCCCTGCTGATGGTCTTCTACAACGAAGTCCGCGCTGGTCGGCCGGCCAGGACGGACCTGCTCGATCGGGCCATGCAGTTGGAAGGAGAGGCCCCACCCTGGTTGGGAGGGTCGATCCCGGGACTGTGGTGGACGGCCATCGACGAACACGTCCGGGCGGCGGCCCGCATGAACGCCCACCTGCGGCACGCCACCGCCCACGGCGACGAACCCCTGCAGCTGGAGGTGCTACTCCACTTGATCCAATGCGAACTGCTCGCCGGCCAGTGGGACCAGGCGGCCGAACATCTGGCGCAGGCCCGAGATCTCGGCGAGCAACTGGGTACCGGCCTGGGCGAAGAAGACTATCTCCTGTCCCAGTTGCAGATCCATCGTGGTGAACTGGACACGGTCGCACCGGTCGTCGAGGCCGGCGTGCAGCGGGCGGAGGAACTGCACGACAGCTGGGGTCGCCGGGTCTAAGGGGTGCTCGCGGGGCAGCTGGCTCTGCTGAACGGCCAATTCGGGGAAGCGGCCCGCCTCTTCGGGTTCCTGGCGGCCGAACTTCGGCGACAAGGGCTGGCGGAGCCACTGGCAACCCGATGCGAGCCGGAGTGGATAGAGGCCTGTGTCGGTGCCGGCGATCTGGAGTCGGCGCGGTCCGCCATGCAAACGCTGGCAGCTCGGCACCGGCGGCTGCCCCGTCCCTGGACGACGCTCGCGCTGGCCCGAAGCCAAGTTCTGCTGGATGCGGCCGCCGGAGCCGATACGGGCGCAGCGCTGGCGGCCCTGACCGCAGCGCTGGAGTCGGTGCCCGCCGAGGTACTGCCGCTCGATCGAGCCCGCTGCCTGCTGGTCGCGGGTCTGGCGCACCGAAGAGCCAAGCACAAGCGGGAAGCCCGGATGGCCCTCGAGGAAGCGGCGGCCGGATTTACCGCTCTCGGGGCGGCTGCCCTGGCCGCCCGCGCGTCGGCGGAATTGGCCCGACTCGGCACCCGCCCCGCCGCAGCCACCGAGCTGAGCCCGACCGAGCAGCGGGTGGCGGGACTGGCCGCGCAGGGCCGGACGAATCGAATGATCGCCGACATGCTGTTCATCAGCCCGAAAACTGTCGAGGCGAACCTCGCCCGGGCCTACCGCAAGCTCGGTATCGCCACCCGGGCCGAGCTCGGCGCCCGGATGGCGACCGGCGGCGGCTCGGTGTCGGCGGCTGCCGGTGTGGGAGCCGGTTCTGCAGGAAGCGCTGACAACGTAGGGAAACACCCGATTCCCCCCGGCCCGGTCGGTTCTACCGTCGGGTGATGCCCATCAACCTGTTCGCGCTCGAACGCTACGACACCGGCCTAGACGAAGCGCCGCCTTTCCCGCGAGTGCCCCTGTCCGGCGCGTCGCGGCTGATCTTCCTGGTTCGCCTCCCGGATGAAGACCTCGCGCTGGCACTCGTCGAGAGCTCTGACTCCGGGTCGGCCGCGGGCTCGATGGCGGCAGCCGGCTGGCGAGTGGACCGCATCAGCCCCGCGACATGGCTGTGCCCGCCGCAACCTTCATCACCGGCCGCCTACGGTTCAGCGCCCGCGAACGACTTGCCATGACCCGACGAAGCGTGCGCGAGGACCTTCACGCCCGGGGTTCTCGATGGTCAGCTGCGATGGCGATCGGCACCGTCGGCCTGCTGACTCTGACCGCCTGCGGGCACACCGAGCCGACGGCCGTCACTGCCGCCCGGACGCTCTCATCCGTTGCTGCGGCGGGAGCGATGTCCGATCCATCGGCGGCGCCAAGTGCGACGACCGCCGCGTCAGCCTCTTCAGCGGCGGGGCCCGAGACGGATCAGCCTGCCGCTCCCGGCGCCATCGACGCCTGCGGCTTGCTGACCGCTGCGGAGATCACCGCGCTGATCGGCACTCACAGCGACGGGACCGGCAGTGCCGGTCAGTGCTCGTGGGAGAACGAGGACACCTACCACTCGGTGACGGTAGAGATCGGCGATCCGCAAACCGCGTCCGGGGGCGTCCTCCCGGCACCAGTGCCGGGGGCAAAGACGGCGTCCGGTCCCGATGGGATCCGCTTCTCCTCGGGCAACGTCGCCGAGTTCCTGATCGGTGACCGCGCATGCCAGGTGCAGGTCGTCACCAGCGTGACCGACGACAAGGATCGCCCGACCGCGGTCGCGTTGATCAAGCTGATCCGCGACCGAGTACGGTCATGAACGGCCGCTCCGTCCCGACGATTGCCCTACTGGCACTGTGTGTGGTTGCTGCCGGGTGCAACGCCTCCACCCCAGCTGGCGTGACCGCGACAGCCACAGTCACAGTTACCAGGACCACCGTTGCGCCGACCACGGTCTTTCAGGCTCCGGAATCCGATCCGACCGGCGAACCAAGCGCCGACACCGGGCCGTCGGAAACCGGGCCGGCGGACTCGGCTCAGGATTCGACCATTCCCGGCCTGGAAAGTGAAGGTGCCCAGGTGGATCCGTGTGCCCTGGTCACCTTGGCAGACGCGCAGAGGCTGGCCGCCACCAAACTGGATCCGGCACAGAAGATTCAGCAAACCTGCACCTACTCCGGCCCGGTCTCCGGCCCGACCGCCCAGGTGCAGGTGTTCGTCGGCCCAGGCTCGAAGAAGCAGCTCGACATCGAACGGACGCTGGGGCATCCGTTACGCAAGCTGGGCCAAGTACGCGACGAGGCGTGGGCTGGAGAGTCCGCCGTCTACGTCCGCAAAGGGCAATTGTGGGTGTCGGTCGAGCTGGTCCTGCTGAACGAACCCGCCGAGAACGCGCCGCGTCTCGACCAGCTCGCTACCGTGGTGGCGGGTCGGCTGTGAAAACAACGTGCGTAGCCGCCGCTCTCGCCCTGGTGCTCTCCGCGGCCGTCGCCGGGTGCACCGGCCGACCCGCTTCCGAGGCGGTGTCGAGCTCCAGCCCGAGCAATACCGCATCAAGTGCTGCATCAGCGGTAGTTCCGTCCGGTACCGCGCCGAGTACGGCCGCGAGTTCGGCGCCGGTCGTTTCCGGCTCGCCGGCCGATCCGGCCAGCCCAGCCGCTATTCGCTGGGGCACCGCACCGGCGCCGACGGCTGGGGTCACTCTCCAGCCCGATGTGGTCATCGTCGGAGGAGGCGGGACCTCCGTCCGCAACGGCACCGAGGACGGGTTGACGTACTACCTCGATCCCGCAGCGCCGCGCGCCTCCGAATTGGCCCGTGGGAAGGTCATGTTCGTCACCGGGCGAGTCCTCGGGCGGGTGCTGGACGTCCGCCGCGCCGGAGAGGATCTCGCCGTGACGATCGGCCCGGTCGACATCACCGAGGTCATCCGCGATGCCGACTTCGGCGGTACCGCACCCGTTTCGCTGGAAGCCCCGGTCGCCCACCCGGCCGGCAACCCCTTCTGGGCCGGCGATCCGCACCCCGACGGTTCCGGCCAGGCCGGACCCGGCCCCGCCGGGTTGCGTCGACCATCGAGGTTGTCGCTCGCGTCCGCCCCCGGCGGCCCCGTCGTTCCGGTGCCACTGCCGAAGCCCCCGAAACTTCCCCCGCTGCCGGCGGTGCCGGCGCTGCCGGCGGTGCCGGGCCGGGCGCCACAACTCCCACCATCGGTGACCGGCTTCGGCAAAGTGGTGGGATCGGGGGCTCTTTCTCTCGTGCCCGCCTGCTGCGACGGAGGTGTCGGAGCGCATTTCACCTACGACAAGAACAATGTCCGGATGGTCGGCAATGTCACTTTGACGATGGCCAAGCCAACGGTAGATTTTGCGCTCAACATCAAGGGCGGCACCGTCACCAAAGCCAAATTGCGCATCAGCGGGGCATCGGGCCTCGTAGCGAACTTCGAGGCCGCCAGGCAGGACTCGACCTCCCAAATCAATGAGAAGGTGGCCATACCGGTCGATTTCGGCGTCTCCTTCGTCGCCTTCGGCATTCCGCTGAGCGCGGTGGTGAATCAGTGGCTGGTGATCAAGACAGCCTTCAGTGCCAAGAGTGGGTCGATCAAAGCCTCCGGTGAATACCGCTTCACAGCCGGCCTCGGCTTCGGATACGAGGACGGCAAATGGAGTGCCAGCGCACCGACGGCGTTGACCGTCAAACAGAGCATGGTCGATTCGCTGAATGGCATCTCGCTCGGGGTGACCGGGATAGTGCTTGCCTATCAGGCACGGTTCCTCGTCGGGATCGGCGCCTTCGGGTTCACCGCCGGTGTCTACTTCGGGTTCACCGCAGCCCTCGGCGTGGTCCGAGGATCCGATGCCGGCGTGTACGTTCCCGGCACCGGAGGCACCCAGAAGGTGGTGTGCAAGGGAGTCCAGCTCGGACTGAGTGTGAACTATGGAGTTGGCTACAGCATCCCGAAGCCGGTAGCCGACCTCATCAATCTGTTCCTGCAGGTCTTCAAGAGCACCCCGATCCAGCGAGCCGGCGGCATCGGTCAATCGCAGCAGGTTTTCCAGAAAAGCGCTGTCAATCCGGATCTGAAAGTCTGCGGCGGCTCGGTCTAAGGCTGGATCTGGACAGCTGGCTCGGCGATCATTTCCAACAGCCGCACCACTTCGGAGACCGGACCCAGCCCTGCCATCTCATCGGCCACCGCCCGGGGCGCCTGCCGATGTGAATCTCCGTCGAGCATGCTGTGCGCGGCGTCAGGCAGTGCCGCGACGGCGGCGACCCCAACCTCAAGGTGCACACCGTGCTGGCTGCTGACGTCGGCGCATCGCCCATCAGGTGTCAGATTTCGGACGGGTGACTGGACGGAACCCCCGCTGCTGCGGAAACAGCCGGCCCGTATTGAGCGTGGCTTTCGTCCCGGGTGATGCCGTGGCGGCCGGCAATCTCGTCTGCAGGCTCCGTTGTGTCGATTCATGGCCCGGCCTGCTGGTCGACGGCCGAGACGGCCCCCGCGGCCCAGCGCTCAGCTGGTACCTCGCCGATGCCATCTGCGGCGCGTGGAACGTGCGTGGGGATTCGTGGTGGTGGACATGGGACAGCCCTCCCGGCCGCTTGCGCGATCCGAAAGCCAACTCCCCACGTGCTCCCCACAGATTGACGTTTCCGCTGGTCAGAGGGGTGGGCGATACTGGGATCGAACCAGTTCTAGACCTACCTGGCGCTACTGTGTGCGACCTGCAGAAACGGGCTCTGACCTGCTGACACTCTAAACAGTAGCGCCTGACCCAGATGGACGCAAGTGGACACTGATACACTCTCGTATTGCACGCAGGTTGCACGAATCTGGGAGTGATCATGGCCAAACGTCGCGGGTTCGGAGCCATTCGGCGGCTACCGTCCAAGCGCTGGCAGGCGTCCTACATCGGCCCCGACACTGTGCGGCACACCGCGCCGACCACGTTCGACACCTCCGAATCCGCCGCCGCCTGGTTGCGCACCCGACAGAACGAGATCGCCGACGGCAGCTGGACACCCGGCAACGCCGTTAGGCCGGCCTACCGCACGTTCGGCAGCTACGCCGAGAGCTGGATCGAGGCCCGCACCCTGAAACCTCGGACGCGTTCCCACTACCGGGCGCTGCTCGACCGGCTGGTGCTGCCGACCTTCGCCACCGTGCCGGTGAAGGCCATCAGTCCCGACTCGGTGCGCGACTGGCACACCCGCGTCGGTGACACCCGGCCGACGCTGCGGGCGCACGCCTACTCGCTGCTGCGGGCCATCCTGACCGACGCGGTGCACGACGGGCTGATCCCGTCCAACCCGGCGCACCTGCGCGGCGCCGGCAATTCCAAGCGGGTGCACCGAATCAAGCCGGCGTCGCTGCCGGAGCTGGCCGAGCTGGTCGCCGCGATGCCGGAGCGGTACCGGGTGATGACGTTGTTGGCGGCATGGTGCGGTCTGCGCTTCGGGGAGCTGGCCGAGCTGCGGCGCAGCGACCTGGAGCTGACGGCCGGGGTGATCCACGTCCGCCGCGGTGTGGTCCGAGCGGACGGGCGCGTCGTCGTCGGTACCCCCAAGTCGGGCGCCGGTATCCGGGACGTGTCGATCCCGCCGCATCTGATGCCCGCAGTGCGAGATCACCTTGCCACCAACGTGAACGGTCGCAAGGGGCTGCTGTTTCCCGCCGCCGACGGGGTATCCCATCTGGCGCCCAGCACCCTGTACACGGTGTTCTACCCGGCCCGTGTGGTCGCCGGACGGCCCGACCTACGTTGGCACGACCTGCGCCACACCGGCGCGGTGCTGGCCGCCTCGACCGGCGCCACGCTCGCCGAGCTGATGGGCCGGCTGGGCCACTCGACCGCGGGTGCCGCTCTGCGCTACCAGCATGCTGCACAAGGCCGCGACGCCATCATCGCCGCCAAACTCTCGGAGCTGGCCGGGGGTGCGCCGTGAGCGGTCACGAGGTCATCTGGAGCGAGGCCGTGCGCCTGGCCGCGCAGATCAAGGCAGAGCCGGCACGATTCCGCGAAGTCGAGTTTCTCTGGTGCTGGAAGTGCCCGCCGGACCGACGTCGGAAGGTTGCTCGGGTGCTGGCTGAACATCCTGCCGGGAGGCTGATCCTCTGGGCGCTGCAGCCCTACTTGCCGATCAGCGCCGGTGAACTACCGCAGTATGCAGCGTTTCGATTGATCGACGGACCCGGTGGCATAGTGACCGCCGAGCGCAATATGACGGCCGTCGAGGAAGACACCGAACCCGGCGAAAGCGTTGCCCCCGTTCGCGTTCCGCCCGAAGCACGACCACTGCCTACTACGGTTGGGCAGACCGCAGTCACGACGTTCGCGGTCTGTCCAAAGTGCAAGCATGGGTTTCTACTCGTTCCGACGATCCGAGGAGTCAACATCCTCGCCCGACTCAAACCCGAGACCTGGGGGCGTGTCGGTGCCGACGGGACACCCGCGGACTGAGATACACTGACTGGTACATAAGTACATTTCCCCGGTCGAGTTACGCCGGAAATATGACCCGCTTGTTGGTTGCTCGCGGGAGCTAGCCCCGAAAGGGGTGCTCTCGCGCCATGTCCAACCGCCTTCCGTCCCGACGTCTGGTGACAGTCATCGACGCCGCCGAGTACGCAGCGTGCAACCCCCGCACCATCCGCCGCCGTATCACTGACGGCAGCCTGTCCGGATATCGGATGGGTTCGCGACTCATCCGCGTCGACCTGAACGAGCTGGACGCACTGTTCCGCCCGATCCCCGCCGTGGGTGGTGGTCCAAGTGCCGCTTGACCGCCGCGCCCGCGAGGCGCACACCGACAACAACCGGCGGAATCAAGAGCGCCGAGGCCACCGGCCAGAAATCACGACAGAATTAGTCGCGCCACCCGGCCCCAGAGACGCCGCCGCCCCCGGCTGGGACACCGAGGGCAGGCGCGAAACAGATCAGCAGGGCAACGGATCTGGTGTCAATGTTACCGCCGTCGCTACGGACGTAGCGACCTTTCAGCCGATGACGCGCGCTGATCGCGACAACCTTGCGCGCCTTGCACGCGGCCGCGGCAAGCTTGCAAAGTCCGGTATCGCTGCGCGGTGTGCCGCGCTTCGCAGCGATGTTGAAGAGCAGCTATCGGCCCGTTATGAATTCACCGATGAGCGGTGGGCGTCAATCACCGGCGGCGCACAGAAGGCCCTGGCCCTGGCCGATGCGCAGGTTGCTGCCGCCTGCCGTGCATCGGGTATTCCCGAGAATTTGAGGCCGTCGCTCAATATGTCCTGGCATGGCCGGGGCGAAAACGCTTTGGCAGCTCGGCGAGCTGAGCTGCGCAAGCTGGCGGAATCGCGCATCACTGAAATGGCGCGGGCTGCCGACCTGCGTATCGCCGAATCGGTCCTTGACGTGGAAACCGAGTTAGTCCGGGCCGGCCTTGACTCGACTGCTGCTGCTCAATTCCTCGACGCTATGCCAACGCCCGACCAGTTGTTACCGCAGATCGACGTGGCGGAACTATCGCCTAGTGGCGCCGAGCCGCGCGATCGCTGGCGCAGTTGGGAACCACCGGCAGGTGCCGCCGCCGCGCTAATGCAGCCGCGCACCGGCCGGCAGGCCCGAAGGGATGCGATCGCCGATGCGATTGCCGCAACACCCGACGCGTCTGATCGAGAAATCGCCCGGATAGCGGGAGCGGATCACAAAACCGTCGCCGCCGTTCGTGGGGAATCTCCCCAGGCCGGTGGGGAAACTCCCCAGCAATTCCCCACCGATACGGCTGTCGGCGGTGTGCGGTGACCACCGAAACCGTTGCACCGCTGCGGATTCCGTCGCTCCCTGACGACATCCTCGGGGCCGCGCTGGCCTACGCCGCGGCCGGCTGGTATGTCCTGCCGGTTGACCGGGCGACGAAGAATGCCGGGTCGGTGCTGCGCACCGGCTGGCAGATGAAGTCGTCCCGCGAGCCCGACCGGATCGCCGCGTGGTTCGCCGGCACCGACCACGGCCTGGCGCTGCACGTCGGGCGGTCCGGCGCCGTCGCGTTCGACGTCGACCACCCGGACGAGCTGCCGGACGAGCTGGCGGATCTGTTGCGGCCGGCGCCGTTCCAGTCGACGCGGCTGACTGAGCCAAGCCGCGGGCACTATGTGTTTGCCTGCCCGACCGGCCGGTCGTTTCGGAATTCGCCCGGCAAACTCGGCTCGCTCTGGGGTGATGTTCGGGGCCGTAATGGCATCGTCGTGGCCGAGCCGACAGTGCACAGCACGCCCGGCGGACGGTATCTGTGGACGTCCAGCGGAACCCTGCCGATGCTGCCGGAGGGGCTGGCCGGCCGGCTGGTCGAGCACGGCGGAACCGACGAGGACGCCGCCACCGACGCCGAGGTCAAAGCATGGCTGGCGGCGCACCCGATCGGGATGCGACCGGGACGGCTCCGGCCGATCCTGGACCGGTACCGCACCAAAGCGGCCGGCTCCCGGCACGTTGCCCTGACGGGCTGCATGGCGTGGCTGTGCAAGGAAGTGAACGCCGGGTATCTGGCGACGCCGGATGCCTTGCGGGAGCTGAAGTCTGCGCACACAGCGGCGCTGTCCGACCCCGGACACCGTAACGGCGCCGACCCGAACAGACGGGACTTCTGGGGTGTGCTGGCGTGGGCCGTGGCGCAGGCTGCCGGTGATCCGCTGGTCGACGGTATGAACGGGTCGGCGACCACCATCGAGGCCCCCAGCGGAGCCGCTCAGATCGCCGTAGCGGCAACAGAACCGGCGCCCGAGGGCGATCCTGTCCGGCAGATCCCGGCGACTGGTGGGGCCGACCCGTTCGCCGCGGCGGGGCATCGACGGGTGGTACTGACACCGGCGTCGTCGATCAAGCCGCGGCGGGTGAAATGGCTGTGGCACCGCCGCCTCGCGCTGGGCACCCTCGGGTTGCTGGCCGGCCGGGAGGACCTCGGCAAGTCCACCCTCGGCTACTGGCTGACCGGCGCCATCACCCGAGGAACACTGCCCGGCGAGTACAACGGCAGCCCGCGGGCTGTCCTGGTGTGCGCCACCGAAGATTCCTGGGAACACACCATCGTGCCGCGACTCATCGCCGCCGACGCTGACCTGCACAGGGTGTTCCGCGTCGACGTGCTGTCGGCCGATGACATTCACCTAGGGCTGTCCCTGCCCCGCGACCTGGTGCAGGTCGAGCAGCAAGCCGGTAGCACCGGCGCAGCGCTGCTGCTGCTGGATCCGTTGATGTCCCGGCTCGGTGACGACCTGGACACCCACCGCGACGGAGACGTCAGGCGAGCCCTCGAACCGCTGGTGGCCGTCGCCGATAAATGCGGCATGGCCGTGCTCGGGCTGATCCACCACAACAAGTCAGGCTCCACCGACCCGCTGCAGCTGGTGATGGGATCGAAGGCGTTCACCGCCGTCGCCAGGTCGGTGCACACCGTCGTGCCCGACCCCGACGACGAAACGGGAGAGCGGCGGCTGTTCGGCACACCGAAGAACAACCTCGGGCGCTCCGACCTGCCGACCCTCGCGTTCACCATCGGCGGGTACCCGGTCGCCACGGAGGACGGCACCGCCTGGACCGGCCGTCTCGAGTGGGGCGCCGAGGTCACCGAAACCATCGGTGAGACGATGCGCCGCGCCGCTACCAGCGATGACGAGCGGTCAGCGGTCAGCGAGGCCGCGGAGTGGCTGGCCGATTATCTGGAGCTGAACGGCGGCAAAGTGGCCAGCGCCGACGTGAAGAAGGACGCGGCGCGGGTGGGGCATTCCTACGACGCGGCTAAGCGGGCCAGGCGGAAACTACGCCTCACTGTCGAGTCCGAGGGCTTTCCGCGGCGCACATATTGGATAACCGCAGGTCGTAGCCAGTTGGAGCAACAGTCGGAGCAAACACCTAGGGGAGAGTTTATAGCTGCTCTAACTACTCCCACTGGACAAACCGGACCCCAGTCGGAGCAGTGGGAGCAGCCTGACGGAGACGGGGGGAGCCGTGCTCCCACTGGCGTCGAACACCCTCACCAGTTCCCCGGCCTCACATGCGGCAACCATCCACCGGACCGACCCGACGCAGATTGCTTCGCCTGCTCGATGGTGGTGAGCGCATGAACATCGCCTGCCTGACCCACCGGCAACCTGACCCGGACTGCACAGCATGCGGACTGGCCGAGCTGTCGAAGATGACCCGCCCGGCGAGTGTCCAGTCCGACGGCTGCCCCGTGGCCGCCTGCCAGCGTCCGTCCCGTCCCGGCCATGCCGAGTGCTGGAGCCACGCCCGGACCGGCGCAACGTGACCGGGCTCGGCATCCGGCCAGCCGCCCTGCCGGCCTGGCGTCGTCTCCATGTCGCTCTGTGCAACGCAGATCGGCCGTCACCGTGTCAAGCCAACCCGGACGCCTGGACCGGGGACGGTGACTCGGATATGGCTGACGCGGCCGCACAACTCTGCCAGGAATGGTGCCCAGTGCTCGCCGAGTGCAACACCTTCGCTGTCGTCAATCGGGAGTCGTCCGGCGTCTGGGCCGGCAAGGACCGCACACCCACCCGCGGCCGACCGGCCAACCTACGAAAGGAATCAGCATGCAACGTCTGACCTGGCCCCGGCACCGAGGCCGCGCCCGCGCCCGACAGTCCATGAGGCTGGCCGATGCCCGCCGACGCCGACGGCTGCGGCGCCGCAACATCCGACCCGAGGGAGTACCAGCGTGACCCCCAACAACACTTGCCGCACCGTGGATCTCGAACGCAGCGATTGCGTCGACCTCACCGGCATGGGCGACCTCGTCAACCGGCACGTGCTCGAGGAGCACTGGCACCTCATCCTGGACGAGGGACCCGACGAGTTCGTGAACGTCCCTGTCCGTGCCGTCATCGTCGACGCCGCCGGCCCCGCCGTCGAACTCGGACCGTGGACGCTCTCACCCGACGATGCCCGGCTGCTCGCCATCTCGCTGAGCATCCTGGCCGACCTGGCCGAGGGAACCACCGAGGTGACCGAATGACGCCCGCCCGGCCGCCGGGATCCACCCGGACCGAGTTCTCCGAACACACCGGGGACTGCCGCGAGCCCGGCATGGTCTGGCAAGCCCGCATCCGCCCCGGCCTACCGCGGCGTGGCTACTGCCCCGACTGCGGCGCCGTCAGCGTCGCCGACCGCACACCCCCACCCACCGGCACGAAGCCGGCCAACAAGAAGAAGGGCAACACCCGATGACCGACAACCACATCGAGGAAGAGGAAGCGTTCGCGCGCGACCTGTTCGACACCAGCGATCAGGACTTCACGCGGAACCTGGTCGCCAACAGCGATGAGACCCCGCCACCGGCTGCCGGCACCACTGACGGCGACCTGCTGCACCACCTGTTCAACACCGACCACTGACAACAAGGAGCCCACGATGACCGCACCCCGCACCATCACCACCACCCTCGACGCCACCGGCGCCGCACTGCCCGACGCGATCACCGACGCCGTCGAGCAGTACACCCGCGTCACCACCGCAGCCGGACAACTGCACGGCACGACCGGGATGGTCCCCATCCACACCCTCGCCGCCCTCGACGCCGGACGGAACCCGTTCGAAGATCCCAAGGTGCAGCAGGCGATGGTCGCCGACCACCTCGCCCAGATCAACGGGATCACTCAGGTCGAGAGCATCGCCGCCGACCGGTTCACCGACACGCTGCGACAGCACGCGAGCGACGTCATCACCGCGCTGCAGGTCGTCGTCGACACCGCCGCCGCTGCGGTCACCCGCGCAGCCAAGGCTCTCGGAGGAGTCGACCCCGCCGACCCCAACGCCGTGCTCCGTCTCGGAGGGAGAGCAGCCGAAGCGTGGGGCCAGCACCAGGTCGCCGCCAAGCAGCTCGACGCTGTCAACACTGCACGCGGGGTCATCGGACAGGCGTTGCGGTGGAACGAGCCCGGCAAGCAGGTCCGGTCATTGCGGTGGGCAGCCCTCACCGTCGCGCAGATCGACGAGTACGGCTCCGCAGCACCCGAACAGCTCGTCCGCGCAGGCATCACCCTCGCCCTCGCCGACGGCACAGAGTTGCAGCGTCGCCAGCAGTCCATCGCAGCCGAACACCAGGCCGCACAGGACGACCAGGAACGCCGGTTCAAGAACACCCTCCGCGCCATCCCCGTCTCTGCCTGACGGGTCGCGGAGCCGACGGCCACACGGTCGCGGCTCCGCAGGGTGGGGGCATCACCGTCGACGCGACCCCCAAGCCCCGGCGGGGATTGGCGTAATACCTCCCCGCTTCCAAACCTGACTACCCCAGGAGGCTCCAGCATGACCACCACTGCACCGAAACCCCCGCCCGGGCTGGGCACCAGCGGCCGCCGACTCTGGCGCTCCGTCGTCGACAGCTACACCATGGCCGAGCACGAGCTCACCCTGCTGCGGGAAGCGTGTCGGACGGCTGACGCCGTCGATCTGCTGCAAGCCCAACTCGACCGAGACGGCGTGATGTCCGAGTCCTCCCAGGGCGTCAGGGTGCATCCGGCGTTGGCCGAGCTGCGCCAGCAGCGGATCACCCTGGCTCGGCTGCTGGCCGCGTTGCAGGTGCCGGCCGAACAGGGTGACCAGTCCCGACCAGTCCGTGCCCCCCGCGGCGTCTACGGCCTCCGGAGCGCCCAGTGAGACGCCGCGAACCGATGACCGGACAGCTGCCGGCCAACCTGCTCGCCTACCAGCCCGACCCGCGCTGGATGACCGCTGCAGAGTGGGACGCCGGCTTCGAAGCATTCAGAGTCGCCCGCCAACGGTGGGCCGACCGGCACGGCATCGCCCTCGACGAGCTGCCGCCGTACACCGTCGGCGATGGCCCGTTTGACCCGACAATGGTCTGACCGACGATTACCCGCCAGGTGGCAGCTGTCATTAGGGGATCATGCTCTACGGTCTCAGCCAATGCCCGATGACATCGCGGAGTGGTGGGAGTCGCTGTCATCGGGCACCCGCCGCAGGATCGCCGAGGACCCGCACGGCTTCGTTCCCGCCGACCTGATCGCCGAGGTGTCACAGGCTGGGCCACTCGTCGCCGGCACCTACTGGCCCGACATGTCTACTGGACCTGCAGGCTTCGAACTGCCGAGCCGAGTGCAAGAGTGGATTGACGCCAACGGTTCTGACCGGTGACGTATCCGGGGATCGTGCATTCAGGCTGGCGTGGACGTCAGGACGCAGACGTACACCGGCACAGACGTGACGCAGTACGTCATCTCGCACAATCTGCACCGACGACACCTCACCGATGCTCGGCGAGCGATGAGGGGACGTCAGCCTCGACGCTGGCGCGCGGGTCGCCCAACTCCCAACGGCAGACCAAGAGCGGTGGCCGGCGGGACGGTGGCCGGTGGAAGCGGGACTCGGTAAGGCTCGGTAATACGGATTCCCGTAATACCTGGCAGGACGCAATGCGTCAGACCGGCACCTCAGCGGCTTCGCTCCGCCTGGTCCTCTGCGTCGTCGTAGCCGTACTGCGCCCACCCGCCGGAGTTGCGCGGGTTGGTGAACTGGCTGACGCCATCGTCAGTCAGCAGGGAATCCCCGACGATCATGCCCTCGCTCACCCGACCTTTCGCCGCCGCCGCCTTTCGCCGCCGCGTCATCCATCCCTTGCTGACGGGCCACTTCCATGCCGGCGACGTCGCGGTCTGTCCGAGGATCTGCATGTCGCCCTCGTCGGTGCCGCACGGACCGCAGATCGGGATGCACCGGCACCGTGTGAGTCGTGAACCGGCCGGTAGCTCGGGTGCACCATCCGGCAGGGGTCCGTGGCACCGGGGGCAGGTGCCGACCGCGAGTAACCCGACGATCTTCGCGGCCACCTCCACCGCGTAGGAATGCACGTCAAGTCCTCCCCAGTTGTCCCGGGTGATGCTGTCGATGACGCATTGCGGCCGGAACGGGTGTGCCCCACTGAACGACCCGATGGCATCCCCGGACGAATCATCTGCGTTCATCGGGTCACCGTATCTGCCGTACCCGGGACCGACAGATCGCTCTCTGCGATCCTGAACCACTCGCTCGGGCGCCGGCCGAGCACCAGGCCGAGAGCCGCAAGCTCGGACGCCTTCAACGGCGCGCCGGCCAGGCGGCGTATCAGCTTCCGGCGGGACATCCCGGAGCGCTCGGACAGTTCCGTGACCGTCAGGTTCGCGGCTCGCATGTCGGCCGCGACTAGCTCGGTGACGGTCTGGCACATCGTGGTGATGGACGCAGTGGTTGGCATGGTGTGGGTTCCCTTCGGGTGACGCATGAAGGTCGAACCCTGCTGCACATATGTCGCACGCGGTGCTCCGAGATTCGGAGAAACACCCTGTGACCTGCGGTAATGCTGGTGGGCGATACTGGGATCGAACCAGTGACCCCTGCCGTGTGAAGGCAGTGCTCTCCCGCTGAGCTAATCGCCCGGGATCGCCGCCTCCCCTGACGGTTGGCAGCGCAGCGACAACCTTACCCGATCGAGAACCGGTAACCAGCCACCTCATCGGCCTGTGGCAGTTGTTCGGGGATGTGTCGGGGGCCCTCACGTTCGTCACCCTTCGTGCACCGCTGCGCCCAACCGGGTGATTCCCGACCGAACTACGTGATGACGGGCAAGCGAGAGCGTCCTTTCCCCCGAAGTACCTGAAGACGGTCGCCGGGGCACGTCAAGCCATCTTGGGAGGTCACTGTGACAAGTTCCGAATTCGCGAGGCAGCACGAGATTGTGGCCGAGACGGCGATGGTGCTGACGTCGGATCCAGGCCGTCCACTCGTGCAGGGGGTGATGAGCTACCACACGTCCCAGCCGTTCGGTGTACTGCTATCTCTGCGACTCGGCGACGCCCCCGCCGTCGACTGGACCTTTGCCCGCGAACTGCTGATCCAGTGCGTCCAGCTGCCGGCCGGATATGGCGACATCCAGCTGTATCCGGTCTTCGAGGGCATCATTATCGAGTTGCACTCCCCCGACGGCGACGCCCAGTTGCTGGCCGACACCACCGCCATGCAAGACTTCGCCGACGCTATCGAGGCCGCCGTGCCGGTCGGCCAGGAGAGCGAGTTCTACTCACTGGACGCCGAGCTGGTCACCCTGCTCGCCATGGCGACCGAGCGTCCCACCAACAACTGATCCGGATCACCGATCGCGGCGGATCTCCGGTTTGGAACGGCTGGACCGCTCGGCTAGAGTTGCTGAGCACCGCGGGTTCGCCGGCGGGTGTGCGGACGTGGCGCAGCTGGTAGCGCATCACCTTGCCAAGGTGAGGGTCGCGGGTTCGAATCCCGTCGTCCGCTCGATGAGTTCCTCGTCCACGCCGGGGTTCTCAGCTCGGTGGGATGGCCGAGAGGCGAGGCAACGGCCTGCAAAGCCGTGTACACGGGTTCGAATCCCGTTCCCACCTCGGCTGTGGTCCGAAGTCACCGGGTTGCACCGCTGGCCTCGGCCAGAGCAAGGGCGATTAGCTCAGCGGGAGAGCGCTTCCCTGACACGGAAGAGGTCACTGGTTCAATCCCAGTATCGCCCACCACTCTGACCAGCGGAAACGCCAGATATCGTCCAGGTCGTGGAGGATACGTGGCGAATCGGCCTCCGAAATGACACCCGCGGACCCTCACCGAAGGGAATCCGCACCATGCACATCACTCAGAAGTCGGCCGCGGTCGTGACGTCCACCGTCCCCACGGTCAGCCTCGCCGATCCCGGCGCCCAGCAGACGTCCGGCGGTAGGAGCACCGCCGAGTCGACGACGCACCGGGAGGCGTGTCCGACGTGGTGCACCGACCGCGACCTTCGGTGCGGCTGCGACGGTGACCACTGGTCTGAGTCTGGCCAGGTGATCGCCACGCTGGGCCGCAGGGATTCTGTGGCGGCGATCCACTCACTCGACGTGTGTGTGCATTTCGATCGGGAATGGCACTGGGAGGGTCGACTTGAATCGGAGATGGATCAGCAGCCGTGTGTGCTGCTGCACGGTGTCGGAGCCGGTGGGTCGCTCGATGCCGGCGCCCGGATGACGGCCGGCGAGGCTCGGGTCCTGGCCGCGTTGCTGCTCGAATCAGCCGCTGCACTCGAGGGTCAGCGATGACCCCGAAGCCGCTGTTCGCCTACCCCGACAGCGACGAGGGACCGACCGTCGCTCTGTACGGCATCTGCGCTGACTGGTGCGCCGTCGACGCCGTTGAGCCGGCACCGGCCCGCAGTGGACATCCCCGCGAGGGCATGCCGGTTGACGAGATGCACCGCGCCCAGTGCCGCGGCGGCTGCGATATCTATCTGCGGGGTGTCGATTGCGACGGGTATTTCCGCACCGTTGAGGTCACGACTGCGAGCGCGTACCTGCACGGCGACTACCCGGCCGGCCTACCGGGTACGGTCGATCGCGGTGCCCGCGTGGTGCTGAAGATGGAGGGCGACGAACTGCAGGACGGGCGATCGCTCGATATGGATGGCCGACCCGAGGTGTTCATCACGCCTCCGGAGGCTCGATCACTGGCAGCCGCGTTGATCGCTGCAGCGGACCGACTTGAGCGCCCGGGTGGTCCCCGATGACGTGGCCGCTTCGGGTCTGCAAGGTGTGCGGCCACCGACCACCCGGGCGTACATCCGGTCGGTAGGGCGAAGCCGGTTTCACATCGAGTCACCCCCTCCGCGGAGGTCACCCGGTCACCCGTTCTGTGGACGTCACCGAACCATCGTCATCTGGCACCCCGCAGGGTGGTGGGACGGCATCCGGGTCGGGCTCAGGCCGGCGCAGCGCTCAGAGTGCGCGGAGGCCGGGGGGCGCGACCTCGAACAGCTGGTTGTCCCGCGCAGAGGCGAAGCCGGCGATGCGCGCGATCTCCTCTGCCGAGTCCCCGCTCTACCAAAGCCTCCGGAATGATCCCGAACGTTGATCGTGATACCGGCGTCCGGCGCCGTCATCGGCAGGTTTGGCCGCACCATTTGGGTAGCGGGCCGCGTAAGATGTGAACACCGTCACCGACGCCCGCAAGCTCGTCTGACACTGATCGCTCACTCCCTACACACTCGATCGACCGTGGAGGTCGCATGTACGCACGCCTGTACGCCAAAGTCGTCGGGGTGATCATCGTGCTACTCGGGGTCGGCGGCGTCCTGCTAGGAGAGAAGTCGCTCTTCGGAGTCCTGAACATCGACATCGCAGAAGACGCGATCCACCTGATCACCGGCGGAATGATGGCTGGTGTAGGCCTTCGCGGCTCGGACCGAGCCGTGCGTTCGGTGGTCGGCGGTCTGGGAGTGGTGTACCTGCTCGTCGGCGTCCTGGGCTTCTTTGTCCCGGACCTGTTCGGGCTCCTGCCGCACGAGTACCACACCGTGCTGGACAACCTGATCCACCTGTCGCTGGGCGTGCTCGGCGTCGCGGTGGGTTTCTTCCTGGGCCAGCGGCCGGTCGCGCAGTCCTCGAAATTGGCCACGTAGGTGAGTGAGGCCTGGACGGCAACGAACGTGCTGGGACGGGGCGCCGTCGCGGGCGTCGCAGGCACGGTCGTCATGACCGCCTTCCAGAAGTTCGTCGAGATGCCGATCACCGGACGCTCGGACAGCTACGCGCCGGCCCAATTGGCCGAGAAGGTCTTCCGGCTCCATCCCCGGACCCCGGCGGCACGACGGCGCCTGAACAACGCGACCCACCTGGCGCTTGGCACGATGTGGGGCGCGGCGTACGCGCTCGCCGCCCGGGCGGGGCTCGGGGGTCCGCGAGCCGTGGCGGCGGTGTTCGTCACGGTCTACGCCGGAGACGTGCTGCTGAACACCGCTCTCGGGCTGTACCGGCCACAGGAGTGGTCGGGCGAGGACTGGGCTGTCGACGTGATCGACAAGCTCGTTCAAGGGGCCTCCACGGGCGCGATCTTCGAGCGCTTCCTCGACCCGGCCCGCCGCCTTCTTTGAGCATGTCGGCACCGTGCCTGAACAGGAGGAAGCCGCTAACAACTGGGCCGCCCAACGACTGGTGAGCGCCGAGGCATTCGATCGGGCCGTGGAACAGCATGGCGGCGACGATGTGCAGATCGCCCGGGAACTTGAGGTGATGGTGGGTGGTTGAGACCCTTAGGCGAAGGGTGACGTTCCGGTGGGCAGCAAGGTGCTCGAGGTGCGACGATCACCGAGACGCGCTGACGTGTCCGGAGAGGACGTGCTCCGATGACCCCACCCGAACCGCCGCCACTGCCGGTGTTGAAGTCGACAGCGTGCCCAATGAGGCTCCCCGGCCCGATGGCGGCGGACGAGTTCGCCGAGTCGCTGGCCTTGGCACGCCGAGGGCAGGTGCGAACCGATGATGGCTCCGACGACGCCGTGCAGGACTCGTTGGACGCTGTTGCCGGGGCGGCGCCGAACCCGCCGCCGGAACTGATCGCGGCCGCCGAACTGGCCTACATTCGGCTCGCGCAGGGGCAGCAACCACGAGGCTGGGTGGATAGGGCAGGCTGGCACCAATAGGTGCGGTGCCCAGTGTGGCCTTCGACGCACGTAGTGGATCGCTGCAGCCAGTTACGACTTCGCCGGCTAGGGCAGCGACTCGCAGGCAACCATGTCGTGGTCGCTGTCGAGGTTAGAGAAGTCCCCGTAGTACGGGTAGTAGTAGTCGAAGAACGACTGTGCCTGCGCCTGGGTGGAGAAATCAGTGCAGTTGCGGTTGGCGGGACGCGGTGGCTGACCACCACCGGGCGGCGAGATTCGGACGTTGAGGTTGATCGTCTTCGCCGCGAACCGGTAGTCGCCGGTGTAGAACAGCCGGAACATATACACGCCGGGGGCGTACTGCGGCAACGCGAAGGTGGCCGCTCCGGTGGCAAGGGCTCGCACGCCGAGGGTCTGGGTACCGCGCGAGACGAACACTCGGCCTGACGGGATTGCCAGCGGACCGCGCAGGGTCATATAGATCGTCGCCCTGCCCGGATAGGTGACCGCCCGAGCCGAAGCCGTCATCGTCGGGTTGGCTCGCAGCACAGTCCACCGCACGCCTGTGAGCTTCGACGGGCCATGTGTGGTGCTGCCGAAGTACTGCACCGTTAAAGACCTCGTCCCCGGAGTGACCGTTCTGGCCAGAGAGATCCGCACTGATCCGTTGGTGAACACCGCCTCACCAACTGGGCTGGTCCCCGAGTAGACCCGGACCCTCCCCGAGGTCGCTGCAGCAGTTGACCCAATAACCCGCACGAACATCGACCCGCTCGTGCCGTACACCGAAGTGCTTACGCTCGCAGTGATCCTCGTTGAGATCGATCCTGCGGCCTGCGCTGGTTGCACCGGAGCCAGCACCACCAAGCCGATCGCTATCAGCAAAGTGTCAGAACAGCCTTGATTCGAGTCACGAAAACCCCACCCCTTCACCGGTCGGTCGCCGAAGTCTGTGGCGCCAGCCAACCGACCGGACACGGCGCGATGGCTGGCCCAGCTGGCCATCCCCGGGGTTTGCCGGAACCCGGCGACCTGCTGCTGCAGATACCGCTGTTCCCGCTGGGCCGCCCTCGATGCGGTCTCCGCATGGGTCTTCACCGCCGACGTTTGCCGCTGCACCGCCTGGGTGACCTTGTCGGTGTTCTGCGCCGCCAAATCCGAGCCGATAATCCGAATGTCAATGACCAGTTCGTCAGCCACAGTCCACCTCTGCGGGATGCTTGCTGCCGTAAGCCATTCCCCCATCGTCAGGTTGCCGTAGGTCGGGCGGTGGGACGGCCAGGGTGTCCGGCTCAGCAGGCCGAGTCCGATAGGAGCTGCACGCGGGCGAACTGGCGGCCGCTCCCGGCGAGCACCCAATCGTGTCCTAGCGTCACAGCACATGTCAGAGTCTTGCAATGAGCGCTCTCGATGACTACCGACCGCGCATTCAGGAGATGACCCAGCGGACGGACGACGCAATACGGGCAGTTGCCGGCGGTGGGCATCTAGCAGAAGCGAAGCGCATTCTTACCGAGGCTCAGCGGGATCTCCGCGACCTCAAGCGCGATGTCGCAGATCGAGAACGTGACACCCGGCAGCAGTTCCAAGACCAGCGGCTCAGAATCAGCAACGCTGGGCAGACGATCGGCATGTTCGCCGGCGGGAAGGCCCGCGGCGCGATGGCACGTAGCCGGGCAATCGACAAGCGGCGGCTGGCCGACCAACAGGCGCACACCCTCCGCCCGTTCGCAGACGTCAAGTCCCTGATCGACCGCGTTGTCAGCGAAAACGACCGGCAGAAGGCCACCATCACCGAGGAGATCGCACGACAGAAGGGCAGAACGGACGGCGGCGAAGACCCACCCGTCCCAGGCATCGCAGGCGCCCGCAGCGGCGATCTCGTCAGCACTGCCGCCGCCGCAGTGGGTGGCCGACCCCACCGGTCGGCACCAGTACCGCTACTGGAACGGCCAACAGTGGACCGAACACATCTCCGATGGTGGCGATCTCGGCATCGACCCGCTGATGTAGCAAGTGGATGTCTTACGCGGTCGCGCTACGGCGCATGAAGTTGGTTCCTGCACGGACTGAGCCCGGACTCGGTCGCCGTTGCAACGCTCTGGTCTGTCGAGTCGGGGTTCAGGGGCCGAGGATGTCTGCTGCAGAATAAATGGCTGGTCCAAGCCCCCAGACGCGCCAGGTCCCGTTCCCGACCCGACGCAAAGTCAAGAACGTCATTGCAGTCAGGTTTGCCTCGAACACCTGGGACGTAGCCGCGACCTCGGACCCGAATCGCATGAATGCGATCTGGTCAGCAGCGTCGACGGCATAGATGACCTTCGACGCCAGAGAACGGCCGGCGAGATGGCTGATCGCCCACTGATAGTCGCCCCAGGCTGTGGGATCGTAGGTGAGATCACGGGCCAAATCGAGGTCGCCGCGGATCCCTGCCCACCACGTGAAGGCGACCTGAGCGGGATTGGTGAGGTCGCCGGATTCACCGAGCGCAGCGATGGCCCGCTTCTCGTCGACCACAACCAGGGCGGGCACCGTAGAGGTTGGCCCCGGGCGGGTCGGCGAGAGCGTCGGCCGCGAGATTTGCGAATATCGGGACGGTCGATGTGAGGGTCGTCAAGAACTGAGTGACCGTCTGTGGCGGGTTCCGGAAGGCAGCGGTCTCGCGTTCGAGGGTGGCCAAGACGGTGTAGGTGTGCTCAACTAATAGCTGGATGAGCAAGTTATCGGGATGACAAGTTCCGACCCCGTATGGGGCTCCAGCCTCGTCCGGAAAGTCTGTTAGGTTGCAAGTCACGACCGTATCGGCACCGCCGCGGACTGCCGCGGCGAGAACGTGCCTGTCCTTGGGATCGCATCTCATTTTTTCGATGAGGTCGTCGAAGCCATCGATCAGCGCCTCCGCGCCGAAGGCTTCCCGCATCAGGCCGACCCGGCGGCTCGCCTGCTCGGGTGTCACTCCGACTTTCGGAAGGTTCCTCTGCACCTCATCCAGGATCGGTTCCGACCATAGCGGCTGGAACAGGCCAGTCTCGGCGAGCCAGAGCAGGGTCGTCGCGAGCCTGATCGGAACGAGCACACACGCGTCGAGAACAACGACTGGGCGGCTCACCGGGTGCTGATCACCTGATCAGGCGGCGTATCCCCGCTGATCTCCTGCGCGAGACTATGCAGCGCGGCCGTTCGCCGGGCAGCGCTGGACGCTCGATAACGGGCCAGCTCCGCCACGGCGATCCGGCGGTGGACCCCTCCGCCCTCGGCCGCCAGCTCTCCACGGTCGATGAGCCGCACAACGGTCATACGGCTGACGCCGAGCATCTCGGCGGCCTTCTGTGTGCTGACAACGGTGTCGGACGGAAACACAACTGCCTCGGAACTCGACTCCAACACATCAACGAGACGAAGGAACGCATCACGGGCCGAACCCGAAACGTCGAGCGAGTTGCCCGAATCGCTGAACACCCCGTCTAGCGCAGCGCGTAGTCGCTGCGCCTGGTCGTGTGCGATCGCCCCAGCCATGCCCCCAGCATACGAGAAAACGCTCAAAACGCACACTGTCATCATCACGGTGATCGTTGCGGCGCCGAGCATCCTGGCGGCATCTCGCCCTCCACATGTGGACGCGTGAGGTCGTCAGCCTGCGCCCATCCAATTAGCTCGTCCCTTCGCCCGGGGTCGAGGATGTCAGGGCCGGTTGCCGGCCTCGGAAAAGACCGACACCGGGCGGGGTACGGGCTCTCCGTCCACCGTCAAGTCGACCAGCTCGTTGTAGAACGCCACCCGCCCGGCGACCTTCCCGACGGCAGGCTCGGGTGAGGTGTAGGACCAGGCCACGTGCTCCGCGGTGGGCCGCCCGGGCGACGCCGGCAGGTTCCAGTACCGGTCGGCGATCCCCTTGTAGGGACAATGGCTCTGGTGCTCGACCTCTTGCAGAGCCGCCATCGCCGCGTCCGCGGTCGGCAGGTAGTAGCGCGTGGGCAGCCCGGTCTCGAACAGCAACACCGGCCGCGTGCTGTCGGCCAACTCGACCCCGTCGAGGGCGACGGTGACGTGGCGCGTGCTGGAAATAGCCTCCACCCGCTTGTGCGGGTCCCGGGGGTGGGCGAAGACCTCCTCGTCCTCCTCCTGCCACCGGTCCAGCACACCCGGCTGCCAGGTCAGCACAACCTTCTCGCTGAGCTCGTCGTCCGCGAGCGTCCAGGCTGCGTGCCGGAGGTCGCGATCACCGACCCGCAGGTCGTACCACTGCGCGACGGGTCCCTTGGGGAGAAAGAAGAATGGGCCTCGAGGCGGTTCGGCTGAGCTGGGCTGCAGCAGATCCATCCGGACGTCGGCCGGCTCGAACGCATACCCTGGGATGGGGAATCTCTCCGGCCAGAACAGCACCGGCCTCCGGCTGTCGACCACGACTGTGTCGCCGACGAAGGCCCGCACCCATTTGTCGCTGATCTCGGACCGGACCGGCATGACACGCCTCCCTCGGCGACAGCCCCCGCAACCTAGTGTCGCGTGAATGATGTTCTTTGACCTCCGGTGGCGTGGGGGAGGATTTCGTCGGCGGTTTTGGTCCAGGTGAATGGGTGGCAATTCTCGTTCCAGGCG
>JAABUS010001251.1_pt1 | contig 57130 bp, 51 predicted proteins | sample 5560161 | NCBI WGS metagenome assembly JAABUS01 (sample SAMN10711885, study PRJNA513376) | rock metagenome | isolation source: Antarctica rocks | place: Antarctica: Victoria Land, Trio Nunatak nord | collected 2016-01-04
AGTGGCAGTGCGGGGGATGCAGGCAAGTTGAAGCAAGTGAAGGTGGATGTAAGTCGTAACGGCATCATATTGACTAGATGATTCAATAACAACAAGATTGCCAGTGGCGGACACTCTAACCATGTCCTGAAGATGCTATCGAACGCCAGTGAATGCCGCTAATGAATTATCGTCATCATCATCATCCCACCGCAAGAACGGACCTGTTGCCCCGATCTTCGTGACAGCTTCAGACATTCTCATGCCTATACGGCTCATACGCCGTCTTCTGCTGCTTGCCCATGTTCCCCATCATCACCCCGTTCTGCTGCCCCTCCGCATGATGCGCATACGGCTGCTGATACCCCGGCTGCGGGCTCGGCATGCGTTCATAATTCGCATCGTAGTTCCTCCCCCCCTTTCTATCGCCATATCCTTTAATGCGGTCACTGCGCCCGGAGCAGCAGCAGCTCGAGAACAGCCAGAAGAGCCCCGCCGCCCAGCTGAACGCCACCGCCAGCCACGCCCAGATATAGATATTGCGTCCCATCGAGCCATGGATATTGTAGTCCTTGAGCGCGGTGTTGAACCCGCCAGTGAGCGTGGCGTACAGAATGGTAGCAGTGAGCGCGAAGCCGATAGTGAAGATGCTGCTGATGGTGCTGACGACAGTGGTGGCGAGGGAGCCCAGCCGACTGAACAGCGCGGAGACCCCGACGAGGATCTCCACCGCCGTGGCGATGACGGCGACGACGTACGCGACGTACATCCATTTCGCGACCTGGTGGTAGGCGTTCAGCCCGTCCTTGAGCTGCGTGCTGAAATACTGGTCCGTGATGCTGTTGTTCAGGTGCCAGACGTCGACGGGGTTGAACCAGTACTGCTTCTGCGCCGGGCTGCAGTAGGTCACGTTGTCGAAGCTGCCGCCCGTGGCGTTCTTGGCGAAGCTGCCGGCGCAGTAGTTCCAGAGGCCGACGTGGTAGAATTCGTAGATGCCGAGGGCTTTGGTGGCGTCGTTGGTGCCTTGTTGAACGAGGGCGTCGGTGAGGGCGTTTTTGGGGAGGGAGTCGAGGAGGGTGCTGTTGAGGTGGATGTCGGAGGTGTTGGCGCGGAAGAAGTAGAGGGAGTTGGAGACGGAGGAGGAGCGGTTGGTGTTGCCGATGCCGACGATGATGAGGGCGACGAGGGAGATGATGGTCATGGCCATGGGGGCGAAGATGCAGGCGAAGCGGCCGAGTTTGCCCATGGTTGCGGTAGATCAGGTGGTATGTTAACTCAGCTGCGTGGATTGGAAGAAAAGCTCTCTTGGGAGGTCAAGCGAGTGTGGTGGTGTGAGAGAGGAGACTGAGAAGTATTGAACACAACGCTTTTGATGATGACAGATGGTGGGAAAGAGGAAGAGCGAAGTGGGATTATGTACTACAGAAAGTACGGGGTAGAGTAGGTATTGCGCGGCCTGGCAAACACAGAAGCTGTGTGAAGGCGAAGTTGCGTGGCTTAGCTCGCCGGTGAGACCTCGGCTATTGGGCCGGCGACCTTTTTATAGATTTGGGACTACTGCCTACAATCTACGAAGTAAGACTTCGGAAGATTTTCACCGTTGAGATAGAATTTGTTACGCTATAGCTGATGTGGCTTGGTTCACCTAAGACTCACCTAAGGCTCCGTCGATGGCAGCAAGAGCTGAGCGAACGCGTCAGGCGCTGGAAGCCTCATATTGCAAGACCACATTAGGTGACACCGTTGTAAGGTAATAAATTGTTAAACACACATCAGAACCAGCTCCCAGTCCCACAATGCTCGCGTAGACAACAAAGTATAGAATGTTGAGGTACTTTATGTCTCAATCAAGGACGAGTCAGGTCCCATTTCCTTGGCTCGTGCAAGGCTAGCCCAAGTGGGGAGGACTTCGAATCTGTCAAACGCCAAGGCTACTCCGCCGCAGTCCTTTTCCTCACTCCCATCACTCCCATACTATCATCGTTGAGGACCTGCTGATACAAATACTCTCCTTTTGGAATCGCGTGCTTGAAGGTCCGTCCCTTGCAAAAGGCCCCTTGCACATATGAACAAACTCGCACACGACAAACAGTAGCTCGAATTCACCTTCTCTTATGAACAATGTGGAAGCATCTTCATGTTTATTCTTGAGAAACCGGAGTCAGGCAGAAATATGTGAGTTATCTTGCGTTTGAGACACTTGCGCTTTCACTGAATGGGTTGGCAAAGTATCATGTTGTCTGGTGAAGGTTCAGGGCCGGCCGCAGGAAATGGAGTGTCCTGCTTTTGGGAATCGATTGCTCCTCTGGGAAGGTCTGAGAAGCACCCAGGCATTCTCGAGATCCCCGCCTCCTATTGCTTGATCACAGAGCTGAGGGCGCTGTGATATCGCCCTCCTTGACTCGATGCAATATAATAAACGGCGCCAACAGAAGGAGTTACCAAACGAGTCATCACTCGACCAGCTGACAGTGATATTCGCTGGAAGCTTCGCAGATCTAAAGTCATGAGATCAAACGTATATAGCTGTTTGACAATCAAACCAGAGAACCTTTCGAATGTAGTTGAATGCAGAGGAATACCCAATCTCTATCTTGAATTCTCCAATGCCGTCAAAATGATCTCTATCGGACCCCCTTGCAAAGTCTTGTTTGATGCTGTACAAATTCTGCGAGATCACCTGTTGTCCAGATAGCAATTGCTGTGAATTTGACGCCGCAGCCTGGTCTCTTCTTATCGTTCGGACTCTGATATCCTGTGCAACGTTTCCAACGGCCGTGTTCAGCTGTTGGAACCTGTCGGAGAAAGTCCGCCAGAGCTGGCCAAAGTTGTGTGAGAGCTCTTCCAGACGACCCAGTAACTGTGCGGTCGATTTTCGGGCCATTTGATCTCGCGTAGAGAGGAGCAGATGAAAGTCCTGCAACAAGCGCTGTTCCACGGCCTCGATCTCTCAGAACGTCTGAGCCTAGAAGTCGTCGCGGAAGACGACAATGTCTGCTCTTGGATCAATAGCAAGATCCCAATAACGTGTCAGTGGCAATTGATAACTCAACACCGAGAAAATTCCAGTAGAACGATTGCCATTTAATGAGATCAAAGCTTGGAAATCTTGGATACCGTATTTCCTCGCTCCTGAACGTGCGGTCTTCTTCCAAGACTAGCAGTATCGCAGTAACAATTTGGTTCAGTTCATTGCGGATCTGCAGTAGTTTGCCTTCCTTCTCAATAATCTTAATCGCCCTGATTAGCCTTTTGGAGCTTTGCAGACCGTTGAGTAGAACAAGTAGATCATTGGCGATATTCGCACAATGCTCGAGTAGCTTCTGAAGATCCTCCACACTCGTATGGCGACAGATGGAACGGTCGTGCCGCCATTTTCGGATGATATGCGTTGCTGAAATCTCTGAGTAGTACGAAGGATCATCTCCATCAGATGTTTACATGACTGCAGGTCTGACGGTAAGTCTCCTAGAGCTTGAGACAGATCTATCATCTTCCTGGCGACCTTGTAGCCAGTGCCGCATATAGATAGTACACTGGCTGCTGCAACGATACCGGTCAAAGGATGGATCATGATGTGGAATAGTACCGGGAGCTACACTTTGGGCGAACACTGCTAATGAGGCGGTAGAACCATGAGACTGTCGTAGAGTGCTCTGAAGGTCGAACTCGGTAGCCCTTTCGGACAGACAAGTGTGTAGGACGAGTACAGAGATTTCTTGAATTACCGTGGACCTCTCTTCGAATGGATCTTGCCTTCGAATTGGTAACGTGGCTGATATTCTGGTTGTAGATACGGAAGTCCCATGGATCTTGAAAGTGTTTAGAGCCTGTAGAGCCACCCGCTTTTCGATTGATTTTTGCACTTTGGGTAGCCATTTCCTTTGACAGCCATTCTCGCCGTGATCTACTATGAGATCGCTGTGGCTTGGACTCAAGCGCTGACAACTTAATCTTCAAGCATGCGAGGACCTCACCGGTTCGCCAACAACCCGAAGCGAGCAGCATTGCTTATGCGTGATCCCATTCAGAAACATGAGACCTGGATGCTTTAAGCAATGTAAAAAGAGCCACACGGCCGAAAACGGATAGCTCCCTCGGGTAGATGCGGCTGAAGCAACCTCATTGGCTGTAATAAGGTTCGATGTTCCGTGGCAGGGTCCAGGCCCCTGTTATTGGAGGAGGAAGTTTTTCCAAATCATCATGCGCTAAATGCGCTAGAGTCGAGCCGTAGTCGATCATCATCTGGTAAAGTAAGTTTTCAGGTCGCTCATGGCTCGGTTGATAGGGAGGTCAAGGGCCGGAACACCAAGCAAGATCAAAACTTGAAGCATTCCGAGACAAGATGCTCGGTGGCTGGCTTTCTCGCTGTTTGTTAGCCATTGATGGTTAGATGCTTGGTTGATAGCTTCACCGTTGCGACAAGATCGTATTATGACAACTCGTGCTTAGGTTGAAGACTGATTGATCTTCGTGTAAGGATAGTGTGTTTCATACTAAGAATGTAATGGTACGTATTGTTTCATGTGAGTATTCAAGCTGTACCAATGATGAGGAGGAGGTGAGACGTATAAGGCAGGACAAATGGGAATCTATCTGCACGCTACTCATTTTTGGATTTGCTCTGACCATCGTCGGGCCTACAGACAGTCCTCAATCTCTGAGAATTGATGCCAAGAGCATGTCAAAGAAGCTTAATGACTTACACAATGGGTGACACACGCTACAGCGTTCAGTAGCTCGGTCACTATCAGCTTACGCCAGATGATGCAGAACAAATAAGCGCAGATTACGGCAATTTAGCCACATCGTCCAACTCACTATGACTAAATGAGCCATATCAAATCCGCTCAAACATTCGCCTTGCCATCGGCATCGAGCTTCCCACGCTTCTCCATACCCTTAACGGACCAGGGGAAGTGCGCAACGGGGACGATGAAAAAGCTGCCTCGTATTAGCACGTGTGACCCCCCTTGTCAGAAAAAGAGCGTACCTGTTCGAATCATCCAAGATACCAGCGAGTGCGTTGTACCAGGCCAAGAAAGCCGCCAGTAGCGCGAAGAAGCCACCAGCCTTCTCGATCGGGGCATTGACCTTACCTTTGGCGTTGGGAGACAGATATGCAATCGCGAGAAGCAAGAATGCCATGTCAAGGGCGAAGAACAGGGAAAAGAAAGCGACGGTCGAGCGGAGGGTCGCCAACAAGAGGATGAAAGTGAAGATGAACCAGCCCTGTCAGGCGACTAATTAGTGAAACGTCACGAAATCCAAGGGAATGTGAGTGGGTACCATCAAGAAGAATCCGAACGAGTTGCGGAAGGTCGCAGCAGTTCCGCTCTTCTCAATTGATGCCTCAATTTGGAAGCCGCCGGGAGTGAGAATGATGCCGAAGGCGATCCAGAAACCGCCATAGGAGGACAGTGCGGTAGCACCGAAGGTATTGCCGACAGCCATTTCCCTGTGAAGATGTTCAATTAGCTCACGGCAAACAGATCAAATGGCGAGAGGTCTGGGACGCTATAGATCTATTTGAAGATTGACGTACCACATGCCGGCAAGGAGCTGCACCAAACCCCCGTATCCGAAAGCCAATCCCACAACAATGTTCGGCGCCGCGACACCCTTCGTCCCCATATTGATGAGTCCGAGAACGAAAGTGGTGAGGGCGAAACCGCAGAGACCCAAAGGCGCAGGATTCGCAATGTTCCTCTCCTTGACCTGCTTGTAGGTACCCGGCTGGAACTCACCACCAAAGGCGGGCAGACGATCCGGCATGGAGGTCACATGAGCGAGGGGGCCGTATCCGAAGCGAGCGGCGGCTTTGGCGGCTTCGTGCTCCTCGTGGGACATTTGGCGGTGCATGCCGTTGCCCTCTTTGTCGTTGAGACCATTCGAAGTGTAGTTGGTATTTGGTTCGATGGACATCTTGGCGGTTGTTCGGGCGAGCGGAGCTGGCGAAGCAAGTCAGTAGGTGAAAGACCAGTGCAGCCTGTGGCGTGGTGTCACTCGGAGTAGATTGTAGCTCTTACCAGAGCAGCAGGGTCAACCGTGTCAACGAAGCAGGATGAAGAGGGTGGCGAAGAGCTGATATGGGATGCAGATGTGCAGCAGGATCGGGGATATTTGAAGCAGTCCAAGGAGGTGGAGGAGATAGGACTGCATGTCGAAGTAATAATCTTCGGTAGTCTTGCGGGGGCGCCGAGCTAAAGCTGGACGGAGGGCTTCTTTGGCGCGACGGGATGTTGTTCACACACATTTTCGGGCATAGTGCCTTCTCCATCATCGATGAATGCGGACGTCCGGCGAATGAACCGAACCTCATCTCGTGCTTCATCCTCTACCCTTTGCGTTGTTTCGATGAATGGTCGCGCATTGAATCACTCCTCCAGCCAGGCGTCACCGTGTTCCTCGTGAGATGCCCCTTACAAGTCATACGTTGTCCGTCACTTGCAAGAAGGGTGGGGACAATCGACGAGATCGAACATCGACGTCGTCACGGACTCCCGCACTTACGTCTTGCCGAGTCCACTCATGTTCCAGACCGAGCCTTTCCCAATCCCTGGGCCAATGGGAAAGCCAGTCAGTCACGCTCATTGGTCCCAAGCCATATCCGGCTTCCACTGCCGATCCCTGTCATGAGCTGCACGACTTACTTTAAGTCATCGGCAGCATGGAAGTTGAGGCTACATTCACTACTTTACTTTGGTCCGAGCTTTCTCGCCTACCATGCTCGGTATCCCTGAATTCTGTCATTACTGTTGCGCGTGAAGCCTTGGAACGTTGGGACAGCATAAGGCAATGGCGCAGCTGTTGACGAGTTCCATTTTGGCTCATGAGTTCCTCTCATCGGGTCTGGGGCAATAGAGTACTTTAAGCTTTCGGCAATTTCAAAAGCTTGGCATCCCCGGATTTGTCATTCCCACGACGATTGAAGAGCATGGTCAGATGCTTGCTAGCCCATGGGCCCCGGTCTTCGGTTGGACTTTCAATGAAGTTACGACTACAAATACGGACCAAAGGCATTATTGCTTCATGCTTGAGACGTTCTTACGGATACTGGATTGACTACGTTCGTCCGCCTGGTCTGCCTCATTCCCTGTGCAGCGGAGTCCGAGCCAAAAGAAGGTGCAGCGGAGTGATGATGGCGGTTACACTGCAGCTTTCCTATATGAATAAGATGTATGCTGTGCACGAGGGCGGCCAACGTACAGCTCGTACTACTAAGAGCCTTTCAAAAAAATCTGCCAGGAACCGCCTTGACAATGAGATGCTGTGGCTTATCACAATTCAGTAAACTTGTTGCTTGTCAGGGTTTATCCAGACCACGCAATGAGTCGCAGGTACACCTTCTGCCTTCTCAATATCCAACCGATCCGTCTTTCGAATCTTATAAGTCTCCAATTCCGGGGCATGTGCCAGAGGATGCTGCGAAATAGTGATGATATCGCACGAAAGCCTCCCTGACATCTTAGTCGTACAGAGGCCTTTTCGAGAGCGAGAAGGCATAGTAACGAGCTGCTGGCCGTCACCCTCGTAACATTCCAGAAATAAAAAGGACCCTTGATGTGGAATTGCAAGATCAACAATCGACTTCAAGAAGGCCGTTAATACCTTTTGAGAGGGTGAAGCTGGCTCTGCAGCACGCTTTCGCTGAAGGCATCTCCAGCGTCGTTGTTCATTGATTTGGACCAGTTTGAGAGCCGAAAGCACAATCCATTACACAGAAGCGGCTCATAATGAAATAAGTCACACAGTTACGCACAACATCGGTTTAATGCTCGAGCATCTATCACTCGATCGTAGCATTCGACAGCCATCTACCTCCCATTCATCAGCAGCCTTTGATTCGTTCCCCTTGAAAAGCTAAGTCTCCTCTCCTTCACCCACTCTCATCCCGTTGCTTCCCGAGACACCCAGTCCCCACGACGATTAAGAATCAGCATCCACGCAACCCCCCATACCACTTCCAACAGCATACCCAATTCCCCTTCCTCAAGCGGCCACCCCTCCGCGTCGAGCGCCGGTCCCCACTGCTGCAAGGCAGCATCAGCCCTGAAATGAAAATGATGACTTCTCTCCTTATCGCAGTACTTAGCCCAGATCCTGAGACCATGGCGCGTGATGTTGAGCATACAGCCACGAGGGCAGAAGTCCCTCCAGTTGGGGATATCTACGATGTCGATCGACGAAGTAGTTGCACAGGACGAGATTGACTTCCCGGAGCACGGTGACCAAAGCGTCGGCGAGTTTCAGATTAGTGGTTAAGGGTGATATTGGGGGGATGAGGTAGGGCGTTGAGAGGGTCTCTATTTAGGTGAGGATTGCGGTAGAGGTGGGGGGGGGGGAGTGGATGAGACATGGTCTTTAGAAGAAGGGGCCGATGGATGCTGTTCAATGTCTCGCTGACGAGTAGAGCATGGGAGTATCCCCTGGATCTGTTCTTTTTGACGTTGGTAGATCCGGTTATGGTTCCTGAAGAGATAAGGTAGGGTGTGGGCATTCAATGATCGAGTCGCGGCATCGAGACAAGTTGGACATCAATCTTGGTCACTATTTGTTGTGAACATGACTACTCAGGTTACATATATGCGGTAAGTGAAAATTTCCAATACTCCACACTTTGGGAACAATACTGTTCGCAACCAGAAATCTTCCGAAACCACCACACCTTCCACAACCACCACACCTTCCAAGCTACCCTCCCATTCCCACGCACCCACCAACTCCGTACATCGCGACCCGCTCTCGGAAACCCAACAAGCATGATCCTCAAGTCCAAAAAACGAAAGACGTCTCACGCCTGCACTGCATCTTGACACTCCTTCTTCCCACCTGTCTTTCCGCCTTCCCGGCTTCTACTTAGGTTAATTTTCCCTCGTAGATTCTTTATCGAGGAATTGTGGTCTATGCATATACCTGTAAATCACCAGATTAAACAATAGGAGAAGATCGCCTACATGCTCGAACCCTTTATGCGTGAAACTCAAAGTCGGGCACCCAAGCGAAGCTTTCGTCCCCCACGACAGAGGCGCTTTGCGAACCACCTCGCTAGGAGATTGAGGGAGCGCGCACCCAGCACGAAGCTGCATGAAGGTGGAGTAGGAAGTATATCGCTGGCTCGGAACTGCACTGCAGCTTCACACGGCACGAGCCTGCCGCCCCATCGCAGAGTTTCCAAGTCCTTACGTCCTAGTTTACTGCCTCACTTATCCCGACAACAAACGAAAAGAAAACGCAAAAACCAGAATCTTCCCCAGCGACCCTTCTCCAGAAAACCCAAAGAAAACCATCCCTCTTCTCCCATGTTCCTCATCAGCCAGATAAGCAAGCTAAACCCATCATCCAGCCCACATCCTCCCCCAAAAACCTTACACCAATCCATCCTCTCCCCTCCTCCCCTCTCTCTCTCAGCCTCAAGAACGGCACCCCTCCTCTCACCTCGCCATATCCTAGCCGCCCCCAACCCGACTTCCACGCGCTGATCGCCGTCCCCAGAAAACCCCCAACATCCCTTGCCCCTCACGCTTGATCTCACCCACCGTCCTTGTCCACCGCTGCATAACCTAGACCAGGACGTCCTCCACCCCCCTCGTGTTGTCGTGCCGGTTCAATAACTCGAAGCCCGCCCCTGAGCCAGGCTGGAGTGTCAATCATCATGCGGCGGTGCAGGGGCTTGGCGTGCTCTATGTGGACTGGGGGGGGGGGAACAGGAGCGGACGAGTCTGAAAAGGAGACCCTGACCCATCAAGGGGAGCGGATCTTGTGGAAGGTAGCCGATAGACCCTTGGGGGGATGAGACAACGCGGTGTGTGATGCTCGCTTGATGGCAACCCATACCTTTTGTTGAAGACGTTGGGAAGTCTTGGGGCCGTGTGTGTCTCGCCAAGCAAGGTGGGAAGCTTCGTCCCACCTTATGATGTTCTCAGTGTTTTTCTTCCAAGGGGTTCAACCTCGTCGAAGCTTCGTTTCCGTACCCACTGACACTGAAATGGCAATTGCGAAGCTCATCGAGCTTATAAAATCTCCGATCTTGAGTATACGTGATAGAGATATACGCCAGAGTCCAAAAATCGTTTCCCTTGTTTACCGATCCCGTGCCCAGTGGCACTCCTGATGCCTGAGCCCGCCAACGCAGAGGCTGCAGCACCGCCAGCATTTGACGAAGAGGACCCAGTGGCCGTTACGTAAGGCGGGCTCCGACGACGAGAGGACAACGGTAGCGGATACGGTTGTGCTGGTCGCATTGCCAGAAGCAGGAGAAGTACCGGTACCAGAGCACGTGACTGAAAACCCTGGACTCGGGGTACGAACATCCTGTTCCCGGGCCCATGTAGGTGACGGCGCGCTCCAGCTCCAAGGAAATTGGCAGTTGTGGTTCGTTTCGTAGGCGGGGGTGTCTGGGGCTGTCTGCTGGAGTGATCATGTGGACGATGGCCGGGTTGGTTATTTCTGAGTGGTTTTGTTGTCTTCTGGGACGGCCAAGGTGTCATTGGGATAGATGCCATAGGTTGGGTTGATGAAGACGATGCCGCTGGTCAGGGTGAAGGAGGCAGGGCTTGATGCTTCGGCGGAGGAGAGTGTGATGAGGAGGAGAGATGGAACGGTGGAGATGAAGAGGGTTTTCATGATGTTGGCGGAGGGAAAGGACGTTTAAGAGGGAATGCGTGGAGACTGGAGATGAGGACTGGTTTGTTGATATTGTTTACCTCTGTCCAGAAAACAGAAAAACGAGTATTGCTTAAACGCAGCATTGGAAAGACGAGGAGATGTGACGGACCAGACTTACATTTTGATAGCTGCCAGCACAGCCACGAGTTCTTGCCTTACCTCGTCGTTGGTTTCTCCTTGGCGGGGTGTGGGGGCCGCAAGATGATTATACGGAGGTACCCCTGTATGTCACTTATGCTTGTTTGGACCTCGAATGGTATATTTGATCCGGAGACCCCTCTTTGTCGTTCGCAGTGCATCACTTGAGATGCAAGTTGTGTTCATCCCCAGTGCTCTTTGTCGGAAACTGAATTCCGACGTTGAGCGGCTACGGAAAGGGCCAAGACCCAGGAATGTTTTAGTACGTAATCGTCTGTTGCGAGTACAGTGGTGGGGAGTCATATGCTGTCATACCTTGAAAGGAATTCTTGGCTGCACGTCGGAGCTTGTTGGTGTGCCTTTCAAATAAGAGAGATCGGTAGTAGCAATAGCAAGAAGGCTGATTGTGGCACGAGTAGAGTAAGATACAATTAATTCATGAACATGCAACATTTTTCTAAGCGCCAGACCATTCTCTGGCAATAATGATCGCTGCCCCTTGATCATTGCTATTCAATCATGATTTTCCCCCCTTCAACTTCTCTGTCGCCTAGGTCTCCTCATCTCACCCATAAAGCGACAGATATTACACCGATCACCAGGCCCCGCTTGCCCATCGCTGGGTAGGGGTTCATTAATACCCACGCCACAACGGCCACAAACCCGAGCATTGGGGAGCACAGCGGCAGGAGGAAAGGGTCGCCGATTCCAAGGAGCCGGAATGGCGGCTGGCGCTACAGCCTGAGGAGTGACAGCGGGGTGAGAGGTAAGAGGAGCTAGAGCAGCAGCTGCGGGACGAGGAAGGGGAGGAGCAGCAGCAGCAGGGTGGCTAATCGGAGCTCCAACGACAGGGTTGAGCACCCGCTCGGCGATGTTCGATGGCCAACGATTGAGGATGTCCACGGTGGACGGCGCTAGTGAAAATCCTGCCGTCAGGTTTTCCCGCGCTGTCCGAGTGCGCTTCTCCTGCCAGTTGCGCATCCCGGTCAACAAGGTCGTAGCGACCCCTTGAACCCGATTGATGCACACCTCGAAGTCCTTGATATCCACTTCACGGGAGTGGTCGCACCATACACGCACGAGCTCGTGCATGACCGTCGCCCGCAATTCCGACGCCTCTGTCGTATTCTCGTAGAGATGGATGATTACGTCCGAGTTCAGGGGTACGATCTTCTTCTCCCGGAAGCGGTCAAAAAGACCGTACAGGTACGATAGTAGTTGCACAAGTAAACTCTCCATGCGTAGGAAGTCGGCGAGATAGTAGAGACGGCACGTCTGTGTGCACAGAGATATTGCTTCCTCCTGGCTGCTGCCACCGTCGTACTTGAATTGGCCCAGTGTGCCGCGGTACATCCAGGCGACGATGTACTGGAAGCATGCTGGGTCTTCGTCTTTGAGCTCGACGGCGTTGTTCTGGGCTTCGATGAAGTCGCTGTTGAGGGCGCCACGAAAATAGGGGGAAAGATGACATAGGAGGGCTTTGTGTACTACGAACTCCTTTCGCTTGGGGCCCACAAGAATTGAAGACGAGGGGCCTTGGATAAGTCTGTGAGAGACAGTCAGTGGGCGGACTGTCGCATAGTAGAATAAGGTCATAACGAAACAACGACGGACCAGCCCAGGCAGTGAACGGAAGAAGGCAGACAATGCAATAGGGGCCGTAAGTCGGCCACCAGTCGGCCATCGTGACCGGCCTCCAAAGTGCGAAATTCCTCAGCGTATGAGATGATGGATTGGTACTTACTGCACAAAATCAATTGAGGAGCTAACTGGGCTAGCTGACTCGGAGGATGGCATGGTTGCTAATGAGAGGCTTGAGACTGGCAAATCGTCAGCGGAGGAGCTCTAATACCTACCAAAACATGTGATTCCTTACGTGCCTTCAAAGGTATGATGATTGACCTGAATTGGTGGAGATCATGCGTAATGGGGCGATTCGGCGTTAAAAGTTGAATAGTTGGGATGCTAGTAAGGTTGAGTCTCACTTCGACGATGGTAATTGACAAAGGGTTTTTATGTAGCATCTGCTCGCGTCGAGTGATGCGAGTTGGTGTGATGAGAGCCTATTTGGACCAAGGTGTTGAGTGTACCGCCATGTGTTCATCATTTCTTTTTTTCAATAAGTCAGGTTGGGAATGCATTTTTACGGTTCTTAGTATCTGGATCAAACGCTTACAGAAATCGGTTGAAGAAATAAGCAAGAGGTGTAATGATCTCTTATCTCTCAACACTTAAGCATAGACACATAGCGAATTGGATGTGCATATTTGCGAGCCGTTCGTATTGATGTTTCCATCGAATACATCGCTGCGAGCTCGAGTCAGCTGTGGTAGTTTCGAGCTTGATCAATATTAGAAGCAAGAACTATGCGGGACCGTAAAGACTACCAGCTCTGTTGCCTCGCACGTCACTCAGTCCCTGCCAAATCCTGCATCTATCATTGCCATTGCGAATTCTGGAAACCGCTTGAAGACATGTCGAAAATCGCGGGTTGGGGTACCGGACGGAAGTCGGAATGATCGCGCTAACGACATGACCAGAAGCTTGCGCAGTGGAGAGATCTCTGTTGTCTTGTCGAAAATCCTCTCTGCCAGACCAGGTGTCATGGCTGCATGGGCGGTGCTGAAAAGGTTCTTCAACTGCTTTAGCACGTCTGCCTTAAGCTCCGGGATGAGTAGTCTGCTGGCCACGAAGTAAAGGTCACAAAGAGCACTGCCCATTGACTCGGCGGCGTCGGAAGGGCTTAGTAATGACATGTTCCAAGAGCGCTCGGCAATAGCACGGCTGTTTAGAGCGCCTCCACCCCACATCCATTGAATAATGACCCCAAAGATATCGGCTCTCTCATAGATGAGACGGGTACGTGGCTGTCGATTCTAAGCAGATTTTGGAGTCAGTATATCCCCGTGAAAATAACGTATTGAGCAAAGAGGCGGTTTCTTGAGAGCAAATGCTGTTCAGACCTGTCTAAAGTCCCAGAAAGGGGCAAAGATGCTCAAGATATTACCCACATCGTTACTCGCTTGCTGGATGTCTTGCCACAATCTTGAGGTCTGAAACTGGAACCGTTCTTTCAGATGCTGCGAGTAATGTTCCACCAGGTTCCTAGGCAGATGGAAAACAGATGTCTCGACCTGGATAACGATCCAGGGTCCCTGTATAAGTCTGAATGATCTATTAGCAATGAGATGACTTGAGTAGATGGAGACCCACCTTGTATACTCTGGTGTCTTGGGAGCTTCCGGCGCTACTTTTCGAGCCGACATCGTTAATCTTACGACTAACAGCTGCAATAGTGGTGGGGATAGAAAGTTTGAGCTCGTTCACAATAGCGGACAGCTGCAAGGAACGCAATGGTGGTGGGAACAGAAAGATTGAGCATTCGCAGTATCGCGACGCGCAAGTTGTATTAGTGTGGAAAAGACTCCTTGTGTCGATTTCCGTGCACGCGCCAGAGCTAGTTAAGCGAGGCATCATTTCATCACTGGATGTTGACAGCCAACAGGCAACTTTCGGTTCCTGCTGCGTGACTCCTGTCACTTTTTATCAGTCACAATTTTCCGCTACATTGATTGCTAGAGGTGTGCAATCTTACTGGAGTCCTTGCCTGAAGCCCCACCTTGGTTGGCATGTGGACTGGACCGGTCTTCCTTAGAAACAGGATTTATTACCTCGGCCTGAAGGCGTTCTTGTACCTTGGTCTACAAACAGACATCATCTCCATAGTCTGTGGAGCTGCTGAGCCATAGATCGCAATCCGGGGTTCTTATACTGTGAAGTGCCCTGCAATCCTCCGAATGCAAGAAAGGTAAGGACCAAGCCCCCCACGAGTATTCTGCTCTGTCTCTGCACAGACTTTTGAACTTCGCTGTATCGTTCATTCGAGAAGGAGATCCTAGTGTACTGAGTTTTGAAGCCTGAAGATGGTAGGTACACGCTTATCTTCTCTTCGACGTATTTCCTAAGCTTGTACAGCGGCGATGTCACGCCTGATCGCATCTCTTCATAATTTTGTAATGCAAAGTCATTAATCGTGTGTGCGTCCGGCGTACGAACCTTCGTATACTCATCGAGGGCTCTCTCTCTGGCAATCTCCCGTGCGTCTGTCCCGGAAAGAGAGGGGCTGAACACGCCGTTCGCATCCAGGATATCGAAGAGCACTCGGACATCCTCCATACCTGCGTTCATTCCTTGGCCGTAGAATGGTACCATTGCGTGAGCCGCGTCACCAAGGATCACCACACTCGATCTGTGATGGTAGGGAGTACATTTGATTGAAATGAGGGGCAGGTGAGGGTTCTCTGTGAACTGCTTTTGAAGATCAGCAGGAGCAATGAGCTCTGGACAGACGCCTGGGAAGTGTCTCGCAAAGAAAGGCTCAAGGTCCGTTTCGGGTCGAGCAGACAGGGACTCGAAGTGCGCGGCAGGTGCGAAGAGAGTGCAGGTAAAGGACTTATCGGAAGATGGGATTGCAATAAACATGAGCGAGCCACCTGGCCAAATGTGTAGGTGGTTCGGAGGCATGGCGAATGCGGTCACTGATCCATCCGCCTTCTTTGGATCGATACGGAACTCACACCATAGCGTGTCAATGTACTCTTGCTGATAGCTCATGCGAGCGTACTTCATAAGATGATAGCGCGTCGCAGAGTGAGCGCCGTCGGCGCCAATCATCAAATCAAACTTGACGGAGAATTCAGTTGCTGGCTTCGTCTCTTCTGTCTCATTCTGTGTTGGGTTTTGAGCATGGTCGGTCTTTGCTCCTTTATCCCGTCGCTCAAACCACGCTGTATTCTTGTTGAAGTCGGCGCCTGTAAGTTTATGCTGGAAGTATAGTTTCACATTGGGGAATCTTCCAAGAGCATCTAAAAGACACTTGTTGAGCTGTGCACGATCGACCGCCCGAATGTACTACACGTGTCAGTCATCAAAGGACGGCCATAGCGTGCAGCGGTCATACTCGGCCATTGATATCGTAAATCTGGGACTCTTGGAAGAGCCCACCGTCGCTGCGCCGCCCATGGATCATACGACTATCCATATGGATGGTTTGGTCCAGCACATCATTCAGAAGGCCGTCACTTTTTGCGTTTCTCATAGAGTTTATCCCTCGCTCAGAGAGTGCTAGATTGATCGACTTTGTGAAGTTCAGCGGAGTAGTCGAAGCATCACGAAGATCTGTGCTGAGATTAGCGGAGCGCCCTCATGGAAAGACCTCGACTTCTGCTGCAATGACATTGGGTCTGGGAACAAGAGTTCAAAATGGGACCCAGAGAGGGTCATTTCGGGCGAATAAGCTTCGATGTCTGGCGTCCATGCTCTTCTGCTGACGTTTGAAGATACACGAAGGAGGGCGAAGGGACACGGCGTAGAAACAGAGTCAGACCGGGTACATACCTGCTCGAAGCTCGTACACCACAACATCATCCCCTCGGCTGGCAGCATAAAGCCCAGCAAGGGCTCCCACAGGCCCTGCGCCTACAATCACCACTTTCTGTTTTCGAACAAACGCCATGAAATTAGAAGGAATCTATATATATTTATCAGATTCAATCTGGATCACAATGCAGTGACCGGAATGACGACGAGACTAGCATATTGAGCAAAGCAAGCTAAGTCAGTGCCAAGACCTTGGCCGATAGCGAGACGATAAGGCTGAAGGTATCTTAGTGCTTGCCTTAAATACAGTCCTATATGCTGAACCTTCTCTTAATTCAGCAACAGGTTGTCGTCAGCTATCGGGGGGAACTGATTCTCTACATCACAGTCACGAAAACAGGGGTTGTTGGCCCCACCACGTGTTGAGAACGCGGACTACGGGCAGCCATACATTAATACAGAATTGCTGGCCCTATCGAACCAATCCTCTATCGTGGAAGATGGCTGCATTAGAGAAAGTCAAGAAGTCGTGCATGGGGATCGACTGTCCAAACGAAGCTGGCGCGCTGCAGTGCCCCACATGCCTTAAGATTGGGAAGGAGAGCTCGTTCTGCTCGCAGGACTGCTTTAAGAGGAGTTGGGTAGGCTACCTTGTGCCCTTGTAAGGCACGCACACTCGAAGGATCCAAGGAAATAGATGCTGATCGTTCGTAGGCAGAGCACAAAGCGGTACATAAGTCCAGCACAAGTACCTCCGAACCCCAATACTTGTCCGTAACACCTGCTCATTGAACGCAGCTGCAACTTTCTTCAACCCTTTCCCGACCTTCGCATTTACCGGTCCTTTGAGACCAGTCTACCCTCTATCACCCAAAAGATCTGTGCCTGAGTCCATCAAACATCCCAACTACGCTGCAGATGGCAACCCCAGATATAGCTTTCTCGGCCGCAACAACATCCGATTACTAGACGAGGAAGAGCGAGAAGGCATGCGCAAGGTCTGTCGCCTCGCCCGCGAAGTCCTTGACATTGCAGCCGCCGCCCTCAAACCCGGCATAACCACCGATGCCATCGACGAAATCGTCCACAAAGCCTGCCTCGAACGCGACGTAACTCTCCCCTTCATCCCCCCCTTCTCTAGCCTCACTAACAAACCGGGTCACAGTCATATCCCTCCCCCCTCAACTACAACCGCTTTCCCAAATCCGTCTGCACCTCCCCCAATGAAGTCATCTGCCACGGCATCCCCGACAACCGCCTCCTCCTCGACGGCGACATCATCAACCTCGACGTCACCCTCTACCACGGCGGCTTCCACGGCGACCTCAACGAAACGTACTACGTCGGCCCTAAAGCGCTCGCCGACCGGGACTCCATCCGCGTCGTCGAAACCGCACGGCAATGCCTCGCCTCCGCCATTGAGATCGTCAAACCCGGCATGGCGTTCCGAGACCCCGGCAACGTCATCGAGAAACACGCCAAGACGCAGAAATGCAGTGTCATACGGACGTACTGCGGGCATGGGATCAACCAGCTGTTCCATCCCGCGCCCAACATACCGCATTATGCGAAGAATAAGGCGGTGGGGACGGCGAAGCCGGGGATGTGCTTTACGATTGAGCCGATGATCAGTTTGGGGAGTTATAGGGATAAGACGTGGCCGGATGATTGGACGAGTGCGACGGTGGATGGGAGCCGGACGGCGCAGTTTGAGCATACGCTGCTGGTTACCGAGGATGGGGTCGAGGTGTTGACGGCGAGGAGGGAGGATAGTCCAGGGGGCCCGGTGCAAATGCCGGAAGAGGATGCGAAGGAGACGGCAAACGGGATTGTGAACGGGAAGGAGGCCGTGAACGGAAAGTGAGCAATGTTTGATGGCATTTTTCGTAGGGACGTCTGTCACTCGCTATTGAGGAACGGTTGAAATGTGGACAAAGTAGATGTCTCGACGGCAACCAGTGTATGCTCTAAATGAGCTGAGTCTATCAGAAGGCGAACGTCGCGCTACAAGTGGCTTCGTAGAGAACAGGCACCATGGAAGAAATAAGATCAACCCTGCCGTCTACCAATAGCACCTGATACCCCAGATGCAAATTCCAAATCTAGCTCTTCCAGGTTGACCGCTTTATTTCTTTCATTTGGATCCTTGTAAATGGTAGATGAGTATGGAATGAATGACCTGCCCAAAAGATCTCCCTTGAAGTTCCTATAGATGGCGCCGGCAGAAGCGGCGGCGCTATGCGTTATCGAGTTTCAGAGACTCATTCTAGACTCCGTCTAAGCTCTCCCTCCCAAAGTCCCTCTAAGAGTGTCGTAATCCAAATGTGATGCGCATTGACTGTTGCCCTCTTTAGCAATGGGTCGCCGTCTGGTAATCAGTCCACCGTCATTGCGTCAATCTGTTTCTCGAAAGCGCCAGGGATCGCCCACGGGCCTGGAGAATTGGACCCCGCCAGAGCATGGCATGGGCATGTGCTACCGGCTGAGTGACTTCTCCCTGATGAACCCTATCCCACCGGATCAGCCCATGCCACAATGTTGTGAAGAGAATACTCACAGCTACTCATCGCAGCAAAAGACAAAATACCCAGCATCAGTCCAAATCCTGCTCTCGTAGCAGCTCCGTAGCATTGCCGCACAACCTCGCGCGTCGCCGGTTCCAGGAATTTGAGGTAATCTAAGCTTTCTGTCACCCTCTTCACTATGCGCTCGGCGTCTCCACTACTCTTCAGCCGCTCTTGCAGTTGCGTTCGTAGGGACTGCTGCACCACAGTCGCACTCAGCGATAACCCTACGACCGAGCCCAAGGACCGAAAGAGATAGGAGCAAGCTGTGGCGATGGCTTGGTCTTTGGGCGCAGCATTGGCTATGAGACCAATCAGAGAGGTCGTGACGCCAATCCCATTCGAGAAGCCGCAGATGGCTAACCCCACTGCAATCCCGTAGGTGTTATTGACGACAAGACCGGAGCAAAGCAGTATAGGGATCATGCCGACAGTCAGCATTGTGTAGGCGGCGACCGTAAGCCAATAGTATCTGCCTGTTCTCTTCATAAAGAAGCCGCCGAAGAGAGAACCGGAGACGCCAGCGACAATGGCTGGTAGGAGGTGGACGCCGGCTTGGGTGGCTGTTAGGCCGTCTGCGATATGTTAGCGGCGTGCCTTATGCGATTGATGATACCGAATGACACTCACCAGTGGCTTGGAAGAACAAGGGAACGTAGAAGAGCGCAGATAATAATCCCGCGAAGCTAAAGAAATTACAGAGATAGCACGCGAACAGACTTCTTTCGAAGACGATACGACCAGGAGCAAACGGCTCCGCTGCTACTTTGAGCTCGACCAATATGAAGAGAACGAATAGTGGGAATGCTAAGCAGAGAGAGGTGATCGTGATGGGAGCTCGCCACGAAACGTTGCTCCCACGGTCTAGACCGAGGAGCAGGGTGAATACCGCACACACGAGTACAAAAGCACCCAGGAAGTCTATTCTGCGGAGTTTGATTCTCCAGTTGACCTCTTCTGTCTTTGGAAGCTTGAGTACAATGGACACGCTGACCAATGCTAGAACGCACAGCGGAAATTGACCGAGGAAGGACCTGTAGAACTATATTAACGAAACTGTCTCTAGATGGACAGGAGGGCCACGATACCATCGCCAGCCAACGGAGTCAGCCAAGAATCCTCCTATTCATACATTAGCAATGATCGCACTTCCAAGCGAGAATCACAGGAGTACCCAATGGAGCACCACACCCAGCGCCCGCAGCGTATATGATGTTAATAACTCCTTGCCAGACACCTCTGTCTCGAAGTGTCACAATGTCGCTCATCAGGATTGATACCACTGTAGTCATGCCCCCACCGCCTATGCCGGCGAACATCTGATACTGTTAGTATCCTTGCCCATTATCCTTCCAATCCGTCAAAACGTACTCTTGCGGCAATGAGCTCATTCATATTCCTGGCCAAGCCACAAAAAAGACAGCCCAGCCCGAAGATAGCATAGCCAAACAACAGCGCCGGCTTTCTCCCAAAGATATCACTAAGCTTACCGTATAAAGGTTGGAACGACGTCAGAGTAAGGAAATAGCTGGGCCCAGGATTAAATACGTTCGGGGTATCAAGGAGTCAATGACCCACCTTGTGGCAATCCACGGGGTCTTATTAAGCGCCCTGAGGTCACTGCCAATATTGCTGTAGCTGCTGAAAATAATGGTCTGGTCGGCGGCGGAGAGGAACACCTGCTCATGGCTTAGCCTTATACGCTCCACATGGAAGCTGTAAGAACACAAACGCCGATGGCAAGCGCAGGTAGTATGTATTTGAGCCTGTTCCTAACGTCCGGCATTCCCTTGAATTGGACCTCCCTGTCTCCCTCGTCATCCTGCCGCTCCTCATCTTGGGACTTTGTCGAGCCATTTGTGTGGTTATTGGGCTCGGAAGTAGGCCGGAGTATCCCCTCAGGAGCATCGCCAGACTCAGGATGGACTTGTGTAGCTTTGGGGAGTAATGGCGTTGTCTCCGACGAACGGTCGTTGTCCGCGGTCATGATGCCTTGAGAAAACGATGGCTACCGATGGTCAGATTTTCTGAACGGCGAAACATGATCTTGAGCTGAAATATGTTAAGCTCGTTCGTTGAGCATAAGCTACGGTCGGCGAAGGATGCTTAGTGCCAGCTGGAAACTCGAGTGTTCGATTCGAGGCCGGCGGGCTTATCGATAAGGTGACGGACGAAAGCTTGGCAGGTGGTGCTTGCTAGACCGCTTCGAGGTTTTGGAGCCTTCGTGTTGGATATCCAATCTGGGCCAGATCTGGGCAAGATCTGGGTAAGATCTGGGAACCGTCCTAGGATAATTTCTTGTTACTTCGACGTAGGAGCCGTCCTAAAGGATGCCTAGATGCACGAGCGCGCATCTAAACCCTCCGCCGATCGTTATTCAGTCGAAGCCTTTCAACGTCTGAGATCGTACCAGATAGTGGAAACCTTGGTCCACAGAACAGCTCGCTTCACATTCCAATAAAGGGTTCTTAGGGCACACGCAGCTAACCATGAACGACTCTTAGCCGGGTTTCGTCTACTGCAATTGCAATGACGATAGTAATGCCACTAGTCGTTGCTGCTCCGCAGCTCATCGTTCGGCCTCAGCAACTTACTCAAACGGCCTTTGCCCCATTTGGCATTGTCATCGAGAACACGCTTGGCCACGATGTTGACTCAATGCCCACCAACCGTCCTGCTTCGAAGTCACGATTCGTCGCAGCGAACCAAGGTACTGCTCTCAAGGCCTCCAATGTCTCTCCATGGGTGGACAAGTATGGTCAGAGTAAGAGTGGTGAACAAGGCCAGCCACTGATAAGCATGTTTTCCTGTTTTCCTCGTCTTCTAAGCCAAGAGGCTGGCCAGGAGTCACGAATCTTTCCTGTCGGCATACTCGAGCGTCATCCATATACTACACAGACCTTCATTCCTATGGGATTATCGCCCACCGATACTTCGACCAATTATCTGATCATCGTTGCCCCTACTATGCCCCCAATGGGAGCTTCTCCCGATCGTGGACCCCCTGATCTAAGTAATCTAAAAGCATTTGTGGCTCACGGACGGCAGGCAGTAACCTATGGCGCAGCAACCTGGCATGCGCCTATGGTGGTCACTGGTGATAAGAGAATCGACTTTGTAGTTGTGCAATCTACCAACGGTATTCCAGAAGATGATTGCCAAGAAACAAAAATCCAAGGCGAAGGTCTTGCCGTAGCCGTGGACGATGTTGCACGATCGGGCCGGAGAGGTGTCAAATTATGATGAAGACGAAACGCCCCTGTGCTTGTCGGGAGAGTTGACGATGGACGCATTACGGATCTTGGATCTCTATGTAACTGCTAGGTCAGAGCATAACCTTACTCTTTGCTGGAGCAAAGATCATGGTTTCCAGATTCCTCGAACAACCATTCAGAATCTATTGTGTTTATGGCATGCCTTAGCTATAGCCATACCCTTGGCTACAGAAGGTACGCCTTTGATCAATACCCGCCTATTGATCATAGGACTGTCAATTCAATCAGTCTGTGATACGGTGAATCTACAGATTCTCGGACGGCAACCGGAGGCAAGACTTATACAGCAGAGGCAATAGCAACATAAGAATTCGAAATGGATATCTTCTGAACCGAAAGGTTCCGTGCTAGTGTCTCGGAAGCACGTGTGTCTATAAGGTGCTTAGCGAATGGGGCGGTAGCTGTGCGGTACGTTCATTCGAAATTGACCTGTCGCCTAAACTCCCCGACCACGGAGTCGCTCTTAAGTTTGTGATATTGGGAATCAAACGAGATAGGATCGCGCATAAGAAGAGCAATGGACTGAGGACTTCCGCGAGATTGACGGTATCTCAGCATATTTTGCTAGAATTCAATTTGACGGAATGAGAATCATAACTCCATTCGTCCGCCGCTATGCAGAGCAAACTCGCCAGCCCCACCGGGCTCAACCCATCTGTGCTTTTGAAAAGTCCATCTCCGGATGCTGAGCTTGAAACTTCTTCAGCATGTCAAACTTCTTCTCCTCTTCACTAGTCGGCTTCCCCATCTCCTTCTGTCGCTGATCATACATCATCTTCTCCACCATGCCCCTCGTCTCCCCATCTAGATCGCCCAGTTTGCTGTTTTCGGGCACGATCTTCGACGTATCGATTTTGTAGGGTGAATTCGTAGTCACCGCATCCCACCACTCCATCTTATTGGCCTTGTCGAGGTGAATGCTGATTTCTTTGCCGGATGGAGTGGTTTCGAGCGTCCATGTTGATTCGTCGGCGTGGATCTCCTTTGTGAGAGGACCCTATAACAGCTTCAGAGACGGCTCCAGAACACTAGTATAGGCAATCACAGGAGTATGAAAAAGGTAATGTCCACCTACATCAATGAAAGGGTCTTGGCCTTTGAGTGCGACCTTAAGCTTTGTCTTGGCAATCGAGACATCGCAGTCTCGCCCTTTAATGTTCGCGCTAATTGGAATAACGATATCGAGATCGCTTATGGTCTGGTTCCATTTGTAGGGAAGGCGTGCTTGCTCCTCGTCCTGCTTTGCTTTGGCTTCGGCATCTTTCTTCTCGCGCTCTTCGGGTGGAGGCGAAGTCGACATGACGACGGTAGCCTATTTGACAACTATTACAAATATCTACCTGAATTGGGTTTGCTGCGTCACAGCGTCGAGCCCTAGGTTAAAGTATTTGCTTGACCTCTAATGCCAAGAGCTCTATCGCGCTAGTCCCTGAATGGTTAATGTGTTTCCTTCTCGCGTAGAAAAAGCGCGTCACGTCTCCAAAATGGCGAAGGTATAGATGTGACCAAGCTAAATCATTAAGTGCCCCATTGCTCTTGATTTCCTATAGTATTGGGTGTCCATCGCTCGCAGGTGTGATGGCAGGCTCGGTACAAACCCCCGAGAGCTCTACAGCGAGCTACCCCCCGTCGCTCAAGAAGTCGACATCCGGGTCTCAGTCAAGTATGACCCAGAAGTCAATTGCCAGCTTCTTCCAGAAGAGAAGCCTTGAAGGCCAGGTAGCAAAGGTCAACGTTCCTACGAAACTTCCAACTACGCCCTTGACAGCCCATGGCATCCAAAAGAGACTCGCAAGACCAGCGCGAGGATCGAGTCAAAGCCTAACGCCTGCGCCTAGCAGCGATGCCGTCCTAGAAGAGGACATGGAAGACGAGATTTCTGTACCTCCAACCAAGGCCAATGGGGCCAATGGCCTGCCCTCGCCCATTACACCAGCTAGCGACGCTACTGTTGGAGCCTCTACGCCTGCTCCCAAGGCGTCCTCTTTGAAGTTCGATAGCCCGTCACGGAAGGTATAACAGTCTTCACGATATATCGGGACAGCGTGTTGACAAGATGCATGTAGGCTAAGAAGGTCGTCAGTTATGCTGAGTCTGGCAGCGATGAAGAAGATGAAGACGTCTACAAGCCTGCAACTACGAGCAAGTCTAGAGAGCGGGCTTCGAAGCGAAGAAAGCCCAGCCAGATCGATGAGGAGGAGGACTTCGCACAGGGGTCGGATGACGAGTTTGGAGTGGTCGATGAAGGTAGACTTTCAGACCTCCGTCCCTTAGAGACACATAACTCACTTAGGCTGCATTCAGATGACTTTATAGTCCCAGACGAGTCGGAAGACGAAGTCGTACAGTCGAGGAAGAGGAAACGCCCTTCCACGAACAAGATTGATTCAGGCCCAAGTCCACCAGCTGAACCATCAGACGTCGAAGACGATCTGTCGTTACCTACAGCCTCTACTGCGCAGCAATGGACGTATGACCCAGATAATATTCATCCTTTGCAGCCAAGACCCGTCAACGTAGTACCTAGGAGACCCGACCCTTCAGCAAAGAAGTTCAAGGAAAAGGCACATAAGACTGAACCTGAGCATCGATACCCCTGGCTAGCGAAAATATCTGATGCGGATAGAAACCCTCCAGGCCACCCAGACTATGATCCCCGAACTGTCTACATCCCACCACTTGCGTGGGAAGGCTTCTCGCCCTTCGAGAGGCAATACTGGGAGATCAAGCAGAAATTTTGGGATACCATTGTTTTCTTCAAAAAGGGTAAATTCTACGAGCTTTACGAAAACGACGCCACCGTTGGCCACCAGCTATTCGATCTGAAGTTGACCGATCGTGTGAATATGCGAATGGTCGGCGTCCCTGAGATGAGTCTAAACCATTGGGCAAATCAATTCGTGGCGAAAGGGTACAAAATTGCTCGAGTAGATCAGCAAGAGTCAGCGCTAGCGAAAGAGATGCGAGAGCGGGGAAAAGAAGCTCCTAGTAAGAACAATGGGAAATCGTCCAAGGACGATAAGGTCATCCGAAGGGAGCTAGCTTGCGTGCTCACTGGAGGCACACTTGTGGATCCCGGTATGCTGCAAGATGACATGTCGACCTATTGCGTATCAATCAAGGAGGCAGAGCAGGATGGGCAGCCTGCCTTCGGTATCTCCTTCGTCGACACGGCTACTGGTCAGTTCCACTTGACCGACTTTGTCGACGATTTGGACATGACCAAATTCGAAACCTTCATCGCCCAGACACGACCTCAGGAACTCTTATTGGAGAAGTCCCATGTCTCTACAACAGCTATGAGAATACTGAAGAATAATACGGGCCCGACAACAATATGGAACTATCTGAAACCTGGCAAAGAGTTTTGGTCAGCCGACATCAGTTGCCGGGAGCTTGACGCAAGTAGCTACTTTGTTGCTGAAGGACGCAGTAACGTGGAGACCTGGCCCGGCGCTATACGCGAAGCCAGGGATAAAGAGCGGTTGATGAGCTCATTCGGCGCCTTGGTGCAATATTTGAGGACGCTCAAGATCGACCGAGAACTACTCACACTGGGCAACTTCGACTGGTATGACCCAATCAAAAAGGCAAGCAGTCTGGTCTTGGATGGAAAGACCTTGATCAATCTGGAGGTTTTCGCCAACTCCTTCGATGGTGGTTCCGACGGTACACTTTTCACTCTCCTCAACCGCTGCATAACACCCTTCGGCAAACGAGAATTCAAGCAGTGGGTCTGCCACCCGCTGATGGATGCGGCCAAAATAAATGCTCGCCTGGACGCCGTGCAATCGCTTAATGCTGATGGAACAATCCGGGATCAATTCACCTCTTCGCTCGTCAAGCTACCAGATCTAGAAAGGATGATTTCTCGTATACATGCTGGTAGCTGCAAAGCACAAGATTTCGTTCGCGTTCTGGACGGCTTCGAACAGATCGAGTACACGATGAGCCTCCTGCAAGCTGTAGGTTCAGGTGAGGGACTTATCGGTCAGCTTATCATGGCGATGCCAGACCTTCAGTCCGTGCTTGAACCATGGAATACCGCTTTCGACCACGCAAAGGCGAAGGAGGATGGGCTCCTGATCCCCGAGCGAGGCGTCGAGGAGGATTTTGATGCCAGTCAAGATCGCATCGAACAAATCATGGGCAGCCTAGAAGAGCTACTAAAGAAGGTGAGAAAGGACCTCGGTTCAAGCGCCATAGTTTACCGCGACAATGGGAAAGAGATCTTCCAGCTGGAGGTCCCTATAAAAGTCAAGGGCATACCCAAGCACTGGGATCAGATGTCTGCTACTCAGAAATGTAAGCGATACTACAGCCCCGAAGTCCGTGCTCTGGTCCGTAAACTGCAGGAAGCTCGAGAGACCCACGGCCAGATCGTCAAAGAAGTTTCTGCCCGGTTCTTCACGCGGTTCGACGAGGAATACGCCACGTGGCTCGCTGCCATCCGCATCATCGCTCATCTCGATTGCCTCATCAGCCTCGCTAGAGCATCCTCAAGTATGGGCTCGCCTAGCTGCCGCCCCGAGTTTGTCGATTCGGACCGCTCAGTACTCGAGTTCACCGATCTCCGCCACCCCTGCATGCTCTCGACAGTGACAGACTTCATCCCTAACGACATCATTCTCGGCGGTGCGAGCCCCAACATCAACCTCCTCACCGGCGCCAACGCAGCAGGCAAATCCACCATCCTCCGCATGACCTGTATCGCCGTGCTCCTTGCCCAAATCGGCGCCTACGTCCCTTGCTCCGCTGCACGGCTCACCCCCGTCGATCGCATCATGTCGCGCCTCGGCGCCAACGACAACATCTTCGCCGCCCAATCCACCTTCTTCGTCGAGCTGTCCGAGACCAAGAAGATCCTCGCCGAAGCCACGCCCCGCTCCCTCGTCATCCTCGACGAGCTCGGCCGCGGCACCAGCAGCTACGATGGCGTCGCCGTCGCGCAAGCCGTCCTCCACCACGTCGCGACGCATATCGGCTGCGTAGGCTTCTTCGCCACCCATTACCATAGCTTAGCCGAGGAGTTCGCCTTCCACCCGGAGGTCAGGAACATGCGCATGCAGATCCACGTCGACGAACAGGCGCGGCGCGTCACCTTCCTGTACAAACTCGAGGACGGCGTCGCGGAGGGGAGTTTCGGCATGCATTGCGCCGCGATGTGCGGGATCCCGATGAAGGTGGTGGAGAGGGCGGAGGTGGCGGCGAGGGAGTGGGAGCATACGAGTAGGCTGAAGGAGAGCTTGGAGGTTGCGAAACGTGGGGTGTGGGTGCCGTTGGGGTGGTGTAGTGATCTGAGCTGGGTGCTGAGGGCGGCGGACGGGGTAGGTGGGGCTGAGGTTGGGGAGAGGGGGCTGGAGTGTTTGAGGAAGGCGGTGGAGGGGTTGTAGGATGGGGAGGAGCTGGTGAGGGGGTGACCTTTTGCTTCTGAACACCGCGGGTTTTGGGAGACGTATTTGTGTTTGTGGAGGAGCTTTTCAGGCGCTTGTGTGGCTTTCGGCAGCGCTATATGTAAAAGATGTAGCATCTAGAACCTGTATTGCTTTCTGTTACCGCCTCGGTAGTGGGTAGACATAGACGGCATGGAGTTTCGGAACCTTCTGATTGATGACCTGATGGTTCCTCGCTTGTGGGAATCAAAAATTACCCATGAAGTATATTCAACATGTCCAGGAATGTCCTCACGCAGTATTTGAGCAGGTCACAGGAAGATGAAGGTGATATCGTTCAGCTTTTTCATGGCTAGGCTCAGGTATCTGCTACCTTTGTGACCACTTCCATCCGAAACAACCAGCTGAGACCGTGCATCCATTTGCCACCACCCTTTCCCATTCAAACCACCATCTGTTGAAAGCCACCGACCACAGAAGAAGAAGGAAGCAGCATCGAACCACAAGACGACCGACTCACAAGCACGCTTCCCCAGACCACACCACTAAAGCCATCCTTGCTGAGATTTGATTGAGAACGATGGTGTTTCTTGTCGTGCTAGTGCATGGATTGGGGTCGGCTCGTAGTGCTGGATTCGTTAGCATGTACATGATGAAGCCTTGCTATGCTGGTGATCGTACCTTAGGCGGGCGGGAGAGTCTGGTCGTCATTGTCGCTGGGGTGAACGCCGAAGAGAGCATCGTCGGCGGCAATTTCTTCTTCCGTCATCTTATTCATGGCGGTGAATCCGCCAGAGTAGGGGGCCTGCCCGACGTTGTCACCATAGCCAGAACCATAGGCATTTCCGGTGTTGCGGACGACTGAGAGGCCGGATCCGGAAACCTGCTCGTCGACAGGTTCTTCTTTGATAGTTGCTGCCTTCTTGGTACGCTTGGCCGGGGGCTTGGGTTCGGCATTGGGGTCTTTCGCCCTACGAACTCGCTTCTTGACTGGTGAGCCGTCTGCGTTGGTAGCAGCAACGTTGGCTGCTTTACGAGCGCGCTTCTTAGGAGCGACTTCGACTTCTGGGGATGAGACGGCGTCGGTGGTGGGGTAGACAGTACCCAAGCCACGGGCAGCACCATCCTTGGTCTCGATTAACGCGAAGTCACCACCGTGGACCGGAGAACTAGCGGTTTCTTCTTCGGCGTTGGCCGCAGCCTTGGCCTTACGGGCACGGGGCTTCTTCACGGTGGCTGTGGTAGGCGTGCTCTCGTCCTCGTTCTCGGCATCGTCATCGGTGTTGACTTTGGCTCCCTTCGCCTTCGTAGACTTTGGTGTCGCGGCCTCCCCAGTCGCACCAGCAAGGAGCTTCTTCTTGAGTGGGCCCCAGACGGAAGCGGCGGATTTGGCACCACTGAAACCTGCAAGTTGTGCAAGCTTCTGATAGTCAATCTGAGAGATGTTAGTACATCTTCGATCGGCTCTGTGGTCGTCACGAATGGGCGGCAGATGACTTGGATTTCTTTCAGATCCCGGGCTTGTGCAGGAGGCTCTGAAATGATGACTTGGGTTGATACAGACACCATGAGTATATCAGATCGTCCTTGTGTCTGAACGTGAGGCATGTCTTGGGCTCGAACTCTTCGGACTCACCTTAGCAGCCTCCGGATCTTTGAAGCACTGGAAGGCAGTGATGACAATCTCCATCTCGCGGGCAGTAAGAGTTGGCGCCATTCTGAATCTTGCGTGGAAGAGTTTGATCGTATTTGTTGAACGATTTCGAAGCAAGAAAAGCTAAGGGTGATGTGCGGAGGCTGTTGTGGATAGAATGAAAGGATTGAAAGGTGAAAAGTGTGACGAGAGGCCAAGATCACTTTTGAGCATCACTGCCACTAGCGTCAGAATTTAGGGTCCAGAACTTGATCGAAGTCACATGATGCATTCCGGCCTTACCGCGATGCTGGATTTATCTTTTGGCTCACTGCGGTACGCTTGAACCGTACTCAGTGTACTGCTCCTTGGCTGAAATCCAGTACTGCTTGACTGACGGATCCGAAGGTCAATATGAGAGAGAGGCCCATGTTCATCCATTACGTTGTGGCGGTCTTGGTTTCGGTACCCCAGATGGAGGATGGCGGGAGATCGTCGTTGAAGGTTCAGGCAGAGAGTCGCTGCCTCTAGGTAGTGAGTTGTGGCTGTCTTTGGGAATCCTCGTCATAACCTCTTGCCAGATAGAGCTCTCTCGCACCGTTCGCCTTTCAGGGCCGACATAAAATCCTCGCATTGGCTTCAACATCCACCATCGTCTTTTCGTACTGACATCTGGAGAGGCAGGAAGGACTCTAGAAAAATTTGCTATGCTCGTCCACGAACTGGCGTGCCTCAAGTCTTTGACGAGGAGCCTGGACACGCGCAGCTTGCCATAAGCACGCATAGTCGTCAGGTCGAGCTCAGTGTCTCCTGGAATCCTTGACGCCCATCTCAACAGAGCTTCCTTGGAACGACGAGCAAATGAGGGGATTCGAAGATGCACATATGCGACGAACGGAGCGGTGGTGTACATAACGATAAGCATCGGCAAAGCTCCAGTGACCACGGCTTGAGGAAATTCAGCGCTAATTCATGCTTCTCAATAGAACCGAGAAAGAGACAAACCTGCTACGGCCTTCCAATTAGGCTCGTTGGTAGCAAAATACCAGCGAGGTGCTACTGCTCCACAATTCCACGCGAAGACAAGGATCAACGTCAACTTCATACAGCCAATATACACGAGCTTCCCAGTGCCAGCATGGTAGATGAGCAATCTCTTAGGATATCCTGGTCCAGACTGTTAGATCGCTGCCAGCCCTTTGATTGCACACACAGCAGCAGAGGAGGACGGGAACCTTACCAGGCTTAGGCGGGCCTTGGGCGTATGCATTCGATCTATACCGGAGGAAGCTTCGGGGAAGCTTGGCTTGCCTTGGAAAGGTTCTGGGTATATAGATATACTGTCTCGGAGCCCGAAGGCAGCTGAGCAGCATTACTCAACCGACTTATGGGTGATGTTCGATATCAGAAGGAGTTGGAAAGTGCGGCACGTTAAATGTTGATCGTGGTTAACCTTTATGCTAAGCGCCCGCGCTTGTGGCGTTTATTTTCAATTCTAGCGGCAATCTCTTATTTCATAACCAACAGATACACTGGAAGTACGATTGTGTGTTTCTTTTCTCATGGCTTTTGCATAAGGTAGCATCCATGGGTCCTTTGATGTGCAAGGCTTTCTATCCATGACAGGAGGGGGCGAAGTGGCCCTCTCCAACATTACTATGGTTTATCTGAAGCTCATCAGCTACATAATCTATGCGGTCCTCCTCCTCGGCCATACTAGAGCATATACACGCATATCGGACGAGTCGTTACGTGCTATCCCAGGGCCTGGAAATGAATTTGACATCAAGTCTGGCAAGCTTCTAGCTCCGGTACTTCGCCCACGCGTGCCAGGCACACCTGGCTCAACGGCCGTGCTGAATCACTTCGTCGATTTCTTCAAGACCAGCCTGCCCAAATGGAAGATCTCCTTTCAAAACTCTACCTCGAAAACACCAGCTACTGGAGACAGTGAGATCCCTTTCGTTAACATGATCGTGTCTCGCGATCCTACGTGGACGACTCCGGGCGAAGTCAGCCGCTTGACTCTCGTAGCCCACTATGACAGCAAGCTTACGCCTACCGACTTCATTGGTGCTACCGATAGCGCCGCGCCTTGCGCAATGCTTATGCACACTGCACGGAGTATCGATGCTGCCCTCACGAAGAAGTGGTCTGCAATGCAAGCTGAGGACATTGGTGTACAGGGGTTTTTGGGCATTGAAGAGCACAAGGGCATACAAATTATCTTTCTGGACGGCGAAGAGGCTTTTCTGAGCTGGACGGATGACGATTCTCTGTATGGAGCACGGTCACTAGCCGCTGAAATGGAGTCCACGTCTCATGCAGCTACATCGACCTATCACAATGTGATATCCTCGATCTCGCTATTCGTACTGTTAGATCTCTTAGGCGAGGCGCAGCCCAAAGTCCCTTCCTACTTCCAGACTACTCACTGGTCGTATCAGAAGATGGCCGCGTTGTACAAGCGCTTTCGCGACCTTGAAGTATTCACCAGCACGGGCGGCGCTAATTGGTTTCCTGATGTCAACAAGATTGCGGGGCCTTGGATGGGAGGTCTGATAGAAGACGATCACATGCCATTCATGGCTAGAGGAGTTGAGGTCTTGCACTTGATACCCCATCCATTCCCACGGGTCTGGCATGTGATGGATGATGATGGCGAACATCTAGATCTGGATACGGTTGCTGACTGGTCTCTTCTGGTCACGGCTTTCGCTGCTGAATGGTTGGATTTGGATGGATTTCTAGAAGCCAAAAATGTGGGAAGCAACGCGACATCAGCTCAGGAGGCACATGGAACGCGAGTGGCTGGCAGGACTGAATTGTGAGTGCGTTTGGCTACCAAGACTAGCTCCACCCCAGGATGCTGATTGAGATAGATGGGGCTGAAACAGGCTTCGATGCGTAAGGACTTTCAATACAGACCGATCACAAGTGCCTTACAGTGTCAAACGTCCATCGGTGGCCATCGAAAGGGTTTGTTCTACTGAGTATCAAGCTTCTTGGTAAAGACGGAAAATATGTACGCAATGGACGTTAGGCCCTGCACGGTCCGGCTGAACTTGAATATCCCTGCATCGAAGTTCTAGTTTGGAAGACTGAGCACAATATGTCTTGGCTGAACAGTTTTCCGGAAACGTATCATTCGCGTCCGGCGATACCGCAAACCGGGCTCGATACGTCCAGGGATTGCTAAATTTGCTCAATCAGCCGGAATTCCTTGCCCGTTGGTAGTATATAATCAGCTGCCTCCCCTGCTCTCCGAAGACACCAATCTCCCACCAATTCGGCACCACTCCCAGATTTTCTCGCTCGCATTCGCCATTACTCAATTAAAGTCCAACCTTGATCGTCCGCTTACTCAGCTCAGACAACAAACATCAGTGACAGCCTGGTGTCTTACAAATCATATAATCTCTCATTCAATCAATGTCAGGAACGGTACGCACCTATACTCTTCTCTTTCTCCCCTTCAACACAGCTAACACCCTTTAGATGTCCAATTCCAAGTCCTCTCTCACATCCACTGTCCTAGAAGCTACCGGCGTACTCCTCGACAACATGTCCCAGCGCCCCCTCACCGTCGGCCAAGCCCTCCTCATCACTTTCGGCCTGTTCGTCCTTGCCTGGTCAATCTACGTCGGATTCTTCCTTCTCGCCGTGAGCATCGGCATCTTAGATGACCCTTCCGAGACCGATCTCAAAAGGGGCCACGACTCCTACGTGTTAACGCCGCAGTTTGTGAGGATGTATGAGGAGTGGATCACGATGTTGAGGTTCGAGCCCTACGAGATCGATGGGGTGGAGAAGCGGTATGCGGAGGAGCTGGCTAGGAGGTATGGTACTATGCGTGCGTCGGGTAAGGTGATCGTTGTGTAGAAGGATAGCAGCGCCGTTTTTTAGCTTGGGGATGGGAAGCTTTTGGAGCCGGTCATGGTGTGTAGAGTAGGTGAACATGGGTCAGCTACGCATTGTTGACCAAAGCACGAACGCATTTCCACTCGTCTTTCGCTCTCTCTTCTTTGCCAACTCGGTGCCTGATTCGATTGACTCACACATTCCATGGAAATCCGGCTATGGGTGGCAGTTGAGCAAGTTCTCGAATTTCTGATGCAGAGCACCGGATTGTCCCAGAAGCGAGGACATATGTCCCAAAAGGGCAATAATGAAGAACTCGACTTGAGGCAATTCCTTCAAACGTCCGCCTACATTAGACGCTGGAACCTCCTTTTCTCCTATCTGATTCCTCCGTCTACACACGTCTCAATTAAATCTTACCACACCAGCCTATTCCAGACCCCAAGCTCAAGACTATCAATCCTTGGCCAACAGATCACCGCTTTCACGACACCAACCAATCCTCATCCCCGAGACCAAGTCCACGAGTCACACTTCCCACCGCACCATCCAAAACCCACCTCCGAACCCAAGATGCCACCCTCCCTCCGCGCCATCTGGGATAAAATCGTCGGCGGCCTCACTGTCCCCGTCGCGCTGGTGTTCTACCCACATGTATGCATTATCCTGATGCTGATCGAACCCATCTTGAGCCGCGACGCGGCTCGTGGACAACCGAATGATGACAGGATAATGGTCGATCCGGGGCTGAGGCTGCAAGATGTGGTTACGGTGAACCGGCGGAGAGGTGGTGAAAGGGTGCTGATGGATGAGGACCGAGTAGTGGAGCACTTTATTGAGAAACCGAGGCTGTGGAGTAGGCATGAGGAGGCGTTGATGATGGCTGATGGGTGGGATGCGGTGCTGCGTGGGGGGCTGGTGTGAGGTTGGGTGGGAGATTAGGAGGTCGCGAGGTAGGATAGTAACGATGGCCTTGCTCGCGAATGACATGCGATAGACCATTTGGCGATTGTCTTGATGGCCCTTGCTGATAGTCCCAGTTGCACAGGCGTGTTCTTGGTACGCTGGACCGTCAGCTGTTGCCAGATCGTATCACCTGCTTCAACATAGGCGTGCTTGCCGGATACCACCATAAGGATCAGGGAGCGGTGACCTACACCATGAACTTGGCAAGGTGAAGTGACACCACTCTCGTAAGGAACGAGCGACTCCTGCTTCTCGGCCATGCATATCCCGGAAGGCTGCCACACGTCTTCTAAGAGTTTATTTGCTAAGCTGGTGGAGGTTTTTGAGTCCCAGCTGGCCATCGTCTCTCAGTCAACCTTCTTTTTGTTTCCTGGATCCTCAGGCAGCCGCACCAATTTCCCCACACTCTCATCTTTCGCTTCTCGTCCATACGAGAGCAGACGCCCATGGGGTAAAAGTGCGAATACCGCTGCCCCTACAAAGGCCAGAAGCGTAGGGATAGCGCAGTATAGGAAGACAGTCGCCGACACCAAGGTTGACAAAGTAGTCAGTGATGGATCTATACATGAAAACGCCCAAATTGCTAGTAAAGCCTTTGCCAGAGCCCAAAGCAGGTCCAGCTCGAGAGTGAGAGTAGCTGCAGCGCATATCAAGAGCCATGCTAGATAGTGTGCTTTTTCGTACCCAGTAGTATTTGATTGATCATGCATAGGGAGATGGTGCGAGTTGCCGGCATCCCATCGAGGAAAGTAAGTTTTTCTCGAGGTGAAGTACGTAATCCAGATTGAGATACCGAGAGAGTAGACCAATCCAAGCCATAGAATGGTCCGGTTAGTCGCCAATCCGATTCCAGCAGCGCTGTCTCGTGTTGTTAAATCGACGATCAACATCCACAAGTGCGAGAGCAAAGTTACTACCGAGCATAGTATGAGAAGACTATCGAGTCTACTTAAGGACAATGTCTCCATCGCTTGAGCACCTGGATGCCGGACTGGCTTCCAAGCTGATACGGGAGATCATGTGAAGGCCATACGCTGGAAAGTATGCGTCAGGGAGCAGCAGAAGCATAGTAGCCGGACGAGCACGACCACAGTTCCCATAAACGTTTCGGTGGCAACGGGGCAGAATTCTTTGACCAAGAACTGTACGTTTAGCAACAGCGGAAGTGGATTCTTGGATGGATTGTGTTTCGAGCATTAGTGGCAGTGCTGGCTACGCCGCGATTATCTGACAGAAGCGCCGCGCCGGCCGCCCATCTCTGATCTACTTACCCTTAACAGGCCCACCTGGGACTACGACAGGTTATGACCAACATTGAAGCACTCACACGGAGCCGACGTTATCTATAAGCGGCCTCAAAGAGCCAACCAGCTGGTAAGTACTAGGTCGGTGATGTTTCACACGTCGGGCTTCAATGGCGGTCAGTGCTGGCGTGGTATGGCGTAGCAGCGCGGGCTTCCGATGATGTGGGTTGTAACTGTAATAAGTACTTTCTCTTGTTGATCCTGTTGTCGACAGGTCAGGGACTCCTCTCTTGTACACTGCCTACCTATGGTTCCTCAGCTGTTTATTCTCGTTGTTACAAAACATAGTCACGAGGGCTCTTTACGGGTTGTTACTCCGTGTGTCATATCTTCTGGGGCTGCGTCGTTACATGCTAATCCACCGCACTCGTCCTTCGAAGGATTATGCCACACATTTTGAGGAGGTATACAACATGTTTCAATGACAGTGCGGCGCAAAGGTCAGCCGGGCATGTACGATGTCGAAGGAATGGCAAGGCCGCTTTTGAAGAGACTGTGGTATGGCCTTGTTCGATCACAACGTTCTTTTCTCCTGTCTCTGATGGGGCGAAGCATGATCCTTGTCATCGACAGTCGAATTGCAGCCCAACACGGCAATGGTGGAGCCTAGTGGACTACATAAGAATTTGACTGCTACCGCTGAGAATCCATGATATCTACGCCCCTTACTACACATCCCACCTCACACTTTCAACCGACTACTGTAACTCTCGAATATTCTTCAAGTGGACGACAACAGTTAAGACTCGGGCGGCGCCATGAAGTCATTTGCTTTCTGCCTCGGCAGCCTAGCTACGAACGTATTACTTGCACTGACGTTCACTATCGACTTTAACGAACATCCCTTATGCAACAGTACCTTAGTTGGGCAGCTAAGTCTTGGTAAAGATGGTGTATGTCATACCGATTATAGGGGTCTTGCTGAAGGCGTCACCGTCAGGAGTGACGGTTCAGATGACGGGAACCTTGTCGTCTTTTATCAATTTGACGGTATCTCATCAATGGCACCCGCTCTTGGCTTCCCTGATATACTGAAACTATTTGAATTAGGCTGCAACCCCGTAGACGAGATTGCCGCTAGCAACACACCTTTTTGCGTTGCTGCCACTTACGGATCCTTGCAGGTTTTAGGCGTCGAAGACTGCTGTCTCGATTCTGCAGTAAGGAGCCCCTTTTATGCCTTTCGGTTTGTGGTTAGCTGACGATGCCTATAATTCTTCCAGGGCACCTTTCAAGGCACGCCGAACGATACAGTCGCAGATCCAGTAGCGACTGCCACGACCGACTTGTCTCAGCCTACGGCGGCACCCTCACTGGCGCCTCGTGATAATCTCAGCGGCGAGCAAACATCGAATGATGTGGATCACTCTCGGGTCTACCATGGCGTAATCCGTGTTCACGGCAGTCAACAGTACAAGATGCACCAGATCGCACACGGGACCTTCCAAGGGGTGAGCCTAGAAGAATGGGATGATTCAATACACGTGAAAGACGACACAGAGCTAGATATATCCGGTATTGAGTTTGCCGATGCTCATACCGATGTCGCTGTTTCCCACCCAGGGTCATCGAATGCACTGGAATCGAGAATTTTCAGATACGCTACCTGCCAGGTAGTTCTTCAGTGTGTATACAATCTTGGAACGCAGGCCTCGGTCGGTCTCGAACCGGTGGTGGATACCCTTGTGAAGTACGCCTTAGCAGCCTACAATCGCGCTAGCGACGTCACACTTAACCTCCATATGAATCGCAACGACATCTGGAACTTTCTCAACCGACCGTTCATAGTCAAAGTCATGATTGGCTCTCTAGGTTCGGCCATTGCCGGCATGTTCCCTGCAACGGTCGCTATCTTCGCAGCAGTACAGACAACTAAGACCGATACAACCGTGAAACAGTGTTCCGAAACCGAGAACGAGACGAACGTAGTCAGAGAGGCCGTCTACGCTGCGTTGAAGGCACAGCATGATGGAATTGCATCCGATGCCTCGATAGCAGTTACTCTACCGAATGGGCAGACTGTTGGGCTTGTGGTCAATGCTAGACCTTCGGGCGACAACACACCCGAAGTTTGTGGCGCCCCCACAACGACTCCCCATTAGCATGTCACTTTTGGGGTTGGAATAGAAGTTTCCCAGGAGGAGCAAGATTATTGAAAGAGGTACACCTGCCGATGGTCTTGATACAAGGGTGAATGTTTTGCTTCTCAATCACTTTGCGCGCACGAATGGTATCTATTGTCTTCTTCCAGCATGATATAGACAAGTGGTTTCATTCCTAGCTTCTAAAAGAACCGTTCTCTACATTGCTAGGCACCGACTCAGAAGCCGAGTCGACCAACGGCGACGAGCCGTATACAATGGACTCATAACCAAGAGCCAATACAGGTAGCCATGAGTGAGATCGTAGATCTGTCAAGGCCTCAGCAGCAGTGGCAATTGCGATCGGATGTGCTCATTCTGCTCCAGCACCTTGACAACTACATCTCTACCATGTCCCAATGGCTCAGTCGCTCCACTGTTGTTACCGACGGAGATGCTACAATGACGGCAATTGATGGACTGCATATGCGCCAGTTGCCATGATATCGAAGGTCCACAGCTCCTTGCATTGACTGCGCTTTGCTGCGCGCTCCTGACGTCCTTCTTGTAACTACAAGCCATCCTCTTACCTTCTACTCCAATAAGCACCGAATAATACCAATCGACTGAACTAGACGCTGGGGCTGTGCCCACAAGGGTACGAGAACACTGCACAACGACGACGAAGCATCCTACAGGGCTATATCCATGTGGCATCATTCCGCGCATCGCGAAGGCCCGACGGCGGCTGGCCATGGCTGCAATAACCACCTTGTGCTACCACGGGCACTCTCACGCCCCTTGACGAAGCTCAGATCCTCGCATCTTGAACCACGAATCAGTTCGGCACGGTAAACGTTATGCCGGCGGAACGTTACCGCTTGTCTCGGACAACTGCTGATGGGCATGAGCTCGTCGATCAAAATAGGAGCAGGCTGTTTTGACACCATCAAGATTGCGACAAGGAGGATTTAGTGTTATTGGCGGCTTCGCACGTCTGCGTCTTGTGACAGGGCAAACTCAGCCAAGCTTCGCAACAGCTGCAGGGAAAGCCGGCTGCTATTTGACTAGAGAGAGACTGTCTTACTTAGAAGTATCAAGCATAGAAGTGGGAGCAACATGCTGCGACATTGTGGGTTTGGAAATGCTGTGCCATAATCCTCTGGTGTTTTCAAGCTTCGCAAGCGTTTGCAAACCGTTTCACACTATCGATGCACTATTAGTTTAAACCGTTTAGTGCAGTTTAGTTTGAGACATCTGGCAAACCGTGCATTTTGATTTAGAAGATTCACACCACGATTTAAATCGATAGTTTATAAATATCTTGATATTTCGATTAGCTCTAGATAGAACTCTAAAATAAATTTTAATACTTTGTCAAAATATCTGTTTTTTAACTAGTGTTGTTCGAAGAAAGATTTTTGATAAAAAAATTAAATAAAACATATCTAGATTGACCGCGTCGGGTCGGATCGATTCCAAAAGTTGGAACCGAAAAGTCGGTTCGATTCCTAGAGTTGAAATCGAAAACCGATCCGAAAAACCGACCCAAATTGTCAAGACTACTATTTTTAGTAATTAATTTTATTTTTAGTAATAATTAATTAATAATTTAATAGAAATAATTAATCTATTTAATAGAAATAATTAATCTATTTAATTTAATTAATAGATATAGTAGATTGTTTTTATATTATATATTACTATTGTGTATTATCTAAAAAATAATAAAAAATCTAAATTTAAACTTATATAATACTATTTTTAGTAATCTTAATGTTCTTAACAATTCGATTCGATTTCTAATATTGAAACCGAAAATCGACTCGGATTGGATTAGATCGATTCCAAAAAAGTAGAAATTAACTCGAATTTCGATTTGATTCTTAATTGTTACGAAAGCAGAACAAGAAACAAACAAAGCGAACATCAAGCGAGTTGTAATAGATAGTTAAATTGATAATCTATTTAGCTATGCGCAAATTTATCTTTATTTGTCGAGCTAGTTCTCTTAGAGATTAGCGCAGTTTGTCGAGTAAAACTTGTCAAATAAAGCAACTTGCTAGCTAGATGTATAACAAATAACTCTCTCGAAAAAAGAAGACAACGCTCTTGTCGATAATAATTAATAGAAACGTTTGTCGAACAAACGTGTAATAATATATCTATAAAACAATTAGAGCACGTTGCAAAGATAAAAGAAAAACAATTATTCTTAAATTCTTAATTCTTAATTTATTTATAAATTAATCAATTTATTTATTATTTATTAATATAAAACTAACTCGTAGTAATATGTCGATTAAACAACAATCAAAGCAAGATTAACTTATTTATTAACAAATGTTTATCGAATTATATATTGTAATTTTTTGAACAATAAACAACTTATTTTCGTGTTACTATTATTATTTGCATTCTTATTTTTTTTAGTTTTTTTTTTGTTGTATTCGATAAATACGACAAATTAATTTTTTATAATAATTAGCGAATTGTAGAATTTAAGAAATTGTTTTCAATAAATTTTTTCGAAGACTTTAGTATATATATTGTGCATATATTAATTAATAAGATATATATTACTTTGTATAATTTGTTTGCTTCTAAGAATTAAAGCTAGTAAACTTTACAATTTTTAAACAAATTTAGCAATTTTATTTAGAACAACGTTTTTATATGTTTTTATAATATTATTGTTCTATATTGTTAAAATACTTACTATAATAGCTTCGAATCTTGCGTTAATCTCTTAAAACTTGTTGTATAATTTATCAATTAAAATATTAATAATTTTAAAGATTTTTATAGTTTCAATTTTTATAAAATTAGAGCGAATAGAGATTATAATCTTTGTATTACTTATTAATATATTGCGCAAAATATTAAAAAATCAAAAATTTACTTTTGCAATTTCTTTTTGTTATTTATTAAAAAAATATTTACTTTTTGTTTCGAAAAGAACTTGTTATTCTTTGCGTTGTCTTGCAAACGCATATATACTAATTTATTAAAATAATTAGTCTTAATTTCGTTATTAAATAGATTAATAAATTTGTAATATTTAATTAATTTGTAATTAAAGTCAAAAATATATATTATCTTTTTTTTTGCATATATTTTAATTAATATAAATGTGTTAAATACTTTTTGTAATTTTTGTCTAACTAAATCGATAATCTTCTTTAATTAAGATTTACTATTAATAGTTTTAAGTTTAAATTCGACAAATTTAATACAAACAAAATCGATATAAAAACTATTATAGCTTATTAGACTTATTTAATTTACAATATTTTGCGTATAAATTTGTAAAAACTTCTTAATCGTAAATAAGATTAATACAAATTTTATTATTGTATAGATTTTGTTCTTTATTAGATTTATAACTACGTTGTTAATCTTTATTGTGCAATAGTTAGCATTTAATACAATAGATATAATATTAATTTTTTTGTTGTATAATTAATATTTTTGCTTATAAATTAATATATAAAACAATTCTTTGTGCTTTATAATCGCAAAAATATCGAATAATTTGCAAAATATTTGTAAATTATTATTGATATCGAAGATTGCTAGTTATAATTAATCTCTTTTATTAATTTTAATTTTAACAAAAATTATACAAACAATATTAAAATCGATTAATACAATAAAAGTCTAAGATTAAATTGTTTTGTTATTGTTGTTAACTAATTTAGTTAGTTTAGCGTTAAACTTAAATTAACTTAAAATTAAATAATTGTTTTTAATTGCTATCTTAAATACTTTATTTTTAAAAATAAAAAATTTTAATTCTTTTAAAAGAACATAACTATAATGTCATAGCGCCCCCGACGCGCTAGCGTCTTAGGGTATGGCAGGGCACGTGATCTCGAGTGCCTATAAAAGTCTCAAATAGCACAACACCCCTTTTTTGATTAAATAGCGAGAAATAGACTCGCACGTCATGACGAATATTAGATAAAGAGAAAGCTCGTCTCTCGTTGTTCTTCAACGATTAGTTCTACTATTATCTATCTCATATAATTGAGATATAGTAATACAAGTTTATTATATCTTACGTCTTTTATATCTTAGTGCGTCAACGAAAAGCAAACGCATTCGCACTTTACAATTTTAATCGTTTTATTTTTCGAAAAAAAAGACTCGAAACGTAATAGTATTATATTGAATTATAATAGCTTAAATTACGATAATTATTTGATTACTAAATTAAAGTTTGAAGACTTTAATGTTTTTCGAAACAACAATCGCTCACGAAACGCTAACGAAAATAATTCTCGCTAGCGTAACAATAATGAAGAAGATAGTTTAACTACGATTAAAGCTTCGACTTTATATTAGCAAATAAAAATTTTAATAACAAAGATTCGAAATTTGCAAAATGCTTAATAGACTCAAGTTATAATAGCTAGACAAACGAACTCTTAAATTTTACAACTTATTATCGCATTATTATTAATAATATTTAAGTTTTTAAAGTTTAAAAAGCTAAAATTGTACAAAAGTTAAAGCGTAAATAAGCATATTATTTAGTTTTAAAAGATTAACATTAATATAATGCGATTTTTGACGTATTTTATTACAAATAAGAACAAATTTTTTTATTATATATTATTTTTAAAAAACGATGTTGCTACGCAATAATATTTAAGAACAAGCAATGATGCTAAATTAAAAAGCGAGATTTTTGAAGAATTTAAAAAGTTTTTATTAAATTTAGTAATCAATTTTGCTAATTGTCGCTTTTTTGTTTACGAAAAATAAGAAATCGCTAAATAAAAATTAAATTAAAAGATAACTATTTTTAAAAAATATTTAAATAAGTTAAAGACTTATTTATTGTCGCTTTTAAAAAAGCATAAAATCTATATATTTTTAATTAAGTTTAAGCTAAACTTAAAAGTAAAGATTTTAAATATCAATACAATATTAAACATTCGCAATAAGCTTTTAACTATAATTATTATGTAAAAACAAATGTTAAATCGTATTTACGAAGCAAACGCAAGCAACTTTAAAGATTAACGAATTATAAAAAGCTTTAATGTCTCTTTAAACAAATTTTATCAAAATTGTCGCTCAAACAATGTCAACAAATTTATTAAGAGCAAAAAGTTATATATTTTTAAAAATTTGTCGACGTCGCGCAAATAAATTTACGAAATTAATAACGCAAACTATTTAAGAAGTGTCAAATGCTTTAAATGTCATAAAAAAAGACATTACAAAACGAATTGTTTCAATAAACACAAATAAGACAAGTCTATCGTTACTATTGTTATCACGATAAATGCGAAAAAAAATTAAGTTTCGTCAACGTCTCGCAAACGAAACAAAAAAGACAAATAAAAATAATAAATTCGATTTTAGTAAAAGATTAAACTTAACTTCTTAATAACGAACGCCAAATTATAAATTTAATTGACTCGAAAGCTAAAATTAATCTTATTAATTATATCTATGTAGTGCAATAAGAATTGCAATTCACATTCGTTATTTTATCGATATTAAGTTTTTTAAATAACGATGATCGTTTTTGTTACGACGTCTATAAGTTAATTTATCACTTAATTAACTTATAAAGTTAGTATCGAAAATGCACTATTTTGTTCTACTTAATAGAATATATAAGTCCTAATTTTATATTAGATATGTCAATGTTGTTCAAGCAAAGCATATTGATTAATTCGAAAACGCAAAGCTAACGATTTAAGATCTTAAATAAAAAATTAAAAATAATTGATTTCAAGCAATTTATTTTAGATTTCGTCAAACATAGCACAATTTATGCAATTGTTTGCGTTAACGTTACGAAAACGCCAAACAAAAAATCAACGAAATTTAAGATTTCTAAAGAATTAAGAGATCTAAAAGATGTTTATAATAATAAATTGATTAAAATTCTATTAGAATTAAGAAAAGAAAATCACGCTATTAAGTTTTAAAACGATAAAGAGTTATCGTTTATATCTCTTTATAATTTTTCACAAAACGAGTTAGCGATACTTTGACGAAATTTTGATGATACGTTAGCAAAAGATTAAATTAAGCATTTAGTTTCGTTAACAAACGTCTTTATTCTATTTGTATTAAAATCGAATAATAAATTACGTTTATGCGTCAACTATAGAGATCTAAATGCGATTATTATTAAAAATCGTTATTTATTGTCTCTAATTACGAAAACGCTAAATCGTCTATGCGAAGCAAAGCGCTTTATCGCCTTAAATTTGAAGAACGTCTATTATCGCATTCGCATTAAACGCGACGATAAATAAAAGACGACGTTTTGTACGCGCTATAAGCATTTCGAGTACTAAGTTATGCCATTTGAACTAGCAAACGCATTCGTAATTTTTTAAATCTATATTAATAAGGCGTTGCGAAAATTGATCGATGTAACTTGCGTAATTTATATAAATAATATATTCGTATATAGCAATAATTCGACGAAGCATTAACGTTATGTTAGATAAATGTTGGAACGTCTTCGCAAATATTCGCTATACATTAACTTAAAAAAGTGTAAATTTAATATTATTAAAATTAAATTTCTAAACTTTATTATGTCTCTAGAAGATATACAAATAAACTTAAAAAAAATTAAAACAATTAAGAAATAATTTAAATCGAAAACTCATTACGAGTTTTAAATATTTTTAAGCTTCGTAAACTTTTATAGACGCTTTATACATCGTTATTCGAAAAAAGCTATTTTTCTTATTAACTTATTAAAAGAAAATAAAAATAACAAAAAATTTAATTTTTTCGTTTGATTAAATAAAGCAAAGCAAGCGTTTCGTTAACTTTGCGACATCTTTATGTTGATTTCACTACTTTATTACTACAATTTAAGCAAAAAAATTAGAGTAAAAACTAACGCGTCTAATTTTGCAATTGCGAGCATCTTAAATTAACAAAATAACAATAAAAATTGACGTTTAATGACATTCTAATTGCGAAAAATGATTTTAACGAAGCAAAATTATAAGACGCATAATTAGAAATTGCTAATTATTGTAGTCGCTTTTAAACAATAAAAACACTACTTAAAAAGCAATGCTTACTTTATTAAAATGTGATCGAATTATAATAATTTTAAGAAATTTATAAATTAAAAGAAGCTAAACTTAAGATAAACTCGTTAGACGTTTAAGTTAGTCGTCTATAACTTTAAAATTTTTTATCGTTTAAATAAAAAAAATTCGACAAATAAATCGTCGAAACGTCTCAATTATAAAAAGATTTCGTTATTAAACACAAAATTGTTATCGACGTTGTAAAACAAATTAACGTTGTTATTTAACAAAAATTCGTTAACGCAAAGCAAACGAAAGACATTGAATAATTTAATTTTTATATTTCAAAATAAGTTAACGTTGTTGTTTAACGAAAAGTTGCTAGCGCAAAGCGAACGAAATACATTAAATGATTTAGCTCTCGTATTATAATTAACAAAAATACTTACTAATAACGCGAAGATTTCGCAATCATGAAGTAGAAAAAAAGTTTTTAAAGAACTAGTATTTTTGCTTTAATTAATTAATGTTTAGATTATTATTTTAAAAAAAATGATTAAAAATATGTTAAAGAAATCGTATAAAAAATTTTAAAAATTAATAAAATTCTTAATAAAGAATCTTTAAATTAAAAACACTTAAATCGAAAAAATTTATATCAAAATCAAAACGTCGTTTTGTCGCAAACGAAAAACATAAACTTTAAATTAAAAGAGTTTCGTTAAACACAATAAATTGCTTTATGTTTTAAAAAATGTAATCATTAAAAAGAAATTAATTCGCAAAAATTATAACGACTCTTTAACGAGACATTTTAAGATTAAGAAAATCTTGAATCTATTTTAACGAAAGTATTTTTAATTCGTTTGCGTTAAGTAGATAAAAGCGTATATTAAAATATGTGATATTTGTTAACGCATTAAAGTTTCTCGTTATAAGTCGTATAATAAGTTTCGATTCTTATTTATTGCAAAAAAGTTATAAAAAAAAATTATTATAAACTTTATAATAAGCTTGTTGTCAAACAAACGTCATAAAGTTGTATATAATTCGATTTTCGTAATAGTCGATCGTTTTATAAAAATAATCAAATATATATTTGTAATTATTAAAATCAATATCGCAAAACTAGCGAAAATGTTTTTTAATAAAATCGTTTTACGTTTCGAAACGTTAATTGACATAATAAGCGATAAAAAATTTATCTTCATTAGTGTCTTTTAATTCGTTATATATTTTTATATACGAATTAGAAAACAATTAAGTATTGTTTTTTATTTTTAGATAAATAATTTAATCGAACGACAAAATTAAATTTTCGAACATTATCTTCGCATTTACGCTAACACTAAATAGACGAAATAAGCAAATCTATTGCTAATAGTAAAATTCGTTTATAACAATAGTCATTACGTTTCAATTAAAGCTTCGTCGTTTTATTTGATGTATAATTATCACTTAAAAATTTACTATAAAATTAAGAACAACTTTATTAAAAAAAAGATATTATTAACACAAAAACGCGTAAAATAGCTTCATAATTTAAGAAAAGTTTTAACGAAGCGTCTTAAAAGCGCTGTTGCGCAACAAACGAAATACTACAATGAAAAACATAAGTCAAAGAGCTTTGTTATAAAAAAATTAATTATGCTCTTAATTAAAAATTTAAAACAAAAAAGATTTAGCAAGAAAATGTCGCACAAGTATGTTAAATCGTTTAAAATTAAAAATAAAATAAAAACGCAAATTTATCGTTTTACTCTACTTAATATTTATCGAATTTATAATATTTTTTATATTTTACTTCTAAAGTTATATTTGCATTGCGTTAATAATAAATAAACGAAACAAATGTTGCAAATTTCGAAACTTGTTAACAACGAAATTTAATAAAAAATTAAAATTTTTTTAAACAAAATTAAGTTAAAGAGATAAATATAATATAAAATTAAATAAATAAATTGAAACAAAGAGTACAATCAATAATTAAGAGAAAAGTCTCTAAATAATGTCGATGAATTGCGAAAGAACTTTAAGAAACGAACGCACAATAAACAAAAACGAAAAAGATAACGCAACGCATATTGCGACAATAACAATTATGTTAATAATAATTTATTCGATAAAATATTGCGCAATCGTTATTGCATCGTCGTCGTATAATCAAGTTACATAAAAAGATCTTTTTATTTCGTTACACAAAATGCTAAAAATGATAAAGTCGTTTCTTTTAACATAAATGCTCAAAACATAATTTAAAAACAAAGCTATTTTATTATCGTCAATTAGTTAACAATGTATTGTAACGATTTAACAAGTTTTTAACATCTTATTAAATTTGCTCTAAAACAACTAGAGAAAACTCTCGAACTTATTCGAAAATAAGTTGTCGAATTTTTTAAAATTAATCATAGATAAATCTTTAAAATTGTTCGAAATACTTATATTATTTCGAAGAAAACAAATTGCAAAAAATCTACTTTGTACAATTTTTTTCGTCTTCGTTACAAATTCGCTCTCGCTACTTGTATGCATTTTCGCATTCTTTATTTTTTAAAAAAATGTAAACGAACGAAGCGCAAAAAAAATTAAAATGAAATTTATTACATTTTTACTTAATAATTTTGTTAGCGACTTAAAGTTAATAAAAGATTTCGTCGTAAAATTGTGAGACTTTGCGAAAGAATTTTTCGAATTCGTTTTATTTAGATTGGCGACAAACTTAAAGACAACTTATTTTAACTTTATCTTTTTCGTCTTTATTAATAACTCGTTCTTGTTTTCGTTTTTATCTTGTTTTAAATTTTAAACGCATATTAATAAAATGTTGAAAAGTAAACGAAAATGCTTATCTCTAATACTTTTTTAAAAAGTAGATCGATCAATTGTTGCGTTTTAGCGAAAGTTTCATTTTAAGTTATCTTTGTTTTCGCAAACTTTTGTTCAAATTCGACTTAACGCTTTTGAGCGAAAATTAAATTTCGTTCGAATCGTTAAATACAAAATTAAGTTTAATTCGTCGTTAATAAAATAAATTCTTTATTGCGTCGCCAACTCTTTATCGCACAAACTACATTTTTTCGCACATGTTTTATATGTTTAGTAATTATGTTTTCTATCTTAAGCTTCTCGCGATAATTGATAACAAAATTCTTTATATTATCTTAAAAGCGTTTAACGAATTAATAAACATTAACAATTGTCGCATTGTGAGCGCAAACAAAATTTATCGCAATACAACGATTTAATTTGCGATAAAAAATTTTGCAACGAACATAAATACTTTTTTTTTCGCAAACGCATATATATTTGTTTACGCAAATTATATACGAGAAATTATTACAAATTATAATATGTCAATATTGCAAACGACAAAATGTTAAAATTATTTACTCTTTTATTTTTTTAATCTCTTAAAAGATGTAATTGAAAAAACAAAAAAAGAAGAAACGAAAGATATATTAATTTAAGATTTGCACTATATATATAAGCTTTACGCATTATTGTTTTTGCGACAATTTATTTACAACGATAAAACAATTACAATTAAAAAAAATATAAAAAGAAAAAAAGAAAAGAAAAGAGAAACAACAACATTTATATTTATGATTCATTTAACGTCTACGCAACGCTAGCTTCACTTTAAACTCTATTTAGAACTTTAATAACAACAAACGACGAAACAATAACGCATTATAAATTGTCATTGTTGTCATTACGTTGTTCTATAGATCGTATTAAATTAACACATAGATTTACTTTTATTAGATAGAAGACTTTTTTTCTTCTAATTTTTAAAAAGATTTGAGAAGATTTTTAACGAACTCTTGTAGCATTGACGCTTAGCAAACGTCTTCGTTTTAATGAAACTAATATAACTTTTTACATCACTAGAAATCAATGCTTTAAGAGAAAAGATAACTATAATATTATAGCGCTCTCGACGCGCTAACGTCTCAAAATATAATAGAGCACGTAATTCTAAATGTCTATGAAAGTCTTAAATAGCACGACATTTCTTTTTTAATTAGATAGCGAGAAATAGACTCGCACGTCATGGCGAATATTAGATAGAGAGAAAGTTCGTCTCTCGTTGTTCTTCAACGATTAGTTCTACTACTATCTATCTCATATAATTGGGGCATAGTAATACAAGTTTATTATATCTCATGTCTTTTATATCTTAGTGCGCTAGCGAGAAGTAGACGCACTCGTATCTTACAATAACAAACGTATATTTTAATAGTAAAAAAATTGTTGCAATTTTTAATTTTATTTTTAATAAATATTAAAAGAGCTTAAATATCTAAACAATTATAATTGAGCAAACTCTTGTTGTTGTTATTATTTTAATTTTTGTTGTTTTTATTTTTAATAATCTTGTATTTTGCATTTTTTTTATTTGAAGTTAATAAAAATAACTTGCTTTTTAACTTCTTTAATTGTTATATTTTTTTAAATAATAAATTGTTGTTTTTGCTTTTTAATTTAACAAGTTGCTACAACTTTCTAAGTAACAATTATAAATATATTAACAAACTTAAAAAGTTTTATAATAACAATATAATACTTAACAAGTTAAGCAATTAATAAAGATAATAAACAACGCGCAAACAAGTAATAAATCTTCGCAATCTATTAAATTGTAAAATTAAATAAGTTGTTAATTTTAAAAAAGAGATTATTAAATAAATATTAATAATATTTGAAATTATATATCTAATAAATAGAATTTTGCTACTTAATTTTATTAATATATTAACAAAAACATTAATTAACATTTATACTTTATATTACTACTAATATAATATTATAGAAATTGTTTGTCTAGTATTGCTTAAAAAATTAAAAGTTATAATATAATAGTTTGTTATAAGTCTCGATCTAGATTATACTAATAAAGTTAAAAGCTATTTAATTAATAATAACTTGCTTGTTTAATATCTTAATTTAACAAAAGTATTTGTTTTATAATTTTCGAAAACAATTATAATTTTGTTGTAAAATCTTCTTAACTTTGTTAATTAAGAAATGTTACAATATTATAAATATAACTTCTTTAATCAATTTTTTTATTATAATAGACTCTATAAATTAATTAAAATATTGCATAATATTATTAATAAAAACATTATACTTTATTTTGTATTTTTGAACAAGATCTTCAATTTTATCTAGCAAATTTTTGTTGTATTAACGATCGAACTTAAGCTTATAATTTTTCTAACAAATTAGATATTTTAAAATAGATTTCTTGCAATTGTAATAACGAAGTTAATAATTAACAAAAAATTTAACTTTGTAAATATATTATTTATTATTAAATTTTGTAACTAATTTAGAATAATTAAGTTGCAAACAATTGTAAAAATTGTCTTCTTTAAAAATTAACTCTGAATTAATAATAAAAATAATTAAATAAATTTTTCAATTAACAAGCAAATTAAATTTATAAATTAGATTATTTTTTTGTTTAAAAACTATAAAGAAATTAACTTGTTAAATAATTAATTTTATTAACTTTATAAAAGATAAATTGTAACTCTTATATAAACAAAGAAAAACTTAATTGCTTATTTAAGAAGTCAAAGATTAATAATATCTATTGTAGAGATTCTTTGTTGTTATATTGATTTAAACAATTGCAATCTTAGTCTTTATTATATTTACTAATTTTCTTTCAAATTAATTTTTTTTTTGCTTGTTAAATTTAAGAAGAATTAAAAAGTCTTAAATTTTAAATTTTATAACTATTTTATTTAACAAAAAATCGATAAAGAAACTAAATAAATTGTTTAATTGTATTCGAAGAATTAAAAAAAAAATATCTAATTAAGTTTAAAATTGTTTGTTATTATATAACAAAAAACAAGCTTTATTATTTAATTAGTTCTTTCGCTTTAATTATTAATTTAAGAATAATATATAACAAAAACTAAAAAGTTAATGTCGAGTTTCTTAAATACAATACGTTAAAATTCGAACAAGAACTTTTTATTACAATTATATATAAAAGTCTTTAATATTTCTTAATTTGCGAGTTTGTTTATTATTATATTAACTTGATTCTTAGCAATATACGTATTTTTATTAATTATAATTATAACTTTTTTGAAAAATTTATATATTGCAATAAGTGCAATATTTATATTTTGCTTATTTGATAAAATTAATATAAAATCGAAACTTATTATATAAAAAAGTACTAAAAAACTAGTAATAAAATTTAAAGTATTATATAATTAATAATATTTTGTTTAATAAAGATTGTATTCTTAACAATATATTACGTAATATTGTAGACAATTACTTAACTTGCAAAAGTAAAAATTGATAAAAATTGTTTTATATAAACAAGTAAAGTTAACATAATAATTCTTGTTATATATTTAAGTAAAAATCTTTTTTTTTAATTTTTTCGATAAATAAAGTCTTTTTTAATTAATATAATTTGTATAATATAGCAATTTATTTTTTACAAAAAATTGTATATTTAACAATATAATAAATTTTTAAACAATATTTATAATTTTTGTTTATTTAACAAATTTAATATAAATGTCGAGCAATTATTTTTTAAAATTAGCGCTTATTTTTATTAAACAAACATAAAAGAATATTGTTTTATCAAAGATTATTTATACAATTAGATTTTTTTTTTAAAAATTTATTTAACAAGTCTATTTGCTTTTAAGACTTTAATCTTAAATATAAAAACGTTAACTTTCTCGAATTTTTCAACATTATTTGCTTTTTTTTTGTTAATTAATATTAACAATTAAGACAAAACGTTAGACATTGTATTTAAACAACTTGTTTTATATTAAATGTTAAAATTAAATTGCAAGAGATATTGCGATATATATATAAATTTAAGATTAAGTTTGTTCGTAACAAATAATAACAAAATTGTCTACTTAATAATACTAAATATAGTTAAATAATCTATATAGACAATAATTAATTACTTAAAAATCTTAATTAAATGTTTTGTCTTTCTAATTGTTTAAATTAAACAAGAAATCTTTAGTTTTATCGATCAATAATAAGACTTAACAATACTTAATATTTTAAATAGAAACAATATATATTAGATATTAGATTTTTAAAAGTTATTGTCGACAAAATTGTCTCTAATATAATAGATTTTAACTTTATATTTTTGTTTCTTTGTTGCGTTAAATTTTACAAATAGACGACAATTAATATCAAAATAAATAAGAAAATTCGACGTTATAAGAGCACGCTAAAGTTAATAAAAAAAGTTTGACAAATTTAATAACTATTTAATAAAAGTATTTCGAAAATACGTTTTACGCTTTTAATTGTTTTGCGCAAACAAATTTTTAAGCAATTGTATTTTTTTTGTTGCAACAAGTTAATATGTTATGCATATTAAGCAATTTTATTATATTAATAATTGATAAAACTCAAATATGTTTTTAACGCTTTAAGATTTTTAAAAAATTAAATAATCTTAATTGCGACAATTTGTTTTTCAATAATAAATAAGTTGAAAACATTGATTTTTTACTTAAGCAAAATAATACTAAAATAATTAAAATAAATCTTTGTAAAACTTAATATAACTTAAAGTTTAACAAACTTAATAAAGAGATTTTATAAATAATTAAAATAATTTGTAAAAAATTTAGAAAAAATAATAATATTATCGATATATATTTTGCAAAACTTGTGTAAAAGTCGCAATTGTTTATTTATTATTTGCTATATATAAGTTAAGAATTTTTTAAATTTTATAACAATAACATTGAGTTGTTTTTTGTTTTAATAAATAATAAACAAAAATTAGTAACAATTTTGTTTAACTATTATAAACTAAAAAAAGAAGACAAAATTATTTATTAAATTTATATAATCGCAATTCTTCAATTACGCTATAATATTGTTCTATATAAATATTGAATAATTATTAATAATTGTTAATTTGTTCAAATCTTTAATATTCGTAATTATTTAATACTTTTTAATAAATTAATTATTAAAGTTATTAATTATATATTAAATAACAAAGATCAAAAAATTAAAAAAAGTTAATTGCGTAAATTACTTTATCTTTTTTTGCTAATAAAGTTTGTCGAATTTCTTATTAACTACTCTTTTATTTTGTTTGTCTAACAAATAGACTTTTTATATTATTTTAAAAATTGTTGTAAAATTTTAATCCTTATTTAATAAAATAATTATTTAGTTGTTTTTTATTAATTTAACAATTCTATTATTGTTCTTTCAAATAACAACAAATTTATTAACAAAAGTACAAAACTTAATTATCTCGATTAATAAATTACAAATATATATATTATTAAATAGAATTGTTTAATATTTGTTCGACAATATTTTTACTTTTATATTATCTTTAACAATTTAATTATATTTGTTAAAGTTAATTTAATAGTAGTTTTGCTTTTCGAATTTAATTAAGCAATTAAAATTGGTCGACTTATAAACAATAATTAACAAAGAGCTTTTGTTGTGCATATAAATTATTAACAATAAAATATTTATTATATATATATAAGCGTCAATAAGATTTAACTTAAACAAGAAATTACAATTTAGTAGAAACTAATTAATTAAAACAAGTATCTTGGCAATACTATTTACGTTAACAATTATTTTATGTTTTAATTTTAAAATTTAACAAATTTTAATATTATTTTGTGTTGTAATATTAAGATTAGTTGTCAATTCTTAGCAATTATTTAAAATAAGCTATTTAATATCGAAATTAACAATTATTTGTTTAAGAATTATAATATTTATATTAAGTAACAATTTAATTTTAAGATTATTAACAATATATATTTTTTAACAAATATGCGCAATAAACTCTCTATTGCGTATATAATTTTTAATATATATATTTAGTACAAAATAGTTATTGATTAAGTATCTCGCAATATTAATATTGCGTATAAAGATAAATATTTGTATCTTCTTAATAAAAAGATTTAATACAAGATTCTTAAAAAACTTGCAATTAATAAGAGTTATAGTATATTCAATATTTACGCATATAATATACGACAAACTCTATTAAACAAATTTTAGCAAAATAATAATATAATAATATAAACAAAAAATTAAGTTTGTGTCGATTATTGCTTTAATATCTAACTTAATTAGTTTTAAATTGTCAAAAATTTAATTTAATTTAATTATTACTTTGTTAACGTAAAAGATCTTAATAAACGTTTGTTTTGTTCGATATTTAAAATTGTATCTTTCCTTAATATATCGAAAAAGCTTGTTAGTTAATTGAAAAACACAATAACATTTCGTGCAAATAAGTTGTTTAAATAACAGAAATTCTATCTTTAAATTAACGTAAAAAACATTAACAATTATCGACAAATTTTTGCGTTATTTCTTCGATAAAGTTTCTTTTTAATAATTTTCTTTAATATAATAGATATTGTTTTGCGAGATTTCTAAGTAGTACGCAAGAACGTTGTAAAATTAGATCGAATAATATAAATTATTATATAATAAAAAATTTATATAATAAGTTAATACGACAACTAGTTAATATATTAACAAGACAAAAAATTAATATCTAGATTGCTAATAAAATAATTGCTAATATATTAACAATTAATAGAACAATTAGTATTTTTAAGATTAATAATTATTATAATTTTGTTAATTTTCATTTTTGATATAACAATTATTTGTTTTAAGAAAAAACGAATTTTTGTTTTTGTTGTTTATGTGTTTCTTAACGTTGACAACAATAATAGCAAGACACTTAAAAAGAGAAGACAACAATATAATAAAGCGATATTAATTATTAAAATTAGACACGTTTTGCAAAGATAAATAATTCTAATAGTTTATAAACAATTAATATAGATTAAAGTAAATAGAACGCAAAGTATAAGAAAAGCGTAACTAATAAAATACAAATAATTAACAAGTTTGCTATTATTAATTGTTATTTCTAAAATTGTTGTCTCGTGTTTCTTAAATTTTTGAGTGCAATTACAATTTTAAATTAATAATTGACAAACATTTATTATTGTCTTTTATAACTTTTTTTTTGTATCTAGTTTCTTAATAAAGTTTTAAACAATTGTATAAATTGTTAATATAATAATTATTAAACACAACTCTAAGTTAAGTTAATTCTAGACTTATATAAATTAACTTTATAGATTACAGATATTAATTAATTAAAAATACAAAATAATATTTTAAAGAAAATCGTTTGTTTTGCAATTATTTCGCGCATTCTTAGTTATAAAGATCTTTAAAATAAATTTATTAAAAGCTTTATTAATTTTTATTTTAAATTGCGTTTTTAATTTGTTAATAAAATTAATAAGCAAAAGACTTCTAAACATTTTGCGCTTAAATTTTTCGATTTTCTTTAAATATTAAGTTATAGCAACGTTACAAAAATATAACAACAAATTCTTCTTTATTGCGACTTTGTTAACTATATAAATATAATTGTTTATTTGTTCGACAAATATAAAAATCTCTTAATAGATTGTCTCTTTATTTGCGAAAATAATATTATTCGATTTATAGCTCTTTAAGACGTCTAAATAAAAAAATTCTAGATTTGTTACTTTAAAGCGATTAATTAAAGTAATTAAATTGTTTTAATTATTGTTTCTATTTAAATAATAAGATCTTTAAAAATTCTTGTTAATTCGATCGAATTATTAAATTTCTTTGCGCATTAATTTACGCAATTGCTTTATTATTTAAGACATAAATGCTTTACTCTCTTAGCGAGTTTCTAAATCTCTCGACTAACTTAATTAATTATAGACAATATTGTTATAAATATATAAATAAATAACGAAACTAATTAAGTGTTTAAACGCAAGCAATACTTAATTGCTAAGAGTGTTTTAATTAAAGTTATACTAATTGTTTGATATCTATTAAGCAAGATCAATTTGCTTAAAGTTGTATTGCTTGTTCGATATTTAATAACTAAAAAAAGTCTAATTAACGTTGTATTATTTGTTTAATATCTAATAAATAAAAGACTAAGTAAAGAAGTTCTAAATAAATAAAGCAAGTTAATTGCGTAAGTTTTGAGCAATAAATATGTCTTAAATATTAAAGACAAAATAACTTTATATTTTTAAAGAGAGAAATTGTTCGATAATTGCAATTTTCGAAGTATTAACTTGCTTTGTCGACGTAATCTCTTCTATTAATTTAATATAATTTGATACTTTTATATATAACAAGTTGTTCTTGTAAGCAAACGCAAATCTTTGTTGTTTACAAGTTTTAGAAAGATTATTAAACAAGTTTGTTACTTTACTATAATTGTTGCGATCTCTATATAAAACAAAGAATACTTAATAACGAACGTTCGATTTAAAACAATTTGTTAATTTGTCAAAAAAATTGTTGTTTAGATTTCTAGATTAATCGTAAGACTTATTGCTTATAGTAAATTGATTACACGAATACAAGCTATCTAGTAGACGAATAACAATTGAGTCGATCGATTCGATAGAAGAAGATAAATTACTCAAATTCGAGCTGTCTAGCAAGATAATAACAATTGAGTTAATCGATTCGATAGAAAAAGAAGTCTTCGGAAGTTAATAGAACGATAGAATCAATATATTTGTCGAGTCGAATCTTTAATAATTTGAGATCTTAAGTAGCTATCTTAAATCTTTTAACGATTTGCTTAAAGAGAGATTTGTTAGTAGTTTACTTCGTAAATCAAATGCAAAGTTCTTCTATTAAATAAATTCTACGTTTGCGAGTTAATTAAATAAAGAATAAAAAAAAGTAAGAAGTTTGTTCAACAATCTTAACAACAACTTGTTAAATAAAGAATAAAAAATAAGCTAAGTATTAATAATTAATAAATAGAAAAGCAAGAAGTTAATAAGCTAATATAGATACTTTTTTCTTTGTATATAAAGCTAGCTTGAGACAAGAGTTAATAAGAGATAAATATTGCATATTTGACAAATGCGAAATTTAAGTAAGATCTACAAATAAATTAAAAAAAAAAAAATTAATTAACGTCGACAAATTGCTTTGCAAATTAATTGCGTAATTTAACAAATTGCTTTGCAAGTTAATTGTATAGCTCGACAAATATTAAATAAAAATAGATTATCTTTAATACAAAGATTCGCTTAACAAACAATTAAAAAAATTAATAAATTAGTATATTAAATCTAGTAAAAAACAAAATAATTAATACAATTTGTCGATTAACTAGTGCAATAAATTAACAATAAAGAAGTACTTTGTATATTAATTAAAGCTACTATTTGTTACAAAAGCAAGACAAGAAATAAACAAAGCAAACATTAGATAAGTTGTAATAGATAGTTAAATTGATAATCTATTTAGCTATGCGCAAATTTATCTTTATTTGTCGAGCTAGTTCTCTTAGAGATTAGCGCAGTTTGTCGAGTAAAACTCGTCGAGTAAAGCAATCTACTAGCTAGATGTATAACATTAATATTGAAATTGTCGAATCGAATCGATTCCAATAGTTAGAATCGAAATCCGACCTAACAATTAGTCTAAATATTAGATTGATTGCGTCGGATCGAGTTACCAAGTTCGAATCGAGTATTTAACCTAAATTGAGTTGAGTCGATTCTAAAAGTTGAAATCGAAAAGTCGATTCAATTTCTAATATTAAAATCGACAATTCAAGTCGATTTCTAGAATTAAAATCAAAATTCGACTCGAAAAAATCGATTCAAATTGCCAAGACTACTATTTTTAGTAATTTATTTTATTTTTAGTATTAATTAATTAATAATTTAATAGAAATAATTAATCTATTTAATTTAATTAATAAATAAATATAGTAGATTATTTTTATATTATATATTA
>JAABUS010001252.1_pt1 | contig 57071 bp, 64 predicted proteins | sample 5560161 | NCBI WGS metagenome assembly JAABUS01 (sample SAMN10711885, study PRJNA513376) | rock metagenome | isolation source: Antarctica rocks | place: Antarctica: Victoria Land, Trio Nunatak nord | collected 2016-01-04
CTTCTCCCCCGAAAACATCCTCACCCTCACCTCCTCCCGCCTCCAAACGCCCAACGACGTCCTCTTCACGCGCCTCGCCTCACTCCGCCCAAACCACACCCTCACCCCCCACGACGAAGCCCTCAAACCCCGCATCGCCAGTCTCGACGCCCGCTGCCTCTACCTCGCCTATGGGCCCTCCACCCTCCGCGACTGCCCCTTCTGCACCTCCGACGACCCAAACACCTACCTCTACTACGCCCTCCCCACCCTCCTCCTCCCGCACCTCGCTCACCTCTTCATCCTCGGCCTCGCCACCAGCAGCGCCATCGCCGGCAAACACGGCAACAGATGGCGGACTTCCGCGGCCGTGCTGGGTGCGGGGATGGCGGTCTGCGAGGTCTATGCCTTCGTGACGCGCGACTGGAAGGCTAATGCGCGGGTTGTGCGCCCGGAGGAGCTAGGCCACTTCTTCTGGACGATGCGGACGCTGCGGGGGATCGGCATCGCGGGGTTTGACGTCCTCTTCGCGGGGCTGCTGTATCTCTCGAGCACGAACCGACTATTTGGACAGAGCGTCACGAATGCGGAGAGGGTGGAAGCGGCGTTGAAGACGATGGAGCAGACGAGGGGGAAGCTGTCGGCGCTGGGGATTGTGAAGAATGTGGTTGCTCGGGATGAGGGGCTGAGGGGGAAGGGGGCGGAGTATTGGAGGAGGGAGAAGGTGGTGATGGGGGAGGTGATGGATGAGAGGGAGGTGCTGGAGGGGGTGAGGGATGCGTTGGAGAAGAGGGTTAGGGTGCAGAGCGTGGAGGAGGAGGCGAGGCGGTGGGCGGCGGGAATTGTGGTGCAGGGGAATGGGGGTGGGGGGGCGTCGTTTGTGGGGCCAGAGGTTTGAGTTCGTGAGGATTGGGATGTTGGCGGTCAGGGTTCCTCGTTGGCATACTCGGTTTGGAACAGGCGATATGTACGAATGCTAGATGAGAACGTCAGGACCAAGATGCATCGCGAGATTAGAAGGATTGTCATTCTGACTGAGAAGGCCTTCTTCAACCATTTCCTGACACGGTTCTAAACTTGCGTTTAGTGTCCTCACAAGACTTCCTTTGGGGTAAATTGAATTCTCCTCTCCTGAGCACAGAATCGGGTCCCTTGGGTTTCGATTGAGACCACATAGTAGCAGAGCATGGTGAAGCAGTGAAGTCGACAATCTCGCGGGCTACCTTCTATCCTTTATCGCAGTCTAGGAACAAGTATCTGGCAACAACAAGAGTCGAATTAGAAGATACTGGTATGCACAATTTGTAGGCTCTTGAGACGAATCTATATTCTAGGCTCTAGTCTTCATCTCCGGCTCTTGGAGGACTTCAATATCATGAATCCATCTATACCCTATGCTCTTGTCTTCATGCGCATACCACCTATCCTCGACGTACTGCCCGGTTGTCGAAGACCAGACGGTCGTTCGGTTATTGTATGAAGAAACGCCATTCCATGCTCTTTCATCTAGTCCACCAAACGCCGCTTCTCACACACCCGCTAAATGCGTCCAACAGGTATGTATGCCCTTTGCCTGATTCTGCCCTCTCCCACCCATCATTCCAGGTTTCACACTTCAACCCCCCCGGCCCTCACCCCTTCCCCCCTCGCTCTGCACCCTCTCCCTCTCCTCCCCCCAAACCCTCCTACTCATCTCCAGCACAGCCTCAAACCCCTCCCGCCCCTTCCTCGCATTATCGCCAAAGCGCTCCACACTCACCTCCTCAATCTTCTCCCGAATCTTCCTCCACCCGCCACACCGCGCCGTGATCCTCGCCTCCTGGCTGAACCTCGTTCTCTCCTGCCCCAGCTCCATCGCATCGGGCTCATACACCACCGTCTCCCGCACGCTCAGGAAACTGCCGAACGTGAGGTTGGCGCTGCACAGGGTGACGCGCTGGTCCTGGGGGTGGACGTAGGAGGTCTCGTACACGTGGGAGGTAGGGGAAGGGTTGCCGAGGAGGGCGGAGAGCCAGGGCGGCATGGGCTGGGTGCAGGTGATGAGGCGCTCGGTGCGGAGGATGCCGGTGGCGGGGTCGACGCGGCGGGAGAGGGTGTCCACGGCGGTGACGTGGCTGGAGTGCTGGTTCCAGGGCGAGTATTTTTGCCAGTGGGCGGTGGAGACTTCGGACCAGGAGTAGTCGAAGGTGTAGGTTGAGGAGAAGACACGCATGACTGGGGTGGTGGTGAGATTTAGGGTGGGGGCATGCGGCTGGGAGGTTGGGCAGTTCTGTGCTTGAGGGAGTGAGGTTGGAATCACCGTGATGGTAGTGAGATGATCGTTGTTAGATCTCAGTGAGTGATCGTAGGTTGATGACTGAGTGGGAAAACGAAAAGTGACCGATTACGGACTTCATTTCTCGGCAGATCTCCTTTTCGATCCCTCTGGTCCGGTGGAAGATCTCGGTCCCCACTTATCCCCAAACAGCTAGACCCAATCATGTAGCTCAAAGCCCTATCAAAGTCGGCTTTAGGTAAAGAAACAGCATCCATTGTCCTCTCTTCTCTGGATATTTCGATCCCTTTCATCTATACATCAAGTTCTCAAGTCCATCGTCATCAACAAGCCCCTTCAGCTTCGCAAGCTGCCGCCCTCCCTTTCCCACCCAGACCATCCATCCCGCCCCCTCAATGGGTTTCCCCACCGCCTTCCTCTCCTCCTTCACCCTCACCACCTCCCTCCTCTACCTCTCCCTCCTCCACCACCAAAATACCCGCCTCCACCAAGCCGCCCTCCTCCGCCAACAATCTCACCTCCTAAACGCCCTCGTCGACGCCCCGCCGCCTCACTCCCCTGACTACGATCCCGATACCGCGCATGGTCGATACCCTCCCACCGACCCTTCCTACGGCTCTAGCACTGGAGCGACTGACGTGCCGGATGATCCATACGGGTGGTATAGGCGTGGGGGTATGGGGTACCGGCTGCAGAGGGGAAGTGCGGTGGAGAGGTGGAAGGATGTGTGGAATCGGGATGTGGAGGGTGTGTGGAGGTGGGTGCTGGGGACGGATATGCGGGAGGTGAGGGAGGGGTTGGAGAAGAGGGTTGAGGATTGGAGGGAGGGGGAAAGGAGGGTGTAGCATGGGGAGAATGGGGGACGTAAGGTGTTACCTGGGATCGGATGGCTGTGGTACAAGGTCACCTGTTGAGCCCCGTTCACACTTCACAGAGCGTTGCACAACCTAGATCAGCAAAGCCGGGATGAGAGTTTGAGATCTCCGCGCTTGGTTTGAAAGTGGATGCGACAAAAAGGTAGTATGTTGATCATCTGTTCATTGCTCCTCATTCGTGGCTAAAGTAATAGGATTGCAACTTAATCAAGCAATCAAAATGAAATATAGCCACGACTCAAGCCCTCCCCAAACTCTTCTTCAGAGATGCAAGAATATGGTCCTTCATCCTTGCCGTAAAGGCCAGTCTGGCCGTACGGACCCATATTTGATACCGCACTTGTGTGTGGCCAGGCATTGTTAGAGAGCGCCTGACCTATTGCAATGTTGCCGTGTACTAAAGACCTGCGGGGCTCGAAGATCCAGTAATTGATAAATAGCTGAATGTCGAGCTCGACTTTATCATGCTGATTCTTCGATGCCATCAAGGAACGCGTGAGACCCAAGATGTGCCAGAACCTCTTGCGAACTTCGAGTTTCTCTGTGAGGTGATTGCACAGGCTCTCGGCACGGATCTGAACCTCGCCAGTCCATTTGATCGACGTGTCTGTGAAAAGCTGCTCACAGAGGGATGGCAAGGAGATAGAAAGGTTCCGTAACTGCGGACATTCGAGCAAGCGCTCGCATATGTGCCCATGCTTTTGCATTGACGGAGCTCTCGGGTGCTCAAATCCGTCCTTGGCTAGTGGTGAATGCTCTAGCACCTGTAATTTGTGCTTGGATGCATTCACCAAGGTTATGACACCGTCAAGACTGACACTCGTTGTTCCTGTGACATGGATCTCTCGCAGAGTTTCAGCGGTCCTGGCGATCGCGAGGAGGTCGTCATCGTTCATTGGCATGGAATTGGTGTTCCCAAATATTTTCAATCTCTCTACTCTCCCAAAGTCCACCATGGCGGACTCCAATGGCTGCTTGTCAATGTGGTTTCTCACATCAGCAATTTTTGTCGCCCCGAGATCCACAGCTAAGAACTCCAGAGACAAGGGTCTGCGCGCATCCGATCTTCTCCCAAGGAGCCGTGCCCAGTCGTTACTGCTACCATACCTCAACGTCGTCCAAGGCACAGTCAGATGGTCCACATTGGTGCAGTATCGTAGAATGCTGAAGATTAATGCATTTGTTTCCAGGCCGTGGTATCCATTGAACCATAGCCTCCGTACACAAAAGGCCAATGTTGGATACCTGTAGAAAAGACCCGAGGTTTTCCTCAGCGAAAGGTAAGGATCTCGGTATACGGCAATGCTTGAGGGATTCGAGGTAAGGCTATCCAGGGTTCGAGATTGTAGCCATCTGCAAGAATGAGAGTCAGTGGATGTTAGAATAGAGACATCCAAGCCTGACACATCTCCCAGAGATAATATATAGAAAGGAGATGTACCTCTCGCTCCCTCTCCATCGCGATATGTATAGGCTCCTGAATGCGTACAGCGAAGCCCAATCATGCCATCGACGATTCACTTGTTGAACGTCTTCGATGACTTGCCAATTCAATGCGTCTGGTGAAGTACGACCCCTTATGACACGCTGCATACGAACATCTCGCCCTGGTTCTGGTGCTTGGCTGAGACCATATGTATAGATGGAGAGTAATTTCAATTTCTGGTGTGCGACTTCTTCTAGTATGTTGGACAGAAGTTCGAATGGTAGGGATTCAATTGATGTGACCATGATTGTGGACGTAGAGAATCAATCCTCTCAAATCTGAAAAAAGAGATCCGACCTACTGTATGTGAAGTGGAAGTCTCCAAGTAGAACTGTTCAGGGGAAGCTCAGCCTCTTCTACGCAACCACAGGCAATGTTACAGCATCGGATCACTTGCAAAGGGAGTGAATATGGGCAACAATTAATAGAAACCGAAATGCACAGCACAAGGAAACCTCAACAAGGAAGTCTCCGCTTGCTAAAGGTCATACGAGCGTTGGGTAATAGCCATCTAGATGATTGGTTGCAACATCCGGACATTGGGTAATCATGTGGCAATTGCCCAGTATCTCGGCTTTGGGCATGACGACGCGTGATGAACAGAGTCTTCACTTGGCGGAGCGGGCAAATCTCTTATGCGACCATGCTTACGAAATAGCTTCATAACTTCGCATCGCGATGATGTTGGATAGTATAAAACATGTAGGTACGTACGAATTTGAATAATATATAGCGCTAAGGCAGGCCAGCACTAGGCCAGCATAGGCAGCTCCAACCCTAAATCTATCAATCGCGGTCTTCGGTCAAGGCCACAAGGTGAGTTTGTCAGATAAAGTACAGATCAGTGTTCTTGAATGAGCCCGCAACTATCTTGATACTTTTTTGCTCCCGACTCGAGGCGCGCTTGTGGTCCCTCCACCCCTCCACCCCTCTGCCCTCCCCTCCTCCCCATGGCCGGCGGCCACCTCAAACACCGCCATCTCGGCCGCAAATCCTCCCACCGACAAGCCCTCCTCCGCAACCTCGTCTCCTCCCTCTTCGAACACGAATCCATCTCCACAACATGGCCGAAAGCCAAAGAAGCCCAGCGGCTTGCCGAGAAAGTAATCACAATGGCCAAGAAGAACACCAATGCGAGTCGAGTACAGGCGCAGCGAGTATTCTATGTACATCACTGAATAATTGTCTTGAGGTCTGGGTCAGGGGGTATACTGATGTATTGGGAATAGAAACCACATGAATTCCTTCCTACACTGTTCACTACCATTCGTGAACGCTACCTCGCCCGCCCTGGGGGCTACACCCGTGTGCTGCGCATTGAGCCCCGGAACCGGAACAACGATCAAGCACCTTCGGCGATATTGGAATTGGTGGATGGGCCAAAGGATATGCGGTTTGCCATGACGGCGAAGACGTTAATGAGGGAACGGCAGAGCGAGGGAGATCGAGGGATCAGGGAGATCACCGCAAAGAATGTGGAGAAAGTGACAAGGTTCAGGGAGGGTGGGATGGATGAGTTGGAGGCGACCGTGAAGAGGTTAGAAGCACGTGCGAAGACCTTGGAGAACCAGGCGGAGGCGGAAGCGAGAAAGAGAGAAGCGCAGGGTAGGTGATCATTGAGCGAGTCTTCAGATTGGCGTAGAGTATATTCTGAAAATGCTTGTGTAAATTTAGCGGGTTGGGAAGATACAAGACACATAGATGTCCAAAATTCATATCACGGATATCTTCCTCAAAATTCGCGACAAGAATCGTAAAAGCATTCCATTCCTTCGTATCAACGGCCGGTCATCGCTGCCTTTCTATCTCTCGCAAGCGTGAAACTGCATGCGCTAGACGGAAACCTCTGTATGCTTACATTTGAGCACCTATAGAATGTATCATCATAACGCCATCAATAGCCAGATACCAGCTGGTCAATGCTTATCCGCCTATTTTAAGAAGATATGCTCCCTCAACCTGGGCTTACGTGTTTCCTGATTGACTGTTGGTAGGCATACCGTACACACCGTTTTGGTACGTCGGCATTGGCTGTCCGTGGATCATGGGCTGTACGGTAGCTGGTCCGTATATGTTGGCGGGATTCGTTGGCAGTGATTCTGGCATGGCTGGCGCTTCTGGTGGCGGTGGCTTCGGTGGTAGGTTCGCTGGCGTCCCCCATTTGGCAAGTGAACTCGGTTGAGGGCTACTCTGCTGTGATGACGGCTTAAAAGATTGAATAGCAATAGAAGCCTTCAAATGGGAATTATTCTGCTGCTGTGCGATAGCTTGCTTGCCATAGGAGGAAGGCGAGTTGCCACTTTGTAGATTCAGTGGACTACGCATCGCAAAGTCGTTGGGAGTAGCTCCATACAGTGATACTTGAGGATTGAAGTCTGAAGTTGGAATAAACGCTCTCGTCTGTGGGTTGAAGGCTTGCCTGTTATAGCTCCCTGGTAATGGGTGGGGCGGTTTTCCTTTCGGGGTATGAGGCTGATACGGTAGCTGACCAAATTGATATGGTACGGATGGTATGCTAGCGACTGGACTTCGATGGTGCATTTGTGGTGAGTAACTCTGAGGCGTTTGTACGGATTGCTGGTAGTTGTATGGATAGCCATATTGGGCCCAGGCCTGGTCTGACATCTGTGATGATGGACGCGAGAGCTGAGGATGGGAGCTCAGGGTGGGTGATGGCATCACGGGTGATTGTTGCCCCATCATTGGTTGTTGCATCATTTGTTGATAATATTGGGGCGGATACTGTGGACTATAGCCGCCGTAAGATGGTAGACCAGCTGAATTCGGCCCTGCCATATCTGATCCTGGCATCATGGGAGTCTGCATCCCCATAGGATATACTGCCCCGCCATGTATCGACTGGTAGCCTTGGTTGTAACAGTTCTGAAACATCGCGGTATCAATCATTCCAGATTGATCCATCATGCTGCTTTGCTGGGGCGGATATGGGTTGAAGTAGGCCATGGCATTCGTAGCCTGCTCGTAGGTCGTTGTTGGATATTGCACCGCTGGATAGTAGGCGTTGAATTGGGATCGGGCTTCAAAACCGTCATCATGGTTTCTTGCCTTCTTTGATTTTTTCTTGCTAGTACCTGAGCTCGTACGTGAGATGTCGTTGACTTCACCAGCGTGGGCTGCATCAGCACTGTCGGTGTCCTCGAAACCTTTGAAGATACGCTCCCTAGTCTCTTTATACTTGGCTTCTCTCTCTTCTCGCGTCATGCTAGCCCTCTCCTTAGCATTCGCGGAATCTGTAGGCGACGCAAAACCGGTGCCACGTTGGCTATCGTCGCCATTCTCAGAGTTTGCTTTCGACGGCACCACTGAGCTGGTATTCGTATTTGCGCCAGACCCAAGGTTTGCTCCATCTTTGATACCACTCTCTCTACGCATTATCTTCATGCCAAGTTGCGCGATAGGACCAATATCCTTCGGACCCTTTTGCTTGGCTAGAACACTCAAAGGGGTAGGTATGCGGCAGTAAGGCGTGCGATACAATCGTACTGAGCTGACGGCATTGTCCACGTAATGAGTCAATGCGTAGTAGTCGGCCAATTTGTGAGCGAGGAGACGACAGAAAGAATTGCATGGTGGAAGGTCTAAAATAGGGTCTTTCGAGTCTTTGATGAACGAAATAACTTCTTGTTCAAGCCTTATCAAAAAAAGACGATCTTTAGAGGATTCTAAAGCCTCAAACAATTTCTCATCTGGTCCCTTGTATTCGATAACGACTGATGATCCATTGGCAGCTAGACCGTCGACCCCTGTCGTGGGTGCGGGTAATGTGGGCGCGTGCGAAGCCAAAGGCGGTTGAGGCCCTTCTTCTACGATACCGGGTATACCTCGCCGATTCATAGACTGCAGACGGTGTAGACCGGGTCCAATTCTCTCGGAGATCTCGTTGAACTGGTCCCGAAAAGCTCTACCTCCAGCTTCTGACCCAACGCGTGAACTTGGGGCTCCAGAGGCGGCTCCAGAAAAGGAGTCCTCATCTTCGGCAGCTTTGGTGCTGGCGCTGTCATCAGGCCGAAGAGACTCTTTCTCATCAAGAGCAAATGTAGCCCCAGAAGTCGCGCTCCTGCTATCTGAACTGGTCTGTTTTGTAGACGAGCAAGATATGTGAGTCAGTTCGTCGTCAAACCTAAGCCCAGCTCGAGTAACAACGTCCGCATCTGACGATGCCTGGGGCTGGTTCCTTTCACCCAGAGTCAAGCGCGACATGGAGTTCTGCATCTCGCGATGCAACTGTGCCGATGGGCTGTCAATGTAGGACTTGTGCTTCAGCTTCGCTGAAGCACTGTCTGGGGATTTCTCCGAGGCCACTTGGGCTCCATTCGCCAAAATGTTGCGACCGTTGGACGTTTTAGGAGGGGCCATTGCTGCTACCTGTAGAGGGATTAGCCATTATCTTCGTTGGTATGGTTGGTGGCGAGGAGCCTTACACTTGCAAAAGATGGCTTCAGTCCACCGGATTTTGGGGAGGTGGCCGCCATCGCGGAGCCTGTGAGATGTGTACGCAAAAAGTGTACGTCGACTCAGCGACTGAACAAAATTCGAAGCTCAGCTGTAAAGGAGTGTAGAAGTTGGATAAGAAGAAAGTAAGAGTAGATCAAGGAGGAAACATCCTAGACAGTCCCGACAGCATTGAAGTTGAGCCCGTTAGCATCATGTCGGCCCGCCATCAAGACTTGCCCAGCTGTTCCCTTGGGTATCCCTTCTGGAGAGTTAAGGACCCGGCGAACTCGATTTGGCGATGGGTGAAGTGTCCGAGGTTTTGGCAGGCGAGACAATTCTCTGCGCCGTTGGAAAAGGCCTCTTCTAGTGATGTGATATCACCCCTCCGAAGTCACCACATCGAATACGAATGCACATGCGGTAGTACTGAGCCCTCTTCTGGCCGCAGAAAGAGTTCAGGAATATTGAACGTGAGAACGGGGAGTTACTCAGCCGTGGAATGAAGCAAATAGTGTGGGGATATGACCGATGCCGCTAGTCGGTTTAGCACCATTCAATGCCAAGCTCTGTGCTTGGCAGCCGCGGTCCATGCCCGTCAGAGTCGCAACGAATTTCCAAAAGCATAAGACTTTCCCACGAGCATTATCTTTTGAGGTGGTAGACTGCAATCCCAGACCTGCAACTATATCAGACAACAACTCATATTGGTCTGCAGATTGTAATTGCAGAATTGGCGACGGAAGAGCGGGCACACCTGGCATAATGAAGGCGCTCCATGGGCCTCCTGCTGGTGGACGATCAAATGCAACTTCACAAACCTTGTGCCAGAAATGCTTGAAGCGAGATGAGTCCTCCCGGTAAAGAAGTAGACAAACCCGTCCAACACGTACCACGACACTATAGCTACGAATGCAAATCCACCACGCAAGAACGACCCTACGTCTCTCGACCCTCGCGTACACAACAGCTTGCAAATCCGAAGCTCGTACCGAAGCTCACAACTGATGTACCGAATGAGCTCCTTCGAAAGTAAGTGGTCGCGTCTTTTGGTAGCTAGACCCGCCTGACAGCCAGTAGAAAAGGAATCGCGGACGAGGAACTTGCGAAGAAAGAGGCCGAGAGAGGTCGCAAGCGCAAGCCAGACAATGAGGGCTTCTCGGAAAGAGCGCGGAAGCACTCGAGATCTTCGTCGTCTTTCTCCTCGACATCGGTGTCCACAATCTCCACAAATCTGTCCCGCTCGCCCTCGCCAAAGCGCTCTTCGATAGCTCGTGCCAGGCAACCTCATAGATTTCAAAAAGAACGTATGTCCATCAGCCCGGGTGCTCGCAAGAGACGCATACAGTTGAGACAAGGTTCAGATCATGAAGACCAAAAGCACCCGAGGAGATCTAGGTCCACGTCCATGTCGTACTCATCAGATGCTTCATCGAGACGGCGGCGAAGGAATCATTCAAGACACGGTGATCGGAATGTAAGGCGTCGATACTCTTCGATAAGTCCAGACACTCGCGGAAGGGATCGAGATTTGCCAGGAACGAAGATCAAGCGACGGAGGAGCCGAAGCGTCAGCAGAGATAGGGGTCATATTGCTCGAAACTGTCGATCCATGACACCCGCGAGTCCACCTTCACGGGATAATTCGGATGGTGGGGAGCGTCACACTAAGGTGAGGCGTGAGGACGAAGCCTGTTATAACGACGGAGGTTACGAAAAGATGAACGCTGGAGCGAAGGGTCCTGCTCCTCCTCCGCCACGGAGAGAGAGAAGCCTGAGCCCGTATAGTAAGCGATTGGCCTTGACGCAAGCCATGAACATGGGGACTCGGTGATCTGACTTCTAGCACTATGTCTGGAAATATGTTAGCTCTTGGTAAAGTGGTGATCCAGGTCGCCCAGTCTACATTCACTTGTAAACCAGCAGTTTGTGACTCGATATCTGAATAGATGCAGCCTTCGGTAAATCCATACTAGGCGAAACATCAAGAAATCCGAATCGTCATGTCTATAGCATCTCCTCCTCCTCCTTCTCCCTTCTCCCATCTGCTTCCGCCTCTCGCTCTCGAACATGCATGCCTTCAACAAGCTCTTCGCCCCTCATACCGACGTCTCCATCCTGAGCTCCGGATTTCTTCTTCGCACCTTCAATCCTTTCTCTGACTAGCCGTGCAATAGCATTGTCTGTTCTGACATTTAAGATTTCCGTTTTCTTGGCCAGATCACGCTTCAGATCCCAATTTGGCTTCTTGGGCTGAAGCTTGAATAGATCAATTGGCTTGTCTTCTTTCTCCTCTTGCTCGGCTTGTTGAGTGGTCTCTTCCGCTATCTGAGCTGCGCGGTCTTCAAGCGTTTCTAAATCTTCCATAGGAGATTGTTCGAAACCAAGCTTAGGGCCGCGTGTTGTTGGATCGTAGTTGCGGCCAGAGAGATAGGTCGTGGTCACAGATGGGATTTCGTTGTTGGCTTGGAGGACGTTTGAAGAGGCCTCGTTAGTTGTAGCCGACTCGTCGACCTCATTGTGAGTATCTGGTTGTTTACGCTTGAGTGACTTGAGCTTTGCGAGGCGAGTTTTACGTTCTGTTGCTGCTGCATCGAGGGACGTGTGTGTGGAGGCCATGATAGTCAAGCCCACAATGCTTGTTTTCAGAGATTTGGCCAGAACGCAGGACAAGCAATGGACTGCTTTGATGTTATGTTCAGCATAGGATAGCCCATCTGAAAGTCATAGAGCATTTTGGAGTGCCGAAGCAGTCGTAGAGCCTGCGGGCTTGGCGCGAAAGCTTCAAGCCTAAAGTAATAATTTACTTTTCCTTCTTGCAGGAGCATGAGCCGACAGCGACTCCAGTGAGGGACTGATGAGCGTTCTTCTCGCTCATGATCAGATGCCCCTTACAAGCAGTAGCACGACAGAAATCGATCCCATCCGCAAGGTCATTGCAGCTAACACCAAGATACTCATCGCACCTCCCCCCTTCAACCCCAAATCACGAGCCTTTCGATGATGCTACATTCGACCCCCAGAGCCCCAAGCTTCAGCTTCAACACGAACGGCAAAGATCGCTGGGATACGTCGGTCGAGCGAGAGCACGCCGGAAATCGAACCACTTTGCAAGGCCACTGCAAGCAACATCCAAGAACTCGTCGCACCCGCCCCCTCTGTCGTCACACTCTACGCCTATCAATGATACTAGAGCCAGTCCTTTGCGCCAAGAATTCCAGGCTCAACATGGAAAACAAGAGCTCTTAGAATACACTAGGCAGGAGAGGCGATGGGATCAGAGACGGCGGACATGGAGGTACAAAGGTCTGAGTGTGAGAGGGCTCAATCGCCTGGTCAAATATCGTAGCAAATTCATCTTATTCGAACCGGAAGGGAACCACACGGAAGGGACAAGGAGATCATGGTCCTCCTGGGGAAAGTCTTGCATGAAGTATGTAAGTTGGGAGCAGTACCGCGCTCAACTACATGAAAGAAGAGAAGTGGCCGCCCAGGTCTGGCTCGACATGAACAGAAATCGGCGCATGAGCATCTGGTACGCGCTCATGGCTTGGGTCTGTACGAAGGCTCCGCGTGAAGCCTTGGTGCCATTGGACGTTGCCATTCATTATCCAGCAATCCAACCACCGCAACGGGTTCTCAATGATTGCTTGGCTGCCCTCGCAACGCATCTTCTGAAGTTCGCTTACCCACCACGAGTTGAAGATGTAGATGCAATCTACCAGCTTGCCTGCGATTATGCCGAGGCCGCTTCAAGGACTCAGACATGTCGTCCTCTTCGGCAATTCAGCATCTATCAGATCTTGGACCATTGCAGCACTGAGCAGAGAAGATCCCTTTTCCGGACTCTTCTCACATACAATATGCCGCTTTCCAGTCAAACGCTCTTACAATTCGCAGAAAAATTTACAGACGAAGGCGAAGCTCTCATTGGTCTGGAGATCCTCCGTAGTGCTGTCAACGCCGGTGCAGAAATGTCCTCTTACGCTGTTCAAAGCTCTTGCGTCAAAATTTTGAGAACCCGCCCTGAAGCTGGCGACTGGATCAGAATGCAATCAGATTTGTTGAGCCAGATCCTTCAGATGGGTATCAAGCCTGATACCATACTCTGGACTTGCATCATGCAAAATGCGATCGACGTTGGTGATTACGAAGAAGCCTGGCGGTGGTACGACATGGGTGTTGCGGATGGGCTGAAGCCGAGTCAAATAACGTTCAGCGTACTGCTACAGATGGCGAAGCGGAGCCACGCCAAAGACTCCCTCGATAGAGTTACGGATGAGGCAACTAAGGAAAGAGTACTTCCAAACGATCTTTGGATGATTTTTGACGTCCTACATGCCATCTACCTGTCTGAGCGGTCCAAGCTCGTGCTCGGTCCAGAACGGACGTTTGATGCTATGCTCTGCTTTTATGGCCAACGCTGCGACCTTGGACCGCTTCGAAACTTGGGCCTACGCCTAGAAGCGCATCTGGTTGACATTGAGCGAGGTCATGACCTTCCGATGCCGTCTTCAAGAGTGGTCGGTTTGATGCTACTAGGCTACCTTAGCCAGTTTGGCAAGCATGGCGACCCATCTGTTCTAGTACCTCTGTACTCGCGATATTGCGATCTTGTGGAAGCCAATGATCCCATCATTGGACCGCTTGGGAGTACGGATCATGTGAGTAACGCCTTTGTCAAAGCATTTGGGATGAGGTCCGATGGTCTGAGTCATTGCACGTTGGTGGTGAAGAACCTGCTCACAAGAATCGCTCCCGTTCTTCTGGCGTCCGAACTCTCCAGGAACGTAAATCATGGCCAGACAGGGAAACCTACCGTACAGACATGGAACATTCTTCTGAGTAGCTACATACGACACAGGCGAACGGAAGGGGCAGAGAAAATTGTCTCAATGATGCATGCACGGGATATAAAGCCTGACGTTTGTACGTGGAATAATGTCATCGCCGGCTACGTCGAAATGCAGGACGTCGAGAACGTTATTTTCGCATCGAGGAAGATGAGAGACGCCGGTGTTGAATACAATGAGTTCACCATTCAAGCACTGCGTCGCTTGGTCGATAAGACCCGCTATTTGGAAGCGATGGACCGTGAGCCTTCAGCTGACGAAGAACCAAGGATCAGCAATGATCCTGCTGAAGCGGTAGGGCAAGTGGACGTGGAGACCCTGGAACAATGGCCCGCTCCGATACTGAGATGAGCAAAGATCGAGGGTCCCTGGCGATGAACAACTCGTCTTTTGTGCCGTGGGGAGCAAATACGAACTGGCAAGAACATGAGATGGCACAAGATGACGCGTTGTGTCCGGTGGAAGAGGGACCAGGGTCTGCAAGCGAAATCGCTAAAGCGATCACGCCGCATACTAAGCCAGGCAAACAGTCCACCCGGCCCACGTTCAGAAAAGTCGACGTGCCTAACCTAGTACCCAACCCTAACGGTCCTGGATGGACTCCTGAGGAGCGGCGACTCCACAAGGAACAGCAACGGCACGCTTTACGAGAATCGAGAGCGCAACGAAAAGCTTGGGGACTGGGTGTCGATGATCCTTGTGGAGATGCCGTCGAATGGGTTAACGGGGCGGGATGGTATGAGTGGAAGGCAGAGAGCGAGCATCGGGAGGGGGACTGGTTCAACTATGTTAAGGCGTAGTCCATTGTGAGTGGTAAAGGAGTGTATGAAGAGAGGTTGGGGCAGAAAGTTGGACGAGATTATATGTTGATACCTTCGGTGCCGTCGTGGGCGCAGATTCGCTTACTTGTACCAATATCGACATAGAGAAGCCAGGTTGTGCTTAGACTTGGGATGTAAGTAGCGAAAGTCCATACCCATCATTGACCCGAGTCGTACTCTATGAACCAAATCCCATTCTCCTTGTGCAGACCCAACAGCTGACTCCAATGATTCATCCCATTGCCGTCAGGCCCGATCAATTGAAGATAGCACAACATCATAGGCACTGGCAGCCCCTACTTCCCCATTCCCAAAGTCTCCCTTCCAGAACCTCCATTTTCCAACATCCCTCACTCCCTAACGACTTCCCTTCTCAGTAACAAGCTTCTACCACTCCACCACCACGTCAACCCATCACCAACACCGGTCTAAGCCCCCCGAAGTAGCACCTTGGACCACACATCGCCGTCCGCTCAAACCAATCCCTGCTTCCTTCAAGACCACGGTTGGCATACCGCCCATGTCTTGCTTGCAGACGAAAAGCCAGTATTCAATGCCTTTCGTAGCTGGCTTCTGCCATTCTCATGGCTATGTTCGGGCTGTTGTGGCTGGCGCAAGGGATGAATCTATCCCGGCTTTCTCGCACTCGATAGATCTCGGGCTTTGAAAACTAATCGCATCGTTGAAGGGTACGCAAACCGGGCTGGTAAAGCTATAGCTGAGGAGGAAACTTGCAGATGCCAAGTGGCTGGGACGTTATAGGCCTTTGACGGAAGGCGTTGTTGCTGGGTCTGTTCGTGGAGGCAGCTGTGTGAGATGCGAGTAAGCGAGAAGCTTGATAGACTGGCTGAGGTATGCTCTTTGCAAAGCTCATGTGAGGACTGTACGGCGCCTTTTTGCTACCGGCAGTGGTCATGTGTCGCCGATACGATGATGTCTTGCAGGAATGGCTGCTTTTCCTGCACAGGCAACTTCCATAACAGCGAGGACAATATCCATGGAGCTAAAGGAATATATTTGATACCATAAGTGTTCATGGATCGATTGTTTGTGCTTGTGCTTGAACGTCGAAGGAAACGTCTCAAGCCGAAGAAACTGGGTGCTTATGTAGGCGGCCATGCACGGCTACACAATCAACAGCCTGGTAGTATGAACACTCCCGCACAGCAACATCATCCCTTCCCCAATATCGTTACTGTCGCTTTCTGACTATTCCGTCGTTTTGAGAACTGTAAAGCTGGTGACATGGACGCTAAAGAACAGGAAGATCTTGCTGGTGCCCTGAACCTGGTGCAGCTTGCTCCCGATGCTCGCCAGCCGGGCACATGTCCTCCCCAGAGCGGTGGCCTTGCGGACAGCACAGGAACTGATTCACGTGAAGGGTACACCAGTCCTTATGGGCCGGGTGAAGCTAGTAGAACGGAGAGGAAGCGTTCTGACGAAGGAGCTGTGGCCGTAGTAGATGGTGGAGAAGCCAAGAAGGGGGGAAAGAAGAGGAAGAACCACCGCGGTGGCAAGAAGAACAAGAAGAAGGGTGACAATATCCTCGCAGCCAATGATACAGATGATGCAGCGAAGGAAGAGCAGGATACGTCCCACATTGCATGTAAGTACTAGGACAGCGTTAGACTTACATAGCTGATTCGTTGCGGCTCTCAGCGTCGTCCAAGCTATATGATATCAAATACGCAGCTGGCAAAGGATTCGGTGTATTCGCCAACCAGGATATCGAGCGTGGGACGAGGATAATGTCTGAGCAGGCATTACTTACCGTGCCGCCACAAACGGACGTTCCCACCGTATTCTCCGAGCTCTCGCGTCACGACCAAGGCTTGTTCTTGTCCTTACACTGCCGACAACACAATGCTAGCGATGTCGATAGAATAGTTGAGTTGAGAGAGAAGCCGATCGAGGGCTTGGACATGTTGACGTTTCCAGTGGAGCTACAAGCTAAAGTTATAGCGATCCACAGAACGAATTCCATCACGGCTGGGGAGAAGACCGTGGTCTGCGTTGACGTATCTCGCTTAAACCATTCGTGCTTACCAAACGCACATCATCAATGGAACAAGAACATTAGCGCAGTAACAGTCCATGCCATGAAGGACATCGCAACAGGCGAGGAAGTAGTAATTACTTACGTTCCCCTTTTTCTGGACCGCGCAACCCGGACGGCGCGCTTGGGCTTCAAATGCATTTGTGCAGCCTGTGACGCAAGCACAGCATTCGGCGAGGCCAGCGAAATGCGTCGGAAGATACTGTCTCTAATCGACGATGAACTGGTAACGCAGAGGTGGCTTACAGCGCATGGCGTGTACAACGACCATAGGGAAGGCATCTCTGCCGTGATACGGAGCATGAAGCTACTGGAAGAAGAAGGAATAGACGGCTGGGAAATGACTCGAAGGTTCTTTCGCGCAAACCCCCAAATTTGATCAGATGAAGCTGATCTTGCTTCAGGTTTCAAGAATTGGTATGTTTCAGCGTGAAGATGGAAGATTGGGAGGATGCTCTCCTATGGGCAGACATAGCCTTAGGCTACAGCGAAACCTATGCGGGTAGAGACTCGGAAGAATACCAAGAGGCACTCCTTGTGGCAAGAAATACATACCAACAAAGCGCGAAAGAACGAGCAAGATAGCTTATCTTAGTAAACGGTATGGGGACACCTAGATTTAACTCCCTGCGGACTGAATGTTAGGGTGAGAGCTAACAGACTGCATGGTAGACATAGCTTACTGTACTATCTTGTCCCCAAGGCAGAGATCAAGGGCGCCAATTTTGTCTTCCGGTCTTGTTCAGCCGCAAGTCCAAAAGGGTTTCTACGTCTCTTGCACAATCGGAGCGAGGTTTCCACGTCAGTCGTGTTGCTGACTGAATTCACTTTAAATTGTAAATGCACTCCTAGCTGTGCTCGCGACCGAGGAATCCTTTCTTTACCACTGAACTTTTGTACAAGAGCGCCGTGCTGCTGATCGAACAGAAAAACATTTCGCAATGCAATGAATTATTCTTCAAGGAGATACCTCGGTTTGACCCCTTCGTAAAGCGAGCAGTGCACGAACATCCGTCACATACTGTAAGGCTTCGAGGAGGGGAATCAGATGCAGCAAGTCGTTATCGGTAGGATCATTGATCCAACCTTCTATGGGGATTGCGTTGTCTGCAATAGTTTCTTAGACCTCGGTACCAACAAGAAAGCTGTTCATGGACGTACCTTCATGAAATATGTAACTCAAAGGACTGTTATCCAGTATCATCACCTTACTCAGATCTGGCTCCACAGAGCTTAGATCTTTGATATAGGCCCCATTCCGAAACGTGCAATGCTGTCTATAATATCTACCCGAGAAATACTGCCTTTCTTGTTCCAACCAGTCAATGACAGGATCTGCGTATTCCTGCACAGAAGCGGTGAACACAACGAGATTGTACCATTTACACACTTTGCGAAGAAAATCGTCACAGTGAGGTCTTTTGTGTACGTAGTAGAGGATTGGGTGTTGAGGGCCGAGAGTAGTACCGCCATAGCCAACGGTAGAAGAGAGTTTGACTTCCACCATGTGCCCGCTTGACATGCGGCCTCCTTTCGCAAGAGAGTGGATAAGTGTTTCATCGAGATCGATGACGAGCGTCTTCTGGGCAAGGCGAGAAGACGAGCGGGTTGTTGGGCGGGAGTAGGATGGTTGACGCCGGGGAACAAGCGGCCGTGGAGGAGCTGGCGATCGGGGGTACTTTGTCAGTCGTAGAGAGGATGCTGGGGATGTTGGGGATTTAATAGTCGCCACAGTGAGGGGAGGGTGACTGTCTGAACTGGCTGCACGTGCATCACTGGCGGGGCCGTTCTCTGACTTTTTGTGTCTGCGCCGCCGGGCAGTGTCGTCGTTGTATAGCTTTATACGAATAGAGCGTCTGGCGGGCACTGGTTCTGACGATGAAGATGACTGAGCCTCAGGTCGACTCGGTTGTGCGGGCTTCTCACTGCTTTCATTATCATCAAAGTCTGCTTCCGATCCAGAAGCGACGGCAGAAACAATAGACTCGGTTCCACCAGTCTTTCGGCGACTGACTTTGACCGTTGGTTTTCGACGTCCGCTTCGCCCATCTGAGCTGGAAATTGGAGAGTGATCAAAACCAGAAAGTCCAACAGCTTGCGCAGTAGAGTTCCGACCATTACGCATCGGAAGTACTTTTCCGAGCTTCAGCATGGGACCGAAGGGGGAGAAGTGGCCTTTATCGTTGTAGAAGCAGGTCACCACGTAGACTCCGGGGGCCGTCAATGCAGATAGCACCCAATTCAGAGAGGCAGTGAGAGCGTCGACCAGCTTCTTTGCTGCGATTTGGAACTTGGTGTATTTGGCATTCGAAGGCAGGACGGGCTTCTGCTCCTCTAGGAGCGGAGTCTTCTCATCCACCTCGTCGAGAACGACATTGCTCTCCCGGACCTTGTCGACCTCCTCATCGCTAGACCAGGACTCTTTCTCTTCGCTTCGGGCGATATCCGCAATGTGCTGGCTTGCGCTCCGCTTCGGTGGCTGGATGCCAGTGCTTCCTGTGTTTGCATTCCCCTCACTGCGGGATCTTGGCCGGCCCTTGGGTGGTGTGTCGAATCTACTCTGGCCAATGACGCGCGCAGAAAGGAGGTTCAGGGAGTTCATGATAGAGTGTCATGGTGTGAAAGCTGCCATGGGGGCTGCGCGCATGTCGTGTATGTTGGAGGCCTGAGAAGCGGAGGCTGACCCAGGGCGGAACCAACCGCGAAGCTCCCTGCCCGCATGTGATCCAAAAAGGTTCACACAATGATACTCCGCCCTCATGACTACATGTATACCAAACAACAACAGGAAGCATAGTTACATGTGTCAATCGATCAAAGTCAGGATGTCTTTGGATCCTTGAATTGCAATCTGACCAACAAGATGTCTCGCTCAAGGTTTCCCCTCCCAAAAGCCGATCCTTCAGTCTCGAGAAATCCATTTCGAAGGCCCCGTTGCCATCATGCCATCTACAAATAGAGTGATCACCCCTGGCTTGCAGACTTTCCTAGCATCTCTGAAGGCAAGTCCGGTAGAAAAGTCGATTGCATATTTCATAGTGTGTGTAACCTCCCTCTCACGTCGTCTGAAACAGAAGCTCATCGGTACAGACTCCTCAAAAGGCGGCAGATCCGCAATTCTCGGTCGTGTGCGATTGCAACGGCGCAGTTGATGCGCCAGGTTATAGAACAATTCGAGGTCACCGACGTTGCAAGCCTCATCAAGCGCGTCCAGGAGGTTGGGCAGCAATTAACTTTGGCTCAACCCAAAGAGCTTGCCGTGGGCAACATTGTCCGCCGGGTCCTAGGCGTGATACGGGATGAGGCAGAAGAGAATCGAGATGCGGAAGCCGATCACACAGGCATCCATAGTGCCCCACGTACACCATTTGCACCGGCCCACAATGAGAGTCCACCGCTTGAAGAGCCAGTTGGATTGTCGGGTAACTCCGCCCCCAGTTCGCTCCGACAAGACGCCCTAGGTCCATCGAAGACGCCCAAGTCGAGTCCAGACTTATCAAACATCGTTGGAGAGGGCGATTCGTTTAGTCAACCACGCCCTGCGCAAATGGCCCACCTCTCCAGCACGGACCAGCCACTGCTGAAATCAATGTTCAGCCTCCTGTCACACCCGATGTCGAATGCAACTTCGCCAACTGCGACTCTTGGTGATCAACCGCCTAGAGGTGCACCTACACTTCCAAACAAGGGCCTAAATGGTAAACCCAAGGCCACCGACCTCGGGGCTGAAGTGGGTGAAGCAATCGAAGAGATCATTGAGGAACTGGAAACAGCAGACGATCAGATCGCTGGCTATGCTTTGGACCATATACATTCGAATGAGATCATATTGATCTATGGTCCGTCGGTCACGGTCCAGAAGTTTCTGCTGAAGGCTGCCAGCAAAAGAAAGTTCACGGTGATGCACGCTGAGTGTTTTCCAAACAATCATGAGAGCGTGCACGCCACAGTGTCTGGCAGTCTCAAAGGCGATGCCGGTGATACGGGCCCCGAGCGACTCCATAGATCGCTTACTGCAGCTGGCATCACGGTGATACTGATTCCGGACTCTGCAATTTTCGCTGTCATGTCACGTGTCAACAAAGTCATCCTGGGTACCCATGCTGTACTTGCCAACGGAGGCTTAGTTGCTGCCGCTGGGGCAAGAATGCTCGCAAAAGCAGCAAGCATACATAAAACACCGGTAGTGGTGCTCTCTGGAGTCTATAAACTCAGTCCGATATATCCATTCAATACGGATGCATTCATCGAGTATGGAGATGCCAGCAAGGTCATCCCATACGAGGACGGAGAAATGATGGATAGGGTAGAAGTGGAAAATCCGTTGCATGATTATGTCCCACCTGAGCTGATCGATATCTATATTACGAATCTGTAAGTGCTTCTACAGCTTTAGTATGACCCGAGCATTGCTAATATCTACTCTAGCGGCGGCCATGCTCCTTCGTATCTCTACCGTATTGTTTCAGATCATTACCGTGCGGAGGACACTCATCTCACGCAGAAAGAGATGTATTGATGATACCCGTGCTACCATGAGGAGCAAAAAGTTTCTCATGAAGATGTATTTCTACTTCGTGCTAGGCCGGAGCTGTTGCGGACAGCCATGGCCTCCCCAGATTTGTACCCTAGAGAAAATCGATGCGTCAGCGAGTTCTACTCAGATAGAAATTTAGAGAAATGGAAATCGGAGCATATGCATGCTTCAAAGGTAGTGTCTCAGGTCTTTTCAGTTTTATTGTAAGTCTTCAATCTGCGATCTCCCAGGCTTTCCGCCTCCACAACCTCCTCACAGGCCGAGCGAAACCCGCAGCCTCACCAGCTACGATCCGTTCCGTAGTCATTTTGCCCCCTGCAGCCTTAATATACGCCACTGCCATTGACGACACCCCATAATGCTGGCTGAGAGGAGAAGTCCCGTATAGTGGAGCGAGCCTTAGCTGTCGATATGCACTTCCTTGCTTGATAACCGCCTATTCATTGCTTAGGATAGGAGATATCTAGATCGGAATGCTGACCGGAACGAGCTTCACTGGTTTGACTGGAGTCCCAGGACTCGGTCGATGAGGGGTGCGAGTAAAGAGAACCACGGAAAGACATGTTGCAGTCTGACCTTTTACCAATTCCTCATCATAGACACTCGGGGCAAGTGGGGAGTAGAGAAGCAAGAAGCACACGAGAAAAGTCAAGGAAAAAAAGGCGATCAGCTCACCTCATATCTTTTCTCCATCTTGAGTACTGCTTCTTGCTATTAGTGGAGCTCCTAGAAGTTGAAGAATATTTCCATTTGACAAAGTGGTGGATGAGGATATCTACTTTCCAGGGTGCGCCACAGTGGCGCTATGCCGTATCTTATCGACTGCTGTACGGAGTAGCCTATTCTCCGAAATCAACACACCAGATGGTCCTCAGAGCCTCTACATTTGTTCGGCGCAGGCGCAAAGATGGACTTTCTCAAGTCTGCTGTAGCCGCCGTCAATAACGTCAAAGGTCCTCCTTTCCCTTATACTTTCGGCGACCCAGTAACATTGGACCAGTCGATATGGAAATTGTTCAATGGCGTGAAGCGAGTAGGCATGATGTCTACGAACCCACGATGGTCCTCGCTAATGGCTACTTCACAGGAGAATAAGTCCGATTGTAGCATATTTACGTTCGACGTTTCCGAGAACAAGTCCCGGCTACCGTTAGCCCGGAATGCTGTCCGAAAATTACGAACATTAAGACATCCTGGAGTAATAAAGGTGCTGGACACTGTTGAGGTATTCGTCCCTTGAAAGGTGGGCGTGGTATACATCCGTCTGATCAGTTGGCAGACAGACACGTACATTTACGTTGCCACAGAGCGGCTGACTCCATTACAATGGCCCGTCCGGAGGAAAGCGCTGAGTGAAGAGACGCTCAAATGGGGTCTCTTTACCATTGCTGTACGCCACTCGAATGACAGAACAGGATACAAAGGCTAAGGGAGGGCAGAATACGTTGGCATTTGTCAATGAAGAGGCTCAGTCAGTACATGGCAGTGTACGGACTTCATCGATCTTCATAAGCCAGAGTGGAGAATGGCGGTTAGGCGGCCTCGATATTCTCAGCTCAATGAAAGAAGATGATGCTATCATATATGTTGGTTACCTAGCGGCCATCGTGCTGACCTAAAGCTAAACATCCTCTGCAGACATATGGAAGTCTTGTACCCGATTCTGGACGTTATGCCTCCCCCGAGGTCTCGAAAAGTGGCTGGGATACAATCAAGCGTCACCCGGTGTCTGTGGTTGACTCGTACGGCTTCGGGATACTCATCTTCGAAGCCTTCAATGGTGGCTCTATCACAAGCGATCAAATAGGGCAAACGAAGAACATACCGCCAAGCATGCACCAAAGCTACAAGAGACTCCTAAATCCCAATCCGAAAGCGAGACTAAGCGTCGCCCACTTCCGAGACCAGGGAAGGCGAAGTGGTGGCTTTTTCGAAACACCCCTCATCAAGCTCTCGGAAGGTCTAGAGCATCTAGGACTAAAAAGCGATAATGAACGTGACGAATTTCTCAGGTATGGTCAAAAAATAGCTGCTTCAAAGTTTGCTCGTGCTAATTGTGTTTTAGCGAGCTCGATGAAGTCTCCGATGACTTCCCCGAAGAATACTTCAGCGCCAAAGTCCTACCAGAGCTACTCAAATCAGTAGAATTCGGGGGTGGTGGCCCGAGAGTCCTATCGTCTGTTGTGAAGATTGGCAGCAAGCTCTCGGATGAGCAATTCGACAGTCGAGTTACTCCGGTTATAGTCAGACTCTTCACCAATCCAGATCGGGCAATCCGCGTTTGCTTGCTTGACAATCTGCCCATGATGATCGACCGCTTGAGCCAGAAAATAGTGAACGATAAGATCTTCCCACAGATGGTTGGTTTTAGAAACCCTGTTGCTATTGACTTTGCTGAGAGTACTAGGTGACAGGGTTTTCTGATATAGCTCCCGTTGTTCGAGAGCAGACAGTAAAAGCAGTCCTTACCGTTGTTTCCAAGCTATCTGACCGAACCATTAATGGCGAGCTGCTCAAGCATCTTGCGAAAACTGCAAACGATGAACAGCCAGGGATTCGAACCAATACCACGATCTGTCTGGGGAAGTTAGCTCGTAGTCTCGGTGCCAATGTATGTTTGCATCAAGCTTCAGCTGTTGCAATACCTACTAAGAATCTTGCAGACTCGACAGAAAGTGCTGACCGCTGCCTTCTCTCGTTCACTACGAGACCCTTTTGTGCATGCTCGAAACGCTGCTTTACTGGCGCTTGCCACAACATCAGATCTTTTCAACGATGAAGATTGTGCCACGAAGATATTACCAGCATTATGCCCCTCTCTTATCGACAAAGAAAAGTCCGTCTCTCCTAAGCCTTCGAGAACTGCTCTTACTCTGCTAACCCAAACGAGACTCGTCCGCGACCAAGCCAACAAATGCTTCGACGTCTACGTGCAACGAACCCGCAAATACGCAGACACCCTCGCTGACTCCGTCCTCCCACCCCCCGCCGCCACCAACGGAGCGCCCCCGCGCATGTCCACCCCCCAAAACGATGCCTCCTGGGCCGGCTGGGCCATCTCCTCCTTCACCAACAAGCTCGGCACCGCCAGCGGCGAGATGCAACCCAAACCCGCCTCAGCCCCACGCGCGCAATCCGCAGACGGCCGGGCCTCCCCTCAACTTGCCGTCCCCCTTGAGCCCTCCCGCTCTTCCGCTTCGGCTTCAAACCTGCATCGCCAAGCCGTGGGTGCCGTTGCGCCTCCGCCAATGTTGCGAACGACTACAGACCAGTTCTTCAACACCGTAATGGACCAAGACGACGGAGTCGACGAAGCATGGGGCGAGATGGAGGACGAGCCTTTCGTCGACGCGCCGTCGGAACAGAAACCGACTCCTGCACCTCCACCGCTGGTGAGCTTCGACGACGGTGGCGAGCCGGACTTTGAGGGTTGGCTTCATGCGCAGGCGAAGGCGAAGTCGAAAGGGCCGCTTGCTAAGGGGTTGGCGAAGGGTCCCGTGTCGGCTAATGGTTGGGCTTCTATAACTAGGACGACGACGACTGGAGGCTTGGGCTCTGGGGCGGGGGTGCAGAAGGTTGCGAGTACGGCTGTGAAGCCGAATGTGATGAAGCCTGCGATTGTTGATAAGAAGCCGAAGGTGGAGGCAGGGGATGACGATTGGGGCGACGCTTGGGATTGAACGACGTGATAAGATAGTTCCGGCTCTGAGATGATTGATGTCGTTCGAGCGGCATATATGAAAGGCGTAACCTTCATCAAACGGGGTGTTCCAATATCTACCACCTATATGCTCGCCGTCGTTGAAGTATGTCCTCCATGCTACCCCATGGCTCAGGATTTCGAAAGCATCCATGCCTCGCCCGTGCATCTAGGGTATCTCCGCAACACCGATATGCCCAAACCAATAGTCCATATCGCAAGTCTCCTCCCATACCAACACCCTTCTCATCATCAACACTCATCCTCCTACCTCGTCTCCGAGTAATCATTCAACGCCACACAAACCGCCCCACGATGATGCCCATTATACTGCCTAATCACCGCCTGCGTCCCCAGCTCCCACAGCCGCGCATAATGATCACTGCACGCCGTGACCAAATACGCGCTATCAGCACTAAACGCACAATCCCACACCCACCGCTGATGGCTCTCCAAACTCGCCTCGAGCGGGAACCCCGCCGCTTTCTTCACCTCGTCCTCCCTCACTGCTCCACCACCGCCTGGGCCACCGTTGATGTGCGCTTTCCCGTTGGTGAGGGTCGGGTGGGCGATGCCGTTGGATATGTTCTCGGAGGAGGAGGGTGGGGAGGGCATGCTGTTGAGGGTGGAGGAGGAGGATGATGTCGGGTTGGTGACGACGGTCCAGATTCGCGCGTTGTGGTCGGCGCTGCAGGTGGCGAGGTGGCGGACGTCGGGGGAGAGGAGCACGCGGGTGATATAGGCTGTGTGGGCGGGGAAGGAGCACACGGGGACGAGGGAGGTGACGTCGCGGTTTTGGATCAGTTTCCAAACGTAGACGTTGCCCTGCGGTTACACGCAGTCAGCGGTTGCTCTGGTATTGTCATGAGGGTTGGGAGGGGGCAAGGGAGCCAGTGCTGACAGCTCGCGCTTACCGAGTTGCTGCCTGCGCACAGCAGTGTTCCGTCACTGGCAACGGTGACGCTGGAGACGGAGACATCTTCCTCGGGGATGAGTTGGTGCGTGCATTTGTTCTCTCCTAGATCCCATATTCGCACATTGCCCCCGCGGTCGCAGCTTATCAGCTCCCCTTGGTTGGGATGTATAACCACATCGTTGACCGGGCTGTCGTGATGGTACACCCGCTGTATGCTACCCGATCTCGTATCCCATATCTTGACCGCGCAGTCTTCGGAGCTCGTGACCATCCATTTGCCCTCGCAGTGAAAGGCCACGCCTGTGATATTCCCAGTATGACCGTCGAAAGTAAGCAGTGGATTGGGGTTCGTGGAGCGGATGTCGTAGAGTTTGACATTGTGGTTGCCGGCAGCAGCGAGGTAGCGCTTGTCGGGTGAGATACAGAGGCGATTGACCTGAGAGTCTGGGTGTTGAATAGTCCGGGAGCATATGCCGGAGAGGGCTTCCCAAAAACGGATGGTGTGGTCGTAGCCAGCTGTGATAATTTTAGGCAAGGACATGGATTGCTCAAACATAGCCTACCTGTGCAAAGTATTACGCTCATTGTTGCTCCCACACTTCTGCCAATTGGGACTTCGGATGAGAATAGCCCTCGAGGTCCTTGGACAATCTGGGTCTTTTGCTGTAGTCAAGAAAGCCCCTGCGATTCATGTACTACAACGTCTGAGATCCATGCTAATTGCTTCAAGGTCCGAATTGTTTTTGAAGCTTGTCCTGCATCTGAACCATTGAAGGAAGGTTTCACTAGTAATGGGTTTCCTGCATAGTAATATTCAAGAAAATCCTATGCTCACGTGCATACGCATTCGACGGGAGAACCAGCACCGGTATCGCCTTCGCGAAGCATGGAGCGGAGAAGACGTAAGCCTGAAGGACACAGACCCAGTGTTAAGCACAGATTGGATTACCTTTGGGCGCCTTGGATGCCCTGAACAAGAAGATGCCGAAAGAGGGAATTCGGCTAACGTCGGATAGCCGAGCTGTCGTTAATTAGCCAACTTTCACACACTAAATCAACGACATGTCGTTTCTTCTCGGTTGAGAGAAAAATTATTGAGAAACAGCCTGGAATTATACATCACTTCCTCAATGCAGCAAATTTGAAATGACCGAACCTGTGCACAAGCGTCCGAAAAATGCGTTCCGTTATAGACCAACATAAGTCCTTTCAACCCCTTCCCCTCACTTTATTGGCCCGTTTCCAAAGTTTTCGTAGCATTGGGGCGTAGTGACCGGCATTAAATTCAAAGACCTCCAATCGCTGTTGAAGCTACTGAATCTGCCACTCCAATTTCAATGAACCTTTGTCAGACCAGCATGACTTGTCGACAACAGAAATGAACTGATATTCAAGGAAAGAGAGGACGTCGAGGAGGCCATGAATGAGACAACTTGCCAACAATGGGGATCAACATGCCACTTCCCTCATGTTTTCTGTATCTTCGCCTACAGCCCAGGTCTAGTGGGCTGTCCGTTCACAGGAATCCCTAGAGACTTGGCGACCTGGAATGTTGAACCCCACTCGACCTCGTCGTTCTCAGGAGCTGTATGCCGATCATGCTACAGAAGTCACACTGCGCCACAATCGAGAAAAAGGATATGAGGAGCGACACTAACATCATGTTCTAATGTCGATAGTGCGAGGCGGTGATCTTTTGAAGACTGCTCTTCTCGTTGAAGGACAGCGAACGCAGGAAACCTCTTTCATATGGCCGGGTACTTCTCCCAGGTACAGGAATGTACTACCGACTCATTGTGGGGCTTAACAGTAAGAAATGCTTCCCAGAGCGTCGCTATCAATTCACTCACTCTGCCTTTCACATTATCCTGGCGCTTTTGTCCGCTCTCATGGGGTCCATGTGCTGGCTGCCTCCGCCCGCAAGTTGTCACCTGTTGCAGAAATCGAACGAAGGTCTGGACTCAATGGCACAAGGTCATTAAGTCTGGTTACCATTGGCATGATATGAGCCTTCGCAACCGCCGCCTAGGGAGAGGTCGCTTGCTGATTGCTCTGGGTACTCGCTATTCCTAAGGGCCTTTGTCCGCGATGCGTCATTGGTTCACTCGATGCCTGCTCCTCGCTTGCATCATGTCATAGTGTCCTGCTTCATGGAGCGCTCTCATATCAACGGCCGTGCACATCGTTGGACAGGCTCCGCCGGGTCTCGCGTAGACTTGGGATGGGTCTTGTCAGTCTACACCGTTGTATGGCCTAGTCACCGTGTTCCTTTCTCATGGCTGACCTCGGTCTGGAGATCACTGGTTTCGGGCCATACTGGTTTCAAGACCCCAGCCGATGATTCTCACTGGTCCTAACGGGTAATGATATTGTCTGTACTTGTTGACGGTCTCTACATACAAGGCCTGTCAGGTCTCAGGGTTACTGCAGGCGTAGTGCACTGGCCCAAGCCCATGCTGTGCTGGCTCTGCGAGCATTGTTGCTGATGGGCAACGGAGCTGAGTTGTTCGTGATCATGTCGTGGGTCAGCCAAACCTGCATCGATGAAGAACGTCAGCCACAAATAGAACAGAAGCGTAATGGTGTCCATTACTTACATGGTGAATCAACCATCTCCTCTGTTGTTTTTCACCCTGCTTTCGTCTAACTTCCGTCTCCCACATCTCTCCGTCATCTATTCCCTCGTCATTGGCCACCAACTATACGACTCTTTACATGTTGTGTCTGAAGTTGAACAGAAACATTACGTACACCTACTCCGGTTGTCAGAGTAATGGGGAGTTGGTAAAATGCAAGGTCACATGAAATCACAACCAGGCAGGCACGACTGGATATCCTGGAATGACCCTGCACCGTCTCCTGACAGCTCCGGAATCTCGATTTGCCATCCTCGAGCGAGTCATCGATGGAACCGGGTACCAGTATACTTTGCTGTCGCCATATCTGCAATCAATGGTGGCCACTCTAAAACGGTCGCTAACAATAGGGGTTGTGCCTGACTTGGCGGTATTATCGAGGATGCGTAATATTACCTCACACTACCAGACTCTTGATCCACTGGATGTGGGCTTGAAATCGGACTTGTCCTTGTGGATAGACCCTGTGCTGCTCGATGACTCCTTCGGCTGAGCTTGTGGCTGAGGCAATTAATTTCAAAACGGCAAGAATTATCAAATGAGGGCAGAATGGACCGTCACGGATTCCCCTAGGAGGAGCCGCCCTCTGGTCGATGCCGGAGCACCGGATGATGTACTGAAAGTCGACGACGCCCATCACGGGACTCTCGCCCTTTTGTAGCTTCGCGAAGACATCTGAGAACAGGCATGACTCTCGGGAGGTCACCTTCGTGGGCGCTGTTATCGAGGTTCTGCAGCTTTCCGAAGCAGTCTCTCCCTTGAAGGTATCAGCTGGCGTTATTCAGACACTCGCCCTCAATCACAGTCTTGCCGTCGGCCTGAACAAGTGGCACATCAGAACTTCGGAACCCTGAGCGCTTTTGATTATTTTAAGAACGATGGCGCTGGCTTGAGTCACAAGTGGTTTACTCTGGAGAGATTTTTGAGCATCCTACCCTCAAACTGTCTTACAAGAATATGGTAACGAGTAGGATGGCGTGTATAGCATCCGCAGTAAACCGGCATAAACTATATCAACAAGCAGAGGTACCTCTCCATTTCCTCTTCTCTTCTCTCTTCATAAAACTCACATGAACAAATTCGATACTCTTGCTGAACCCAAGTGCATCACTCCATCCATATCCATCCCTGCATTTGCCTATTCAATTCTATCATCCACTCCCAAGTACCCACCATGCCTCCTCTTCGAAAGTCTAGTGCACCCAAGCCTACTGTTTCCAAGCCTGAGTGGATTACGCGGCCAGTCATGAAATTGAACGCACCGAGGAATCAGCCACAGACCAGTTACTGTAACCCATACCAGCAGGTCTCCAAGCCCATGCCCAAGGAACGGCTGCAGATGCCGACACCATCACAGCCAACTACTCCTACTCGTCAGGGACCGACCTACGATCAACTCGTCAACGAGGTCAACATCCTAAGGGCAGCAAACGTTGAGCTACAACGTCGAATGGGACTCAACCGCCTGACGATTGTCAACCAGAACCCTAGAATATGCGCCATGGACTGGACCACCAGGGGCCTTACGGCCAACGATCAGTCGGCGCCTCGTACCAAGGTCCAATTCCATGGCTCGCATGGACCTCTGCCAGCCCAACAGCAGCCCACACCAAAGACGTCGCCCGACAGCCAAGTCGCCTTCTTCAACGAGGACTACGACTTCAGCGTCGCTAACCACGGTGCGAAGACTCTGGTCGTCCCCCTAGCACCCCCCATGACTAGCAACGGCCAATTCCATCCCTACGCCGCAGCTTTGTTCGGGGTCGGCACCCACCCCAACAAACTTTCCGGCCCCAGCGACCTCACTGCCAACGATGACACCCTCCAGGACTACTCCATGAACATGTCACAGCAGCCATCCACCCTCCCCACCGCCAACGCCCCCGTTGCCACCCCATCCAAGCCGGCACTCCTCCCCGTCACCGACGGCAAGCTCGTCGCCGATGCCTCCGTCCCCCCCCTCTCCCTCAAAGCTGCTGTCAAGCCAGCACAACCCGTCGTCACCACCATGGCCGCCGCACCAGCTCAGGAGTCGACGACAACGCCGCAGCAGCCTGCGCAGCAGGAAAGGCAAGCCACCCCCGCCACCGATTCCCTCGAGACCCAGATGACGGATGGGATCTTTGATTTCCTCAATGAGGACATGTTTGAGTGAGGTTGGCCAGAAAGGGGGCGACAGGGGGAGAAGGAGGCGTGGGGTTCTGAGGTGGTTTTTGGGGGCTTGGGGACCCAACGGGTTTTTAGCACGTGGTTTTAGCTTGGGAATTTTGGCTGGGGATTTTGGGGCTTGGGATACTGCCTTGGGATTATTGGGTTGGGGATTTGTTGGCTTTGGGATTCTGGCTTGGGATCGTTTCGGTTGTGGCATATGCATGTGGCTTCCTGTCCGTACCGTACTGTTATACTATACCTTACCACAATGCTGCCAACCAATCTTCATCATTCATCATTCAAAGCCAGGCTTGTCGTTTGGATTTTCGTGACTAATATTCCGTCTGTACCCCGAGCCTTGCTCATTGGTGCACAATGGTATGCATCTCGCTGCCATGGGTCTTGGGAACTTGGCATCTGTGGAATGTTTGGATGCCATGCGGTGTGTCTGTCGCAACGACCACAAGAGACGATGATGGGCGTAAGTTAATATGATTGTATCCATTCATCAATTCGTCTTAATTGTCAGCAACGCTATACATTGAATCCAAGTCTAAGATTTGCTCATTTCAACATGCTTAGAATGTTCTATCCTTTCTTCTTGCCCAACCAACCCCTCCGCCTCCGTCCCCTCTTCTCTTCCAACTGATCTCTGACTGGCACTTCTCCCTCCGCATACGCACTCCTCCGTCCCACCTTCTTCCCCCTCTTCACATCCCTTCGACTCGCGCAGCAGCAACACAGCCCCGTCTGCACCAAGCACCCGACAATCGCGCCCGCGGCCGCCGTCCACATGAAGGCGAACATCTTGACCCCAATATCGGCACCGATGTTTATGTTGGCGCCCTGTGAGGTGATGCCGTTGCGGAAGATGACGAAGAGCGCGGTGGCGATGACGCAGGCGGCGGTGGTGGTCAAGGCGCATAGGAAGGAGAGGAAGGCGATGGGGAGGGTGAGCAGGCGGGAGTAGATGCTGAGAGGGGTGAGGAGCATGCAGAGGAAGGAGAGGGGAGCGGAGGTCAGGAACAGGGCGAACATCCAGTGGGAGACGGTGCGGACGAGGCCGAGCAAGTTGACGATGTTGGAGGGGAGGGCGACTGCGGGGTGTCAGCTTGCATGTCTCGCGTCGAGGGATGGGAAGACGGGGAAGGCATACTTGTAGCGCCGGAGAGCAGTTCGTTGATGATGATCTGTACAGGGTTGAACCAGTACAATGTCCTCGGCTTGCTGCACGATGATAGCTGATCCCCGTACCCTTCGCAGAAATTCCACAGCCCGACCTGGTAGAAATCATGCAGTCCTAGTGAACGTGCTATACTGTTGATGAGCACAGCGTTGGCTACTGAATGGGGTATTATGTTGGCGAGATCCAATTTCAGGAACCAGATGCTGCCGACGATTGTGCGGCCAGAGGTGTTGCCGACCTCGACAAGTATGAGGAAGACTAGTGAGACGAGGAAGCAGAAGGAGGTGAAGAGGGCAAAAAAGAGGCGGGTGCGTGTAGCGTGTCTGATATTCGTCTTTGAGGGGGGGTGGTTGGATGGAAGGGCTCCCTCGGAGGGAGAGGTTCGGGAGGTGCTCGACGGAGGAGACTTCTGGCGGCGAGCGAGAGGGATGCTAGGCAGAGCCATGGTGGTAGAGCGCAGAGTACAAACAGACAATGACAATACAAGTAAAAGTAAAAGTATAGGACACAGAATGAAACCTTCTTCAGCCTTGCCAATGGCTCTGAGCTGGTGGGGGGAAACAGAAGGAGCGCTTAAGGAGGAGAGAAAAACGAAAGCAACGCTGAGGAGGTAGACATAATGTCGGCCTGCCCTTCAGAAATGCAATTGCACTTGATGGTTCAGAATACGAAGTACGACTACATACCAAGGCCATGGAATTCTGCCTCCATCGCTATCAACTGGCCGATTGTTCCGTCCATTATTCCCGCCCGAGGACTGAGTCGAAGGAAACGTCCTCCACCGGCACCAGGTGCCGGAGCAACCTTATTTTGCTGTACTAGTCCTACTCGGCTTAGCGTCCAAGCTGATGCAACCTCTTCCTCCACTTATTAGCAGTATGACGCTCCCCAGTGGCTCCATTGCAGCTGCGCAACCCTTGAGAGGGCGAAGAAGTTATGCCGTCCATTGAGACTCAATGCAGACGGGACACAACGGCTTGGCTTTTCCCTCCGATCCCTCCGGCATGAACCTGCGTCATCCCATATCAAAATTGTCTTCGCAGTGGACACCGGCCGACGACGACGGCAGAAGGCAAAGTCGTTGATTCGTCTGAGCGCTGAACCTCATTTTACCTACCACGCAATGGACTCGGAATAGTAGCTTCGTTATCTCCTCCCCTTTCTTATTCTTTCACCATGCAGCCAAGACTATGTACGGTCTCGATGTTTCTCTCTTTGCCTCTTACTCTATTACTAGCAATCGAGTCTTATGCTCAATCGAGTCAAACCATCCTGTCTGGTTCCAACCCGGCATCTTCGGTGCCTTTTGATGGCGGCGACCTTGTGCCAACCGGCCCCCAGGTTACGTACACAACCTACACAGCAACGAGCACGGTACCTAGTGGAAGCCTGAGCGGTTCCATCGAGCTCTTATCTTCCAGCATCGCTGGTGTCAATGCTTCGAGCATATCGTTCTCATCCTCGTCCACATCCTCGTCCAGCACCCCGAGCTCTTCAACAGAGTCAGTGACCATCCTCCAAGGTGGCCAAGGTGCCGCCTCCACAATCTCCACAACCTCCGCTGTCAACGGTACCTCGAACTCGACAGCCAAAAGTGCAACCTCCTCGTCCGCTCAACCAACGAATACGCGGGCGTGCAACAACTATCCCGAGTTCTGCTCTAGGAAGTATAGCAATATCACATACATCACCGCCCACAATTCTCCATTCGTCAACCCCAACAACGCAGCTGCGAATCAAGATTACGGCGTCATTTCTCAATTGAACGATGGCGTACGTATGCTTCAGGGCCAGACACACTTCGTAAATGACACTATATACTACTGCCACACATCCTGCAACCTGCTCAATACTGGCAGCGCAGAATCTTACTTCACTAACATCACTAACTGGGTGCGCGCACATCCATTCGACGTCGTGACCCTCCTCATTGGCAATAGTGATTTCAGGAAGGTGACCGACTATGTTCCGCCCTTGCAGAACTCCGGTCTCGCCAAATTTGCTTATCACCCTTCAAAGATTCCAATGGGTATCTCTGATTGGCCAATACTTTCCTCCATGATCCTAAGGCAACAGCGCGTCGTTATCTTCATGGACTACAACGCCAATCAAACGGAAGTGCCGTGGATCCTAGATGAGTTTTCGCAGCTTTGGGAGACGCCGTTCAGTCCCACAAATGCAACTTTCCCGTGTACGCAGCAACGGCCACCGGGGCTGAGCCAGCAAGACGCAGAGCAAAGAATGTATATGGCCAATCACAATTTGAACACGGAGATTACGCTCTTAGGAACGAGTGTTTTGGTACCAAGCACACCCTTGATCAATCAGACGAATGGGTTGAATGGAAGTGGGAGTTTGGGGGCCATGGCAAACGACTGTAAGGGTAAGGCTGCGGTTTCTCTTTTTTCAAGTCCTTGTGCGATGTGAAAGCAAAGGTCTAACCAGTTTTTTAATGTTTACAGATCGTTGGGGACACCCCCCAAACTTCCTACTGGTGGATTATTATAATGATGGCAGCTACCCAGGCTCTGTATTTGAGGTCGCGGCACGGCATAATAATGTTACATACAACAGACCATGTTGTGGTCACAGTCTAGCTGTTTCGGCTGCTGCTAATGCCTTCTCAAATATCCTCCTACTAGCGGCTATGAGCGTTTCAGGAGTGGCAGTGTTGATTTGGGTATAGACCGTTGTTTGGTATGATCGTGGCGCATACAATGGCGATATTGTTTAGCGGTCGAACGAAAAGCATGACCCAGGGAGCAGCAGATTGGATCCCAAATACGGTACCGAATTCTTCTTTTATCCCTAAGTAAGGTTTTCTATCTACATGCTGCACGGTTCAGGTGTGCTTACTGATCGGATTAGGCTAAGATTTCTCGCGAATAGGAAGCCACTCTCCGTTCAGAAGATCCTCCTTTGTAAAGGCCACTGGGTCAAACGGTGGCTCCCAGTTGAACGTTCTCATGCTTTGGCTCGGGTGACCGCACTCCCTCCGTTTCCTTCCTTTCCCTCGTTTCCTTCCTTCCCTTCCTTTCCTTCGTTTCCTTCTTTTCCCTGCTTCCCTCCCTTCCCTCCTTTCCCTCCTTTCCCCTGACTCCTGCAATATTCTGACCATCAGCCAATCATATCCGCCCGAATACTACCATACTGTTAAGTCTCAGCGGACATGACCCGGAGGTAGTCAACGCCGAATTAAATGGTGTTCGAATGGATATGATCGATATTGCTGGAGAGTCGTCGTTCGCAGTGAGTGTGCCGATTCCTTTTGATGATACCTGGAATACCTTTCCAAATAGGAAAATACTGTAGGAAATTTGGAGATGCAACTCTGTGGATATAAGTGCTAACGGGCAAAACTACAACTCTTCGTCGACTTGATCCGAAAGATCATTCGCATATTGATCCTCGGTAAAATCCAAGTCGTTAGTGCTCTCGGGCTCTTCGAGATACGCCGCTGTCAGTCCGCAATTGTTAGGGCGCAGTTGGCTCATTTCGCTCAGCAGCGATCGGTTTGCTCGTTTATCACCGATCTCCCCCTTTTCTATCGACTCAACAATCTCATCACCTGAATCCGCCGGTTCTGTCTGAGGGCTCGATGGAGTGCGGGATCTGTCAAAAACATCATGTCCAACCCGGCCACCGAAGCCGATAGTAGCCCGAGCTCGCTTGATCTGTCGAGGAGAAGAAATTAATTCAGGCTCTGCATCGTTGTTTTCACGGGTTCGCTTCCTGCCCCTAATATTGATTGATGCAGCCGGTCGTTCTGCAGTGGGGCTTGCGGATCCTTCATCAGCGGTGTCTAAAGCACCGCCAGATTCCGTTGTGAATTCATAGGCCTGCTCGAACCTCGCCATCAGTCGAGCTGCACCTTCTTGTCGAAGATCCTCCTTGACCTCATCTGGAATGCGCTTATAGGCTCTCTTCCGCTCCGCCTCGAGTCTCTTGTCAAGCTGCTTTCGCTTAACGGCCTTCTCCTTACGAAGCTCTTCGCGCAGCCTCTCATACACAAGAGGCTTCTGCCGATTGTAGATTCCGACATACATTTCTTCTACAAGGTCGTCGCGGACTTCTTGCTCCAGCTCGTTTCTTAGCTCTGTGCGCACCGCAGAAGCCATCTCGGCCTTTAGCTCTGCACGCACCGCGGTCCTCATCTCGGCTCTCAGCAGGTTGACTGGATCGGCTCTGTGTGCCAATCCAAAGTAGCCGGTTGCGGTCGTGTTGTTGACAAGCACTGGAGCTGCGGCCTGACGCGCAACGGCTTCAGCATTGCTCTGACGGATCTCAGCATGACCCTTGGCCAGCATACGCTTCTTTCTATCGTCACCGCCATAGTAGAGATCTGATGATCTGTCAAGGGCGGCTAGCTGAGCGGCCGTGACAGTGATGGCAGCGTTCGGTTTGAATTCTGGCTCAAGGATGTGGGCGTTGGCAACAGCCCTCGTTGGAGGCAGGTTTACTCCCTGCTCGACTGTATCGGGGCTGATGTCCGTCTCGGCCTTTCTCTTCGACCCGGCTCTGATCCGCTGAGAAGGATCAATGTCCTCAGCGTTCAGCAGACTATCTATCGATGTTCTTGCTGGTATTGTATTGGCCGTTGATGGGCCGAATTGCTGTGCTACTTGGGCATTCATTGGCTGCACGGACGCCGAGCCTGATGAAGCACTGCCTTGGGATGCCGGCATTGGCGGCCAGTTGGTCAACGTATTGGAGGGCGTGTTGATCCACACCCATCGGCCCCTCGCTGGGTCGAAGACACGGCGCATGTTGTACTACGTGCGACTGTGTTTTTCGGGAAGGAGTGGAATGTTCAATGGGAGAAGATGTACGAAGTTGCTTTTGCCCGTGTGAAGAAGGGGAGAGAGAGGTCTGAGAAAAAGTGAAGCCTTGAGGCGATGGTCCAAAAGGGTTCGAAGAAGTGACGTGGGGGGTTGAGTTCAGTGTTCAGGGATATCAGGAAGAGTGTTGAAGTATCGTGTGTGCTACGATCTGTTCAAAACCAGCCTGGCCGGCTTGATTGGAGCAACTGGGCAAGCCTGAATAACCGCGTGGACTGAGCTGCTTGCTGAATGATGACGCTCGAGCTTGACTTGATATGCCGAACGAGGCGAACAGTTGGGCTTCCAAGTCGTAGGTTGCTATGAGATCTGACACTGCCCGTCAATGGAGTGCTTATAGGTAAGTACGACAATATATAGTTTACCAGACGCCGATGTTGCCGCAGGAAGTCTTGTCCTCCCTCACGAGCTGTGATGATAAGTATCTATTCGCCCTCTGGAAGTTGGAGAGAATGTGCTGCTGCTGCTGTATCAGCTGATGATGATGATGATGTAGTCTGCCTTGGAAATTGGGAAGTGGAGAAAAGGTTGGAGCAAGAAATGTTAACCAGGTGGGGAGGGGAAGAGGCTTCAAGTACTCGAATACGCCAGTACACGTTTCTGGTGAAGGGGAAGTTTTGAAAGGGAAAGTGTTCCTCAATTTCCCGTGTTCTGGCGATGCAGGCTAATTCATCACAGGTGGGGTCTCAAAACTCGAGATCTTCACATAGAAGAAGTGTTGCCGTATCGTATCGCACCGCGGAACTGCTCCTTGGAGCACGTCGCCCAACAAAAGGATATCGCTCTGCTATCTTGAACAACGGATTGGTGGAAATGGCAACGGACGGATCAACCAGTGAAACCTCATCACGAAAGCGTTAAACCATTAGGGGATGATAGTATATGGTTCAGTTCGCTGGCTACGGAGAAAGAGATGCAAAGTTGTGATTCGAGTGAGGCTGCCACTGGCCTTGGGAAAAGAATACAAAGTAGAGATTAAGTAAGGAAAGAGTAACACAGGACAGTTGTAAGATGAGTAACGCTGCCCGGCCAAATCGATTCCCATACCAAGCCCACAACAGACAGCAGCTTCACAATCGGTCATCAAGGACCCTTCTATACACAACGCCGGCTACGAAGCTTCCGGCCCGTGATTACAGTGCCTAGGAGAGGCAAGCGTTCGAGAACCATCACTGCCAAGGGGTCGAAGACCTGGCTACTCTCGGATTATCCGCTTGGGGTTCTCGAGTACATCTTGTGTGTTCTCCAACGGTTCGCCGTAATGACGTTGGGCAGTCAATGGTCGAGCATGCCATCCTCATTCCGTCAACACGTTTTTCCAGTTGTCAGGGTAGTTTGCTCTTGGTCGGTGGGAACAGACGAGCATGGCATACCTACAATGGAGTTGGTCACAATCTAGGCTGAGTCAAGAAGGGAAGCCAGACGGGGAAAGACGATCTGCATGCTGCTAAGAGCAGCGTGCTCTTAGTTGGTGGGCTCCTGGCGCAGACAACAAGCATGGCGGCATAAGAAGATCGCCTTGGTCACAGTTTAGGCATAGTCACGAAGGGACATTTAGAGCGAGTCATACGTGAGATGGGAAGAGTAAGAATTGCATGCTAAGCTAAGGTGTCAAGAAGAGAAGTTAAGTACAAAACCACAGTGTCTAGCAAACCTGTAGAATCTCAAGAAGCACACCCATTCCCTCACGCCAAACCCGCAACTCCACCAATCCCTCTGCTCAATCTCCACCCGACAACATCCAGCGAACGTAACCCGAAGATAGTCAACGCTGTGTTTGTCAGTAGAGAGAGCTGAAGGAGCGGACCAATGTCGAACGTAACCCGAGGGTAGTCAACGCGCATTGGTCGTTTGTGGAGAGAAGAATATGGCGTTTCAAGATGGGGGTGGTATGCTGTGAAAGTCGAAAGAAGTGCTGGGAAATCGAGATCGCATGCTGGGTATTCGAAAATGCTGGCAATGCTCGCTGAAAACGCCGGAAAGTGGAATTGCATGCTATGGGTAACCTTGCTGAATGGAAAGGAGACATCGTCGTTGAGCTACTGATCAAGAGCTTGGCTTGTGACAGAATGACAGAGACGACGGCTCCTTGTCACCTTGTTCGTCATCGCTGCTATCATCGGAGCTATCGTCATCGGAGCTATCAGAGCTCAGAGTCCAACTCTGCCAGCCACTTGTTGTCCTCGTCTTCATCCTCTGTCTTGATCTTCGTCTCGAACGGCGCACTGGCGGAAAGCCCAACCAGCGTCGTGTCTTCATCGTCATATTCAACGTCGACAGATTCTTCACCATACCCATCGAACGCCGATCCTTGCTGGCTGTCATTGTCATTATGAATCAGGCCTGTAGCGCCATAGGAAGCCACTCCGCCAGAGAAGTTCTCATATGGGTCGTCGTCTTGCAGAAGACTCGCAATATGCTCGGCGGTGGGTTCATCATTGACCAGAGAGGCATCTCCTTGCAGATCCACCGTGTAGCCGAGCACAGCATCGTCGTCGTTCTCGCTGGTAGAGCGGTCATCATCTCCATGGACCAATTTCGCAGGTAGGGATGGAAATCGGTCCAAGCGAACGCGTTTGCAGGTTGGCATATCCAGTACGCTATCTGATGGGGAAGAAATCCGAGGCAGAACGCGATAATCGCCCAGATGCTCGGAGATCGTGGAATGCCAGACCTCATTATAACCTTGTAACAGAGAGTGTCGAGCCCGCTTGCTCGAAGTCGTAGAGGGAATCTGGCTTTGATCGTCTTCCTGGTACTCCTCTAATGAACGCTTCGATCCTGTTGAGGTGCTTTCAAGGCTCGAAGCGCGAGAAGAAGTCCCCTTGGATGAATACGCTGACAGTCCACGAGAGAACGGGGCAGTAGCCGAATGCATGTTGGTAGACTGATCCGCGGTAGCCGGGTCATAAGCTGTCTCTATGGATGCCAGTACAACAGGGGCCGAATGCATGGGAGCGGCCGAGGCAAGAGCCTGAGGGGGCTTAAGAGGGGTTGACTGGTTTTCGGCAGAGTTCAGCGGAGCCAACTGCACCGGGACCGCGTGCGCAAGAGCAGATCGTGGCTGGATTTCTTGGGTGTTCAGCATATCGTTGATGCTCATGGGACGGGTTGGAGCCGCTTGAGCCTGCTTGGCAACAGGAGGTTGGATGTTCGCGGTGTCGTCGATGGGCTCGGTGTCCACCCCTTCGGTAAGTCTCTTAATGAACTTCTCCGTTAAATCCTTGCGGACCGAGGGCCCCATCTCCGCTCGAAGTTCTCTCTTGATCTCATGTTCCTTCTCCGCTTTCATAGCGGCTTTCATCGCTGGACGCTCTTCGTCCAGCTCCTTCTGAATCTTCTCGCATTCCTTAGCTCTCAAACTAGCCTTCAAGGCGTCGCGTTCTGCTCGGACTTCGTCCGCAATTTCGTTGTACTCGATGGTGCCTTCTGTGCGACACTTTGAGAGCATCTCCTGCTTGATTGTGTCTTTGAGTTCGGTTCGCAGGGACGACTCAGTCACAGTCTTCCAACAGGAGACCGTGGGCTCGTACTCGTTATAAACTCTTTCGCGCACATGACCGTGGTACACTTCGCAAAGATGCTGCACTACAGTGGCAATGACCTTGGTATCGATGTTTTGGGCTGGGAATCCGAGGACATCGTCGACTACATGTGTCATGCGTTTTCTAGATATCTCCTCCAGCTCTGATCTTGTTCGGCTCGAGATTCTCGCTTTGAAAGCATTCGCCGCCTGGTTGACCGTTCCAGTGCTTGGCGGAGCCGAGACGGCTGTTGCAAGGTTACCTATCGTGTTCGTAGCTCCAAATTGGACTTTCTTGGTAACGTTGACGATGGAATTCGTTGTTCCAAATTTGTATTTCTCGCTGGCTTGGGGGGCCTGCCCCCCGGACGCCATGTCTTTGCTTGCTGAACCTGAAGAGCTAGTATCTCCTGCCGACATGGTGTTGGTAACGTCAAGAATGAGATGTGTTATAGGGGATGTGAGCGAGGATCCGCACAGATTGAATCTGCGGTGATCGTGGAAGCTTTCAGGCTCAGGATCACACCGAGAAAGGGTAGAGCTGGTTCAAAGTGGTATGATTGATTGCTACTGCGTTCAAGGATGTATGAGATTGATGATATCAACGATATGATGATGGTAGTGGATAAGGGCAGAGTGGTCCGTGTGCTAAAGGACGTATGCGAAGGAAGGATGGAGATGGAGGAGAGGGAAAGGATTAATTAGGTAGCAGCCGCCAAAGGTGTTGTTCGCCTAGTATTGTGAAGATTCACCTCCTCAGCTCATTCATATTCATCCATCAGTGACATAGCGCGCTTATCGATAAGAACCCAAAAGGGGAAATTTTGTCAACATCTCTGCAACACTCCCATCCCCATTACAGAATCTTTACACAGGCTTCAAACTCCCATAATACCACCAACTTATTGACGTACCTCGAAAGATCGCCGCCGTAGTATCGCAGAGAACTGCTCCAGCATCCGCATCACTTCTAGCGTTCGCTACCGAAGAGTTGCCCTACCGCGGATCCACTTCCCCTACTATTGTCGAACCCCCCCTTCACAGTCCCATCGTCCCTTTTCCCCCCAACAATCCTCTTGTACCCTTATTGTCCTGCCCCCCACACCAACAATGGACATCCGCGTCCTCCTCCCCTCCGACATCCCCCACGTGCAATCCACCAACATCACCAACCTGCCGGAGAACTACTTCCTGAAGTACTACCTCTACCACGCCCTCTCCTGGCCGCAGCTCTCCTACGTCGCCGTCGACATCTCCCGCCCGCCCCGCACCCCCTACGACCCCCCCAAGATCGTCGGCTACGTCCTCGCGAAGATGGAGGAGGAGCCCGTCAACGGCGTGCAGCACGGGCACATCACCAGCCTGAGCGTCATGCGCACGCATCGCCGGCTGGGGCTGGCGGAGAAGCTGATGCGGCAGAGTCGTGCGTTTGGCCTTTCCCCCCTCCGAACCCCTTCCTTTTGCGCTGGGGGGGCTGCTTTTGCTGCGGGTTTCTTTTGAAATGGGGGTTTGTGGATCGGGATGGAAGTCGCGAGCTGATTCTTGGTTTTTTGGGGGACGAGCAGAAAGAGCGATGGTGGAGACCTTCAACGCGTCGTACGTCTCCCTGCACGTGCGCATGTCCAACATCGCGGCGCTGCGCCTCTACCGCGACACCCTCGGCTTCCTGGTCGAGAACATCGAGCCCAAGTACTATGCCGACGGGGAGGATGCCTACAGCATGAAGATGGACCTGGGCTTTATACGGCAGGTGGCGCTGGATGCGGTGGATGAGGATGAGGGGGAGGAGGTCGGGGACGTGGGACGGAAGGGGGAGGGGAAGGAGGAGGGGGGGAAGGGGCCGAGGAAGAGGAAGGTCAAGGTGGGGAGGGGGCTGGGGGTTGGGGATCTGGTGGAGAGGAACGAGAGTCGGTCGTGAGAGGTGGATACTGTTCTTGATCGGCTACGGGGTTGAATCTTCCATATAACGCTGGTTGGGGAGTCGTAAGTCAACAAATATAACTTCCTCCCAACCTTTCAGACGAGTCGTTAGGAAGCTTGTGGAAGCAGGAAAGGGATATCCACGCCGACTAACACCGGGTGGAAGATCGGAAGGAAATGAACTCTTCATGCACTTCCCAGGGGTACCCCAAAAGACTCCAAATTCGTTGCGACATTCCCTCGTCCTGACAATCGTCAAATAAACGCCCCTACTTCCCCCCTAAAACTCTCCGCCGCTCTCAATGCCCCCACATTCGGCACACTAACCGGCCTCTTGGCCCTCCCACTCCCTAGTACCGCTCTCCTCTGCACCCCACCCCCTTCCCTCCCCTCCCCCAGCTGACTCAACCTGACTGCCTTACTCCCCTCTCCAGCCCTAAACAGCGCTTCCACATCTTCCCCCCTCTCCCTGCCGCCTGTAGCAGTTGCCATTCCGCCCTCGTCCCCAATGCTGTTGCTCCCCAGCGGGTTAGGATACTCGACATGCCTCCAGCGCTTGCGCCCCTGCTCGTCGACTTCCTCGCGCAGATCCAGATCAGGGCTGGGCGAGGGGGGATTGCTGCTTTCTGCGTCGCCAAAGCGGGAGCTCTGTAGCGAGGTGTTGCTGCGGAAGCGGCGGGGGGAGAGGACGCGGATAGTGCTCGTTAGGAGGTTAGAGCGCCGAGGGTGACGATGGATGGGGGAGGCTTTGAGTGGGGAGAGGGAGAGGGAGGAGGAGCGGGAGCGGGTGAGGCTGGGGGCTGTGTTTTCTTTGTTGTTGTTGTTGTTGAGGAGGGAGGTGGTTAGAAAGGAATAGGAGGGTAGGTGTTGGGAGGTGGTGCGGGAGGAGGCTTTGGCGGCGAAGAGGGCGTTGTCCCTGTGCCGATTGCGTGCACGGCGCTCGACGTAGTTCTGGCGAGCTGGCCAGGGGTCTTCGGAGGTGGACAGAACTCTTCGGATGGTGGCTTGGTGGGTGTGGTCGTCGTCAGAGGATGCCTCCCTTATGGTTTGTGGCTGGGAGAACGGGTTGAGGGTTGTGGAGGTTGGAGGTCGTGGCCAGTGTACGTTCGAGGGAAGGTTCTGAGAATGTTCGCTTCCGAGGTATCTGCTCGAAGAGCTGCCGGTCGTGCTCAGCCATTCACTTCGCCAGGAATACCGAATCATTCCATGACCTGGAGGTCCACCGCTGCCATGGCCGAAGCCCACGACGCTACGACCACGAGCCAGGCTGCTGCCTTGACTTAGACCATTATGACCATGTCCGAATCCACTTATGCGGTGACCAAATGGCGCCCCAGCGCTGCTCATGCTTGTGGTGGATTGGCGCTTGCGCTTCGCTGAGCACCGTTGCAAAGCCGCGTCATCGAAGATGCTTACTTCTTCGGACATTCTTGAAGAGCGTCGTTTCCTTGACGTCGACTTTGCGCCCTGTGATAAGCGTTCTTGGTCTTCGGATGCCAGTTGATATACAGGCCCTGGCTCGGTGTACTCCATCGCCGCGATCGTTTCTTGTGGTACACCAAGACCGGACCATCGTGGGTGAGAAAGGCGCAGGAAGCTCAATTTAGGAGGTTTTGTGGAAGCTCTCTTTTCGTGTAATATCGTGCCCAACTCACTCGTGGGTCGCGAGTCTCGAGGTCTGCTTTTACGCTGTTCCGCTATCGTCCAGGGCTCCTGTGATTCCCGCTTTCGAGCTCCAGTCAATGGGGGCAGGATAGAGACCCTACGAATCCACGACAAAGGCCGTGGTCGAGAGATTTGCGCTTTCGTCGGCTTCATATACCCCTGTCTCGAGGCTCGCCTCCGTCTTCGGCACCAGCACACCAAACCCAAGAAGGCAAGGGTGGTGAGTAAAGGGAGAACCACGGCTGCAGCTATCCAACCCTTTCTTTGACGTTCATCGTCAGACCAGCTGGATGCTGCTGTATGTGTCCCTCCTGTGCCAGTTGGCGACCCATTGTTTGCAGTCGCTGATGGGCCGCCTGTGGTCTGGCTCTGCACGTTGATTCCTGCCTGAACAATATTGACTGTGAGAGTCGCAGACAGACTATCTGTATCATTCGTTGTATTAACATTCAGCAGCACTTGGCCAGGCTTGAGGCTACTTGGAACGTTGCCCTGCAGAATTTCTCTGGTTGGTTCATAAGTCAACCACGGAGCATCACTCAAGTCTACAGACAATTGCGCACTCATATCCGAACCTATTGCGCCTGCCAAGGAATATACGAACGTCGACCCAATCGTTGCATTTACAGGACTGAGCTGGTTAGGGAGAAGGGAACCGGATGCATTGCCGGAGGTAACCAAAGAAATCGTTGTGCTTGCTTGGTCACCATACTTATCTGTAGCTAAGATGGTGAAGTTTAGAGGAGATACTTCGGCTGGCGGGATGCCCGAGAGAACTAGAGTATGCTTGTCGAGTGACATCCAGGATGGCGTATTGGCCTCAATTTGGCCTAGATCTGCTGATTGTACGGGGCCATGATCCAGTGTCAGGCTGGTCTGGAGTCCTGAGTAGTTGACGAGGAGTTCAGGGGTCACATCAAGCTGGTTGATTCCGGAGCTGAAAACAAAGATGTGGTTCTCGACCACCAGTTGGAAGGATACGATCGCTCCAGCAAAGCCAACCACATCCGAAGCCGTGAAGTGTATATCATATACTTGAGATAGCTCCACAGGAGATGTGGGTTGAGGGGTGGTCCCCGAGAACGATAGGCTATTCGAGTCGAAATTTATCCAGGAAGGCAGTGGTGTATTGTTGGCGCAGAGCGCATAATATACAGTATTTTGGTTGGTATTGGTGAATGTGCTCGGAGAGAAAGAGAGAGCGATTGGACTAGAGTAGGGTAATACCAAGCCTCCCGGATGCGATAATGCTCCGAATGTTGAAAGTTGGTCTGCGACCGGTTTTCCCAGCGCCGGCCCTGGATCCGAAGATATAAGGAGCGTCACTGGCATATCGCTCGATCCTGTATCATCGGAAGCGACTAAGTTGAATACAACTGGGCCGGCATCTTGGGGTCCTGGGGTTCCATGCATGGAACGGCTCGCACTGTCGAGCTGGAGCCATCCTGGTGCGCCTGTTAAGGCGTAATTGATGCTTGCCGCGCCCGAAGAGAACGTCGATTGCGCAAAGGTGAACTGAAACGCTTTGGATACCCTGGCCACCGGTGGAACCTGTGAGTTGACCGGGAAGACTATGCTAGGTGCAGCTGTAACAATACTCAGTGTACCAAGGACCAGGAACCAGCCCACCATGCTTCTGCATTAGACTTCTGCTTCTGGAGCGTTTCAAGGCGAACGATTCCCGCAAGGGGCAAGGATCGATCAGACAGCGCTGCGTCCCTTTTGGGAAATCATGACTATCAGATACGAAGAGCGAGAGCAGAGAGAGGTTTGCGCTGGAAGAGTTGGAGTACGAGATGGTAGAGAGGAACCGAGCAGAAAGACGAGTCTTCGAAGCTCTACGCGTCCCCCAGTTCTCCATTATCTGTAGAATGTACATCGCGTTCCCACATGCGAGCACTATAGCAGTGACCAATTAGAGAAGCTTTTCCTTACAATACAATGGGCTGCAAGGGCACAACTGCCATTCCTCTTTCGATGCATTCCACGAGGCTGGTCAGCTACCATAACCGAAGCACCATCTTGATTCCGGTACGCCCAGGAGCATAGTAGTCGTTCACCCGCTCAACCTCGTCGAAACCTACCTCAGAGTAAAGACTTTTTGCGGCTGTCCTCTCCCCATCGACCCAGAGCTGGATTCTTGTACACCCAGATCTCTTCGCTTGCTCGCATTGAAAGATTATTGACTCGCTATGCCACGACGTCTATACTGTTCAAGAACACACAACTTGTGGACGATAGCAGTGCTTTTTGTCCGCGTCAGAACCAAGTAAGCAACCAATCCCGCTGGGCCTGGTGCGGTCACGTCTTCGGCAACAATCGTCAAGTGCACGTTGCGTTTGGAAAGCTCCGCATCGAAGTCGAGAGCCTCATTGCGAGGAAATCTTCTCCGCTCAGCTCGCTTGACTTGCTCCAGGAGGCCGGTTCTAGAGACGGACCGTTGCGACCATGAATCGAGTGATAATATTGATATCGCTGCCATTGCATCGTCTGGTGACAGCGTGGTGCGGTTCTTTCCAAGGTCTGAGCTGGGATTTCATTGGATGGATTGGCCTCAGACCTCAGACCTCATGCTCATTCTGCATTGACACTATACTACGTACTAGTGCTAAATGCAGTAAGATGCCACTTTTACCTTAGTGGGTTCTTTTTTTCGCATAAGAAATGTTGTTAGGATGCGCTAATTTTTAGTGCGTCGTCGCAGACGTCGCACTCCTAACAACAATCATTTCCAGGGGTCTGAGTACTGAGGCAATGGAAACTGCAGCTTCTCAGGAACGGTCACGAATTTCAACCGCCAACCAAGACTCGATGGCGCTTTGCTTATCGGTCTGAATTGGCCAAAGTATCCAACTCATCATTTGGCAAACGTTGAATTATTTCGAATCTCGGTTTTGGGGGCAGACCAGTTGACTTATTCATAATCACCTGTTGCAAAGGTGTGCAGTCCAGGAAATACGGCCTGAGTTCTCTCTGAGGGCCTCGGCACGTTCACGACGTCGAAGTAGATGATAACGACCATGGACCGTGGACCTGTGCCAGTCCTTGGAAGTTACCGAGGTGGAAGCCAATGTCATACCTGCAAGCTATGATAAAGCTTATAGTCTCGTGACTCCCTGACTTGCTAGTAATGCTAAGGGCTATCCGCCTGTCCTCCTTCACCCATACAGCGCCTCGACTGTCCCATACTCTATCTATGCATGCCTTTCATCACGACCGTGGTCCCATTGCCTTCCATACCATCCATTCATCGTGACCCGTGCCACCTACAGCTGCACATCCTCGTTAACCAGCCTCACCTCCTCCCCAGGCTTGAAAGCTGGCAGCCCAATGTACGGGCACCCATCACACCGGAACGCATCCCCCAAAGAGCAATTTCCACAGCTACCGACCTTTCCTTGCACCGTGAAATCAACTTCGGCGAGCTCGTCCGCATTGAGCTTCGCTGCTGAAGCGGTGGTGGCGGCGGTTGAGGTGGAGGAGGTGGTGGCGGACGCGGATGGATGGAGCTTATCGAGGGCCGCATCGGCGGTGGCACGTTTGGCGGCGTCTTCGGCATCTAGGCGAGCAGCGAGGCCGCAGGTGCAGTCTTTGCAGGCACGTCGACGTTTGCCGGTTTTGGGGCGACATTCTGGGGCTGGTAAGGAGTACTGTTAGCCAAGTCCTCGGGTATGGTGGTGGGAAAATGACTGGTACATTAAGGGGCATATGAACGGGCAATAACGTTAGGGGTTGGGGGGGGTTCCACCTACGCTGCACAACCGGTCCAGCAAGGTCTTCGTCCGAGAGTAGGGTGTCTTCATCAATCAATTCATTGTCGTCATCTTCCTCCACTGGTGCGTCGAAGTCATCGCTAAAATCGACGAAGCCAACGCCTGCTGGTTGAGTGGCGTCCAGTGGGCCATTCTTGCGTTTGCCTGTGAGGTTGAGTGAGACGGCGCCGGTGCCTGCTGCGTTTGTCGTTGCCGAGGAACCTTTCTTGCCGAGGCGGAGAGGGACTGACGCCGTGGATGCATAGTCTGGCTTTACCATCTGACCATCTCGAACAATCAGTCCAGCGAGGATCGCTTCACGACGTTCAGGGGAGTCTTCGGTTGCAGCAAAGCTGTTGTCTTGACTTCGGAGGCGACCACCGGCTTTGAGTGACTTGACAAGGGTAGTGAAGAGCTGACTTGCCAGGAGGCTCTGGGACTCGCGCCTCGTGTTGTCGGCGTCGGTGAGAATAAGGATAATGTCGTATGTCTCGTCCGGAAGAGATACGAGGTTCATAGACATGCGATCGAGCATCTGGATATCCGTAGCATTGCGGTCATGAGCAGCACGGATCTCCTCGAGTCGCTCGGGATGGGAGGAGAGCGATGGAGGTGAGAGGAGGAGGGTTCGAGGCATGGTTGCTTTGCTGCTGTTATTGGTGGTAGCTGACAGATTGAAGTCAGAGGAGTTGTCAAGAGTCAGAGCTGGTGCCATGTCGGGTATAAGGCTTGGGAGTCAAGGATTGATATGGGCGATCGGAAGTGTTCATGAGTGTCGGAATGGGCTTCACGATGTGCGTCATATTGGTGGATTTTTGTATATAGTTTAGCGTGCTGATAAATGGTGTCGCGTCCAAAAGTTTTTATACTTAAATCTAAGACCACTCCATTCACTGCAACGGTTTTTTGAAACATTCACTCACGCTCATTTTCTACATTATATTGCCAGGCTAGCATACCACTTACCTTGCTCGGCAGTAGTCTCCCATTCGCCAGCGGCAGCTGAAATCATCTCGAATACCCAACAAGCCAACGCAATCACGTATTGACGGTATTGTCTGTGGACACGCAGTTAGAGTTCTCGCATGTACGTTTATCGCCGATTATCGCCTGCCTTGGTTGCAAGATTGTTAACACGTCAATGCGTGATTGCGTCAGCCCGCTGAGTATCTGAAAGAATTTTAGCTACAGCTTGAGTAAGGTATGGGAGACTACCTTGCCGGTGTAGGCCCCCCTAACATAACGGTTCCGTAACGGTAATGAAACGGTTGTCTGTAGATAACAATGTCGATGCTAATACCGTTTAATGGGAGTTTTGTCACCAAAACTGTGGTGGCAAAAACACGGTTGCCAAAGTCTAAAGAGGATAGGCTGCGTAACTCTGCTATTAGGCCAGCAACAGATCAAATAGTGGCTCTATATCTAAGCCTGTGCTCTAACGATTTGATGGGCGAGGGCAATCAGTATGTAAGCTCCATTGTATACCGGCCTCCTTAAAGTATTTGATTCACTGGGAGGACGACCTTCGCTCGTGCCCTCCAGTCTGTCCTGAAAGACCGAGGAATCCTTGCAGGATGTGGCCAATCTGCGGTGGCTTGTTTGGTAAAATTTTGGGGATCGCGGAGGCTTTGGCTTTCAGTCTCAAAGACGGCTATACTTATGCGATACAGTATGCTAATACGTGCAATAGTAAAGTCTGTCTAGGAGGCGGAATTTTGGAAACACGTGGTTGATTGTAGAGTTTAGTCAATTGCGTGGGAGTCTATAGACTTTCGGAAAATAATTCGGTCCGTAAGTGCTTTTTACCGTTCGACACGCCAGGTATAGTTTGTCTATAATGTGGGAATGACACGAATCCGGTGCTTCTCCAGCAATGGCTCTAGAACGACACCGCGAGGCTCTTTGTAATTCTGCAATGCACTTTGACTTGCAAGACGTGACCCGGCGAGGACATTCACTCTGTTTGAATCTTCGAAGAGTCTGGGAACGCACACCAGGATATCCAAGGGGCGATCTTGAGCAATAATTTGTTTCTGGGTCTTTAGCCCATGCCATTCCGTCATTCGAGACGTCTTTCGAGAAACGTGTTTTCCTCATCAACAATGCTTGGTAATTTAGATGAGCTGAACAGAATTGACTTAGAAAGTACGCGTGAAACAAACGGATTTTGGTGTCTCTCGGGCCCTCGCATTTCCTTGAGCTGTCCAGTACCGCCTGCATAATTTATTCAGCATGCTATGTCCGAGCAGGCTATAATTTGTAATTTAGAAGTACCAAGGTCACGGTTGTAGCCACATTCTGATTGCTATAGCACGTCTGACCGTTTCGATCTATCGACTCCTGAACGTTAGCTGAAGGATCGTCGACTTTTTCTTGCGACAAGTTTAGCAGCTTTTCGAAAGGCTTGCGTGCATTACCATGTTACAAGGTTGTCTTCGCAACTCAATACCAGGAGGCCAGAGCCTCTCGATCGAAATATCCTCCATAGCATAAAGTGTCTAAGAGACATGGAATTGATGTACCCACTTCCACTCCGCCGCCACAGCCCACCAAGATCGGCGATGCTAGGTCAAGGTTGAATCCCTTCCCACCATAACCACCTTCTTGCATCCTCATTGCAAGAGCAGTACCCAAGAGATTACGACAGATCTCTCTGATGCAGAGTGTATTCCCTTAAGCACAAAAGAAGATATTGCTTGACTGCTGCGCGGATCTTGCTCCGCATCTCCTGGCTGAACCTCTGCTGAGTGCTGACAGACAAGGATCTCGGTCACAACATTCATAAGGAAGTCATCCTACTATTGCAAAGAAAATTGGGACATAGTCCGCGATGCAGGCCTACCTTATTCCGAGTTCCAGGCTGGCTGTCATAACTCTAGCATGCTTGAGGAGGTATGGTTGAAAATGTTCCTGAAAGAAGCTCTGTTGGTCTAACGGCTTAGAGGAGCGGGGGTTCAGGGGTTAGGTAGATCCCCCGCACTACTTAAGACTAGCGCGTCCGGGGTAGGTGTGGAGTCGCGTGATCCTTCTGCTGCTTTCCATCCAACACCCTCCCCAATCGTCTTGCATACCTGACGTAGCTCTGCACTCCTACTTGGACCTCACATCATGAACTCAGGATCAATTTGAGGCCAATTGATCATCAAAAAGCCTTCCATCATCCCAGTGAGGTCATCTCGACTGATAACGAACCGGTACGCCATTTTAGCTCTATCTGTTTCGCAAGTGGAGCTGTATGGCATGCTCTGTCGTCACCAGATAAACAATCTCTCCCTTGACTGATACTAATCACCCAATTTTCTTCAGAAAGACGTCAGAACAACTACGCGTTCTTCAACAACCATTGCACAACCCTTCCAACGAACTACAATCTACATCACACGAGAGTAAGCAATTCCCTAGCTTCCGCTTCGAGGTTGCAGTCCATCCAACGTCTCAGCATTGCTTGACCAAGGATTCACAGTGGCATACCATGAATTTTACTGAATGTTATGGACCTAGTGACTCGCTCCCACAAGTTCAACGACCGTGATCATGTCGGACTCGCCGACGGTAGTGCTGCGGCCGAGGAGCATCTCCCTCGCTACTTCGCCAAGTCTGGTCACGTCGACGCCGATCCGAAGAAAGTGAAGAAAGAAGGGAGCGGCAAGAGCAATTGGTAGACAGTCCCGCTCGATGCAAGAAGAAAGCATGACTGATCAACTCGTAGGGGCCGCCCAGGCGAAGAACAGGACGACTATGGCTACAACTTCACCAATGCTCGTCGTCGCTCCAATAGCAGCACCCATGGCCATGCCATTGGCGGCTTCAAGACCAAGTTCGAGACCGTCGAGCCGGATGTGGTCTTCGAAGAGGAGTATCATGGAGCCAAGGCGGACATGGAAGATGAGACCATGAGCCTCGACAAAGCGGACAGCCTCGATAGCGTTAGCCGTGCCAGCGTTGAAGAGGAGGAAGTAGCCAAGAAGGTCTAAATGATCTTGCAGCGCACATACTCGACCGAGGTGCTGGTTTCCGTTGGTTTGAGCCGGAGAATGGATGATGTCTTGATGATACTATGCAAAGGCGAAGCGGTGTTTGCTCGAGTGGGAGGTGGTCTTTTACTTAGCAAAATGGAATGCTGATGTGTTACCGAATCAATCACTTTGACTCGTATCTCAGACTCACAATGCTGTGGTTCAATCGCCTCCGGGACCATTGTAGCGGCTCTTGGAGCAACTATGACGTAAAAGCACCACCATCAGTACATTCGCGAAACACAACACAGCAATTCCAGTGCTTTCGGCTTGAATATGCACGCAAGTGTTCATGTGAAAGGCAGATGAGACTTGGGACGCTGGTCCATGCCTGCGCGATAGGGTTGGTGAAGAGCAGATGATCGACGCGAGCGAAAAAACTGTGGCGCGCGAGCTTTCAAACAACACTAGCGCCTATACATGCTCGAGTAACAACATCAACCTCCTGCTGTCTCGCTCATTCTAGCCCGGTTTTTTGCGCGGCCTCTCTCTATCGAGCTGATGATGTGAGCTTTGCTACGATGTTCTCTCCGAACGTAGTTGCGCCTTCGAGCGTTGCTTCGCGAAATCCAAGGCGGAGACAGCGCAACGGTTCAGAGGACTCTACCGCTTTTCCACCCAATCCCAAACGGCTGCGGCGATCCGGTCTAACCTCACAAACCTTTGCGGCGCCTCCTTCTCAGCAGGCGAATGGCCATGTCAAGCCTCCGCAAGACCATCATATGGTCAATGGCCGCGCAGATGCGGGGACCCAGCGAGATGTTGCTGTTGACACGGCGAACCTCCCTGTCCGGTCACGGAGCGGAAGAATTTCAGAGAAGGAGAGGCGAAGCAACCGAAACGATGGTGGCAAGCAGCTGGTGAGCTACGGCAAGCTGAGAGATATCCGTCATAGATGCTAATTTGAGGACTATGAAGACCAAGAGTGACAATTACATTGTCACGCAGCTTTCCACGACCCCAGACCTATTACAGAATGATCAGAGCTCTGGTGAGCAAAATCCGAGTGTAGTAAGGTCTGTCTGACACGAGTATAGCGAATTGGCGAGGCGAGATCTTCAGCAGACTAGGATACGGCCTCGCAACAACGCATGAGCATGTCATAGTATGGCGCTATTCAGAAGAACGAGATTTCAGCACTTCTCCGAAGCCGTTGAAGATCAAGCTTCGACATCCTTCGATCAATTCCCGTCAACCCTTACCACTTGGTCTTCTCATCCCTTCCACTGGAGAACCTGGTCTTCTCATCGTTATGCCGACTAGCGGCAAGGTCACTTACTGGGAGAATCTCTCCGTAGCAGCGAGCCCTGCTTCTGATCGACATAAGCAACAATGTTTGCAAGGCACGGTTGATGGGATGATGTCTGGAGAGATAATCAGGAGCATTGCGGAGGGCGAGCCCCACGGGTTTGTCCTCACCCTCAATTCTGGTCGGGTGGCCCACATGACCATCAGTGATCCACAAGGAAAACCGTCAATCACCACTCGGCTCCTACGAAGCGATGCTGCACAGACCGGCGGCTTGTTTGGGAGCCTGAAGAGCGTATTCAGCACAGCTGGCTGGAAGAGGGACATTGCCGTTGTCCGCCCTGGGCTATCCTTGCATCGGGGTCAGAGGCAACTGGTCGTAGCAACTACCAAAGGAGTCTTCCAGATTTGGGATCTGGATTGGAAAGGCACCCATTCGATGGTGTACGAGATCGACGGCAAGGGGCATTTTCTCAAAGCTCTAGCCGAAGGAGGCGATATATTTCACGACCGCTACGATCACCATTTTGAGGTCCTAGATTTCACCTTCAAACCACAAGAGCTGGGTAGCGACGCGGTATCCCGTACACGAGGCAAGGGAGACTGTGATCTGCATGTCCTGACTGTACTTCATGGTCAAGATCAATCCAAATACAACCTACTGGGACTAACAATTGCCAATGGCTCGCTTACAGTCAACGTCGTCCATCCCATATCCTGCTATGAATCTCCTCTACCACCCAATCCACATCTCAAACCACAAATTATCGTGCCAGAGCCTGGCAGAACAGCATTTGTGGTCTTCGAGCAGAGTATAGTGCTAGTGTCTTTGAGCGAAATCAGACAAACTGCAGAAAATCAAATATATCTCGACGCCAACATGTATCAAGACCCGTTCCAGGATGTGCTTGACTTCTATAAAACGAAGGATTACTGCAGCGTGGCATGCTCGGCGGAGTCAGCTGAGTCTAAAGAATCCCCTGCATCGTGTGTCGTTCTTGTGCATGGCTTTGGTATGATCCGTGTGCTCGCTATGCCAATGCCAGAAGTTGAATCGGCGCGCGACCGCATCACGGTCACTGCAAGGACTAAGATTGAACAAGCCGTTTTCTATGGGCATCTGCCCCAAAATCTATTAGACTTTTCTGGTCGACTCGAACTTAGCTTCTCTCAGGAACAGATAGAATCGGCAGCCAATGAAATTAGCCTTTCAATCATCAAGAACACCTCGCCATACATACCAAGGATAATGCCTTCGCTCGAGCATCAGCTCCAGCGACGTGCGTCAGCTCTTGCTGACCTTATGAAGCACCTTAAGCAGCGACGCGAACCGTTGAGCCGACTAACAAGATGGCAGTTGCTATGGCATGCAGAGAAGTTGGCCGCAGCAAGGTCAATGTGGCGTACCTACCAAGCCAGCAAGGAGGAACACCCGGGTGAAAAGCAAGATATCCTTTTCGAAGCCATTCAATCCTGTGATGAGGATCTTAAACTCGAGAATAGCCCAGAGCGTCACGAGACTGACATTGTGAGGCATTGGTTTGATCACGATATTTGGAGGATAGAATACTTGTTACCTTACATACAGCATACTGTGACGATCCTGGAGGAGGACTTTAAGGCAGCCCCGCCAAAAGACGGCGAGGTCACTCCCACAATACACGCGAGGTGGATGACCGATGCCAATGGCCTTCTACTTGCTGCATTCGAGACAGCTTTCCAATTTCGCCATGCGAACGCTGATCTTTATGGCGTTGCCGATGAACCCATGGTCGACGGCGTCTTACAGCGTGGATTCGAAGAGCTTCCTGAGCCATGGACAGCTAACAAAGAGCTTGCAAGTAGAGTGGAGAAACAAGTTGTAGACACCTTGAAGACCTATGAAGATGAAAAGAACAACGAGAAGAAGCTTGATAGAGAGACGGGCGAAGAATTGGATGAAGAACTCGTTCTCGTTCTACAGAAACTCCAGGAAGACCTTCCACGACAGATCGAAATCTGGAATCAAATTCATATCGAACAGTTCCGATGGCTTAAGTCACGATCTGATCAAGAATCCGTTGCAGAAGGGGAACGGCTGCAACGCGATTACTTCGACATGAGAAAAAGGTTCTTTCTAGCCTTGTGTGAGGTCGCTGACGACGGTCCTGCTGCTACACATTTGGCCGAGAAGTACGCAGACATGGCTGCCCTAGTCGGCATCAAAGATCTTGAACGGCTGATAGGCTTGCGCGAGCTGAATGATCCAGGGACTTCCAGGGCCGAGAGGGACTTACTTAAGGCTGGTCTAGAGGCACTTGAAGGGCAAATTCTATCGTACTTCACCAAATATGGCATTCATTGGTCGGATGTCTACTTCAAGAAACATCTCGGCAACAAAGAAGTCCACAAAGTTTTCGAACAGAGTGCCAACTACCCACAATCGCTGACCGCATTCCTGCGCCGACATCCCGAGCATGCAAAGATACGGTGGATCAACGAAGTATGTGCCGAGCGGAATTACCTTGCAGCAGCGGATAGCCTCCAGCGTAGCCAACAACACGAAAACGTCTTGTGGTACAGAAAGATCGAGCTCAGCATGCACAAACTAGCCCTGCTAGCTGCCTCTCAACAGACGCAGCTGAAAGATGAAGATGTTAAAGAACGCATCAAGCAGGTGGATAGCAGCGCAGCTATCGTAGCCATCCAAGAGGAGCTCTACGACTACATCCGTCCAGCCCTTCAGGCAGCCCTCGACGCTGATGCAGCAGCCGATCTCGCGCACGAAACGCACTTCGGAGGTCTTGTGAAGCGTCAACCTTATCTCCTGGACTGCGCAAAACGAGACGTCAAGCGCTTAGTCTCCAGAGATGTCCTGGAGTCTGAAGATCTCATCGACACGCTCACACTCATAGAAGAAGCTGCGAATGAAGATGAGAACGATGAAGACTTCGAACAACGTCGATACCTCATCGATCGCCGCTTTTCCCTCGCTTTACAAGTCCTGAAGCATTCAGACTACCAGAGGAACGAACCCGCTCGGCACGAGCTGCTAGAGCAGATCATCTGGCGGAGATGCATTATACAGGATGACTGGGCTGCCGTCAACCAGACGGAAAACAAGGACGATGAACAGGTAGAAGCTGAGATCGCGGACACAGCGTACTTCAAGACATTGAGGGAGGTTCTAGCGAATGGTGAGTTCCTCACCGTCCCCATTCTCCTCCTCATCCATATCCCCCAACCGATCTTCCTACGCCCTGACCCCCTACCCCATCTAGCAGGCTGACCTCTCAACCCCCAGATCCCATCTCCGCCTCCTCCGCACCCTCCCCTCCAGTCCCTTCCTCCTGCCTCGACCCCGGCACAACCATCTCCTCCCTCCGCCGCTCCGCTCGCTACGCCACCCACTCCGACGCGGACCTCTCGCGCCTCGCAAAGGACATGCGCCTTGAGTCGATGGCGCTGCAGGGATGTATCGAGAAGGGACGGTTGGAGGATCGATGGCAGGGTATCGTCGAGGATGTGAGGGAGAGTCTGAAGGGCGATGCGGAGGAGAGGATGGAGAGGATGAGCAGGAGGATGGAGAGGGAGGGCCGGGGTGCGAATCGTGAGATGAATGGGATTGGGGAGGTGGGTAGATGAAAGGCTCGAGATTCTGGGTCGTGGACATATCATCTCGGCCGCGCTACCCTGTCTTCAAGGCGATCATCTGACTTGCCCTCTCCTCTATATCAAATTTCAAGACCTCCACATGCTGTCGAAGTCTACGCCGTACATCCAGCAACGCGACGGTAGACGGAGCTCACATGCTCTTGACAAACCCATGCCTGGGTGCGTTGCAAGTCCCAGATCCATTACGGACTGCTTTTAGATGCACACATCATCCAACACCAAGAGCCAAAGCCATCCGGATCCTCACTCGAGCTAGGACTATCACCCATCTTCAGAACCACCACTCCCTCCCCCCCCCCCCCTCCCAAAATGGACCGATGGCAAGCCGTGAACGGAAGACCAATCCCCACAAACGAGCTCCCGATACGACGGCACCGCCCCTCAGCACCACCCCAAAAACATCCAGACCCCCCCCGTCCGCTTATCCGGCTTCTTCGATGCCTTGACCATGCCCTCCCAATCCTCCCGAGAACCATGCTGCATGCCGTGCTGTCCCAACCACCTCCCCCCTGCCCTGCCCTCCCCTCCTCTA
>JAABUS010001253.1_pt1 | contig 57071 bp, 63 predicted proteins | sample 5560161 | NCBI WGS metagenome assembly JAABUS01 (sample SAMN10711885, study PRJNA513376) | rock metagenome | isolation source: Antarctica rocks | place: Antarctica: Victoria Land, Trio Nunatak nord | collected 2016-01-04
AGGACCCGATGGACGATGCGCTGGAAGCCAGCTCTCAATGCATTCGCCATCACCTTCAGCGACCGATTCCCGGCCGCTGAGACCTACTGATAGACCGCCGGAAACACCGTTAACGAGATAGTCCCGATTAACGGGACGGGCAGTCGGTCTACGTGGCGAGTGGTTCGCTCACGCGCGGTCGGGACGGCGCAGAGGTTGGTCGGAGCGGTAGGCGGATGCGGCGATGTGGGTGAATGAGCGGACGAGCGCGTTGCCGTTGGCGGTGTTCCAGGCGATGACCAGTTGGCTGGGCGGCATGTCCGTCAGCGGGACGTAGGTGAGCCCTGCGGGTACCGGGTGGGTGAGTGGGGTGAGCCCGATGGTGCCGTTCCAGAGCACGGCTTGCAGGCATTCGTGGACGGTGCGCACTACGGGACCGTGTCGCGGTCTGGATGTGGGTGTGGTGCCGTTCCAGTAGGCGCACCAGAGGTGATCGGTCCCGTCGGGCAGCTGGCACCACAGGCGGTTGTCCAGGTCGCTCAGGTTGAGGGTGACCCGGCTGGCGAGCGGGTCGTCGGCGCGCAGGACCACCCCGACGGGGTCAGAGCGCAGCACCCGGGTGCTGATTCCGGTCTCGTCGAAGGGCGCCCGGGTGAGAGCGACATCGGCGAGGCCGGACCGCAGGCCCGTGGTCGGGTCGGTGAAGTCTGCTTCGCGGATGAGGACGTCGACTGAGGGGTGTTGGTGGCGGAAGGCGGTTGCGAGGCGGGTGCCGGCCTCTTCGACGCTGTCGGCGAGAGTCCCGATCGTGATGGTGGCGGTGCCGGCCGCGGCGGTGACCCGGGCGCGTACCTGCTCGGCGTGTTCCAGCAGCGTCCGCGCCTGGTCGTAAAGTTCCGTTCCGGCGGCGGTGAGCGTGGCTCCCGTGGTTGTGCGGTGCAGCAGGACCGTGCCCAGGTCGGTCTCCAGTTGCCTGATGGCGCGGCTCAGGGGCGGCTGTGTCATGTGCAGACGCTCGGCGGCCCGCCGGAAGTGGCGTTCCTCGGCGACGGCCACGAAGTACCGCAGCAGGCGTAGGTCCATGACCGGTGACGATACTCGCGCGGTATCACCGGTTGGGGATTGGTGTTGGACGCGGATGGGCGTCCCGGGATGCACTGAAGCGAGCCGCGAGCCGCAAGCCGCAAGCCGACCGGGCGACGATCGTTGCCCCAAGGAGTTCAATATGACTGAATACCCTTACCCGGACCCCGTCGTGGAGATCGCGGGGGTGCAGGAACTGGCTCACGATCTTGTGGTGATCCCCGACCGGCGGGTGCCACTGGTGCCGAATATCGGGGTCATCGGCGGCACGCACTCGGTACTGGTGGTCGAGACCGGTATGGGGCCGGGCAACGCCGAGAAGGTCCTGACGTTCGCGGCTGACTACGCCGGTGGCCGTGAGCTGTATCTGACCACGACGCACTTCCATCCTGAGCATGCGTTCGGCGCGCAGGTGTTCGCCGGGCAGGCGACGTTCCTGCTCAACCGGGTGCAGGCCGAGGACCTGGCCACGAGGGGTCCGGGTTACCTGGAGCAGTTCCGGGGATTCGGTGGAGCCGTCGCCCGGGAGCTTGAGGGTGTCCAGCTTGCCGCCCCTGATGTCGTTTACGACGACTCCTACGACTTGGACCTGGGCGGGCGGATCGTGCAGCTGCGGCCGACCGGGCGAGCACACACCAAGGGCGACCAGGTGGTCACGGTCCCCGACGCCGGGGTCCTGTTCACCGGCGACCTGGTGGAGACCGGGCAGTTTTCCATCTTCCCGTGGTTCCCGCCCTACGACACCGACGTGTCCGGGATCGCCTGGATCGAGGTGATGAAGCGCCTGGCCGCCGACAGCCCCAGAGTCGTGGTCCCCGGGCACGGCGACGTCGGCGACGCGCAACGGTTGGCCGATGTCCGCGACTACCTTGAGTTGCTGCGCGACGTAACATGGGTGCGCCGGGACTCGGCCGTGAGTGAGGCGACGATCATCGACGAAGTCACGGCACTGATGATCAGGCGGCACCCGGAATGGGAAGGCCGGGAATGGATCCAGCCCGGCGTGGCCTGCCTGTGCACCGAGCACGCATCGTGAGCGCCGCAGCGGCCGTGGCGACCATGGCGGGCGCCACGATGAGTGACACGCCGGAGATCTGGGAGCCCACCAGGGAATCAACGAGCCGGCGAGAGCAAGGCATCGCGGCCTACGCCAAGATCTTCGCGGTGCCCGAACTGGACGTGCCCGCGGCCATGGCCGCGCGCGTCGGCCCGGTGTTCGCCGAGGAGGCGCTGCAGGCTGCCGGGGGAGCCGGATGGTCCAGCCCCGCTCTCACCGGCCGCGAACGCAGCATCGCCGTCATCACCGCCCTGGCCGCCCAAGGCCTAACCGGAGATCGCCTCGCCACCCACCTACGGCTCGGCCAGCAGAACGGGCTCGATGAAGAGGCGCTCACCGCGCTCATGGCGCTCCTGACCATCTACCTCGGATACGCCAAAGCGTCTCTCGCCATGGAGACCATCCACGGGTCCTGATCGAGGGCTTCCGGAGAACCGCGGGCAAGCCGCTATGAAGGTCGGCGGTTCCATGCCGCCCGCCAGGGCCGCAGGACCATGGCGCTGGGGCGCCAATCGCCGCGCACACGCGCCGACAATCAACACACGCGAGGAGATCCTTATGGTGCAGGTTTCGATCGTTGGCCCAGGCGGGGGGGAAACCATTCCCTTGGGACCGGCGGTGCAGATGCGGATTCTCGAAAACGGCAGCACCACCCAGCACCGGCTCGGATTAGCAGAGAGCACGCTCGCCCCGCACACCGCCGGACCGGCCCAACACCGCCACGCCCAGCACGACGAAGGGTTCTACGTGGTGTCCGGCACCGTGCGCTTCACCATCGGCGACCAGGACCACGACGCGGGCCCGGGAACCCTCGTCATGGTGCCCACCGGCGCCCCGCACACCTTCGCCAACCCCGGCCACGAGCCCGCGGTCCTGCTCACCGCCTTCACCCCGGACCTGTACGTGCAGTACTTCCGCGACCTGCGCGACATGGCCGCCGCAGGCCAACCGACGAGCAGCGACACCGACGCGCTCATGGCCCGCTACGCCACCGAACCGTCGGCTGAGTACGCACCCCGACCCCGTGCCACCCCGACCCGCCCGGCTGACTCGCCGCGCGTTGCGTCCCGAAACTCCATGGCCCCCGATGGGGATCAGGGCCGTTTGCACCAGCGCGGCCCGTCGGCGCAGCCAGGCCAGGGAGACCTGGACCGCGCTGCTGCCGCTCTCGTCGGCGATCGCCAGCACCGCGTCGACCACGGCGGTCCGTTGTGCGGTCCCTTCCACGGTGTCGTCGCGACCTTCACCCGGATCCACCGACGTGATTCCGCCCCGGCGTTGTTGATCTTGGTTTTTGGGGGGGTCGGTTGTCGGGCGCGGGTTACCCACCGGTCTTCCCGGCATTTCCACGTCGTCTCCGGTTGCGGCCGGGTGGCCGGGTGGTCAGGCAGGCGCTGGACGGCGGTGGATCGAGGGCTGCGGCGAACAGGTCGAGCCAGTCGGCGTGCCATGGCGAGTTGGCCGGTAATCGCAGCCGTAGGCGGCGTGCTGAGACAACCGGTCGGGCTGCGACGTTGATCAGCTGGGCGCCGATCGTGCCGGTCGTCGCGCGAGCATGGAAGCTGGAGGCCAGGGTGCCAGCGGCGCGGGTCAGGTTGAACGCGATCGTGGCCAGGACCAGCCACGCGCCGTTCGCGGTGAACGAGCCCGACGGCAGGTGCGCCAGCGGCCCGTTCTTCAGCTCGGCGATGACCTGTTCGATGATGGCCTGGCGGCGGTCCTCGGCCTCGGCCTGGAGCATGAGCAGCGGCGAGTCGGTGAACACGGCGTGGTAACGCCACGCCGGGAACAGCTCGCCCTGTTCGTTGGTGAGGAGGTGGGCGGGATGGGCGTCGCGGACGCGGCGCACGATCAACCGCGCCGTCACCGCGTGCTTGACGCCGCGGGAGGCGAACGCGCTGAACTCGACTTCGGCGACCTGGGCGTCGCTGACCCACTGCTGCAACTGCTCGTCGAAGACCGCGTTCGGGTAGCGGATCGTCGTCCACGCCGCCTTTTCGATGGTGGCGATCGCCCGGCGCACGGCCGGGTCTTGCCGGGCGGTGATCGAGTCCCGGCTGCCGGGCGCTGCCACGGCCGATGGCGGCGATGACGTCGCGGCCGTAGAACGCCGAGTCCGCCCGCACGATCAACAGCCCGCTCGCGCCGCAGGCCCGGCTGGTCTTCAGCGCGTCGGCGACCAGACGCGCGGCGCCGCGAGCGGAGTTCGCCGAACCCCTCCGCAGTCAGGAGGCGACGATCACCGGCGCCGCGCCCGGGCTCGACACGGCGCCCAGCAGCGCGTTCAACCCCCTCACCCCGCTGTAGCCGTAGCCGGCGCCCTAATGAGAGGTATCGAATCGGTCAGTTGAGGCAGACTCGATGCTTGGTAGCCGCTGGCAGGTGAGCACTCAGGCGCCCCGGATCTCGGAGTCCTACAAGCAGATCGTGCCCCTTGCTGGTGGTCGGAAGAGTCGACCGCTGATGGGATGTCGTGCCCGCCGCTGGCGTGAGCACTTGATCATTAGGGTGCTGGTGATCTTCCGCGGGCTGCCCCAACTTGATCAGGGACGACACGGAAGAAGCGGAGGACGAGGGTGCTGTTCGTCGGAGACGACTGGGCTGAGGACCACCACGACATCGAGGTGCAAGACGAGACTGGGCGGCGGCTGGCCAAGGCCCGGTTCGCGGAAGGATTGGCCGGCGTCGCTCAGTTGCACGAGCTGGTCGCCCAACACTTGGGCGATGCTCAGTCCGCCCAGGTTGCGATCGGTATCGAGACCGACCGCGGTCCGTGGGTGATCGCCTTGATCGCCGCCGGCTACCGGGTGTTCGCGGTCAACCCGCTGCAGGTCGCGCGCTACCGCGAGCGGCAGAGCGTATCGGGCGCGAAGAGCGACGCCGCGGATGCGCACATCCTCGCCGACATGGTGCGCACCGACTCTCACCAGCTGCGTCAGGTCGCGGGTGACAGCGATCAGGCCGAGGCGGTGAAGGTGGTCGCGCGTGCGCACAAGACGTTGATCTGGGAACGGACCCGGCATGCGCAGCGGTTACGTAACGCGCTGCGGGAGTTCTTCCCGGCGGCGTTGCTGGCCTTCGATGATTTGACCGCCGCCGACACGCTCGAGCTGCTGGCCAAAGCCCCCGATCCCGATGCCGCGGCCCGGCTCACGATCGCGCAGATCACCGCGGCGCTCAAGCGCGCCCGCCGCCACCACGCCGCCGACAGAGCCCGGGTGATCCAGGCCGCGCTACGCACCGAGCAGCTGCGACAGCCGACCGCGGTGAGCACCGCTTACGCGGCCACGGTCCGTGCCCAGGCCGCCGTGATCGCCACGCTCAATACACAAATCAAGACAATGGGAGCGCAGGTCGAGGCCCATTTTGGTCAGCACCCGGACGTTGAGATCTACCTCAGCCAGCCCGGCATGGGACCCATCGTCGGCGCCCGGGTGCTCGCCGAATTCGGAGATGACAAGAACCGCTACGTCGATGCCCGCGCCCGCAAGAACTATGCCGGCACCAGCCCCATCACCCGTGCCTCAGGCAAGAAAAAGACGGTCCTCGCCCGCTACGTGCACAACAACCGGCTCATCGACGCGCTCGGGCAGCAAGCCTTCAGCGCCTTGACCGGCTCACCCGGAGCCCGCGCCTACTACGACGAGTTGCGGCAGCGCAGGATGGGACATCTTGCTGCCCTACGTCAACTCGCCAACCGACTCGTCGGCATCCTGCACGGCTGTCTCAAGACCGGCACCATCTACGACGAAACAACAGCCTGGTCACACCACGCTGAGACTGCCGCCGCTTGACAAATTTTCGCCATGGGATGTCTGCTTGGCGTAGCCCTAGACGGTCGACCTCTGCTTGCGGATCACCGTGGACAGGTGGAGCGAAGTCGAAATGTAGCCGGTTCTTCCCGATCTTCGGCCTCAGCGGCAGACCCCCCCCCACGAGATCTTCGGACCGCCGCGCGGCGAGCGAATCGCCGTCTCCTGGTCCTGGTCCCAGACCAACGGCTAGCCCAGCGCTTCGCTCCAGAAGTACCCGACCTCCTGCGAGCCGTCGCATGCAAGCGCTCCGATGAATCCACAGTCAGCAAGGAAGTTGTTGCCCGGCTCGATCACGCAGAACTCATTGCCTTCGGGGTCAGCGAGCACCGCATGACCCTCCGGGCGTTGACCAATGTCGATGTGCCAGGCGCCGAGCCCGAATGACCTCTCCACCGTCTGCCGCTGGACCTCGATGGACGTGCTCGTCAGATCCAAATGCATCTGGTTCTGACCGGCCTTGGGCTCCTCGGTCCAAACAAATCGGATCCGGTACCCGGTGTCATCGCTCGGTAGGAGCGCGATGCCCTCGTAGGGCTCGTCGGCCATCTCCCAACCCAGGACGTCAACTAGTGGTTGGTAGCTCATGGAGCTTGACCCGCCGTGCCGGACAGGGTCGGTGCGGTGCTCATGCCGCGCGCCGCACGGACAGACGACTCCCTATGGTTCGCTCCCCGCATCGGGCGATCAGTCCAGCCCTGGCGAGGTGGCCAGAGAGCCTCGACTCACGCCAAGCAAATATGAGCCACAATAAGAGCCGGCCCTCTCGTCGGCGAGGCGCCGTATCAAGGCGTTCGCGTCATGGGCTTTGGGGTAACCGACGAGGTCACCCGATTCAGCTGCCGAACGGCGCGCTGACGCGAGTCGACCGCCCTCACAGCCAATCTCTGCGGCGGCGGGCCGGCTCACTATCCGTCGATCTGCTCACCGAATCAGCCGGAATCGAGGCGGCTCGCATCGCGCCTATGAAAGGTTCTGGCGCATCGGCGAACTCAAGATCGACGGCCCGGTCATAGCCTGATGGTCGGATCAGTCCATTGATCTAGAAACGGGCGATGCATCCCTGCACCATCACGTACACAATGCGTGCACGCTCAACCGTGATCCGGGGAGCTCTCGGACTTAGAAGCAGGCCCACTTGCGCCGTTCAGGGGTCGTCCCGACCGTCGGCTTAGCCGGTTACTGTTTGCGCTATGGAGCGTCTCGCGCGGCTCGTCCTCAAGCATCGTCTCTGGGTCACCGTCAGCTGGTTGGTGTTGTTGATCGCCGGCGGCGCAGCGGCGGGGCCCGCTGCTGGGCGGCTGAGTTTCGATTTCTCCCTGCCCGGTCAGCCCGGCTATCAAACCGAGCAGCAGCTGATCGCGACATTCGGGACGAGCACCGCGGACACGCTGGTGCCGGTGTTGACGGTGCCGGCGGGCGGCACGGTGCAGCAGCACGCGGCCGACGTGGCCGCCGTGTGGCGCGCGGTACGCACGAGGCTGCCGCAGTTGCGGGTCGTCGACCTCACGTCCACCGGTGATCGACGGTTCATCACGGCTGACGGACGGAGTACGTTCGCCCTGGTTCAAGGGCCGGCGCCCAAGGGCTTCGGCCCAGGCCTTGGCGAGTCGCTGACCCCGGTCTTGCAGGCAGCTGCGAAGTCAGCGAATCTGAGAGCCGGGGTGACGTCCTACGAGCTGCTGTCCCAGGGCGGGGGCACGGGTGGGCCCAGCGTGCTGGTCGAGACCCTGTTCGGCGCGTTGGGGGCACTGGCGGTGCTGGCCTTCGTGTTTGCCTCGTTCCTGGCGTTGGTGCCGCTGGTCATCGCTGCCGTCTCGATCCTGACTACGTTCCTGTTGGTGCTCGGGCTGACCTACCTCACCGACGTAAGCTTCGTGGTGCAATTCCTGATCGCCCTCGTCGGCCTCGGTGTTGCCATCGACTATTCGCTGTTGCTGGTTTCACGCTGGCGCGAGGAGCGCGCGCACGGACTGAGCAACGACGAGGCGGTTGTTCGCGCGGTGCAGACCGCTGGACATGCCGTGTTCGCTTCCGGGGTGACAGTGGCCATCAGCTTGCTCGCGCTGGTGGTGGTGCCGGTGCCCTTCCTCCGCAGCATGGGTCTGGGCGGCATGCTCATTCCGCTGGTCAGCGTCGCCGTCGTGCTCACGCTCCTGCCTGCGCTGCTGTCCAAGATCGGTCCGCGGGTGGATTGGCCGCGAATCCGGCACGATGACGTTGCCGCGCGCGGCTGGTCGGCGTGGGCGCGGCTGATCGTGCGCCGTCGCTGGATCGCGGCGGGGGTCGCGGGGCTGGCGCTGGCTCTCATCATCGCTCCGGTGGCCGGCCTCAAGATCGGTCAGTCGGGCACCAGTTCGCTCGCGCGCAGCGGCCCGCCGGTTATGGTGCTGGCGCAGCTGAAGTCCGGTGGTGTGGACAACGGCGTCCTGACCCCGCTTGAGGTCCTAGTGCCGCAAGGCAACGCACAAGCAGCGATCCAGGCCGCGGTGGCGGTGCCCGGGGTGCGGACCGCCGTGCTCGGCGGCAGCAAGGACGGCCGCAGTGTCATCGACGTCATCCCCGTTCACGAGACGGTCGACAGCACGAGCAACGCCGTCGTCGACGCCGTGCGCAATGCGGTCAAGCAGGCTACCGGCGGCTCCGTCGGTGTGGCCGGGCAGGGTGCGGTCGTGCAGGACTACTTCAGCGCCGTGTATCACAACTTCCCCTACGTGCTGCTGATCATCGCCTTGATCACCTTCGTGCTGCTGGTGCGCACGTTCCGCTCGGTACTGCTGCCTATCAAAGCTGTGCTCCTCAACCTGGTGTCACTGGGCGCGGTGTTCGGCGCTGTCGTGTTCTTCTGGCAGCACGGCCATGGCGCAAACGCTGTCTTCGGCGTTTCAGCTACCGGCGCTATCACGTTTTGGCTGCCTGTCATCATCTTCGCGTTCCTGTTCGGGCTTTCGATGGACTACGAAGTGTTCATTCTGGTGCGGATGCGCGAGGAGTACGACGCCACCGGCTCCACCGTGCAGGCCGTAGTCACCGGCCTGGGCCGCACCGGCCGGCTCGTCACCTCGGCCGCGCTGATCCTTTTCTTCGCCTTCGCGGCACTGGCGTCCTCGCCGGGAACCGACATCAAGGTCCTGGGCACCGCCCTCGGCGTCGGCATCCTCATCGACGCGACGCTGGTCCGGGCGCTGCTCGTTCCGGCCCTGGTCAGCCTGTTCGGCCGATGGAATTGGTGGCTTCCCACCCGACTGGCGCACGTGCTGCGGGTAACGCCCTCACCGCTTGTCGAAGCCGGCTCCGATCCTGGCTTGCCCAACGCCATTGCCAGTTCCGACTCAGCCCTACCCGAGGCAACGTCCCTCAGAACTAACCTGTAATTGCGCCCCGGACTGGGCCACTACCAGCCCTACCGCAACCGAGGTCGTCCCGGTCGCGGAGCCGTTGTTAAGCGCCGCCGAGCGGGTCGCATTGGCCGGGTTCCTGGCCGGCTACAGCGGCCTGACCCGCGACGCCTACGCCCTGGACCTGCGCCAGTACACCACCTGGTGCCAGACCCGCGGTCTGCAGCTGTTCACCGCCCGCCGCCCAGACATCGAACTGTTCGGCCGTGACATGCGAGCCCGCGGCCGCGCCCGGGCCACAATCGCCCGCCGGTTATGCACGGTGTCCGGGTTCTACCGCTACGCCGTCGAGGAGGAGCTGCTGGAGCATTCCCCCGCCGCCCACGTCCGCAGCCCCCGGCTGGACTACGAATCGCACGCCACCGCACTGGACCGGTTATGTTCCTGGCGCCACGGAGGTCGGTGGTTGACATCGTCCAGTCGGTGGGCCGGGTGATGCGCAAGGACGAAGAGTCAGGCAAGCAGTTCGGATACATCATCCTGCCCATCGGCATCCCGCCCGGGATGACGCCGGAGGAGGCGCTGCGGGACAACAAGCGTTACGCAGCGGTCTGGGAGATACTCGAGGCGCTGCGTGCGCACGATGAGCGATTCGACGCGCTGGTGAACCGAATCTCGCTGTCCAAGGCCCGCGACAACGGGTCTGCTGCACGAACTGTTGACAGTTGGTTAGGCCGCCTGGTCGGCGGTCTGGCTCATGATGAGTTCGTATTCGATGGGGGTCAAGCGGCCGAGCGCGGTCTGGCGCCGGCGGCGGTGGTAGGTGCGTTCGATCCAGGTGACGATCGCGAGGCGCAGCTGCTCGCGGGTGTCCCAGGTTTGGCGGCTGAGGACGTTCTTCTGCAGCAGGCTGAAGAAGCTCTCCATGGCGGCGTTGTCGCCGGCGGAGCCGACCTGGCCCATTGAGCCGAGCACCCGGTGCCGCAGCAGGGCTTGCTGAAGTTTCCGTGATCGAAATTGATCCGCGGTCGGTGTGAAGCACGCAGCCTGTGACTGTCTGTCCTGCGGCGGCGCGCCGTGCGACAGCCGAATCGAGCGCGGCGACAGCGATCGAGGACTGCTCCGCGCCGGACAGCGCCCGGGGCACCCGCCCCGCCTCGCCACCGCGTCAGAGTGCTCGCCAGGCAGGCGACGGGCATTTGTGTCTCTCGGGTGCGACGCTGGTCCACCACCGCCGACGATCAGTATTCTGACGCCCCGCCCGGCGAGGCAGGAGCGCGTTCTTGGCAGACATCCAGATCCTCCAACCTTGGAAGGGATAGCGGAAGGCGTATGTGATCACCGGAAAGGCTGTGTCGTCCGCAGCGGCTGCGCGCCCGTGTGAACGGCACTTGGCGAGCACAAGCAGCCGCGGACGGCCCCGCTGGCATCGGTCGCCGCGCAGTAGCGCCGCGCGGTGAGGTCGTGAACTTCACCAGGGTGACCGCAGGCGGCGCACTGCAGGTCATCTTGGTCGGCTTTTGATCCGCCCACTGTCCGAGATATTCGTGTCATCGGCCCTCGCAGACCCGCTGAACGGGTCAGAATCCCTCTCACCACCGCGAGTCCGACAGGCCGTCGGTAGGCGCAATGGTGGACTCGACGCTACCCCCAGCGCCGAGCCGGAGCCAGGTGAAGCTCGCTGACCTCGATGTGGACCACCGTGACCAGCTCCACTGAGTTACGCGGGCCTAAGGATAGGCAGCGGAACGTACCGGAGGTCGGCACCGTTGACCGCTTCCGACAATACGCAGACCGGGGTAGTTGGATCAGGACGCCGCGCCACGCATAGCAGTGCTTGGCGAGCTCTTGGGCACCGTCTCGTGGCAGTCGAGGAAGTCCTTGGTGTTCCAGCCCGAACCTCGGATCCCGACCTGTGGCCGGCGGTATTCATCGAGGTTGCAGACGGCCAGGTAGAGCACCTTCAACGCGGCCTGTTCGGTCGTTATGACGTGGTGTCCTACTTGGCCACCACCGAAGACGACACCAGCCCTGGCTTCGATGTTCAGGTTCGGCCCGCCACCGACTCGGGCTACCTTGCTTACTTGGGGGCGGTGACTCGGCCGAGCTGCCACGCTGCGGGTACTGCCTGGTCCGTGGCGTACGAGCGCGCCCTCACCAACTCTAAGGCACAGGGAAGCGTCATGGCCGCGCCGTTCCGCCACGAGCCGGCTCGCTGAGGCCCGGGTGTGCCAACTGGGCCGGCTCGATTGCACGGGGCAGACTGACGTCATGGATGACACTGACGGTGCGGTCCGGGGACGGGTCTGGCGTGATGGCCAGGTCGTGGTCGAGGACTTCGACTTCGCGCGGATCTCGGACTATCTCGAGGAACAAGACTGCCTGACCTGGGTCGACCTCTGCGACCCCGACCACCGCATCCTGCAAGACCTCGCCGGTGAACTCGTGTTGGAGCCGCTCGCGGTCAAGGACGCGATCGCGCACTCCGAGCGGGCCAAAGCGACCCGCTACGCCACCCACACGTTCATGACCGTCTACACGGTCAAACTCAACACCGACGCCCCTAACGGCGCGGACGGACGGCTGACAATCCACAAAATATCGGCGTTCGTGTTCCCCCGCGGCCTGATCACCGTGCGGGCCAGCCCCGACTTCGACATCGAAGACGTCGTCCACCGCTGGGACGACAACGCCGACCTCCTCAAATATGGAGTCGGCGCGCTCGTGCACGGCCTTCTCGACATGATCGTCGACGGCCACTTCGAAGCCGTCCAAATACTTGACGACGCCATGGAAGACCTCGAAGGAGGCCTGTTCGACGAACAAGCACTCAGCGCCGAAGTCCAACGCGCCACCTACCAGGTCCGCAAAGACCTCGTCGAACTCCGCCGGGTGGTCCTGCCGATGCGCGAGGTCATCAACTCCGTCCTGCGCCACCGCAAAGACTTCAACGCCCCCACCGAACTCGACCCTGGTATGACGATCTCTACGACCACGTCCTACGCGCCTCGGAATGGACCGAATCTCTACGCGACATGGTCACCACCATCTTCGAACCAACCTCTCCCTGCAAGACGCCCGCCTGAACAACGTCATGAAAAAGCTCACCGGCTGGGCCGCGATCATCGCCGTCCCCACCGCCGTCACCGGCTACTTCGGGCAGAACGTCCCCTACCCCGGCTTCGGCAAGGAATAGGGCTTCGGCATCAGCATCGCCGTCATCCTCGGCATCGCCGGAGCGCTCTACTTCACCTTCAAACGCAAAAGCTGGATCTAGTGTCGTGCGTCAATAATTCGTTCTATATGTCGTAGAATGGTGTATGCCGCGTTCTGGACGTCCGAAGGCCGTGCTGGAGTTGACCGGCGAGGAGCGTGCTCAGTTGCAGCGCTGGGCGCGGCGGCGTTCGTCGGCTCAGGCGTTGGCGCTTCGGTCGCGGATCGTGTTGGGGTGCGCGTCGGGATTGAGCAACAAGGACGTCGCGGCCGCAGAAGGCGCGTCTCAGCCGACGGTTGGCAAGTGGCGGGCGCGGTTTGTCGAGCTGCGGTTGGACGGGCTCAGTGATGACCCACGGCCGGGGCGTCCGGCCTCGATCACTGCCGAGCAGGTCGAGGATGTCGTGGTCGCGACGCTGGAAGCGACACCGGCGAACGCGACGCATTGGTCGCGGGCCAAGATGGCCGAGCGCAGCGGGCTGTCCAAGTCCAGCATCGGGCGGATCTGGCGGGCGTTCGAGCTCAAGCCGCACCGCAGCGACGGGTTCAAGTTGTCCAACGATCCGTTGTTCGTGGACAAGGTCTTCGACGTCGTCGGGCTCTACCTCAACCCACCGGAGGCGGCCGTGGTGTTGTGCGTGGACGAGAAAAGCCAGGTGCAGGCGCTGGCCCGGTCGCAGCCGGCGTTTCCGATGATGCCGAGCATGCCCGAGAAGCGGACGCACGACTACGTGCGGCACGGCACGACCAGCCTGTTCGCGGCGTTCAACACCGCCGACGGCACGGTGATCAGCTCGCTGCACCGCCGGCACCGCACCATCGAGTTCAAGAAGTTCCTGACCAAGATCGACCGCGAGGTTCCCGAGGACCTGGACGTGCATCTGGTCTGCGACAACTACGGCACCCACAAAAGCCCGGCGATCAAGGACTGGCTCGCGAAGCACCCACGATTCAGCGTGCACTACACGCCGACCTACTCCAGCTGGATCAACCAGGTCGAACGCTGGTTCGCCTACCTCACCGATGACCTGCTGCGCCGCAGCGACCACCGCTCCGTGCAGGCCCTGGAGAAGGACATCCGCGACTGGGTCCAGCACTGGAACGAGAACCCGAAACCCTTCATCTGGACCAAAACCGCCGAACAGATCCTCGAATCACTCGGGCGACTTCTTAAACGAATTTCCGGCGAGGGACACTAGCCCCCCGCCCTGCATCGACCGGGAGCAATCCTGAACGACCTGCGTCGCCGGCACTCCCCGGGATGCCCGCCGACGTGGTTTCGGGCCCCATCCCCTTAGCCGGCGTCACACGCGAACCGGTCGACGACTCACCTGGAGCACCGTTGCCATCACAGCCACACAGCGAAGTAGTCTCCGCACGGGGCTGGCGCACAGTCGGCGCCCGGACCCGCCTGGCGGTGATGCTGATCGCCGCCGCGATCGCCGCGACCACGACCGCGCTCACCACGAGCGGCAAGTACGCACCGGTGGCCGGCTGGGACGCTGCGGCGATGGTGTTCAGTATGTGGGTCTGGATCGTGATTGCCCCCATGAACGCCGGCGCAACCAAGTCCCATGCAACCCGGGAGAACCCGGGCCGGGCGATCAGCGACGTGATCATTACCCTGGCCGCCATCGCCAGCCTGGCTGCCGTGGGCGTCGTCCTCATCCAGGCCGCGTCAGCCAAAGGAGCGACCCAGGGCCTGCTGGCCGGCTTCGGAGTCGCCAGCATCGCCTTGTCCTGGTTCGCCGTCCACACCCTGTTCACGCTTCGCTACGCCCTGCTGTACTACACCGGCGCGGACGGCGGGATCGACTTCAACCAGAAACTCCCGGCCCGCTACCTCGACTTCGCCTACCTGTCCTTCACCATCGGAATGACCTTCCAAGTCTCCGACACCGACATCGAAAAACCGACCATCCGAGCCACCGCCCTCCGCCACGCCTTACTCTCCTACCTGCTCGGCGCCGTCGTCCTGGCCAGCTCCATCAACCTGGTCGTCAGCCTGGGCAGCAGCAGCCACTAAGCCGCTCACCCGTGAGCTGGCATCGGCGGCGGAGGCAGTGATGGGCGAGCCGGTGAGCGAGCTTGATGCGTGCTTGGTGCGTCTGGTGGATCCGGCCCGGGTCGCGTCTGTGCGCGCGGCGATGCCGGCCGATGAGGTCGTCGCCGATGCCGCCAGCTCGCCGACATCCTCATCGGCCGGCATCGTCGCCCGCTCAGGCCTCGCCCCGCGGTCGGGCCTCTGCTCCGACGTTCCCGCCCCGAGGTAGTGCGTTCGGGGTCCACAACCCTGATCATCCGACGACGTCGCCGAGGACCTCCATCTGGCCGCCTTCCTGGTCGGCGCTGAGGAACAGCGGGAGCACGCAGGACGCGAGCAAGCTGGCGACGATGGCGGCTGCGAGCCGGTGGGGGCGGGGCTTGCTGGAGTGGCTCCAAGTGGAGCGCGAAGGGTACATCACCTCATATGGACATAAAACGTGAGAGGGTCAATAGCTGGACGCGATTACCTCAGGCTCCGGCGGTCGCTGACGCAGCGTGTCGACTGCCCTGAGGCAGGTCGCGCAGCAGGTCAAGGCCGCCGCCGCTGCCGGAACCCGTAGACGTCACCGGTAGGGGAACGTTGACCGGGCACCCGTCACGTCCCGCGAACCATGGTCAGGTGGGACGGAAGCCCCTCTCAGCCGTGACTGAGCACGTTGAGCACGTGGCCGTCAGGGTCGCGGACGAAGAAGCGTCGCACCCCCCAGGGTTCGTCGGTGAGGGGGTGCACGATCTCGGAACCGGCTTGAAGCGCAGCCGCGTAGGCGGCGTTGACGTCGTCGACCTGAATGGAGACCTCGGGTACGACGGGAGCGGTTTCGTCGTGGGTCATCAGGCTGATCTGACAGCTCGGGTTGTCCGGGTCGGCGAGGGTCACGATCCAGCCGTGATCCATGACTGGTCGAAGGCCGAGGACGAACTCGTAGAAGTGCTTGGCCTCCTTGAGCGACTGGCTAGCCAGATCCGGAACGACCCTCGTGACGGTCATAGGCGCCAGCCTGTCCGGTCAAACGGGCACACGCAACCTCCGCTCGCGCCGCAGGGCGATCCTCATGCGGGCATCACTTGTACGCTGTAGGCATTGAGTTGTACGATTCGAGCATGGCCACCATGAACATCAGCGACGTGCGAGACCATCTGCCCGACGCCATGGAGACCGCCCGCACCGAAGCGGTGTTTCTACAGCGCCGCGGCCGCTTGGCTGGGGTGTTGGTAAGTCCCGAGCGTTACGAGCAGCTGATGACGGCTCTGGAAGACGCCGAGGACGTCGCGGGCTTCGACGCAGCGATGGCGGAGGAAGGACCGAACATCCCATGGGTGCAGGTCAAGGCTGACCTCGGCTGGGAGTGAGCAATTATCGCATCGAGCTCCGGCCGGCGGCCGTCCGCGCCTTGCGCAAACTCGACCCTCCGGTTCGTCGGCGGGTCCAAGGCGCAATTGCTTTGCTCGCACAGGATCCGCGCCCGCCAGGTGCACGTGCTCTCCAAGGCCGGCCGGGTCTTCGAGTCCGGGTCGGCGACTATCGCATCATCTACACCGTCGAGGACGACGTGCTGTTGGTGGTCGTCGTGAGGCTTGGACATCGACGCGACGTCTACGACCAGTAGCCGCGGTTGAGTCTCGCTCGCCGATCTAGGACCGGGACAGCGTGGTAGCGTGCCGGGGTGCCCCTGCTGCTGCTGAACGGGGCGCCGGGCACCGGTAAGTCGACCTTGGCGCGACGTTTCGCCGAGGATCACCCGTTCACGTTGGTGTTGGACGTGGACCAGGTCCGGGGGATGCTCGGCCGCTGGCTTGACCAACCCACCCACGCCGGGCTGTTGGCCCGCGAGCTTGCGATCACGATGGCGCGCACGCACCTGGACGCCGGATACGACGTCGTGGTGCCGCAGTATCTCGGCCGACTGGAGTTCATTGAGGCGCTGCAGCAGCTCGCCGACCAGGTCGGTGTCATGTTCACGGAACTGGCGCTGGTCACTGGCCGCGACGAGGTCGTACGTCGGTTCGAGCGGCGTTCGGCCACTTCGGACGATCCGGCGCACCGGGAAGCGGCTGAGCTGCAGCGCCGAGCGGGCGGCCGAGATCAGCTGGCCGCCGCCCACGCCATGGTGTTGGCCGTGGTCGCAGCTCGGCCGGCCACGTGCCTGATCACCTCCACCGACGGGGACATCGACGGCGCTTATGCCCAGCTACTCCCGCCCTTCGCGGCTGACCTTGGGTGTCACAAACCGATCGACTACCGGGCCGTGGATGGTCGCGGCGTTATTCGGCGGTAGCCGGCTGGAGTCCGCATGTCATCCACACCATGTCGCCGTGACTGGGGTCCTCATCGACTTGGCCGGATGTTGTAAATCCAATCTTGTCAAGGACGCGGAACGAAGCGGCGTTCCAGCTCCGGACGCCGGCCCACAGTCGCGGCCGGCCGATCGTGCGTGCGGTGTCCCGCACTGCGCCAGCGGCCTCCGTTGCGTATCCGAGCCCGCGCGCATATTGAAGCAACTCGTAGGCAATCTCGGGTTCTCGTGGTGTCGTTTCGCGGTAGATCAAGCCGCAATACCCAATGAAGTCCTCGTCAGCTAGACGCTGGATGGCGAGAAGTCTGAGGCCCGTCGGGGACGGCTTGCTGAGGCTGGCCCGAATCCGCTCGCGCAGGTCACCGACCGTGGGTTTGCCGTCGACGTCGATTACTCGCACCGACCGCGGATCGCGTTCTGCCCATAGGTCGTGGTACACCTCGGCGTCGGCTTCGGCCCAAGGACGCAGCAGCAACCGTTCGGTCTCGATGATGCTTGGCATGACGGCGCTCTCGCCCATTCCGCTAACCGTACGTCGATGTCTTGCCAGTGCTTCTCGTCCGGAAGAGCCGCCAATCCCTCATTGAACCCGCCACTGTTCTTGGGAGATGGCGTATCCCACCTCTCCGAGCTCACTGCCCGGTATGGGCTCGTCGCAGTCCAGATGCAACGTCCTGACGTACTGCATTCCAACCGCGGCCATCGTCGCGCGAGACGCTGCGTTGACGGACATGGTCTCAGCGAAGATCCGAGTCAGCCCGACGTCCTCGAACCCGTACCGGATGAGTTCACGGGCACCCTCGCTAGCCAGGCCTTGGCGCCAGTGTCAGCGTAGTAATCGGTACCCGAGCTCAGCCTGACCTGCTACCGGACCCTGGTCGGCACGCTCGGGTGGTTCGAGGATCCACCACCCGACGAACTCTCCGTCGACGAATCCGGCCCAGAAGCCGAGCCCCGGCACGCGATTGGCGATGGCGAGTCGCCCGCGATGCAGCTGCTCGACCTCGTCACGTAACCGTCCACTGCCCGAACCCAGATAGCGCATCACCTCGGGATCGGCGTCGAGCTCGACCTCGTGCTCAAGGTGCTCATCCGACAGCGGAACGAGGTGGATGCGATCGGTCCTAAGCATGGCCTGGCCCATCGCTGCATTCTTTCGCACCAACCAGCGCACGGTCACCGCTGCCTAGCCCGGGGCTTTCACGGTGACGGCGTGGTGATCAGCTGAAAAGTGCTCCAAGCCAGACAGGATCAGGGTTCTCGAGGCCAGGATCACGTCGAACGAGGAGCACCTTCAGGGTGAAGACTATCGGGCTGTATCCGCGTGTCCGGACCGACACGGCCCGGGACCGCGATCGTGTCCCAGGGCGGGGCGATCGGGCTGGTCGAGACCGTCCGCGCCGCGGGGCTGGACCGGGCGCTTTCGAAGGCGTTGGCCCCGTGGCGCAAACCGCAGGCCCGGCACGACCCGGCCAAGATCGTCGCCGATCTGGCGCTGTCGCTGGCGGTCGGCGGGGACTGCCTGGCCGACGTCGCGGTGCTGCGGGACCAGCCCGGAGTGTTCGGGTCGGTGGCCTCGGATCCGACGGTGTCGCGGCTGGTCGACACCCTGGCCGCGGACGCGACGAGGGCGCTGGCGGCGATCGACGGAGCGAGGGCCGCGACCCGGGCCCGGGTGTGGGCGCTCGCGGGCGAGCACGCACCAAATCATGATGTGAGCGTTGATGATCCGACTGTCGTGGACCTCGACGCGACGCTGCTGACCTCGCACTCGGACAAGGAGCAGGCGGCACCGACGTTCAAGCGCGGATATGGGTTCCACCCGCTGTTGGCGTTCCTCGACCACGGCGCCGACGGCACCGGGGAGCCGCTGTCGTTCCTGCTGCGCCGCGGCAACGCCGGATCGAACACCGCCGCCGACCACATCGCCGTGGCTCGGGCGGCGTTCGCGCAGCTGCCCGAGCACCGGCCCGGGCGCCGGGCGGGCAAGACGGTGCTGGTGCGCACCGACGGCGCGGGCTGCACCCATGCGTTCCTCGACTGGCTGACCGGCCAACGGGTGCAGTACTCGGTGGGGTTCACATTGCCGGACTCGTTCACCGATCAGCTGAAGGTCCTCGACCAGGCCGGGGTCTGGTGTCCCGCGCTCGACACCGACTACCAGATCCGGCCTGACGCGTTGGTCGCCGACGCCACCGGCCTGCTGGACCTTTCCTCGTGGCCGGCAGGGATGCGGGTCATCGTCCGGAAGGAGAAACCCCATCCCGGGGCGCAGTTACGGATCACCGACGTCAACGGCTGGCGGGTCACCGCCTTCGCCACCAATACCCCCGGCGCCGGCGGACCCCACCGCTCCTGCGCGCACCTGGAGTTGCGCCACCGGCGTCGAGCCCGCTGCGAGGACCGCATCCGGATCAGCAAGGACACCGGACTGACCAACCTGCCGCTGCACGACTTCAACCAAAACCGAATCTGGCTGGCGATCGTGGCGATCGCGGTCGAACTCACCGCCTGGTGGCAAATGCTCGCCCTGCCGGGGTCGGGGTAGCAGTCGTACAGAATCCCGATCAGCCCGGTGCCGCGCCGGGACTGGTCCGCAGATGAGGTAGAGGGCAATCAGCCGAGGGTCTTCTGGATGTCGGCCGTAAGCAAGTACAGCTCGAGCCCGTCGTCCTCGAGCGGGGCGAATCCCAGTTTCAGCCACCAGCTGCGGGCCTGCTCGTGTAGCGCGGTGACCACGACCGCCTTGCACGCCGCGCTGAGGTTCACCTCGACCGCGGTCGCGAGCAGGTGCCGCACCAGCGCGGTACCCACGCCCAGGCCGGCGAACGCCTCGTCGACGGCAAGCCGGCCGACCAGCAGCGCCGGGACCGGATCCGGAGCGGCCTTGCGCAGCCGGGCCGGTGCCGCCGTGTGGTCGATCGCCGTCATCGACAAGGTGGCGTAGGCGGCGACCCGGTAGTCCTGGTCGGCGATGACCCAGGTGGCGGCAGTGTTGTTACGTCGGTTCTGCCCGGCGTAGCGGCGCAACCAGTCATCCATCGCCGCCTCACCGCAGGAGAACCGGGAGCGGTCGTGCTCTGGCCCGAGCGGGACGGGGCGGCGAAGCTCGATCGAGGGCAAGTGGTTCAGTCGAGCCAGGAGAAACCGGCCGGGCGGGCCAACGCGGCCGCCAGCCGCTCGTTGACCTCCGCCGGCCGCTGCAACGCCGCGGCGAATGTCTCGGCGGCGGTGTCGCCCAGCGTGATGACCAGCCGGTCGGCGAGGACCTGTTCGGCGTGCAGCTCGGCCGACTGCAACACGAACGCAGACACGCTCTGATGCGCGGCCTCGGCGGCGCGCTCAAGACGCTGCTTGGCCGCTGGGTCGATCCGCAGCTGCAGACGGTCGTCCTTCATCGCTGTCATGTACTCACAATGGCAGTACACAGACGAGTTGTCAAGGAGGCGCGGTGAGTCATGTCCCGCCGGGGAGTAGTGCAGCGCCGCGGGCCGCGGCGAGCCAGGTCGGTAGCCTACGGACCATGTCGACGCCGGGCCGCTACGTCCGCCGGCTCGTCTCCTCCAAGACATTCCGCCCCGATGGCAGCGTGAGCACGACCCGCGGTCTGGACGTTGGTGCACCGCGGCTACAGCGGCGGCGGTCGACTGGACGTTTGGGTGTATCCGACCCGCGACGCCGCCCTGGCCGCCGGCGCCCGTCTGGCCATGCAGGCGGAACTCGACGAGGACCCGAAGGCAACGGCGTTGTTCGCCTCCGGCCGCTACGTCGAAGTCCTGGATCGCTGCGAGCCAGACCCAGCCCGACACGCATGCCCTGCGAGTGCAGGCCGCATTCCTGCAGCCCGACGATCCGCGGTGAGCTCCTGCCCGCACTGGCCGCGTTATGTCAATCCGAGGTCCGCTCGGCCCTGGCCACCGGATGGTCGGCGTCAGGCGCCCCAGCGTTTGCGACTGGTCGCATCTCCTGGACAGCTCCGTGCTCTGCAACGAACTTGGCCCGCCACGGGAGCGACGTTCGGACCCGCCGGGCGGGCGGCCCGATCGGGGCGACCAAGAGCCTGCGCGAACCCGCTTCTGATAGTCCTTTAGCCCGCCGATAATACCCATTATCGGCTCCTGCGATTTCCATGGGGACGGCATTCTCGACACGTCAGTCTCGACCTGGTCCCTTCAATCGCGCCACCCGAGCGTTGGGCTCCCTTCCTGGCGGCTCAGGCCGCGCAGCAGGAGAGTTTGCTGACGTCGCGGGTGTAGGTCTGCGCGGCGAGTTTCAGGCCTTCAGCCATGGTCAGGTACGGCGACCAGGTGGTGGCCAGCTGTTGGACGGTCAGCTGCGCGGCGAGGGCGTAGACGGCAGCGCCTATGACGTCGCCTGCGCCGTCGGCAAGTACGTGTACGCCGAGGAGGCGTCCGGTGCCGGTGTCGGCGACGAGCTTGATCAGGCCGCGGGTATCGCGGTTGACCAGGGCGCGGGGCACGGCCGTCAGCGGCAGGGTGCGGCAGTCGCAAGTGTGGCCGGCAGCGACTGCTTGCGCGTCGGTGAGCCCGACGGAGGCGATGGCGGGGCTGGTGAAGGTGACCCGGGGCAGTGTCGTGTAGTCCAGGGCACGTTCGGCGCCGCCCAGGGCATTGTCGGCGACAAGGGCGCCGTGCGCGGCGGCGACGTAGACGAACTGCGGGTGGCCGGTGACGTCGCCGGCTCCCCAGATCCGGGGGTTGGACGTCCGGAGCTGGTCGTCGACGAGCAGCTGCCCCCGCTCGCCGGTCGCCACGCCGACGCGGTCCAAGCCGAGTCCGTCGGTGTTCGGCCGGCGCCCGGTCGCGATCAGCAGCTGCTCGGCGTTCAGGTGCATTGGCTGACCACCGTCCGCGGCCGAGGCGGTCACGGTGTAGCCGGCCTCGTCGCGGCGCACGGACACGACCCTGGTCCGTTGATGCACGGTGATGCCCTCGTCGGTGAACACTCCGTGCAGCGCGTCGCTGACCTCTGGTTCCTCGAACGAGGCCAAACGGGATCTGGCCAGGACGGTGACGTCGGTGCCCAGCCTGGCGAAGAGCTGCGCCTGTTCCAGGCCGACGTAGCCGCCGCCGAGCACGATCAGCGATTCCGGCAGGTGCCGGAGTTCCATCGCGGTGGTCGAGGTGAGGTAGCCGGCCTCGGCCAGCCCGTCAATCTCGGGTGCCCACGGCGTCGAGCCGGTCGCCACCAGGTAATGAGCGGCCTCGATGCGGCGTAAGCCGCCGTCGTTGAGGCTGACGTCCAGGGCCGGTCCGTCGGTGAATGTGGCGGTGCCAGCCACGATGTCCCAGCCGTAGTCGGCAGCCAGGTCGACGTACTTGTCGCCCCGCAGCTGCCCGACGAGGGCGTCCTTGCCGTCGATCAGCGACGGCATGTCGACCGGACCCGCGCTGGCGGCGATGCCGGGAAACGCCTGGGCAAGAGCGACATGGCGGGCCTCCGCTGCCGCGAGCAGCGCCTTCGACGGGACGCATCCGACGTTCACGCACGTCCCGCCGACAAGGCCACGTTCGACCATGACGACGCGCGCGCCCTTGTCCGTGGCAGCAATCGCGGCCGCGAACGCCGCACCCCGGACCCGATGATCGCCAAATCGTATTCCATACCGGTGACTCCGCCTTCGCCGCAACAGCGCGGACATCAACGCAACGTATTTGCCTAACCAGATGTGACGGAAGTACGATCGCATCCGGTTAGGCAAATGCGTTGCGTGCGAGGGGTGTCGGCGTGGAGTGTGCGGTGGATCCCCGCTTGGGGTTGTCGGCGGCGGAGTCGGATGCCGAGGTCGTCGCGAAGTTCTTCCGGGCCCTCGGTGATCCGACCCGGCTGCGGCTGCTGGAATTCCTCCTCGATGACGAGCACACGGTGACCGATTGCGTCGCCGTCGCCGGGTTGTCGCAGGGCCGGTCTCGACGCATCTGGGCTGCCTGGCCGACTGCGGCTACGTCCAGGTTCGCCGGGCGGGACGGTTCGCCTACTACCGGGTCACCGATCCGCGGGTCGCGCAACTGGTCATCCTCGCGCGGTCGCTGGCCGCCGACAACGCCACCGCGTTGGCCGCGTGCGACCGCATCCCCGCCGGCCCGGCCGAAGCTCCCGCCGCCTCATGACGTCATCTGCTCGGCGCCGTCCGGGCAGCGTCGTCGCGGGCACGGCTGGCGCGCTGGTCATTGTCGCGTGCTGCGCTGCGCCGGCATCGCTGGATAGAAGCCTGCTGGCGGCAGCGACCGCGCTCCGGCGCCCATGGCTCGGCTGCGCGATGGCCGGTGCGCTTCCGGTCACCTGGATGGGCTGGGCACAGTGGCGCCGGCGCTGCCGTTGCCGCAGAAATCTGCCGGCGTCGACCCCACCCTAAGCCGCCGTGCCCGAGCCGGGACAAGGAAGGGGCCCCGACCGGGTTTCCTCGATGCGGTGCCTGGCTTTCACGGCCGGCGCGCGACCCCGCATGTGTCCACTCCGAAGGGACGATGTTGTGACTGAACAGTTCGACGTGATCGTGATCGGGATGGGACCGGGCGGGGAGGTCGCGGCGTCCCGGCTGCTCGCGGCCGATAAGAACGTCGCCGTGATCGAGCGGGAGCTGATCGGTGGTGAATGCGCCTACTGGGCCTGCATCCCGTCCAAGACACTGCTACGCGGCCCGGAAGCAGTCGCCGAAGCCAACCGGGCCCCCGGCGCGGTCGGCGCTCGCCTGGATTGGCCGGCGCTGCGCGACTACCGCGACTACATGATCCGCGGGCTGGACGACAGCGGACAGGTCGAGGGCTACAGCCAGCAAGGCGCGAGCGTCATCAAAGCCGCCGCGACCATCACCGGCACCGTCGAGGCCGGCGGGCGGACCCTGGCTGCCGAGCACATCATCGTCGCGACCGGCTCCCAACCGGTGCGCCCCGACATCGACGGGTTGGACCGGGTGCCTGTGTGGAGCAACCGGGAAGCAACCACGATGGCCGACATCCCCGGCCGGGTACTTATGCTCGGCGGCAGCGCCGTCGGTGTCGAGCTCGGCCAGTTCTACGCCCGGGCCGGCGCCGACGTGCACGTCGTGCAACGCGGCGCCACCCTTCTCGATCGGGAAGAGCCCCGGGTCGGGGAGCTCGCCCAAGCGGCGCTGGAAGCCGACGGCGTCACCGTGCACACCGGGCGCACCGCCGCCCGCGCCACCCGTGACGGCGACACCACCACCGTGACCCTGGACGACGGCAGCAGCATCGACACCGACGTCGTTGTGCTCGGCACCGGCCGCCGCCCGCACACGGCCGGGCTCGGCGCCGATGCCGCCGGTGGCCGGCTCGACGAGCGCGGTGCGATCGTCGTCGACGACCAGTGCCGCGCCGCTGACGGGCTGTGGGCCCTCGGTGACGTCACTGGGGTCGCCCTGTTCACCCATGTCGCGAAATACCAGGCCCGGATTGTCGCCGACGCGATCCTCGGCCGGTCCCGTCCAGCTCGTTACGACGGCATCCCCCGGGTTGTGTTCGCCGATCCCGAAATCGCCGCCGTCGGGCGAGATCGACCTGGCCGAGAACCTGGCCCGGCCGTGGACGTTCGAGCGTGATCCGCGCGGCAGTCTCGGCCTCATCGCCGACACCCGAGCCGGCGTGCTGGTTGGCGCGTGGGCGGTCGCGCCGCTGGCCGGGGAATGGATCCACCAGGCAGCGCTGGCGATCCGGGCCCGGATCCCGATCGAGGTGCTGCTCGATCAGGTCGCGCAGTTCCCGACCTACACCGAGGGCTACCTCACCGCCCTGGAAAAGTTGCCCAGCCGCTAACACCCACAGCGGCCCCGCAGTGGCACCGCGACCAGGCACGGCCGTGGCTCGCGCACTGGTCAGCACGTGCACGCAGCATGAATGATCCGGCGCCTGGGTCTGCACAGCTCGCCGCTGGCTGAACCTCTAGCGGCCGACGGCCGAGCCCCTCACCGGGCCCGCGACCCGGCGGAGGTGGTGAAGCCGACCAGTGCCGCGGCCAGGAGGAGCGCCCCGCCGAGGTAGAACACGGCCCGGATTCCGTAGGCGTCCGCGAGCAGGCCGCCGAGCAGGAGGCTGGCCAGGCGCATCGCCTGCCAGATAAGGTCGAATGCTGAAAACACCCGGCCCCGTAGCTGTTCGGGCACGTGGGACTGGATGACGGAGGAGAACGTGACGTTGCCGGTCGAGGTGCCTACCCCGTAGAACGCCAGCGCCGCCAGCGCCGCCGGTAGCGCGGTCACGCTGGCCAGCACCAGGTCGACCACGCCGCGCAGACCGAACGCGGCGAACACCAGCTGCGGCCGCCGCGGCCGGGTTCCCAGACGGGTCAGCAGCAGCGGCCCGCAGAACGCGCCCACCCCGATGCCGGCGAGCATCAGCCCGTACCCGCCGCCGCCGGCATGCAGCCGCCGGGCCGCGAGCAGCACCAGCAGCGCACTCGTCGCCCCGGCCGACAACGCGGCAAGAGCCTGCGCCACCGCGAGTGCCCGCAGCAGCCGGTCCCGCCCGAGCAAGCCGAGCGCCTCCCGGCCTTGTACCCAGATCGTTGCCGTCACCACCGGCCGCGGCGGCTCAGTGGCCCGCAGGCCGCGCAGCAGCAGCGCACTGATCGCGAAGCTGGCTGCGTTCACCGCGAACGCCCACCCGAAGCCGGCCGTCGAGGCCAGCAGCCCGGCCAGCGGTGCCAGCAGGACCTGGCTGAGCACGGCCGCTGACCAGATACCGGAGTTCGCGGCGACCAGCTCGTCCGCGCCGACCAACGACGGCAGCAGCGACCCGGCCGCAGGGTTGAAGAACACCGATCCCGCCGACAGCCCGAACGCGACCGCGTACACGACACCGATATCGGAATGCCACAACGCCAGGGTCGCCGCGAGCACCAGCCGCGCGAGATCCGCGGCCACCATCACCGGCACCCGGGGCAGCCGATCAACCAGCGACCCGGCGACTGGTGCGAGCAGCAGCACCGGCGCGATCTCGGCCAGCACCGCACCCGACACGCCCAGACCGGAGCCGGTCAGGCGCAGCACCAGCAGCGCCAGCGTCGTGAACTGGGCGACGTCACCCCACTGCGAGATGGTGCGGGCCGCCCACAGTCGCCGGTATTCGGGCCGGGCCATGACCGCACGCAACCCAGCACGGTCATCCGAGCGCATCACAACCTCGTCCTGCCCGGCGGGGAATACTCCACGGTCTGCATCGGGTTCCATCCGTATGAACGTACGGATACCAGGTTACGCTGAGGATCGCCGGTCCGGCGCGGTCCCGGCGGACGTGCCGACCTGCACCACAGGTCCGGTCGGCCGGGCCCGGTTCGTCGCACGGGAGCTGCGCGACTTGTGGCGCGAGCTGCGCGACGCCGCCCAATCGCGGCGCGACCGACGCGCTGCCGCGGCGGCCGCACCTCAGACGACGGCTGATGATCGGAGGGGCGAGCGATGAGCGTGCTGGACACGATCGGGCGCAGCGTGGCCGAGGGCTGGTGGATGTTCTACGACACCCTATGGGCCCTCGTCCTCGGGTTCACGCTGTCGGGGGCGGTGCAGGCATTCGTGTCGAAGGCGGCGATGCAGCGCTCCCTCGGTGACCACCGGCCGGGCACGGTGGCGAAGGCGTCGTTCTTCGGCATGGTCAGCTCGTCCTGCTCCTACGCGGCCAGCGCACTAGCGAAGAGTCTGTTCGCCCGAGGCGCGGACTTCACCTCGTCAATGGCATTCATGTTCGCCAGCACCAACCTGGTGGTGGAGCTCGGAGTGGTCTTGTGGCTGCTGATCGGGTGGCAGTTCGCGCTGGCCGAGTTCGTCGGCGGCGTCATCATGATCATCCTGCTCACGCTCATCCTGCCCCGGGTCCTCCCCGCCGCAGAGGTGGAAGCAGCTCGTCAGCGGCTCAACGCCGGTGGCGCGGACGACACGGACGCCAGCGGCCAGACCACCAGTGGTTCTGCCGCGACCCGTATCAGGTCGCGGGCGGGCTGGTCGGATGCGGCAGGCTACGCCGTCAGCGACGTCACCATGCTGCGCAAAGAGCTGCTGATCGGTTTTCTGGTCGCGGGGTTCGCCTCCATGGCCGTGCCGGTGCGCTGGTGGCAGACGCTGTTCCTGACCGGGCACGGCTGGCTGTCCAGCATCGAGAACGTCATCATCGCCCCGATCCTGGCGTTCTTGAGCTTCGTGTGTTCGGTCGGCAACGTCCCGTTAGGGGCCGCGCTCGCCCGCGGCGGAATCAGTTTCGGCGGCGTCGTCGCGTTCATCTTCGCTGACCTGCTCGCGTTCCCGCTGGTGCTGATCTACCGCAAGCTCTACGGCACCCGACTGGCGCTGCGGCTCGCGCTGGTGTTCTGGGCAGTAATGAGTACCGCCGGCCTGATCACCGAAGTGCTCTTCCGGGTGCTGTCACTCACCCCGGCACACCACACCGGGCGGATCGCCGACGTGCACGTCGGCTGGAACTACACCACCGTGCTGAACGTGGCCGCGGTACTCGTGTTCGGTGCCCTGTACTGGCTGCACCGCAACAGCGCGCAGTTCGGCGGCGGCGCCGGGCTGGCGAAAGACCCCGTGTGCGGCATGCAGGTCCGCACCGCCGACGCCCCCGCCCGAACCCGGCACGCCGGGCACAGCGTGTACTTCTGCTCCGACCGCTGCCACGACAAGTTCCTCGCCAACCCCGACGCCTACACCGGGAGCTCCGTCCCTGCCGATGGTGAGCATGCGCACGACCACCACGCCAACGAGGACGGGCACCGGACGGATCCGGTGTGCGGCATGACCATCGACCCGGAGCACGCGGCCGGCCACGCCGAACAGAACGGGCGCACCTACTGGTTCTGCTCCACCGGGTGCCGGGACGCCTTCACCGCCGACCCCGACCGCTACACCAGCACACGGAGCACCCCGTGACCATCCAGCCAGCCCCCGAAGCCACCATCGTGCAGACGCATCCGCATCCGGTCGATGCCGAACGGGTCGAGCATGCCCGCAGCCGAGTACCGGCGGCGGACGACATCGCCCGGCTGACCAGCCTGCTGTCACTGATGGCCGACCCGGTCCGGCTCCGGATTCTCTACGCCCTCGACGTGTCCGAAGAACTCTGCGTCGGCGACCTCGCCCTCGCCCTGGACGTCAACGAAGACCAGGTCTCCTACGCCCTGCGGCTACTACGCACCGCCGGACTCGTGAACACCCGCAAGCAAGGCCGGGTCGTGTTCAACCGGCTCGCGACCGACTTCCCCGAACCGCTGCGCGAACACTGCCTGCATCAGCTCGTCGAGCTGACCCGCAAGGCCAGCGAACTCGAGATCTGAGGACACCCGACCTCGGCCGCGCTCCGGGCGCGGCCGCAGACCAGAAAGGACAGGATATGCCGTCACCGTGGCTCACGACCCTGAGCTGGGTGGCGCTCGCCCTGGGCTTCGGCAGCGCCGCCGTCACGCTCATCGACATCACCGTCCGCGGCTACCGCCAACCCATGAAGGTCATGCAATGGGTATGGCCACTCACCGGCCTGTACCTCGGGCCCGCCGCTGTCTGGGCCTACTCCCGGTGGGGCCGGCCCAACAGCCACCGCTGGCTCCAAGAGCACCACCGCGACGCCCCGCCGGCCAAACCCCGCTGGGGCGGCACCTCCGTCGGAGTGTCTCACTGCGGCGCCGGCTGCACCCTCGGCGACATCATCGCCGAATTCGCCATCTACGGCCTCGGCTCACCATCGCCGGACAGGCCCTCTACGCCGAATACATCGGCGACTACATCCTCGCCATCGCGCTCGGCCTGGCGTTTCAATACTTCGCTATCGCCCCGATGCGCGGCCTGAACTTCGGCAAGGGCATCATCGCGGCCGCCAAGGCCGACATCCTGTCGCTGTCCGCGTTCGAAGTAGGCCTATTCGGCTGGATGGCCGTGCAGGCGTTCGCGCTGTTCCCCGCACCGCACCATCTGCACCCGAACTCACCCGTCTACTGGTTCGGCATGCAGATCGGCATGATCACCGGCTCACTCACGGCCTACCCGGTCAACGCCTGGCTGATCCGCACCGGCATCAAAGAAGTCATGTGAGGCAACCCGGCGAGCATAGGCGCGCCGCGCCGTCGTCCCGGACCGCCGTCCTGGAACGGGCGAGTTGCCCGTGGACCCGTTGCTCGAAAAGTCCCACCGCGCGCCGATCAGAGCTCGAGGAACCCGGTGAATCATTCGGATCGATCCGTTCAGACCGCGACCACGACTTGTCGCAGTGTGAGCCGATGAGCGCTATCCGACAAATTGTCGGGTGATCTTTCGAGGCTTGATGCAGGGATGCTGGTGGCATGAGGCTCCTGCGACCGGCCCGCGACACAGGTGGCGCCCGGCACCACGACGTCGTGTCCGGCGACCGGCCGAGGTATTGGCGTCGAGCGGACGATCGGTGTCAAGCAGTTGCAACCAATACTGGCCAATCGAGAACCCGCGCTGCGCAGAATGGCTGGCGAACGATGACGTCGATCCAGGCCGACATGGTCCATCTGGAGGATGCGCCGTATGCGAACTCCGCGCCCGAGCTGTTCGGTGCCGCGTTGTTCGTCTATTGGTTGCCGATCATCGTTCGGTGGCGCGATGCCTACGCCCAGATCCCGGCCAGCGTGCGTCAGGGTAGGCGGATCACAGCGGCCGACAGGCCCTCACCGAACTGTCGGTGGCGAGTGTTCGCGCCGCTGGCCCGTTTGGCTTGTTTCGCCGCCCGGGCCGACATCACTCGGGCACCGTGGACGGCCGTGCGTGCGACGCAGACCTCGTCCATCCAGCGGGCCACGCGAGTAAGTCACATCGGAGTCGGCGCTGGAACTCACCCGTGAGCTTCGATCGCCGGAGAAGTACGAGGCAGGGGGCGGACTCGTACCGTGGATCTGGCACTGCGCGCGGGAAGGAACCGTCGGCTACGCCGGGTTCCGGGAGTGTGAAACCTGGGGTGAACGACGTTGCGACGGCCGCTCGCGCCGCTCGTGGGAGCGCGTTCGCCGAGCATGTCGAGCCTGAGATCGACGTCTTGTTGCGGGTGGCGCGGACGTTGACGGGCAGCTGGTCCGACGCCGAGGATCTGGTCCAGGACACGCTCATTCGTGCCTATCGCGGCCTGGATTCCTTCGACGGCGCGCATCCGCGTGCGTGGCTGCTCACCATTCTGCGCAACACGAACATCAACTCCCACCGCCGACAGCGACCGGGCTTGCTTGACGGCGACGACGACCTGGAACGGCACCGCCCCGCGTTCGGCGCCGGCGAGTCTTCGAGTCCGGAGCAGCTGATCACCGACCGGGAGCTGAGCGCGGATCTGCACCGCGCCGTTGCCGCGCTGGACCCGAAGTTCTCGACCGTCTTGCTGCTCGTCGACGTCGATGACCTGACCTACAGCGAGGTCGCAGACGTCCTCGGCATCGCGGTGGGCACGGTGACGTCACGATTGAGCCGCGCCCGCAAGCGTCTACGCCACGACCTCACCGCCACTGCCAAGTCTCGATCCGGGCCCACGTCCAGAAGGAGCAGCTGATGTCCATGCTGAGCACGATGTGGACCTGCCACTGGGCGGGACGCCGCATCCAGCGCTACCTCGACGCCGACCCCGCTGCACCGTTGACGACCCGGGAGGTGCGCCGGCTGGAGAACCATCTGGCCACCTGCGCCAGGTGCAGTGCGGCAGCGAACGACTATCGAGGCATCCGTCGCGCGCTCGCGAGCTGGTCACAGCGGCGCACCCCGGATCCTGTTGTCGTTGCCCGCGTGCGCGACACCGCGCGGGAATTGATTGCCGGGGACATCGGGTGACCCGTTCGGCGCGCACCCCGGGTCCACTGCTCGACGTCGAGCAGTGGACTGGGTCGGACAGCGATCACCACGTGACGCCGCCGGACGGCGCCGCCTGGGATCTGTTGATCATCGGTGGCGGCACCGCAGGGATCGTGGCGGCCAAGACCGCGGCCGGGTTCGGTGCCAGCGTGCTGCTGGTCGAACGAGACCGTACCGGCGGCGATTGTCTGTGGACCGGCTGCGTGCCGAGCAAGGCTCTGCTCGCGGCGGCCCACGCCGCCGCCGATGCCCGCGCCGCAGCCCGCCTCGGGGTGCACGTCGACGGGGTACGGGTCGACTTCGCCGAGGTGATGGCACACGTCCAGCTCGCCATCACCACGATCGAACCCGAGGACTCCCCCGCCGCGCTGCGGGAGGCCGGCGCGCGCGTCGTGCACGGAACCGCGCGTCTGACCGGCCCGCACACAGCCATCGTCGACGGCACCACGATCACCTTCCGACAGGCGCTGCTGGCCACGGGCTCCGCCCCGGCCATGCCCGACATCCCCGGCCTCGCCGATGCCGACCCGTTGACCAGCGACACGGTCTGGCAGCTCGACCGCCTGCCCGAACGCCTGCTGGTGCTGGGTGGCGGCAGCATCGGCTGCGAACTGGGCCAGGCCTTCGCGCGTCTCGGCTCGCAGGTGACGATCATCGAATCGGCACCCACCTTGCTGCCGCGCGAGGATCCGATGGCCGCCACGATGCTTTTGGCGGCCCTCGCCGAGGATGGTGTCGCGGTGGACAACGGCGGCAAGGTCACGTCGGTCAGCCGCGGGGAGGACGGAAGGTCCACCGTCACGCTGTCCAACGGGTCGGTGCGGGTGGACGCCATCCTCGTTGCGGTCGGGCGTCGCCCGCGCACCGCCGCCCTCGGTCTTGAGCAGGCCGGAGTGCAGGTCGACGAACGCGGCCACATCATGGTCAATGATCGGCTGCAAACTAGCAACCCTCGTATCTGGGCCGCCGGTGACCTCACCGGCTATCCCCAGTTCACCCATACCGCGGGCGTGCACGGCAGCACGGCGGCCAGCAACGCGATCCTCGGTTTGCGCCGGAAGGTGGACACGGCCACCATCCCCCGGGTCACGTTCACCCAGCCCGAGGTCGCCGCGTTCGGTGTCAGCCCCGAGCAGGGCGCCGCGGCGGGGCTCACCGTGCGCGACGTGCACCACGACCACGTCGACCGGGCTATCGCCGAGGACCTCACTCGCGGGATCACCCGTCTGGTGCTGGACCGTAGGGGCAGGGTGGTCGGTGCGACCGTTGTCGGACCCCGCGCGGGTGAGACGCTGGCCGAGCTTGTTCTCGCCGCTCGCCACGGCCTTCGCGCGCGAGATCTGGCCGCAGCGATGCATGCTTACCCGACCTACGCCGACGGGGTGTGGAAGGCAGCCATCGCGCAAGTGCAACACGGTTTGGGAAGCCCGGTGGCCGCCCGCGCCACCAATGTGCTCGCCGCGGTCCGTCGTCGCTTTGTCACGCGTGGAGTGCCGGCGTCGACCGAGCGCACTACTGGTCAGGCGTGACACGGTCCGCCGCGGCAGCGGACCTACGTCGACGCGACACCACGACACCGATGACGCTGAGCAGCAGCAACGCGCCGAGCGCGGCCAGGAACGGCAACGACACGGGCTGGTTGCCGTAGGCACCGGCCGCGACGTAGGCGGTCGAGCCCGGCACGATCCCGATCGCGGTGGCCAGCAGGTAGCTTGAGGCCCGCACTCCGGTGAGGCCACTGAGATAGTTCAGCGCCGTGAACGGCACGATCGGGACGAGCCGGGCCGCGAGCACCGCCCGGAAACCCCGACGAGACAGATACCGGTCGAGGGTCTGTAGCCGGGCTCCGGTGAAGTGTTGCACGGCATCGCGGCCCAGCACCCGGCCGAGGTAGAACGCGGCGGCCGCGCCGAGAGTCGCGCCGAGCACGACGATCGTCAGCCCACGCGCGAGCCCGAACACGGCTCCCGCGGCCAGGGTGAAGACCGTGGCCGGCAGCGGTAACAGGGACAGCGCGGCGTACACGAGCGCGAACCCGAGCGCGCCCACCAGACCGGTGCCCGCGTACTCGCGCCGAAGGTCGCTCACGCTAGGCACGTCGACGAACACCGCCAGCAGCACGGCGGCCACCGCCATGTCAGCCAGACCAGCGAGGCGATACCGCACGTCAGGGCGCATCGCCATGTCAGCCACCCCCGCCGGCTGCGCACGAGGCAGCCGTATCGATCCGCCCGGGATCGCCGCGGATATGCGAGATCAGATCGCACATTGGTAGGGCCGCGGCATGCTGCCGTCGGCAAGTCGGGCGGTGAAGAACCGTTCGGTCACCACCTGGATGCCCTGCGCCAGAGACGCGGGTCCGGCCAGCAGCTGCATGTCCGGACTGCTGAGGGCGTCCGCGCCGGCGGGATGCCAGTGCAGCCCGTCCGCGGTGACCGTGAGCTCCGGTGTCGTGTCGTCCTCGCCGATGATCATGCCGTCATCGGAGAAACCGCGGCGCAGCATCGGGCGCACAGCGAAGGCGTCCCCTTTGACGTCGAGGGCGGCGAGCAGGTCCGCCACGTCACCGATCTCGCCGGTGTTCTCGCGGGTTTCGGTGAGCGCGACCCGCAGCGGGAGATCGAGTCCGGTGGCGGCGGCGATGCCGTCCATGGTGCGCTGCCATGACCCGCGTCCGCGGTGCACGTCATGGGTGACGGCCCGCGCCCCGTCCAACGAGGTCTGGATCACCAGGTTCGGGTTGCCGGCGAACTCACGGAGCCGATCGAGTCGGCGGCCGCGCAGCAGCATGGCGTTGGTCAGCAGCACTGTCGGTAGCCGGTCGACGGCGTAGCGCAGCATCTGGGGCAGGTCGGGGTGCAGCATCGGCTCGCCGCCGGTGAGGTAGAGCTCGGCGAAGCCCTCTGCGACTGCTTCATCGACCCGGTCGCGGAACTGCTCGAGGGACAGTGTGCGCGGCGGCGCCGAGGGTGAGGACGCGACCGCGCAGTAGTCGCAGGCCAAATTGCAGTGGAAGTTGGTGTAGAGCCACAGCCGTGCTGGGAAGTAGGGCGATCCGAACAGAGGGATCACCGGCAGATCGGTGTCGGTCGAGGTCTGTGGGGCGGCGCCCCAGCCGTCGTCGGTCGAGGTGAAGCCGTCGGGCAGGGAGCTGCGGTAGAGGTGGTAGCGGCCGGTGGATCGTTCGTAGGGGGGAAGGACCTCCAGGCAGGTGGTCCACCACCCGGTTTCGATGGTCTCCACGAAAGGGCGCGGCAGACCCGCGGCGTGCATTGACGCGGCTTGGGCCTGCCAGTCGTAGTCCAGGGCGATCAGTTCCGCGTCCGCGGTCCCGTCGTCGAGGTCGAGGACGGCGTACCAGACGTTGCGGGTGCCGTCGTTGGCCGGCTTGCCCAGCACCCCGACGTTGACGACCAAGGTGCCGTCGACGCGACGCTGCCACGGCAGGCCGCTGTGCGTGCACAGCACCACGTCGGCGCCGCTGAGGGACACGCGTGCCTCATGTTCGGCTTCGGACAGCGATTGCCACCAGAAGTCGTTGAGCGCGACCGTCGAGCCGTGCACCAGATGCAGGTCGCACCCCTCGATACTCAGGCGCCGCTCGGTCGGCAGCGTGCCCATCCAGGCCGCGAACTGCGGGTCGGTGTGCGAGCGGGTGTGGTCATAGATCAGTTGGGCGAACTCGTTGTCGCGTTCGTCGCGGTACCCGCAGCCGCAATCGGCGTCACCCCGGGCCAGGGCGACGTCGTAGTTGCCGGCGATGCACTCGATGCCGGACTGCTGCAGCAGCGGCCACAACGCATTCATCTCGGCGCCGAACCCGCCGAGATCACCCAAGCAGAACAGACGCTCGCAACCGCGCCGTCGCGCGTCGGCAATGAACGCCTCCATCGCGTAAGGGTTGGCGTAGGGGCCGCCGCATACCGCTATCCGCACTGTCGAACTCCCGATGTCGTTGCTGTCGTGCTCACGTCAGTACCGGCTCGCCGCGCAACGGCGCAACCTCTTCCAAGGTGCGGCGCGCCGGATCGCGGCCGCCGTTGCGGGCGGCCACGCCGATCGCAGCCGCGCCCACCAGCCAGAACGCGGCAACCAGCAGGTAGGAGACCGTCGCGCCGACGTGCCCGGCCAGGGTGGGCAGGGCCAGGGTGCCGACGATGGCGCCGATACGCCCGACGGCGACGGCGGTGCCGACACCCACGCCGCGCAGGTGGGTCGGGAACAGTTCGGTGAACATCGGGTACGCCGAGGTCCAGGCCGCGGTGCCGACCCCGTTGGCGATGAGGAAGGCCACCGTCACCCAAACGGTGCTGCCGCTGCTGGTCGCGAGCGCCAGGACTGCCACCGCGGCTGCGGACAGCAGGTAGCAGGCACCGACCGTGCGGCGGTGTCCGACCCGGTCGAACACACTGGCCATGAGCAGGCCTCCGGCCAGTGCGCCGATGTTGCCGATGATGTAGAAGATCGGGATCCCGGACTGGGAGATGTGGATCTGCGGTAACACCACGACCGACATGAGCGCGAACAGCCCGTAGTAGCCGAACGCCTCGGCGAGATCGAGCACCGCACCCAACGCCAGCCGACCAGGATAAAGTCGCAGCAGTTCGCTCAGCGCTGACCGTGTCGACATGATGGTCACCGAGCGGCACAGGCCGCTCTGGTCGGGCGCGTACGGATCGGATGAGTGTTGCCGTCCTTCGAGCGTCGCGACTATCTGCGCCGCTTCGCCGGCGCGGCCTTGCGAGGCGAGCCACCGCGGGGATTCGGGGATGCGGCGCCGGAAGAACAACACGACCAGCGCCACGATGCCGCCGAGGATGAACAGGTACCGCCAGGACACGGCGCTGGACAGCGCCAGTGTGTCGAGCGCGAAGTAGGCCAGCAGGCCGGCGAAGATCGCGCCGAGGGGCCAGAAGTTCATGACGACCGCGTTCGCCTTGCCCCGTACTCGGGCGGGCATGAATTCCGCGATGGCCGCGTTCACGATCGAGTACTCGGCCCCTACTCCGAGCGCGGCGAGGAACCGGAATCCGTATACGAAGCCGAGGTTGGGGCTCAGACCGGTCAGCACCGTGGATCCCGCGTACCAGAGCAAGGTGGCGACGAACAGGCGCCGGCGGCCGAACCGATCGGCCAGGCGCCCACCGACGACAGCGCCGAGCAGGATGCCGCCGAGCCAGACGGCCAGCACCGCGTCACGCTCGAACACACTCGCGCCGAAGTGATCGCCCAGCGGCCCGACGGCGCTGCTGAACATCTGGACCTCGAGGGAGTCGAACAGCCATCCCGCGCCGAGCGCGATCAGGATTGTGGTGTGCAGCCGCTGCCAGGGCGCGCGATCCAACCGGGCGCCGATGTCGACGTCAGCGGGCATCTGAGGCCTCCTTCGTTATGCGGGATCGTCGCCCTGGTCTCAACATGCGTCCGGGCGGGCTGTCGGCCTGGGGTTGGAAGGGCGGGGATGTGGACGGGCGGGGTAGCACGATGCCGGGGCCGGCTTCGTAGCGCAGCCGGATCCGTTCGGGCGACGCGCCGGCGAGGAACAGCAGTTTCAGGTACTGCATGAACGCGATCATCCGCAGCGTTCCGTGCCGGGTGAATCGCCGCGCCGACGCCGTGCTAGTCGCTGACAACACGGTCATCGGTCCGGCCCGATGGAGTCGTCGGGTGAATTCGAAGTCCTCCATGAGCGGCAGCGGCGCGAAGCCGCCCAGCCTCGTGAAGACGTCGCGGCGCACAAACATGGCTTGGTCACCGAACACGTGGTGCAGGCGCCGGGCCCGCAGCGTGGACATTCGGGCCAGGTAGTCCAGCGTCGGGGTGTGTCGGTCGAAGCGCAGGCTCAGTCCGCCGCCCACGACGCCGTCATCGGCGAGGGCCTCACGCAGTTGGTGCAGCGCGGCCGGGTCGATTACGGTGTCGGCGTGCACGAACCACAACACGTCGCCGTGCACGTGTCTGGCGCCCTCGTTCATCTGCCGTGCCCGACCCGGGCGGGTGCTGAGCACGCGGGCGTGTGGGGCGGCGTGTTCGACGGTGGCGTCGGTGCTGCCGCCGTCGACGACCAGCAATTCGCAGTCGGCGAAGTCGCGGCGTAGGCGGCTCAGGCTGGCGTCGATGATGGCGGCCTCGTTGAGCGTCGGGACGATGACCGACACCGTGAGGGCACTCCGCGTCGGCCCAGATGCGCGGCCGGCGCTGTCACCGGCTGCCGGGGTCTGCCGCGGGGCGTTCACGCTTGCGCTCCAGTGGCCGCGTCACTCGTCTCGCACGTGGAACGGACGCTGTCGGGAGCGGGGTTGCCGAGCAGTGATCGGATGGCCAGGGGGACGGTGTCGTCGTCGATGAGGGCCCGCGCGTCCTCGGCGGTGTCCAGATCCTCCAGGATGGGCAGGAACCCGATGTGCAGACCGGCGTCGCGTGCGGCCGCGACGCTTGCCTCGAGCACCCTTGGGCCGCCCCACAGGGCGGGATCGATGGCGAATACGGCTGGGTTGGGACGGTTCACCGCGATGAGGTAGTAGCCGCCGTCTGCCGCTGGACCGAACACGACGTCGTCTCCGCACTCGAGCATGTGGACCGCGGTCCGGATGTGCGCGGCGTTCAGGTGCGGGACGTCGGTGCCGATCAGCACCACCGGGCCGGGACGAGCGCGGGCGGTGTATGTGAGCGCGGCGTGCATCCGGTCGCCGAGACTCCCGCCTTGCTGAGCGAAGACCCGCATTGCGGTGAGGGTCGGGTCGATGAGGTCCGCGACTTCGCGGAGCGCGCCGGCCGGGTCGACCGCGACGAACACCGAACCGGGTGCCGCGGCGGCCGCGATCGTCGCCGTGTGAGTGATCAGGGCAGTCTGCAGCCGTGCGCAGCCGTGGGCACCGAGCAGCGGTTGCAGACGGGTCTTCGTGTGCCCGGGGCGAGGTGCGCGGCTCATGACCAACACGCTGGCGGCGCGGCTCATGTGTTGAACCGGTAGTTGGTGCCTGCGGGCGGCGGTGCCGCGTGCACGCGGCCAATCGTGGCATTCACTACTTGGGCGAACACCCCGGTGCTGGCGTGCATGCGCGAGATCAAGGCCTCGACCGGCTCCGGTTCGGGTTTGACGCCGTTGGCGTAGTCGGTGAGGTAGCCCAGCAGCATGATCGGCAGCTCCGCCTCGCCTGCGAGCACGATCTCCGGGCCGGCTGTCTGGCTGACCGCGGTCACTCCGGCGTGGGCGAGGGCTGCGATCTCGCTGCGGCTGTTGAACCGTGGCCCATCGACGTGGCCGTAGCAGCCGCCGCCGATCACCGGCACGTGCGCTTCGGTCGCGGCTGTGATGGCGTGCTGCCGCAACGGTTCGCAGAACGGGCCTTCGAAGATCCAGTGGCCGCGCCCGGCCGCGCCAGGAGCGTCATGCCAGCTGCACGGCGTCCCGTCGGGCAGCCGGTTCGACGGGAAGTACAAGTCGTCGAACACCACGACCGAACCGAGTTCGGCGGCCGGGTCGAGCGCGCCGCAGACGCTCACGCTGATGACGTAGTCGACGCCGGCCTCGATGAGGGCGGTCAGGTTCGCTCGGTGCGCGACCTGGTGGGACAGCCGGGCGTGCCCGGCGCCGTGGCGGGCCACGTGCACCACCTCGACGTCGCCGATAGCCCCCTCGCTGAGTTCCACGCCGCCGAACCGGGTCGCGACGCCGCTTGTTCGGGCGCCGGCCAACGACGGCCACTCATAGGAACCGGAACCGGTGATCAGACCGGCCCGCATCACGTGCCCCGGCCCGAGCGAACGGTGGGCAGCAGCGGCAACACGTGGCGCAGCGCGGCGTTCTCGCCTGGATCCAACACGCTGTGCTGCACGCAAGCCGGGACAAGTTCTCCTGTCTCTGGATGCGCCATCGCATACGAGCAGGCCTGCAGGCGCTGCTGGGCGGCCAACACCCGAGGATGAGCACTGGTCTCGCCGCGCTGCAGCGCCTCCCACGCCGGTGCGACCTCCGCGGCGTCCATGAAGGAGTGCATCACAAAGGTGACCGGGCGGATCCGGCGATGACGCAGCAACGACCGAAGCCCGACCGTGCGTGCCATCCGGACTGTCCAGCCGGTGAACACGACCGCGACCGAGGGATGCCGTGCAATCACGCGCAGCAGCTTCACCACCAACGCCGGCAGCGGCGTGCCGGCGAAGTTGACCCCACCGAGGTGCCGGAAGAACACGTCGCGGGTGCGCAGATCCGCCGGCTTCTGCTCGTCGAGGATCGGGAAGTAACGGTCCCCGACGTAGAAGCCGTAGGTGGTGCGGTTGCACCGCTCGTCGCCTACCTGCAGCGCCCGGAACGGCAGTCGTGTCCCGGCGCCGGCCTCGATCTGGGCCCAGACGTCGTCATCGGTGGAATCGCGGTAGTCCTCGTGCCAGCGGCGGTCATCGCCGACGAACGCCGCAGGTTGGAAGGAGAACAGCCCGAACCCGTAGTCGTGGCACTCGCGGATCACGTCAGCGATCTGGTCGAGGTTGCGCGGCGTCACGGTCATGTTGTGGGCCAGAAAGTAGGGGATGCCGTGCCCGCGGCGCAGCGCGGCGAACATGTCCACGAATTGGCGCCGGTAGGGGTTCAAGGACCGTTCATCAGGTGGTCGTTCGATGCCGCGGCGACCGAACATGAGCGAGTCGAAGTGACCGGCGAACGAGACTCTGGGCAGCCGCGGTCTGCCGTGGGCGTCGAGGGTCAAGGCGGTCAGGTAGTCGGCGTCGAAGTCGCCGTGGCTCATACTCATCGGTTCGCGGCCCTGCTCGCGCATCGCCGTCAGCGCGGCCGCGTGGTCGTCCGGGGGCAGCAGGCTGACCTCGCCGCCGATCAGTTGCGCGTGGGCGCGGGGCCCCCGCTGCTGCCGCAAAAGCCGCATCTGGGCTTGCACCTGCGCGACGGTGTGACCGCCGTCGACGCGGACACGGTTCGCGTCGCGGGAGTGGTAGCACGGGGTGCAGGCGAGATTGCATCGCGGGAACACGCCGTGGGTGCCTTCGCAGCCAACCGCGTGTTGTCCGAGCGTCTGGGCCGGGGTGCGCACATGATCAGGCAATGACCGCCACCGTTCACGCAGTGCGGCTGTCGTCTGCGGGTCGACCGGTCGGGTCGATTCCCACCACCGTCGAACAGCGCTCAGGGTCCGGCCGTTCACAGTTCGGTGACCGAGCCGGTGTCCCCGAACGCCACATGATTCTTGATCTTGCGGGCGAGCGGTGACGGATGCCGGTAGGTCCATACCGCGTTGCGTTGCCGGACGTCGCCCACGGTGATCGTGTAGTAGCTCGCGACACCCTTCCATGGGCACGGGCACAGGGACTTCATCTTCCTCCGGGTGAAATGCTGGTCGACTACGGAGTCGGGTGGGAAGTAGCGGTTGCCCTCGATCAGCACTGTGCGGTCGCTGCGTGCGACGACAGCGCCGTTGACGGTTGCCCTCGTATGTTGTCATGCGATTCCTCCGTGTTCGATCGTGACTGCGGTTTCAGCGCGGTGCGTGACAGCCGATGCTGGAGGGTTCGGTACGGCCGTGATCACGGCAGGTGACCGGTCTGCCACGTCGACCACGGCACGTTCCAGTCGCCGTAGCCGTCCCAGGACGGCATCGTGGGGCGGCCGGTGTTGGTGTAGGTGAACACGTCGCCGACCTGGGCGAAGCGGAAGTACTGTTCGGCGGCGTTGACGTTGAGGTTGGTGCAGCCGTGCGACGTGCTGCGCACCCCGATGTTCCCGCCGTTCCAGGATGCCGAGTGCACGAACTCACCGGAGTTGGTCAGGCGCACGGACCACGGCACGTTCAGGTCGTAGAACTGCTCACCCGGTGAGCTCTTCATCTCCTCGACCCGGTCCTTCTCCATCACGATCTTCGTCCCGCCGTAGGTCGGGTGATCAGCGGCGCCGAGTGAGACCGGGAAAGAGAACACCTTCTTGCCGTCGGAGGTCACCGTCATCCGCTCGGTGTGCCCGTCGACCGTGGCGATGTTGGCAGCACCCGTGGACACCGAAAGTGTCAGGCTGTCGTCGTAGGCAAGGCCGCTGCCAGGTGTCACCCCCGTGAGCGGGGCGTCCATGCGGATCTTCGCGTGGGGCGGCCAGTAGTGCTGTGGCCGGTAGTGCGCCTCCACAGCCGCGCCAGCGTGTCCGGACTTCTCCCAAAACCACGCGCCTCCGGCCGGTCGACCGTTGACCGTCACCGTCACCGCTTTGTCGAATGCCGCCAGATCGGTGGGTGCGCGATTGAACCAGGCGATGATCGGCATGCCGACGCCGTAGGTCGCACCGTCCGATTCCAGCAGGGACACGTGGACCGGTGCCGGCAGCGGTTCCAGGCCCGTCGGGAGACTCGTCGGCGGCACGCTCGTAGTCGGGCTCACAGATGGCTCCGCGACGCCGGTGGGAGTTTGGGCGGCACGCGAGTGCTCAGGAATTCCAGAGCCTGCGGTGCTGCCCGCACCGCGTCCCGTTGAGGTCGTTGAGGTCGTTGAGGTCCTTGAGCAGGCTGTGACCGTCAGGGCGGTAGCGGCGAGGGCGGCGCCGATTCGGACAGAAATTCGCACTAGGATCCTCGCGTTCAGTTCGCTGGAGCGAGATGTCTCTTCACTGGCGGAAACCCGGCGGGCTGCGGGTTTGCATCCCGTGCCGGCGAACGTCTCGCGGCGTACCACGTGACCGCCGCGTGGGAGGTGGGCGTAGCGCGTCGGGGGCTCCTACGCCAACAGTCGGTTGCGGGCTTGTCTGGCGCTCGTGAACTCTTCCGTCGAGCGGTCACCGCGTATAGGTCCGTAGCCACCGTCGATCGATGTATCTCTTCAGGCGTAGGGCTCCGCGACCGAACCACCACCATCGTCCCAGGACAGCAAGGCCCACACCTCCGCCGAGGTCAAGGATCGACAGCGGATAGCGTTTCGGCGTGTAGACCGGCAGATCCTGCTGCCGAGCACGGGCCAGGAGGCTGCGGTGCAAGACCGGTCCCTGCCGAACCCCATGCACACCGATACGGGCGAGCGGGACGGCCAGAAAGTGTGCACAGTCGCCGACCGCGTAGATCTCGTCCCGGTCCACGTGCTGAAGCGTCTCGCGCACAGGCACCCCCCGCTCGTCGCCGATGCCAAGTTCGGCGAGCAAGGGCGGTGCGGCGAGCCCGGCGGTGAGCACAGCGATGTCATGGGGCACGCGGCGACCGTCTGCACACACCACTTCCCGGTCGGTGATCGTGCGCGCGACACATCCGGTGCTGACAGCTACACCGCGCGCCGCCAACAGGCGCGCAACGGGGTCGCGGGCCCCTCGTGGCATGCCCGCGCCGATGACAGGGCCGGCCTCCAACAACCGGACTCGCGCGACATCGCGGCGCAAGGCGAGGTGCGACGCGAGCTCCAAACCCGACGCTCCGGCACCCACGACGGTCACAGCGGCGCCCTGAGGCCCTATTGCGCGAAGCCGAGGCCCCAGAGCAGCCAGACCGCTCAACGGCTTCACCCTCACGACGCTCGGGTCGACGTCCACGTCGGCCGCGGTCACTACGCTGCCAATGTTGAGCGAGAGCACGTCGAAGCACAGTTGGGCGCCGTCGGCTGCGAGCCCGGTACGGGCATGCAGATCGAGCCCCGCCAATGTGCCCTGGTGAAACTCCACCCCGGCGTCCTCGGCCAGCGCACGGACGTCGATGCGGCCGGCCTCGTCGGGCAGCACGCCCACCGCCCTGGCAGACGCCACACCGCTGTAATCGAAATATCGCGGAGCAAGCAGCCGCACCCGGTATCCAGCCGCCGCCAGCTCCTCCGCATGCTTCACGAGGTATAGATGTGCGTGCCCGGCCCCCACCAGTAGCAGATCACTCACCGCGGCGGGCCGCCATTTCCTCGGACGGCAGCAATGACATCAGCCAGGGGTGGATAGTCGCCGATGCGTCGCCCTATGTGCTGCCAGCAGACCTCGCCATGCGTGTCGACGATGACTACACCGGGGGCCTGCACGGTGTCTCGAGTGATGCGCTGAGGACGAAAACCCGCCCGCAGGGCACGGCCGTAGCTGGCCAGCCCACGAGGATCGAGCAGCCTCACACCGATAGGACTGAGCTGAAGCGCGTCACGGACACGCTGGCCGGGGTCGAGCAATAGCGGCATCGTGACGTCACGTCCGTTGTGCAGCCACTGTGCCTGATAGTCCGCAGAGCCACCAATCGCTAGGGGGCGCGCGCCGAGAGCGTGCAACTGCGGTGCTGCCCGATCCAGTTTGACCAGCCATTGCTGACACGGCAGGCAACCGAAATAGCGGACAAGCTGAAAGACGAGCAAGTCACCTGCCGACGCCGCGAGCGTCGTCGCACCGCCGTCGGGGTCCCGGAGCAGAACCTCGTCCAACCTCTGCAGGTCTGGAACGGTCACGGAGATCCTCGCGTGGTCAGGCCGGGAGACGAATGAACGCGGTGACGCCTGCCCCGCCGGCCCACAGTGATCACGTAGCCGACGCCGGTGGCGAGCGCGAACCCCGCCGCAAGCAACCACCAGCCGACATCAACACGACCCCACAGGCGAGCAACCAGCCTGAGCAGCGGCCCGCCGCAGACCACGGCGAGGACAACGGTGATCGCTGCGGTGGCTGCAAGGGAGCCCGGTGACGGTCCTCGGGGGTTACAGCAGCTCACTTTGTTCGCTCCCCTCGTGCTCGGCGCGACGTCGCGTCATCGGTGCTTGGCGTGTGGAGGGTGCGACTTCGTCGGGCGAAGACCATCGCTGCGAGGGCGAACAGGCTTATACGGATCGCGACGTCGGCCAGGTTGAAGTAGGGCGGGTACGGCGCGAGGTGAATCCAGTCGGTGACCGTTCCGCGCGCGAGCCGCTCGCTCAGATTGCCGATAGCGCCGCCCAGAACCACGGCGAGGCAGAAACCGTTCGCCGCGGTCCGCTCGGGTCAGCAACCACCATGTCAGCACGAGGACACCCACGACTTCGAAGCCCGCAACGAGTGTCGGGCTCGACGAGCCGAAACCCCAACTCGCGCCGCGGTTGTCGACCAACCGCAGGCGCACGTCAGCGCCCAGAAGTCCGCCGCCGGCGAGCCGTAATCGGGCCCACCATTTCGTCGCGAGGTCAGCCCCCGCGATGACCATGGTCAGCAGCACCGGCCCACGCCGAGCGCCCAGCTGCTCCCACGCCCACCGCGCGCGCCGCGTCAGCGTCATGCCCGTAGCGGGCGGGTCAGCCACCAGGACGCCACAGCCAGGACGTCAGCGGCCCAGGCGATGCCGTCGTGACCTGTGAATGTCAGCACGAGGCTGACCATCACGAACAGCACGACAGGCGTCCATGACATCACAGCCTGCCTCCGAGAACCGTCGCCCGCCGGGGTTGTCTGCGGCCATGGGCCCTCGCCGAGCAAAGGAGCGAGCTGGCCCCACGTCGGATTGGTGAGGGTCCGCGAGCCGACCCGCACGGTCGGCACGGTCTCGTTGCCTGCGTTCACCGACCGCACGACGCTCTGCGCGGCGGGGTCCTCCCAGATGTTGCGCCATGTCGCCGGAACCTGTCGTCGGGTCAGCTCGCGCCGAAGCCTCGAGCAGTATGGGCAGCCGGGGCGCCAGAACACCTCCACCTGCGCGACCGGGGCCGACCCATCGGTTGGCTTGCCGGCATCGTCGCGAAGTGACATGCCTGAGAAACCCGGCAATGCCGCCGATCCATCCCCGATCCGAGGTTGTCCCCTGCCTCGCCGCCTGGCCGCCACCGTCCGTGAGCGGCTCGCATCCGAGACCGCGGGCGGGTTATCGGCCAGTCGGTGGACGGGGTTCAGGTTGCGTTGGGCTGTTCAAACCATTCCGTGACCGACCGACGGCGCTCTGGAGGGTGCGGCCGGCCAATGAGCGCGTCGAGGATCCATTGGTCGGGTGGGGCGCCACGGATGCCCTCGGGGCCAAGATAGAGCCGGCACTGCATCGCATAACGGTTGTCGTCACCGTCGTGCCGCGCGTCAGCCAATTCCTGTCCGGCAACTGCGCGATCGACGTCGTAACCGTTGACACGAACGGTCGGTGAGCCGAGAAACCGGTGCGCCTGCGCGTCGTCGTGGTCGCTGATACGAATCAGAGTGACCCGCGCGGTGATGTGGTGTTCGGCCAACAGGCCCTGCAGACGTGGCAGGAACGTCTCATGGTTCGGGCAGCCGTCGAAATAGAGCACCTCGATGCTCGGCGGCTCGTCGAGGATGCAGATCTCAGCGATAAGCCCGTCGCGCAGGGTCAGCCTGACCGGGAGTTGCCGGGAGTCGCCGGGGTCGGGTGAGCTGACGTGCGCGACCGCCCTGAACCCCCGTGCTCCGCCGTCGCCGGTATTGCCATCGATGAGATCTGGCGTGAGATCCGTGATGCGGACGCTCACTCCTGCAGTGAGCAACCCCGCGTAGTAGTCGCCTGCCTGGTCACGGTCGGTGCATTCGTGGTCGCCGCCTCGGTCCTCGCCGCCCCAGCGGACGTCGGCGGCGAGCAGGGCCGTGAACGCCTCACGGGTGCCCGCAGCCAGGGACTTGTGTTCAGGGTGTCGGTGATGACCTGTGTTTCGGTGGCATCTGCCCGGTCGGGTCCCTGTGCGGCTCTTGGCGGTTGGATCATGACGGCTCCTGCTCGACACGATGAGGGTGATTGATGATCAGCGGCACCTGGCACGCTGCCTGGTGAGTTGGCGAGCGCAGCAAGTATTCGCGCCAGGGGCAGTCCGGGCACCGTTCCTCACGCACGGTGAAGGTCACCGCGTTCCGTGCCCGGCGGCTGAGCGGGCCCGTTTCGTGACGGCGCGTGCGTCACGATCCACACCGTCGATGATCGAGGAATTTAGCCGCGTCTGCCAGGGCAACCCCATCCAGTGCAGCCCCGGGACCGGGCTGGCGCCGTGGTGGTGCACCGGCTCGCCGGACGGGCCGACGGCCCCGTCGATGTCGATCCAGTTCAGATCTGACCGGAAGCCGGTGCACCACAGCACGTTCTCGACGGGGACGTGCGATCCGTCGGCGAGAATGAGGTGCCTGGCGTCGGCTGCGGTGACACGACCGGTGATCACACGGATGTCGCCGGCGCGGATGTGGCGGCGCAGGTCGGTACCGATAATGGCGTCGCCGCGGCGACGCACGTAGCGCGAGACCGGCGCCCCCGCGCGGGCGTTCAGCGTCCCGGACAAGCGCAGCCACCAGTACAGGTCGACGCCCAGAACACGCTCCGGCAGGAACCACAGCGGGCGGGGGCTGACGATGACGACTTGATGGGTGCGCGCCAATTCGAGAGCGAGCTGGGCGGCCGAGTTGCCGCCGCCGACCACCACGACCGGTCCATTAGGGACGTCGGCCGGGCGCCGGTAGGCGGCGGAATGCAGTTGGAAGACGCCCGCGTCGAGGTCTCGGCACGCCGCGGGTCGGAACGGCCGGGTGAACGGCCCGGTGGCAAGCACGACCTGGTGGGCCCGGATATCGCCGACGCTGGTCTCGGCACGGAACACGCCGCCGGACCAGGACAGTCGGCGCACCTCATGACCGGTCTCCACCGGCAGCTCGAACTGCTCGACGTAGCGGCGCAGGTACGCAGCCACCTCGTCCCTGCTCGGGAACCCTCGACCCTCGGGGAAACGCATACCTGGTAGGCCGCTGAACCGTCGCGGAGTGAACAGTCGCAGGCTGTCCCAACGTGCAAGCCAACTGCTGCCGACCTCTGCCCCGTCGATGACCTGCACCTCGAGGCGGCTGATGCGGCGCAACCAATACGCCGCCCCGAGGCCGGCCTGCCCAGCACCGATGATCAACACATCGACCGGGCGCGACGGCCTGCCCGCGAGCGGCAACCGTGCAATTGCAGGATCGGCGTCCATCCTGTTCAACGCCGCGCAGGAAGCGTGGCCAGAGCTTGAATGACATTGTCGAGGGTGTCACCGCGGACATCGGCCGCCCCGAACAGCGGCGTCGGCGCGCCTTCCAGACGCGGAGCCCGCACGGCAGTCAGACTTGCCTGTCGGGCGCCGTGCAGATCCCAGGAATGCACCGCGACCAACGCCACCCGTTTCGACGGCACCCCGGCCGTGGCGACCGCATGCCGGTAGGCCGCAGGCGCCGGCTTCCAGGCCCGCACATCGTCGATCGACAGGATCGCCACGACGTCGGCGGCCACCCCGGCGCGTCCCAGGAACTCACGGATAGTGGGGGCGGCGCCATTGCTCAGAGTGAAAACCCGAAGACCCGCCGCGACGGCAGCGCGGATGGCGGGGGCCGCATCGGGTTGCGGGCTGAGCTCACTGAATCCGGCGACGATCCTCGCCATCTGTGCATCGCTCAACGCGTCGCCAGTTTCCGACTGCAGTGCTGACGCAGCAACCTCCGCGAACCTGCGAAACCCCCGGCTATGGTCAAGGCCATCCCATCGCGCGGCAGCCGCGTGAACCATCCCGTCAGCATGGACCGTCCGAGTCCGTACTCGGCCAGGAGGGCTGCGACCTCGTCCAGGCTGGCCAGGGTCTCCACGACGTCGAACACGACGACGTCGGGTCGAACACGTGAGCTCACACCGAGTCCAGTGACGGAGCCGCCGGAACGTCGAGATCGGTCCGCGCGTAGTGGTTGAAGTAGTTGGTGAACAAGTTCATCGCGAGATGGGCGAAGGTCTCGCTCAGCTGCTCCGCTGTCCACCCGGCGTCCAACGCGGTGTTCCACGTCGCGTCCGACACGTCGCCGACTTCGCCGGCGGGCTCCCGCACGACTGCGATCAGCGCTGCCAGCTTGTCATCGAAATCGACCTGCCCGGCACGGATGGCGACAGTCTGGGCTGTGTCGAAACCGGCCCTCGTCGCAGACACCGTGTGCGCGGCCTGGCAGTAATCGCAACCATCAACGTTGCCGACCGCCAACGCGATCGCCTCGCGAGTACGCGCATCGAACGTGCCCTGTTCGCTGATCGCCAGCGCCATGGCGGCATAGCTGGCCAGAACCACCGGCGAGTGGGCCATCTCCGCGTGAATGTTGAGCAACTTTCCGGTCCGCTTACCCAGCCGCTCCAGCGTAGGACGGACAACTTCGGGTGCGTCAACAAGCGTGAGCACAGGAATGCGCGACATGCAAACCTCATCTGATAGAGAAACTTGAACCCTGCGGTAACCCGAGCGCACCCCCGCACCCTTCCCTCCGATAACCGGCGCGAGTTCGCCGCAGACTCCGCGCCGATATAGGGGGGAGTATCGGCGCACACAAGGCTAGGTTGACCCGTATGGCCACCACCACGATCGCATCGAAGCGCAAGCGCCCCCCTCCCCCGCCAGCGCCGTCGGTCGCGGACCTCGCGGAGCAGTGGCTGACCGCCAAGCGGGCGCTGGAGTCCGCCGGGCAAGCGGCGAAAGGTCACAGCGACCGGGCCCGGCGCGCTGATCTTGCGCGGTGGGGCCGCCTGCTCGCGGCTCCTCGCAACGGCGCGACCGATGAAGACACGGCGTTGGACGTGACCACCGACCTGGCAAAGGTCACGCTCTCGGACTTGGACACCGACCAACTGGTCACTGCAGTCGCGACGGCGAAGAAGGCGTGGAGCGACGCGACGGTGGCGCGGATGCTGTCCACGATGCGCGGCTTCACCCGCTGGCTCGCCCGTCGCCAGCTGCTCTCCGTTGACCCGTGTGACAGCGAACTGCTGCGGGTCTCTGCCCGCGCTCAGCGGCGACCGCGCGCGGTCGAGGAGACCGATGTCGAGGCCATGGTCGCGGCGGCCCGTGCGGAGCCGACCGGGCGGCAGCAGATGTTCTGGCCGGCCCGAGACGTGGCGCTGCTGCGTTTCCTCGCCGGCACCGGAGCCCGGGCCGAAGAAATCTGCGGCGCCACCATCGGGGAGATCGACCGGCGCCCCGAGCGGCCGATCTGGCGCGTCGGACGGTCCAAAGGCGGCAAGCAACGCGACGTCCCGCTACGCCGCGACACCGTCGACGCCATCGATCACTGGCTCGAGAATCGCACCATGACGCTGCCCGGCCGCGCGCCCGGTCGGGCAGCGCCGCTGTTCGTGCGCACCGACGGCACACCGTTGACCGAACGAACCCTGGACCGGCTGCTGCGGGCGATCGCGCTGCGCGCCGCGGTCGGGCTGCCCGCCGGCGCGGCCGCGCACGCGTTCCGGCACCACTACGGCGTTACCCTCGCGCTTCGCGGCGTGCCGCAGCCGGCGATCAGCCAGCTGATGGGCCACGCCGACCCGCGCACCACTGCGATCTACACAACGGTCGCGGCCTCGGCGCTGATCGGGGTCTTGGACGACGCTGGGCTGCTGTAGAGATGGCGGCGGCCGAGCGCGGGATCGGCTTCGCCGCGGACAAGGTCGCGCAGTGGGGCCGCTTCGCTGGCGACCCCACGCCGGAGCAACTGACCCGCTACTTCCACCTCTCCCCCACCGACGTCGACCACGCACGTCGGCGGCGCAGTCCCGCGACCCAGCTCGGTTACGCCGTCCAACTGGGCACCGTCCGGTTCCTCGGTACGTTCACCGCCGTCGCCGGTACGCCGCGATCGGTCATCGCCGAGGTCGCCCGCCAACTCGACCTCGACGCAAGCCAGTGGCCCGACTACGTCGCCTCCCGGGCGCGGGAGGTCCATCAGGTCGACATCCGCCTTGAGCACGGCTATCACCTGTTCGGGCAGGTCACCACGCACGTAGCGTTCCTGCGATGGCTGTGGGATCGCGCTTGGACAGCCGACGATTCGGCCTCGCAGCTGCTCGACCTTGCTACCGGTTGGCTTGTCGAACACCAGGTGCTGCTGCCGGGTTTCACGGTGCTGCAGCGTCTGTGCTCCACCGCCCGCGACCGCGCTACCCGGCTGGCCTCGCGCCGCATCGCCAGCCAGGTCCCGCACGATCGACGGCGCGATTTGAAGTCGCTGCTCGACGTTGCTGCCGGCGAGAACACCTCACGCCTTGAGCAGCTGCGCCGGCCGCCGCGCCAACCCAGCATCGACGGGCTCATCGCTGCCTTGCAGCGCCTCGACTGTGTCCAGCGCCTTGGCGCCACCGTGATCCAGCTCGATGGAGTTCCGGCCAGCCGTACCGCCCGGATGGTGACCGAGGCGATGCAGGTCAAGGCCCAGCGGATACGGCGCCACTCCCCCGATCGGCGCGACGCCACCCTCGCGCTGTTCGCCCGACACTTGCACGCCACTGCTCACGACGACGTCATCGACGTCCTGCTGATCGTGTTGCACGACCTCACCGCGAAGGTCGAGCGCCTCGGCGAGCAGGAACGGCTACGCACCCTTGGCGACCTCGATGCCGCAGCTCTGCTGCTCGCCCGCGCCGCCCAAGCGCTACTCGACCCCGCCGTCGCCAATGGCCGCGTCCGGGCTGCAACCTTTGAACTGGCCAGCCGCGCCGAGCTGGAGACAGCGGTCGCCCGAGTCCACGCGATCGTCGCCCACCCGGGCGATCGGGTCGCCTCGGGGATGCGGGCCCGCTACCCGCACATTCGCCGCTTCCTGCCAGCGTTGCTACGACAGGTCAGCTTCGATGCCACCACGGCCGCTGATCCTGCACTGGCCGCGATCCAGCACCTCGCCGCAGTCGAACACGGGAAGGCCGTCCTGAGCGACGCACCGACCGGCCACGTCGGCAGACACTGGACAGCACTGGTATTCCGCGAAGACGGCACCCTTGATACTGGCGCCTACACCCTGTGCACGCTTGACGCGCTCCGGTCGGCGATCCGACGCCGCGACGTGTTCGTACCCGACGCACTGCGCTGGGGCGACCCACGCCGTCTGCTGCTGGACAAGCCCTCATGGAATCGAAACGGCGCCAGCGTGAAACGCGCCCTCGACCTCGACGGCGGCCCACGGCGACTACTCGCGCGTCTGAGCCGCGAACTCGACAACGCCTACGCCCACGCAGGCGAGGCCGTCACCGACGAACCCGGCCTGCTCGCCGCCGACCGGACCCAGGAACGATTCAAGATTCCGCCGCTGGACGCCGAACCGCTACCGGCGAGCACAGAGCTGCTGCGCGATCGGATCGCCGCCCTGATCCCGACCTCGGAACTGCCCGAGGTGCTGCTCGAGGTCGACGCGTGGACCGGCTTCACCCGGGCGTTCCTGCCGGCGACCGGAACCGCTCGATCGCCTGACCTGGCGCTGTCGATCTGCGCCGCCCTGCTCGTTCAGGCGTGCAACGTCCCCTACACCGCCGTGTCGCGTCGTGACGTCCCCGCCCTCACCGAGGCCCGCCTGAAATGGGTCGAGGCCAACTACCTGCGCGCCGACACAATTACCGCCGCGAACACGAGGCTCGTGGACCACCAAGCCGGTATTCCGCTTGCCCGGCAGTGGGGCGGCGGCGAGCTCACCTCGGCCGACGGCCTGCGTTTCGTGGTGCCGGTGCGCTCGATCCAAGCCGGACCCAACCCGCGCTACTTCGGTACCGGCCGCGGGATCACTCTGTTCAACTACGTGGCTGACAACTACCTCGGCTGGGCGAGCATCGTCGTCACCGGCACCGCCCGCGACAGTCAGTTCCTGCTCGACCGGATCCTGGACAACCCCACCAGCCTCAACCCGACCGAGATCGTCACCGATACCGCGTCTGCGAGCGACTTGAACTTTGGCCTGTGCCAACTGCTCGGCTACCGCTACATGCCGCGACTGGCCGACCTGCCCGACCGGCGGCTGTTCCGAATTCATCCCGGCCGCGACTATGGGCCGTTGAACCCGCTCGCCCGCCACCGCATCAACATCGGCCTGATCCGCGATCACTGGGACGACATCTGCCGTGTCGTCGGCACGCTGCACACGAAGGCCGCTGTGCCTTCGGAAGTCATCCGCGCGCTGCAACGCGGCGGCCGACCCGTCGTGCTCGCCCGCGCGATTGCCGAGATCGGCAAGGTCGTCCGGACCATCGCGACGCTCGACTACGCCACCCGCCCCGAGCAGCGTCGACGCATCCTGATCCAGCTCAATCGACAGGAGTCCCGTCATGCCCTGGCTCGCGCCGTCTGCCACGGTCGGCGTGGACAGATCCATCAGGCCTACCGCTCAGGCCAGGAGCAACAACTCGGCGCGCTCGGGCTGGTCACCAACGCGATCGTGCTCTGGAACACCACCTACATGAACCACGCGATCGACCATCTCGACCGCAGCGGAACACCGACCGCTGAGAGCGATCAAGAACGACTCTCGCCACTGCAACATGAACAGGTCAACCTGCACGGCCGCTACTCGTTCCTCCTGCCCGACCAACTGCGCGCAGGGGAACTTCGCCCGCTCCTTACCGCCGCCGATGACTAACGCGGATCCTGTACGACTGCTACCCCGACCCCGTGTATGAAACGGCTTCCATGGAGTCGATCCTTTCGGTGGGGTGGCTCAGGACTGCGCGGCACTGGCGCGGCGCAGGAAGATGCTGTGCAGGATCATGCTGAACACGGGCTCCCCGGTTGCCGACAGCAATTCGCAACGCGGCCGGACGATGCCGCGATCGGGGCGGCCGAAGGCAGGGCCCGAGCTCAGCACGGTGAGGCGTGCCGACAGCCGGTCCCCCGGGCGCACCGGCTGGTGGTAGCGGATCTCGTCGATGCCGGGGGAACCGGCGCCCGCGCTGTCGGCAAGCAGGACGTCGACGTAGCGCCGCATGAACAGGGCGCCAGTCAGCCAGCCACTGGCGATCAGACCGCCGAACGGCGATCGTTGTGCCGCTGCCTCGTCGATATGGAAGGGCTGCGGGTCGAACTCCGTGCCGAAGTCGACGATCTGCTGGGCCGTGACGGTGACGTCGCCCAGCTCATGGATGTCACCCGGCTGAAAATCCTCGAAGTAGCGCATGTGCTTACCTCCTGGAAGGAAATGGGATGTGCGGTCAGAGAACTCCCCACCCCGGACGCCGTTGCCGAGCGCGGCAGGTCCGGCCATGGAGTCGGCAAGCTCGTCCGGATCGGCGAACGCGAAGCTGGACGTTTGGAAGATCGGCACACTCAGGGGCCGGCGGCCGGCCACGTCCGGCACGCGGGCATGGATCGTTTGGGTGTCCGAATGCCGCGAATGGGCTGCGCTCGTCGGCGTTGCGGGCGTAATGTCCACTTCAGTCGGCTCGACGGCCGCGGGAATCGAACGTTCAGAAGCCGTCATGCATTGTCCATTACACATATAGACAAATGGCGCTGGCCGTGTTCCGCCCGGGCGCGGCTTCAGTAGGTGAACCGAAAGTGGGAAGACAGTGCAGCGGTTTCGCGAAATCGCCGTCGAGCGCGCGCTCGTCATTGCCGCACACCCTGACGATGTCGACTTTCTCGCCTCCGGCACCGTCGCCCACTGGACGGACGCCGGCACCGATGTCAGCTATTGCGTGGTGACCGACGGCGACGCCGGTGGGTTCGAGACGCAGACATCGCGGACCGATATACCCGCCCTCCGGCGGGCGGAGCAGTTGTGCGCCGCGGAAGCCGTCGGCGTACATCGGGTCGAGTTTCTCGGTTATCCCGACGGCGGGGTCGAGGCCACCGCGGGATTGCGAGCCGACCTGACGCGGGTGATCCGGGCGGTCCGGCCGCAGCGGGTCATCATGCACAGCCCTGACATCAACTGGCTTCGGCTGCCGGATTTTCATCCCGACCACCGCCGGACCGGCGAAGCCAGCCTGCAGGCTGTCTATCCAGACTCGCGCAACCCGTTCGCGCACCCGTTCCTGCTGCGGGACGAAGACCTGCAGCCCTGGACGGTCGGCGAGATCTGGATGATCGGCGCCCCGGACAGCAATCACTGGGTGGATATCACCGACACGATCACGGAAAAACTGCGAGGGTTGCGGGCGCACGCGTCCCAGACGTCTCACCTGGACGACCTCGAAGACCTCGTGCGGCGACGCCTCGAAGAGCAAGCCGCCGACGCCGGCTTCGCCTCCGGAAGGCTGGCTGAAGCGTTCCACGTCGTCGACACGTCCTGAGCCGACACGTCGTGAGTCGACACGTGGTTAGTGGACACGTCATGGGCAGCGCACGCCATGCTGTTCTCCCTTCCGCCGTCGTTGAGCCGGCCTCGCTCTGTATACCCCACGGGGGTGCAAGCATTACGGCAAGATCACTAAACAAGTTCTGCCTTAACCAGCACAGGAACTCTGTATACAAGTTGATCGAACACATACCCTACCGGGGCATACCTCGTCACTATTGGGTACCGTACGGGGGTAGCCCAAGGCCACTAGTTGTGTTAATTTACACAGAAGCCCGGTTCAGCTCAATATGGACCCTGCAAGATACGGTGCCGGCTCTTCGCCTGCAACCGTCCAGAGTTCCGGCGGGCCCCGAGAGGACGATGATGTCGATCAATGGATCGCAAAGCTTTCAACAACAACTGGTGAATGATGCCGCGGCGGCAACCAGGGGCCTCACCATCGCCATTGGTGATCGCCTCGGGTTGTATGCCACGATGGCGGACTCGCAAGCAGTCACCGTCGCCGAGCTGGCCGAGCGCACCGGTCTGCAACCGCTGTACGTACGGGAATGGCTGCATGCGCAGGTGAGCGGTGGCTACATCGCCTGTGATGACACCGGTACCGAGTTCCACCTGCCCGCCGACCACGTCGCCGCGCTGGCCGATGAACAGTCACCCTTCTTCACTGCCCCGTTCTTCTCCACCCTCAAAGCTCTCTACGGCAGCGAGAACGGCCTCGTCGAGGCCTATCGGGTCGGTGGCGGCGTCGGCTGGGACGAGCACGACACCAGTCTCGACGATGCACTGTCGCGGTATTTCCTGCCTGGTTACCGGGCGAATCTCGTTCCACGGTGGATCCCTGCCCTCGACGGAGTGGCGCGGAAACTGACGGCAGGCGCCCGCGTCGCGGACGTCGGTTGTGGAGTCGGCTACTCGACCTTCCTGATGGCTGACGCCTTTCCCGCCTCCTACTTCGCCGGCACCGATTACTTCGGCGAGGCAGTGGCTCAGGCAAGTCGGTCCGCCGCGCAGCAGCAGTTGCCCAGCTCTCGGGTGGAGTTCACCACCGCGGCCGCGGACACGTTCACCGGTGGCCCGTACGACCTCATCACCACCTTGAACTGCATCCACGACATCGGCGATCCGGATGCCGTAGGCCGCCACATCCGTTCGCAGCTGGCTGATGACGGCACCTGGATGATCGTCGAGCCGAACGCCGATCCCGACCCGGTGCGCAACACACACCCCGCCGGAAAGCTCTTCATGGCCCTGTCTGCCGTGATGTGCCTGCCCGCGGCAGCCGCTCAGAAGGGGCCACGCGCGCTCGGCAATCACTCCGGGGAGGCCACCCTTCGCGAGATTGCCGGTGACGCCGGCTTCAGCAGGTGGCGGCGAGCCGACGCGACGCCTGTGAGCGTCGTCTACGAAGCACGTCCGTAGCCACTACTTTTACCTGGAAGAGGACTCGTGACCACCATCGACCGCCCCGCGTCTGACCGGTTCGTTCAACTACTGAAACGCCTCGGCGAGAAGTCAGCCGACGACTACTACAACCCCTACCGCACCTTCACCTGGGCTCCGAACCTTCCTGAAGACGAATACTGGATGACACCCGAGTTGGTTTCGGCGTACGGCACCCCCGTGGCGGACGAGATCGGCGAAGAGGGCATGAAGCGGCTCTCCCGTTGGGAAAGCATCAACTTCTACAGCCTGAACGTGCACGGCATCCGAGAGTTGCTCATCGAGGTCGTCAAGCGCGTCCACATGCCCGGCTTCGAGATTCCTTCGGAGTTCTTCCACCACTTCATCGGTGAAGAGAACGAGCACATGTGGTTCTTCGCCGAGTTCTGCCGCCGCTACGGGAACAAGATCTACTCGTCGCCGTCACTCATGACGCAGGTTGAGGGCGACATCGAGATCGAGAACTTCCTTGTGTTCGCACGCATCTTGCTGTTCGAAGAGATCGTCGACCACTACAACCTGCGGATGGCAGACGATGTCAACCTGCACGAGACGATCCGCCAGGTCAACCGGGTCCACCATCACGACGAGTCGCGGCACATCGCGTTCGGCCGAGAGCTGGTCGCGTTGCTGTACGGCCGGTTCCGCGATCGCGTGGAACCACAGCGCCTCCGCGAGCTCGAGGTGTACCTCAAGCGATACATCGTCTTCAGCCTGCAGTCCTTCTACAACCCGCATGCCTATCGGGACGCCGGCCTGACGGACCCGTTGGAGGTACGCAACCGGATCATGGCTCATCCGGCCCGCCGCCTCGCCGAGCGTACGGCGGTCCGCAAACCGCTGTCCTTCCTGGTCAAGGCCGGCATCTTTCAAGACGCCGAGCTTCCCTCGCTCTGAGATCGTGCAGGTACGCCCGTGCCGAGTCTGTGGCAGGCCCTTCGCCACGGACCGGGCCCCGATGGAAGGAACCACGCTATGCCAGCAGCCTCCGCCGCTGTGACGACGCCGGCCGAGCTGGGCGGAATCGCAGCCCTCGGTCCAGAGGCCACCACTTTGCTACAGCGCCTCGACGGCATCTTCGAGTCCTGGGGACGTCAGGTCGACGCGGTCCCGATGATCATGCCGCCGCTGTTGCCCGTCGCCCGGTTGGCCGAGCTCGACTACTACCGCAACTTCCCGCACCAGGCGATGGTCGTCGCTCCGCTGCAGCTGACCGGAGTCGACCGGAGTCACGAGCCGTCCGACACCGGTTTTCTGCCTGAGGCGCTCGAGCCGGCGAGCCTGGGACTGCCCTCAGCTGCCTGCTACGGGATCTACCTGCATTTGGCCGGACAACAGCTGGACGTGCCCATGCGGGTGACCGTGCTCGGCCGCTGCTTCCGCCGAGAGGACCATTACGAGGATCTTCGGCGCCTGCTCGGCTTCCACATGCGCGAGGTCGTGGCCATCGGCCCGCGCGACTACGTCGACGATCACCTGCGGCAGTTCACCTCCCGGGTGCGGGACTTCGCGACGCGGCTGGACCTGCCACTGCAGCGGGTGGCCGCGACAGATCCGTTCTATGACCGTGGCGGCTCCCGCGCGGTGTTGGCGCAACTCTCGCCGGTCAAACACGAGTTCGTGTACGAGGATCTCGCTATCGCCTCGACCAACATCCACCGCAACTTCTTCGGTGAGCGTTGTGAGATCACGCTTGCCGAGACCGGCGGCCCGGTCTTCACCAGCTGCGTCGCCTTCGGCCTGGAACGCTGGGTGTCTGCGTTGACTCGCCGCTTCGGTGGCTGGGACGAGGCGCACGCCGCCCTCAACGCTGTCGAGGGCATAACCGGGCACTGAGCGGCCGCTGACCGTTTCGAGGCCGGTACGACCCTGATCAACCTCAATCAACGTGTTCAACTCAATCAACGTGTTCAACCTGATCAACCTCGATATGAATCCTGACGGCGTGTCCGGAGGCTCGATCCTTTGAGGAGGATGGGTCTATGTCATCTGCGACGTCGAGGAAGTACCCGCCGGAGTTGCGTGAGCGGGCGGTCCGGATGGTGGCCGAGTGCCGT